>Ga0114967_10001268_pt1 | contig 21045 bp, 20 predicted proteins | sample M_130628_MF_Meta_FD_92639 | JGI IMG/M metagenome (GOLD analysis project Ga0114967, IMG submission 92639) | Freshwater microbial communities from Lake Montjoie, Canada to study carbon cycling - M_130628_MF_MetaG | ecosystem: Environmental > Aquatic > Freshwater > Lake | place: Lake Montjoie... | reverse complement strand
GCCGCGTCGCAACAGGCGCGATAGTCGCCACCGGGGTGTCCGCTGGACTTTTCCTCGGGTGGTGGATTCTGACCCGGCACTCGCTGCCGAGGTCAGCAGGATTCAGGCGTCTTGGAGCTTCTTCACCGCGAATGCGGCGAGGGCGACAACGACGATGAGCACAAGAAGCTTCTTCATGGCTCTCACTCTAGAACGGAGCCTCTGCTCAGTTCCATTGCGATTCCGATGCGCTCAGGATGGCGGCGTGGTTCCCGTCGGCCAACGGTTCACGGCAACCACCCGACAGGCATAGGCCCCATCGGGTCGTTCGGCAACGATCGCTGTCCACGCCGTGGTTGCATGCTCAGGAACGGCCAGGACCGAAACGGCACTGGCTGCGAATTCCTCTCCTGAACTTCCAGGTCCGCTGCTGCGAAACGACACGTCAATCTCGTAATCAACGGTCTGGGCGGTCCAGTTCGTCAACGTTCCTGTGGCTTTCACCCCGCCGCTCCCATCGCCTTCACAGGAGCCCAGATGGATGTCGTTCTGGGGCGGATGCACGGCATCACGGCTGGCACTAGCGATTCCGGTTTCAACAAACACCTGTTGAAGCACTTTGGCGTTCGCATCCTCGTCGGAGTTGCCGAACACTCGCATGCCAATAACTACCAGCACGATGGCTGCGACCAACGCAATAATCGCCAACACGGCTCCGACAATGAGAATCGCAATACAGCCACGCTGATCTGTCGCTTCGTCGTTCGCCGAGAGCGGCGGCGGAGGATTCGGACCCGGCGTTACCGACGGTGCCGGCGGAACACCGGCTGTTGGGAACTGCGCGTCGGGATCCTCGTCGAAGTGATCAGTCATGACCGCGGGTTACTCCGCGAAACGATCAGACGGCGAGTAAGTCGCGTGCGCCAGTGTCTGACGATGGATGACGAAGCTTCGACATTGCTCGAGCTTCGATCTGGCGGATTCGCTCACGAGTGAGGTTGAAGTGTTCGCCAACCTCTTCAAGCGTGCGAGGTTCGCCGCGATCGAGACCGAAACGAAGCTTGAGGATTTCGCGCTCTCGTTCGTCGAGCGGTGAAAGCAGGCGGCTGATTTCCTCGGGAAGCAGCGCAGTAGCTGCAACCTCAAATGGAGATTCGGCCGAGCGATCTTCAACAACGTCGCCAAGTTCGGCGTCGCCATCTTCACGAAGCGGCTCAGAAAGCGAAAGCGGTTCGGCAGCGAAGCGAAGCGCTTCGGTGACTTTGTCTTCCGGCATTTCAACCTCGGCCGAAAGTTCGGCGAGCGTTGCGGGACGACCAAGCTTCAGTTCAAGACGGGCGCGCGCCTTCTGCAAACGAGCGAGCGTGTCGCCAGCGTGGACTGGGAGACGGATGGTGCGCCCAGTGTTTGCGATACCGCGAGTGATGGCCTGACGGATCCACCATGTGGCGTAGGTCGAAAACTTGAAACCCTTGCGCCAGTCGAACTTTTCGACGGCATGCATGAGACCAAGGTTTCCTTCTTGAATGAGATCAAGAAGAGGAAGACCAGAGGCTTGATACTTCTTGGCGATCGAGACAACGAGACGAAGGTTGGACTGCACGAACGTGCGCTCGGCGTCGTCGCCCTGCTTTATTGCACGCTTCAGTTCACGCTTGCGCGCAACAGTGAGGGTCTTTGTTGCTTCAACTTCGGCGCGAGCAGCGACGCCGCCCTCGATGGCTTGGGCAAGACGAACTTCGTCGTCCTTTGTGAGCAGGGGATACTGGCCAATGTCAGTGAGATAGAGACGAACGAGATCCTCTTCGTCGCGTTCAACACGTTCCTTTGCCACTGCCACACCTCAGACTTGAGCCCGGAGAATCGGCCATGGGGGCCGCCGGGGTGTGTCAACGATACCGGTCCGGTCAAGCCCCCCAACCAAGCGAAGCCGAAATGATCGGCAAAGAGCCGTCAGACCCCAAAAATCTGGCGGATTTGGGTCGCTGCTGTGGCTAGAGCGGCCTTGCTCTGCTCGGCGTGCGCCCGCTCCTCGGCCAGTGCCAGCACCGCTTCTCTTGGGCCGGTACTCGTCTCGAGATCGTTGGAGATATCGGTAATGGCGATTCCGAGCAATCGGCGGATCGGGCCATCGGCGATGGCGGTGGTCCGCTCAAGATGCTCGATCATGGCCCCGCGAAGTGCTGGGAGGAGCTCTTCATGGGCCAGAACCATCTGCGCGCCTTGCGAGGATCCGGCGAGATCGGCGACGAGAGTGAACACCTCCCGCTCGATGGCGGTTGGTACCAGGAACGCGTCAGGACCGGGCGCCGCAGTCGGCAACATTTCGAACCAGCGACGTGACCGCCACGCACAGTGATCGGCGGTAGCAACGAGTGTGAGTTTGGCTGTCGGCTCAGTGACTTCCGCCGCCCATCCGCCAAGGAGTCCGAACAGCAACTGTTCGACACGGCAATACGACGCCATGCGATCAACTGACTCGCCTGCGGTAAGGAACTCCATGGACGGAAGGTTAGGCGAAGCGCCGCCTTGACTACCGGCGATATCGGTTCACGATGGGAAGGCGGCGGTCTTTACCGAACGCCTTCGATGTCACACGTGGACCTGGAGGCGACTGGCGGCGCTTGTACTCCGCCAAGTCAACAAGTCCAACGATTCGCTCAACCACAGTTGGGTTGTGGCCAGCGGCGATGATCTCTTCGATCGAATGATCGCCTTCGACGTACATGGCCAGAATGGGATCAAGTTCCTCGTAGGAAGGAAGACTTTGATCGTCACGCTGATCGGGACGAAGTTCCGCCGACGGTGGTTTCACTAAAACGTTTTCGGGAATGAGATCGTGGCCTGCGCGTTCGTTGCGATAGCGACAAAGCCGATAGACCAAAAGTTTTGAAATGTCTTTAATCACCGCATAGCCGCCGGCGGAATCTCCGTACAACGTCGAGTAACCAACTGATGACTCACTCTTATTACCTGTATTGAGTAACAGCCAACCAAAAGCGTTCGACAAGCCCATCAAGGTGACAGCGCGAAGTCGGCTCTGCAAATTCTCCTCGGCCAGACCAATTGAGTTTCCGTCGTAGGAAGACGCAAGCATTTCCATTAGGGCGACATGCCCTGGCTCTATCGCAATTGTGCGGTACTCCACCCCAAGGTTTTCTGCGAGCGCCACCGCATCAGAAATGGAGTGGTCGCTCGAGTAACGCGAAGGCATAAGCACGCCATGGACGTGGTCCGCGCCAACTGCGTCGACGGCAATTGCGGCCACGAGCGCTGAATCAACACCACCCGATAATCCAATAACGACGTCAGAAAAGCGATTCTTCGCTACAAAATCACGAGTTGCGAGCACGAGTGCTTCCCACACTTCCGCTTCCTCGCTCAGCGGCTCCGCTAGGCCCAACGGCGTAATCGTTGATTGGCTGATTGCTGATCCAACGTCAGAAAACTCAAGATCAACGACATAGAGGTCTTCAACAAACCGTGGCGCACGCGCAAGCAGTGAGCCAACGGGAGACATCACCAATGAATCGCCATCAAAAACCAGTTCGTCCTGACCGCCAACCTGATTGACGTAAACGATGGTGGCCGATGCCTCTTTCGCTCGTTCCGAGATAACGGTGACTCGCTCCTGCGACTTCCCGACACTAAAAGGCGACGCGTTGATACTGATCACGAGTTGCGTGTTTTGACGACCGAGTTCCGCAATAGGGCCGCCTGCAGTCCACGCGTCCTCGCAAATAGAAACACCGAACTTCACGCCGTTGACGTCAAAGACGTCGAGCGGACCTTTACCAGGAACGAAATAGCGCGCTTCGTCGAACACTGAATAGTTCGGAAGTTCGCGCTTTCGATAGTTACCGATCAGACTTCCGTCTCGACACACTGCAGCTGCGTTGTACAACACCGATCGAGTTGCAGAACTGCCGCCTTTCGCCTCTTCACCGTGATCGTCATTACCGCTTCGAGTTTGTGATCCCTGCTCGACGTAGCCGACAATCGCTGTACAAGTTCCCGTCGATGCAACAATTTGTTCGAGCGCATGACCAACATCGGTAACGAATCCAGAGCGAAGAAGAAGATCTTCTGGTGGATACCCGGTGATAGCTAACTCTGGGAAAGCGACGACATCGCACCCTGACGCGTTCGCTTCAGCGATCAATTCGATGATTCGCGACGTATTGCCATCGATGTCACCGACGACCGTGTTGAGTTGAGCGAGTCCGACGCGCAGGGTGGGCACCCCCGCAGACTACGGGCCGCGGCTCCACGCTCTAGCCTCGGTTCTGTGGCAACACCCTTAGGTGCGTCCCCAATCCCAAGCCAACTCGCTGATCTTGCCGATCGAAGCGCTTCCCCTGCCGTGGTCCGCACGGCGCTCACTCATCTCATTGAGCGTTCTGCCCCGCTCGCTGAGCGCGTTCGCAGCACCCCCAAACTTGCCGAAGTTCTGGTCGCCGTTCTCGCAGCAAGCCGCTCGCTGACTCGACTCATCGATGTCCGACCCCGTGATGCCATAGACGTCCTCGGCAACCTTGACCACCGACCGATCGCCACCATCACATCGGCAGACGACCTCGTCGCCTGGCGCAATCTTGAGTTCCTTCGCATCGCAGCCCGCGATCTCATCGGTCTTGACGCACTCGATGATGTCGGTGCCGCACTCGCCGCTCTGGGCCGAGATGTCCTTAACGAAGCGTGGAGACTCACCGACGACGGCAATTGCTCGATCGCTGTAGTCGGAATGGGGAAGCTCGGAGGCAACGAACTCAACTACTCGAGCGATATCGACATCTTGTTTGTCGGAGAAGGTGAACGAAAAACTCTTGACTACCGAGCTCGGGCGATCATGGACATCGCCCGTCGATGTTTTCGCGTCGATGCAAATCTTCGCCCCGAGGGTCGAGACGGTCCGCTTGTTCGTTCGGTTGATTCCTACGTTTCGTACTGGAATCGTTGGGCCGAACCGTGGGAATTTCAAGCGCTTCTCAAAGCACGGCCTGTGGCCGGAGACGTTGCCATTGGCGAGAGATGGTTCGATGCTGCACAACGTTCCCTATGGGAACGGCCATTTGATGCCGAGGCTCTCCGGTCGCTGCGGGCAATGAAAGCTCGGACCGAGGAGGAAGTAGCGAAAACGGGAGTGGGAAACCGAGAACTCAAGCGCTCGCCTGGTGGAATCCGCGACATCGAATTCACCGTGCAACTACTTCAACTCGTTCATGGTTACCGAGACTCCGGACTTCGCGGACCGACAACTCTCACAATGCTCCAGGAATTAGCCAGCGCCGGATACATCGACGACAACGACGCTACGAGCATGGCCGCTGCCTACCGAGAACTTCGAACTGTCGAACATCGGCTTCAACTCGTTGACGAACAGCAAGTTCACACCATCCCAAATGATCCGATTTCACTTGACCATCTTGCGCGCGTCATGGGTCGTCGCGATGCACCCGAAGGCACCGCAGCCGAGCAACTTGAACGCGAACTCCATCTCATTCAAACAACGGTTCGCGGTATTCACGAACGGGTGTATTTCCGTCCCCTCCTTGAAGCGTTTGCCACAAGAACGACTGACGAAACGTCTATCAGCACGGAAGCGACCGAGGTTCGTCTCGCTGCGTTCGGCTTTGTTGATGCCCGACGCACAGCCGCCGCCCTTGGTGAACTGACGAGGGGGCTTCGCCGCTCAAGTCGGTTAATGCAGCAAATGCTGCCGTTGCTTCTTGATTGGCTGTCATTGTCCCCTGATCCCGATCTTGGCCTCCTTCTCATCAGAAACTTGCTCACCGGGCCGCGCCAATCGCGACAGATCGCTGAGACGTTCCGAGAATCGCCTGCTGCTGCTCAATCCCTTTGCATAATTGCAGGCACCAGTCGATTGCTCGGCGACATCATCGCCACAAATCCCGATCTCGTCGCACGCCTGCCACTCCCAGAAGAACTTGTTACGAAAGATCGTGCAGGGCTCATCGCAACCGCTACGTCATCTGTTGAACTACGAGAAGGAACTATCGATCAACAGGCCTCGTTGCGAAGATGGCAACAGCGAAATCTTTTGGGAATAGCTGCTCGCGATATTTTTGCTCACGACAACGTTGAACGGGTCGGTCGTGACCTCACCACGCTTGCCGAAGCAACTCTCGAAGCTGCGCTGGAGAGTCTTAACCCACAAATTCCGTTCGCTGTTCTTGGTGTCGGAAGATTTGGCGGTGCTGAACTCGCCTACGCAAGTGACCTTGATGTGATGTTCGTGCATAGCGGTTCCCGCCCAAGTGACATCGATGAATCCCGACGTATTGCGAAAGCATTGATGCGCATGGTCGCCGGTTCGACACCAGCGACACGCCTCTATGACATCGATTGCGACCTCCGGCCTGAAGGCAAGAACGGCCCGCTCACGCGGGGTATTCACTCTTACGCCATCTATTGGCGGGAACACGCGCTCACATGGGAACGTCAGGCGATGACCCGCGCTCGGGTCGTCGCAGGTGATCAATCACTCGGCAACGAGCTCCTCGATGAAATCGAACCATGGGTGTGGGGCGGAGGTCTCTCGGCGGAAGGCATCCGAGAGATACGGCAGATGAAGGCTCGCATTGAAGCCGAGCGCATCCCTATGGGTGAAGATCCCAACTTTCATTTGAAGCTTGGCCGAGGTTCACTCTCAGACATTGAATTCACCGTTCAAATGTTGCAACTCCAATACGGCGTAAAAGCCACCGGCACAATTGATGGGCTCCGGGCTCTCGCCGAAGGCGATGTGCTCGGCGCAGAAGACGCCGAGATTCTCAACGAGGCATACGAATTCTGCGAACAGGTGCGCAATAGATGGTTCTTGGTGAACAGCGCACCAAGTGACTCCATGCCCATCCAACCCGAATCCGCGCTGTGGTTGGCTCGGTCGCTCAACACTGAACCAGGTGCGCTCCGAGAGCACTATCGCCGGGTCACCCGTCGATCCCGAACGGTCGTCGAGCGACTTTTCTACGGGCTGCCTTCAAAGAGTTGACTCAGATCAGTTTGAGGCATGATGGCCTGACAAATCAGGGGGCCACTATGGACGCAGCTGCAATTCGTGCCGAACTCGATCATCCCGTCATTGACGCTGATGGACACATCATCGAATTTATTCCTGCCATTCGCGACCTAATCGCCGCCGACGCGGGAACAGCGCTCGCCGACACGTTTCAGGCGATGAGTACCGCTGGTGCGACGGCTCGCCGCGGACTCACCGATGATCAGCGTCGAGCAAACGGCATGAGCCGAACCGGTTGGTGGGCCGTGCCAACGCGCAACACCCTCGACCGCGCAACCGCCATGCTTCCGCGCCTTCTGTACAACCGCCTTGATGAAATCGGCATCGATGTCGCTGTGCTCTACCCCACCGTGGGTCTCACAGTGATGGCGACTGACAACCCTGAACTGCGTCGCGCCCTCGCACGCGCGTGTAATCGTTATTACGCCGAGGCGTACGACAAGTACTCTGACCGACTTCTCCCTGTCGGCGTCATTCCCACCTATGACCCCGACGAAGCGATTGCTGAACTCGAGTACGCAACCAAAGAGCTCGGCCTTCGCGGATTTCTTTTTGGCGGACTGGTGCTTCGCAATGCTCCAGGACACGAGGGTGACCGTGCTGCTCGATGGGTCGATGGCCTAGGCCTCGACAGCATGTACGACTACGACCCACTGTGGAAGAAGTGTGCCGAGCTCAATGTTTCGCCCACATTCCACTCAACCGGTATCGGTTTCGGAAGTCGCGTATCGCCTACCAATTACGTGGCCAATCACATCGGAAACTTCGCCGCTGGCACCGAGGCCGTCCTCCGCTCGCTTTTCTTCGGAGGCGTCATGTCACGATTCCCTGAACTGCGCTTTGCCTTCCTTGAAGGTGGAGTTGCTTGGGGTTGCAATCTTCTTTCCGATATCTGCGGACACTTCGAGAAACGCAACCGAGACGACATCGAGCACTACAACCCCGCCCATCTCGACCGGGCATTGCTCGAATCGCTCATTGCAGAACACGGCGATGCTCTCTTCACCGATCGCGTCGATCGCCTTGATGAGACACTCTCTTTTCTTTCCGACTCCAACGAAGAACCGAACACCATCGACGAGTGGGAAAAGAGCGGCATCACGTCGAAGGCCGACATCATTAAAATCTTCACCGATCAGTGCTTCTTTGGTTGCGAAGCCGACGACCCCATGAATGCGCTCGCCTTTAACGACGCCATCAATCCTGACGGTTCACGACTCCGAGCAATGTTCGCATCCGACATCGGCCACTGGGATGTCCCCGACTTCACCGGCGTACTTCCGGAAGCGTGGGAGTTAATCGAAGACGATCTCGTCACTCGCGATCAGTTCAGCGATTTCATGTTCGGCAATGTTGCCCGTCTTTTCACCGGGACGAACCCACACTTCTTCGACGGAACTGCCGTGGAAACCCAGGTGCGTCAACTACTTGCCGACGAGGCGTAACTACCAGCGATTCCAACGAATCGTGTCAGCTGACGCTTCGCGGGCCCCTGGCTTGAAGTCCGTGCCAACCGTGTAAGCAACCGGAAACATCCCTGCTTGCGTGACATCAGCAAATGGAATCCCCAGCAACTCGGCCATTTCCCGTTCGCGTTCGAGGTGCACAGTTGTCCAACAACTCCCCAGCGCGCGACTACGTAACGCCAGCATGAAACTCCATACGGCAGGCAGCACCGACCCCCACATTGTCGCTTGCGCGAACATCGATGCACCTTCAGGGCGGCCATCCACTGTGGCAACAACAAGTACGGGCACTTCGTGGAGATGCTGATTGAGCCATGAAACTGATTCCATGATCTCGGTTTGGCGCTCTCCCGGCGGCCGAGGTGGTGTCGCAGCATTCGCAGCTACAGCACCGAGATCAGCGGCCCCACCTCGCCAAATATCAGCCATCGCGGCACGCGTCGACGCATCGTCAACAACAACCCAGTTCCAAGTTTGGCGATTCGATCCGTTCGGTGCCTGCAACGCGACACGCAAACATTCTTCGACAACAGTTCGATCGACAGGTCGCTCAAGGTCAAGCCGTTTACGCACTGCACGAGTTGTGGTGAGCAGTTCGTCGGCGCTCAGATCAAGTTGCTCCATGCGCGCACCCTAGTGACGATGGCCTTCAGATGCGCGTCGAACATCATTCACAGGCAACGCCGTCTTTGTCTCCATCGAGAGCAGTTCGATACCCAGGCTGCCCGGCATGAATGGGCGCTGCGCCAGCAGCGCGTGCTGCGGTGCAATTCGCGTAGTACACGTCTGCTCCCGTCGCAGGTGCACTTGGGACGGAAGGAACTGCCGGCGTGACCGACGCTCCCCCAGAGGCGGATCCTGAAGGAGCTGCGCCTGTCGGGGAACTGAATGCCGTGCCACCTAACGGCCAGACCGGTCCAGCGATTCCGCAGGTGTCAAGCATCTGACCGAGAGCTTCGCGTTCTGAAGTCGTCACGCTAAGTCCCCAAGAACTTTTCACCTTCACCCACCCATCGGCATAGGCGCACCACGAGTCGCTATTCGCAGGACGCCATTGATCGGGTGGATCAGAGCCCTTCGAACGATTCGATGACGCAGAGGCGACAACAAGTTCGGCGGGGTTGTTCGCAAAAGCGCGTCGACGTTCGGTGCTCCATGCCCAACCACCAGACCGGAACGCGTTCTCAAGCGGAACCAGATGGTCAACATCGAAGTCGCTGGGATTGTTAGACGCCACTCCGTCGTAGGGCGACACCCATGAACCAACAACAACCTTGCAGGTACCTGATCGATTCACCGTTGGGGTCACGATTGACCAAATTGCGAGCGCATCTTGTCGCGCGTCGCATCCGTTGCCGTCGACATCTGCCCAATGTGGCCACTCTTCGCGGTGATAGGTGCCTTGCGGGCTTTGCCGATCATCGACCGCAAGAACCGACAGCCGATCACGCGTGGACTGAGAGGTTGGTGCTGCAGTTGTCGGGGCAGCCGGAACTGCCACCAGAGCCGCTGTAGTTGTTGTACTCAAACCCGTCGTGTCAGCACTCTGGCCTGAGGCCACAGGACTTCCCGAACGCGATGTGGAAGCAGTTGAAGACTTCTCGCAGCCCGCGACAAAAACAACAAGAACAACGAGGCAAACGCCGAGGAAAGGGCCGATCCGCCGATCGGAATGTGTGGACATCACCCACCACCGTACCGACTGACGACACGCGAAGAGGACCGGCCCAGTGGACCGGTCATCGTTCAATTCATGCAGTGAAACTTTAAGTGATCGAGCTCAGATGTCGTAGTACATCGAGAACTCGTAGGGATGCGGGCGCAAACGGATCGCATCCACCTCGTTCTTACGCTTGTACTCGACCCACGTTTCGATGAGATCGTCGGTGAACACACCGCCGGCCTTGAGGAACGCGTTGTCGGCTTCGAGGGCATCGAGTGCTGCTTCGAGCGTGGCTGGAACCTGGGGAACCAATGCCAGTTCTGACGCCGGAAGGTCGTAGAGGTCCTTGTCGACCGGTGCCGGCGGTTCGATGCGGTTCTGAATGCCGTCGAGACCAGCAAGCATCATCGCCGAGAAGGCGAGGTACGGGTTGCTGGTGGAGTCGGGGCAACGGAACTCGATGCGCTTGGCCTTCGGGCTTTGCGAAGCAAGCGGGATACGAATCGATGCTGAACGGTTGCGCTGGCTGTAAACGAGGTTCACAGGAGCTTCGTAACCCGGCACCAAACGCTTGAACGAGTTGGTGGTGGGGTTGGTGAAGGCAATGACCGCGCCGGCGTGGGCGAGAAGTCCACCGATATACCAGCGAGCCATGTCGGAAAGTCCGGCGTAACCAGCTTCGTCGTAGAACAGCGGCTCTCCACCGCTCCAAAGCGACTGATGCGTGTGCATGCCCGAGCCGTTGTCTTGGAAGATCGGCTTCGGCATGAACGCAAGTGACTTGCCGGCCTGCCATGCAACGTTCTTCAAGACGTACTTGAAGGTCATGAGCTGATCAGCCATCTTCAAAAGGGTGTTGAACTTGATACCGATTTCGCCCTGACCACCAGAGGCAACCTCGTGGTGATGAAGCTCGGTCTCAATACCAACGCCATGAAGGGCGAGGGTCATGTCACCGCGAAGATCTTGGTAGTGATCCATCGGCGGCACAGGGAAGTAGCCCTGCTTGGTACGCGGCTTGTAACCAAGGTTCGGACCTTCGTCGGTGCCGGAGTTCCATTCACCTTCGATGGAGTCGACCATGTAGAACGAGCCGTTGGGCTGCGTGTCGAAACGAACGTCATCGAACACGAAGAACTCGGCTTCGGGACCAAAGAACGCCGTGTCGGCAATGCCGGTGGTCTTGAGATAGGCCTCGGCCTTGGTTGCGACATAACGCGGATCGCGCGAGTAGCTCTCGTGCGTTACCGGGTCGGCCACGTAACAGTGAATGACCGCGGTCTTGTGCTTCATGAACGGATCCATGTACACGGTGTTCGGATCGGTGATGAGCACCATGTCCGATTCTTGAATCTCCTGGAAACCACGAACCGATGAGCCATCGAAACCATGGCCTTCGGTGAAGTGGTCCTCACTCAGAACGTGAGCCGGAATGGTCACGTGCTGCATGATGCCGGGCAGGTCCGAGAAGCGGAGGTCGACGAACTCGCAGCCTTCGTCCTTCACCAGCTTCAGTACTTCTTCGGGAGTGCGTTCCTGCACGGTTCCTCCTGTGGGGGTGCGATCTGGTCGGTTCCAGAACGCTGATCGTTGGGGACACTACCCCCGTCGCCGCAGTGGTTCCGAGGGGAGACTCATTGAGCGTGCCAGCCGCTGTTTTCCCCACTGTTGCCCAATTGTGAACGGAACGTGAACTCGGGCTCAGGGTCCAGGAACGGCCTTGGGGCCAGAGGGCCCGACGTGGGACACTTGGACCATGGGAAGTCAGCAGGATTACGTACTCAGGACCGTTGAAGAGCGAGGGGTTCGCCTCATCCGCTTGTGGTTCACCGATGTGCTCGGTCAGCTCAAGTCGGTGGCGATCTCGCCGGCCGAGCTTGAGAACGCCTTCGAAGAGGGCCTCCACTTCGACGGGTCGGTCATCGATGGCTTCAGTCGTGTCCAGGAATCTGATGTGCTGGCCAAGCCCGACCCCAACACGTTCGAGATTCTTCCGTGGGGCAAGGGCTCCGAAATCTCCGGTCGCATGTTTTGCGACATCCTCAACCACGACGACACGCCATTCGAAGGCGACCCTCGCCAGGTGCTGAAGCGCAACCTCGACAAAGCCCATGACCGCGGCTTCTCGTTCATGACGGCACCCGAAATGGAATTCTTCTATTTCGCCGAGGGTGACCCTTCGAAGCCACTTGTTCCGCTCGACTCGGGTTCGTACTTCGATCTCACTACTGCCGATGTCGCTAGCGATCTGCGCACGCGCACATTGCTTGTTCTCGAAGCCATGGGAATTCCCGTTGAGTATTCATTCCATGAAGACGCACCGAGCCAGCATGAAATTGATCTGCGTTACACCGACGCACTCACGATGGCCGACAACATCATGACGTTCCGTCTCATCGTCAAAGAGATCGCCATGGAACAAGGCGTGTTTGCATCGTTCATGCCCAAGCCACTTGCCGGCGTGCAGGGTTCAGGCATGCACACGCATATGTCACTTTTCGAAGGCGACGAGAACGCCTTCCACGAGCCCGGCGATCCAGTTGGTTTATCGAAGGTTGCACGAGGCTTCATTGCCGGTTTATTGCATCACGCACCAGAAATCACTGCGGTTACAAACCAGCTCGTGAACTCTTACAAGCGACTTGTCTCAGGATACGAAGCGCCCGTGTACATCACATGGGCAAGAAACAATCAGTCTGCGCTCGTACGTGTTCCGGTCACCAAGCGCGGCAAGCAGTCATCGACTCGTATTGAATACCGAGCCCCCGATCCAGCATGTAATCCATACCTTGCCTACTCCGTAATGCTCGCTGCTGGCCTGAAGGGCATCGAAGGTGGCTACGAACTACCGCCTGAGGCTGCCGCCAACGTGTTTGAGTTCACTCCCGAACAACGCGCCGCTGAAGGCATTCGACCGCTCCCGCAATCGCTTTCGGAATCCCTTGACGTTATGGAAAATTCCGAACTCGTTGCTGAGGCACTTGGCGAACACATCTTCGAATGGTTCCTGCGCAACAAGCGCGCGGAATGGACCGATTACAAGGCCCAGGTCACCCAGTTCGAACTCGATCGGTACCTCCCGGCTTGGTAACGACGATGGAACCAATCCTGATCTTTCCTGATCCTCCGCCACCCGAACTGGCCCAGGCACTCGACTTGTCTGGTTATCCATGGAAAGCCGCAAGCGACGAACTTGCTGCCTCACGCATCGAACCGGAGGACGGTTGGGGTGGCGCGATCATTTGTGCGTATCTCGACCCCGAACGCGCGTTCCTTTTGTGTCGGGCATTGCGCAAGCGCGATGTGCCGCTCGAACCACTTTTGTTGCTCGTCAACGGCACGCAACTCGGCGATCTTGAGTTACGTGATGACTTGTACGACGACTTCTGTCTCGCCCCATTTCATCCGCGCGAGCTTGAAGCACGACTCAAGCACCTGTACTGGAACACCGGCGCTGGCATGCGTCCAGAACTTGTTGAGTATGGCGAACTTGTTCTTAATCTCGAGACCTATCAAGCAGCCATCGGTGGCGCACCGCTTGATCTCACCTACATGGAATATGAACTACTCAAGTTTCTTTCCTCGAACCCAGGCAAAGTTTTCACTCGTGAAACGTTGCTAAGTCGAGTGTGGGGATATGAGTACTACGGCGGCGCGCGAACTGTCGACGTTCATATTCGGCGTTTACGCGCCAAGCTCGGCGAACACCACGCCAACCTCATTCAAACGGTACGTAGTGTTGGTTATCGTTTTGGGCAATCGCGTTGGGGTTCGTGAGAACCTTCACACACAGCATCAACAACTGAGGCGAAAACGAAACACGCCGCCCCGAGGGGCGGCGTGTTTACGAAACTGATGTGGTCTCAGACCGGACGAACGTCCTGAGCCTGATCGCCCTTCGGGCCACTAGTGACCTCGAATTCGACAGCTTGACCTTCTTCGAGTGAGCGGTAACCCGAGCCGCTGATCGCGCTGTAATGCACGAATACGTCTGGGCCTCCTTCACGTGAAATGAAGCCGAAGCCTTTTTCTGCGTTGAACCACTTGACGGTACCGGCAGCCATTCCGGAACCCCTTTCTGTCCTGCGGGGTCGGAACACCTTCCCAGCACCTTCTTAACGAATCGGCAACTTACCGCTCTAGGCCGGCCCGTGTCGACGAAAAGTTTCCGGGGCACGAAAAGTTCATCTCGAGCCAGAGGGAGAGAGGCGATCGCTTCAGGACTCGGGGTAAGCGAGGGTGTAGTCCTCGGTGCCGGCGTAGGTCTCATCGACCTCATCGCCAACGGTCCAGCCCAACACGCCAGCGACGATCGACATGGTCATGAGGAACCCCACGGGGATTGCGATCACGAGCACGAGCACAATGATGACGGCGCCAAGCATGGGTGAAACCTTACTTCGCGAGAGGCGAGTAAGCCCACGCTTCGATCTCAACCAGAGCCAGGCGAGGCAGCTCAGCCACGGCAAAGGCGCTACGAGCAGGACGATGATCGCCAAACCCGGCCATGTAGGCCTCGTTCATAAGATCGAAGTCCCGCATGTGGCGAAGGAAGACCGTCGTCTTTACGACGTCTGACAACGATGCGCCTTCGGCTTCGAGAAGCGCAGCCATGTTCGCCAGCGCCTGCGTTGTTTCTTCGGTGACGCCACCCACAATCATCTCGCCATTGACCAAACCGAGTTGACCGGAAATCACAAGGAAGTCTCCAGCTCGAACAATGGGCGTGTAGGGACCAATCGGTGTGCTCATGAACTCACTGTGTCACACGAGCGTCGTTGATAACACTGCGGCCCGTCGGCCAGTCAGTCGGCCAATCTTGAGCCGACCACACCGCTGCTGCCGTGGCAGCAAACACCGCATCGGACCCATTGACCGATTCGGAGTCTTCCTCGTGCAGCGTGACCTCGACATGGGGCATATCGGCAGAACGAAGCACGCCGAATGAACGAATCGTCAGATCACTAATCATTCCGTCTTCATCAACCGACAATCCTTCGCTGGTAACCCAACCGAGCGCCATATGAACTGCGCCGATCGCGTACGAGCGCACAACAACCGCGTCGAGCAATCGACCGCATCGCAGATCAACCCGCACGATGCCATCGAGACCGATTGAAACAGTGGCGATCGCGCCTTCAGTACTCGTCACCGTTGCGCTGTAAGCGTTGTTGTCGCCTGATTCACTCGCCTTCTTGGCGGCAAGCGCAGCAAGCAAGATCTGAGCTTCGGCAATACCGGCTCCACGAATGTCTACTGAGGTCGGTGGCCCTACAACGTCGACTTCTTCAACCACAAATTGCGGCGCAATGTTCCTAATCGCTTCGGTAATGCCTTCCGTGCGTACGACACGAATTACACCTGAGCCATCGGCACGGATGCCCGCAGCAATCGGTGGACGCTTTGGTCCGTCGCGCACAACGTCTTCTCGTGACAACACCACACGAATCGCTTGTCGGTGTTCATAGGCAAGCTCACGAGCAACGCGACCAACATCGGTGGCCAACTTTCCGCCAAATGCACCGCCGTTGGCCAGCGATGTGAACGGTTCCCCTCCGGGCTCACACCACGACGCGTCGGTCTCTAAATAGGCTGGTTCCACCCAGCCGGTACGCAACGTGAGTTCCCACTCGCCATCGGGAAGCGTCAGTGGCGGTTCCGGTGAGGTGGTGCCGTGTCGGCCTTGCACCTTGCCGGCCAACGCACGAGCTTCGGTTAGAGAATCGGCAACAACCCAGCCGCCTTCTCCGTCGGGAACAGCGACTAACGCATCAAGCGGGGCGGTGTCTTCGGAGAAACCCCCGCGCCCAAGCGCAACATCGGCGGAAACCTGCTGCGCTGATCGGCCTTCGATGGTTGCCCGACGCGAGGCATCCTCGAAATTACGATCCTCGCTGCGTTCATGTTCCACAACAGAAGAACCGCTCACCACCATCGACCAAGCTTCACGGATTGTTTGCCACCCCGTGCATCGACACAAGTGCGCAGCCAACGCTCGGTCGACTGCATCGAGATCGTCAGCTGCAGTGTTCTTCGATCGCAAACCTTCAAGCCGGCACACGATGCCCGGCGTGCAGAACCCACACTGGCTGCCACCAGTTGCCAGCAACGCGTCGGACCAACGTTCGCGATCTTCTTCCGCGAGTCCATCAACTGTTGTAATGACGCGACCAGCAATACGACGAACCGGCGTCACGCAGGAAACTCGTGGAGCGCCATCGACCAAAACCGTGCAACAGCCGCATTGTCCCTGCGGATTGCAACCTGCTTTGGGCGCACGAACTCCGAGTCGACCGCGCAATGCCGCCAACAACGACACGCCGTTGTCGGGAACGCTCACTTCTTCGCCATCAACGACGAACGTGATCTGCGCGGTTTCGATTGAAGTTGGATCAGTCATGACATCGCGATCGAATCGTTGATCGGAAACCTAGGGGTTACGCGACGACGACCGCCCGAAGGCGGTCGTCGTTCAGAAAGTAAAAGCAGAATCAGCTGAACGAGTTACCGCAGCCACACGTCTTCTGGGCGTTGGGATTGTCGATCGCGAATCCTGCACCCTGGAGGCCATCCTTGTAATCAAGGGTGGCGCCCGTGAGAAGCTGAGCGCTTGAAGGATCGACCACAACGGGAACGCCGAACTCGGTGTTCACAACATCTTCGGAGTCCTTCTCGGAATCGAAGAACATCTCGTAGCTAAAGCCGCTGCAGCCACCAGGACGGACAGCGACGCGCAACATGAGGTCTGCCTGACCTTCTTGAGCAATGAGTTCCGCAACCTTGGTAGAAGCGGTTTCGGTGAGCGTGATCACTGTGGACCTCCGTGATAAAGCGGTGTTTGAAGAAAGGTTAGCGGAGCCGTGGCAAGTTCCCACGATGAGGAGGGCCAACCGCTGTTTCCGCCGGTAGATTTCCGCTATGGCGACCCTTCCCACGAGCGATGAGATCCTCACAGCGCTTCGTGGCGTTATTGATCCTGAGTTGGGCGCTGACATCGTGGAACTGGGTATGGCCCGGTCAGCAACGGTGTCCCAGGCCGGCGCCGCGGTGGTTGTTGTGGCTCTCACTACGGCCGGCTGCCCTCTGAAAGCGCAACTCAAGCGCGAGATTCTGACCCGCATCGAAGCTCTCCCGGGCATCACCTCTGCCTCCATTGACTGGGCCGAGATGGATACCGATCAAAAAGCGGCGGCCATGAATGTCGCCCGCAAGCACGCGCAATCTTCTGCCGGACCCAACCGAGTGCCGCCCGGTGCCCGCGTGCTCGCCATTGCTTCGGGCAAAGGCGGCGTCGGTAAATCGTCAGTCACGGCGAACATTGCTGCGGCACTTGCCGATCGGGGTTTCGCCGTTGGCGTCATCGATGCTGACATTTGGGGTTTCTCAATTCCCCGCATGCTCGGCATTGAAGGTCGCCTCGAAGCAACAACGGGACCCAACGAAGAACGCACAATCATCCCGAAGTCGATTCCTATCGGCACTGGTCGACTCGATGTCGTCTCTATGGGATTACTTGTTGACGATGAAACCGACGCTCTCATGTGGCGCGGCCTCATTTTGAATCGCGCTGTGCAGCACTTTCTCGAAGACGTTTCGTGGGCAACTGATCTCGACTACATCGTTGTCGATCTTCCGCCCGGCACTGGCGACGTGCAAATGGGATTAGCCCGCATGCTTCCGCAAGCGGAGATGATCGTTGTCACCACTCCTGCAGTTGGTGCGCAACGTGTTGCCACTCGCGCTGTCACCATGGCTCGCAAAAGCCATCTTCATGTTCTCGGCGTTATCGAAAACATGAGTGCGTTCACCTGCGAGCATGGCCATACACACGCCGTCTTCGGTGAAGGTGGCGGCGCAAGGCTGGCTGCCGATGAGGGCCTTCCGCTCCTTGGTTGCATCCCACTTGAACCCGCCGTGTCTTTAGGCGGCGATTCCGGTGCACCAATCGTGCTCAGTGAAGGCGAAGCGTCATCAGCTCTTCGCGCAATTACCGAACTACTTGTGACTGAACTGGCACCGCCGATTTCGATGAGCGGCTGTTCAGCACGAATGCTCGACGCGGCCCTTGCTGCGCTCGATGCAACTGATTGATTCGCCAACTAACGATCAACCCAGTGACGTGACCTGTGCAGTCATGTGCACCGTTTCAGCATCGGTTGACCACAACGCGAGTTCGAGAACATCGTTTGCCACCCGATACGCAATCGTCAACGGCATCGCGGCAATAACAACTTCGTGATCGATTGCATCGCGAAATTCAACTTCCGCGCGCAACGAACTTCCGGTATCGAGGTCGAGGAGTTCACGAGCACGCACGCGTTCAAGCGTTTGTTCCACGACTTCCCACGACACTGCATTGTTGACGTGATTAAGAACATCAAGGTCGGTGACCCGAGGCCACCACGGCATCGTGTGCACATCGTCGTCACCAGGAACCACGGGATCATGCACTTGGCGAGCAGTGACTTCGCGACCACCCGAAGGTTCGGTGTAGGTCGCAACAAACCCAGCGGGCAAGGTCTTCGGACGACCGGTCACGGGGTCGAGATGCACCCATAAGGTCACCGCTTCCACCAAACCGCCACGCGCTCCGGTCATTGACACACGACGTTCGGCCCAGCGGCTGCCCATTCCCGAACAGAACGTGGCCAGCGAAACGTCTTCGCTATTTCGCATCGCTTTGCGCTGTTCGATCAGCGTGCGCCGAACAACCCAGGCCCTGGTCTCGAGGCTGCCAACATCGTCGGAATCATCGGTGGCGACGTCTTGGAGATAGCGGGCCACCGCATCGAGGCGAAGGCGGCCCTTGGCATCAACATCGCCCAACCGCACTCGCCGCTCGCGCCGAAACACTCGGCCCGAGGCCGGTAAGGGCAGCACTCGGCTGGCGCCGTTTTCGCGCTCAGATCGCCGGGTCGAACCCTGTTCCGCCGCCGAATCCGCGTTTCCCATGACCAGCGACGCTAGCCCCCGATCCCTTGGCAGGAACGGGAACAGGCCAATTTCCATTAATTCAGTTGACGGGGCCACCACAGGCATGGTTCGGTGGAGTTCATGTTCACGACCGCCTCCACACCGCGTAATTCGGCCATTCCGGCCTCCGTCGCGCCTGTGGCACCGCGAGCCAACGTGACCATTTCCGCCACTTGGTATGCCACCGGGACCAACGCTTTTACGACCTTTGGTCACAAGCACCCGTCCCGGCGATCTCTGAGCTGACGCAGTAACCACTGCGTACATGCACTGAGGCCGCCGGGTTCCCCCGGCGGCCTTTCTTCATGTGCGGCCACGCCCATCCACCAACTTCCATCCACCTACGCCTGTCCCTCAACTCCCACCCCTCAACCCTCCACCCCACCTGCACCACGGTGCACCCACGAAAGGAATGAACCGATGCTCGCCGAGACGCTCGACGACATCTCACCGGCCGTCAGGGCCGACGCCGCATGCAACGACCTCAACGCAACGTTGACCGGCGTCTATTTCTCTGAAGAGCTCCAGGACATCGCCATGGCCAAGTCGATCTGTTCGACCTGCCCGGTGATCGTCGAATGTCTCGAAGGGGCCATTGAGCGCCACGAGCCATGGGGCGTGTGGGGTGGACAGATGTTCATCAACGGAAAGATCCTCGCCACCAAGCGCCGCCGCGGCCGCCCGCCGAAGCTCGCTCGAGTCGAGGATGAGCTGCCCGACATTCCTGTGCCGGTGCACCTTCAGTCCTGGTTGCGCTCCGCGTAGCAACCACCTGCCCGCAGCCGGGTGGGATCGCCGCCCCCGAGCCGATCCCACCTGCAGCCTCGGACAGTCGGACCTATCACCAACCGGCCTCTGGCCGAGAGGTGATTGGGAGTGGTGCGGGGCTCCAAGTACGGTCGGAACTGCCTCTCGCAGTCGGATCTCATATGGAACCCGCACCGCTTCCTCCCCAACCCCGATCGGCCCTGCGCCGTTATCTCCCGCTCACTGTGGCGGGACTGATCGTCGTGGGTTTCGCTATTGCCCTCATCGTCTCGATCTCGGGTGGGTCGTCGAAGACCGCCTCGGATGTCACGAAGCTCGATCCAAACGCACAGCAGCCCCCCGAGTTCGCCGACACCAACGACGTCACCGGTACCCGGTTGCCGAAACTTTCCTACGTTGCGTTTGATGGCTCGACGAAAGATCTCGCGCCGAACGGCAAACCGCTACTCATCAATGTGTGGTCATCAACCTGCGTGCCCTGTGTGACCGAAATGCCTGCACTCGAAAAGGTGTGGCAAGCCAATCGCGATGACATCGACATTCTTGGTCTCGATTACCTCGAACCGCCCGATCTTGGTCAGGTGATGGCCGATCGAACTGGCGTGACCTATCCACTTGGTCGCGACAGCAAGGGATCGATTCTTCGTTCACTGGGTGGAACCGGACTTCCGTACACCGTGCTTGTTGCACCGAATGGAACAATTCTCGCAACGCATTCGGGAGCGCTCACCGAAACGCAGTTCACCGAACTCGTGAAGACCGCTACCGGCAACTGACATGAACTCGGCAATTGTCTACGCATTCGGTGTCGGAATGGTCGCAACGTTTAATCCGTGCGGCTTCGCCATGCTTCCGGCGTACTTGTCGTACTTCTTAGGACTTGAGAACGCACGAGACACCGACAACCGTGCCGATGCAACCGTGTTGCGCGCGCTCGCAGTTGGTGCGGCAATGACTGCTGGCTTTGTCGTTGTCTTCGGCGTTCTTGGCCTCGTTCTTGATCCGATTCTTTCTTCCATCAACGACAAGTTGCCCTGGCTCACGATTGTGTTGGGCGTTGTGCTCGTGGTCCTCGGTGTTCGCTTACTGATGGGCCGCGAAATCACCGTGAATCTGCCGAAGATTTCGAAAGGGCCCGAGGGTCGCGAACTTGG
>Ga0114967_10001265_pt1 | contig 21095 bp, 23 predicted proteins | sample M_130628_MF_Meta_FD_92639 | JGI IMG/M metagenome (GOLD analysis project Ga0114967, IMG submission 92639) | Freshwater microbial communities from Lake Montjoie, Canada to study carbon cycling - M_130628_MF_MetaG | ecosystem: Environmental > Aquatic > Freshwater > Lake | place: Lake Montjoie... | reverse complement strand
TCAGCGTAGATATCAAGTGCTGCTGAAATTTCAGGAGTATTATGTGAGAAAATGGTATCTGTTGCAAAGTTTTTATAACCAGGAACTGTTAAATCATAAACAGGTATCACACCATGAGGTTCTATTGAAACTATTTTATGGTTAACAACTATTTTATCCCCTTTAGCTGTTGCCGTTGAATAGGGTGATTTTTTAATCCCATAAGCATCCAAAAATGTTGACCAATCTTTATATCCTGAATTAATAATTTCTCGTTGTAATTTACGGTAAGAAACATTTAATGAATCCGCAGTTTTCTTTAATGCTTTAAATTTTTTAGCGTTTTCAATGATATTATCAAAGGGTAATTTAATATAAGCGGGATTATTAATGCCACTCCTTTTACCACCCCAAGACATCTTACCTTTTCTTTTTGCGACTTCTGACATTTTTGCTCTAAATTCAGGGTTTGACCACAATTTCTCATTATTGAGTTTTGCGTGGTAAGAACGATGTTCAGAAATGTTCATTATTTGTAAATTTTCAGGTAAATTATTTTTACCATTAAAGTCAATGTGATGCACTTCTTCGTCTTTATTTATTTTTTTATTATAGAACCATTCGGCAATTATATTATGTTCAGAAATCCACCCATTATGTCCTTCATTTGAATTACATGTGTATACCCAATTATATTTTTCATTATTATAAAATGATTTTCGATAAAACGGCATCATAGAATCACCTGATTTAAGATTCATAACACGTTCAAATGAACCGTCTCGTTTCATTAATTGATGTTCCCAAGTCGTAATAATGTGAGTCCCATCATCAAAAGTAATTTTATATGTCATCTCATCGCGGGTATAATGAGCATTTCTTGCCATTGCTGGTACCACCTTTTTTTCATTATGATCATAAGCATAAGTTATGAATTCATAATCCCTACCCTTATCAGCCAACTCTTTTATGGTAATAAAACCATTCGGAGTAGCTATTTTAGTTTCTCCTGCAATGCAATATTCCATACTTTCGTAATCATAATACGACGCCATTCTTGTTGGCTCATAATAAACTGCTTGTTGATATAAATTACTCTCAACCTTTTGCCATTGTTGTCCAATGTACATTGTTTGTTGGGATTGTAATTTTTCCGTTTCGTATTCTTGTTTGTTTGTTGTTTTTAATAATTCTTTTTTATCGAATTTAAAAACAGGTGTTTGTTGGTCTAAGTTTGCGTTTGGTCCAAAAACCTTACCTAACCTTTGCCAAACTGTATATTTATTTTCTGCCATAAGTTTTTTATTTTAAAAATAGTTGGAGATAAGATAAACTAAACTCTTTTTCCTCCGAATAACCATAAATACTTTTCATAATCACTTTGTGTGACCGCATTTCGTTGATACCCGTTGTTTCCGTACATATCCACAGGTAATCCTGGATTAAAATTCATTGATGAATCTTTATAGATGTTTTTTTCGGTAGTCCAAGAATCTAACATTGCTTTTGTTTGTTCGGTTACCTTTTCTAACTTTGCAAAGGAAGATTCCCCAACATATATAGCAATAGCCAAGGCCATTATTAAGTCATCGTGTTGTCCTTTTTGATGGTCGGGTCTACCGTTCACATAAACAAACGTGTTTAGTTCGTTAAACAATCTTTGTGATCTTACCCCAAACCCGTGTCTAAGATATTCCTCAAATGATGCAACAATTTGAACCCTTTTTGAGTTAAAGTTTATTCCGGGTATTTTATCTTGGGATTTTGGATCCCATTTCCATTTATCTGCTGGGTTAACACCATCAACATATAAATTCTTATACCCAAGTTCTTGTAGTTTTCTTGATGTTGCAACACCCATACCACCGGTAATATCGGTAACAATAAATGCGTTATACATTGTACCCCATTTGTATGCAATTTCAGCCACAACATCCGGAGGAACCTTACCAATATATTCCATTACCTGTTCTCTTTCATCAAAATCAACAATGGTAAAAGTCGTAAAATCCTCACTATCTCCACGAGAAACGTCCATCCCTAAAATATATTTATGCCCCGCAATTGGTTCTTTCCATTGCCATAGAGCACCGCCCATAAATTTATTTTCAGGTTCTCTAATGTGTTTTTCTTTAATAGATTTCATTGTTTCAGACGGAATCACATTATCCCCCGATCCTAAAAAGTTACATTCTAACTCTTGTGATATTTTTCTTTTATCGAATTTTAATTTTTTGGCCATTGCCTCAAACCAAGAACTGTAGGGTTTATATCCTGACTCCACTTTTTGTTTTATCTCTTCAAAATTCCGATCAGAAACCTTTATGTTTGAATAATCTAATGTAATTTCCTCGTCTTTATAATCTGCCCGATTCAACATATAGTGTACGATATCGTCACATTTAATCAGTTTTAAATCTTTTGAATATCTTGGATCCCTAAACCAATACATTTCAGTAATTCTAAAATCATTTATACCTTTAACCGCTTGACTGTAGATAGAATAATATATTGGATCAAAACCATTTGGTGTTGATATTACGATCACTTTACCACCTGTAGATAGAGAAGCCATACAAGCGGACCAAAAATCCTCATCTGCGTTGATGTATGCTGCCTCATCAAAAATTAATATTGTTGGAGTGTAACCACGCAAGGCATCTTTTGATGTTGCGACCGCCTTAACTTCACAACCATTGGTTAATTTAAAATGTCTTTGTGCGTTCTTTTCATTAGAGAATCCGACCCCTAACCATTTTGGCCATTGGTCGACAAAGGATCGGACTTTATTTGCCATCTCAACGGCAGTATCCATTTTATTCGCAATAATTAGAATTTTTTCAGGTTTCTTTTTGTTGGCAAATACCAATCTTTTTGATGCCCAAGCGGATGTAACTGTAGATACCCCAGCTTGTCGATATTTTAATGCGATATTTTCCTCACAAGTATCGTAATCATTAACCAAGGTAACTTGATCATTAAATAACTCTAAGGGTACGTATTGTGATTGTGTGTTGTCGTAAGTCTGTAAGTACGTTTTTAATGCGTATGGCGTATCATTTACGCATTTTGCATATTCTAATAACGCCTGTTCTTTCGATAAACTCATTCATTATTTTTGTTTACGGATCGCGTTTAAAAGTTCACTTTTAGTTGTATGTGGATGTAAATGATTTTCTATAAGTTTCATAATACTTTCCTCTAACTTTTTAACATCATCATCCTCGCTAACTTCATTAGGAAGTCCTTTATGTTTTGTACTTGCAAAATCTTCCAAATCCTTTTCAGACATTTTAAACATTTCTTTAGATGATCCTTTTAATTTACTTTTTGGCATCTCACCTTGTTTTGCCTTTAAAGCCATCGCCATAGCTCTTTGTTGTTTTCTAGAAACCGCCTTTTCAGTCATTTCCATCTCACCAACCGTTGCCGTGTCTGTTGTTGGGTCAAAATTAATTTTATTCTTATCCGTAACAGTTTTACTTGCGTCTAAAAATTTATCTTTATCGGTTTTATTACCTAAATTATATTTCTTTATTGTTGTTGTAGTCTCTTCTTTAGTTTCTTTTTTAACTCTCTCGTATAAAGTATCGATTTGAGAATTACTCAAATTTTCAATAGTATTGATAGAAACACCCTCAATAAGAAGTCTTGCAATTTTAGGATTCATATGATTCATCTTTAACTAAATTTTTTTCCCATTTTAATACGATATCTCTCTCGTATAATTTATTCTCAATCGATTCAACACTTTCTCCATATTGAAATACTAAACGTTTTCTTTTGTGAATTAATATGTCATCACTATCTGAACTTTCCCAAGCCAACGATATAACACCATCAATCGAGTCATACATACCAAAAAAATCTGAATTTTGTATTAAGTTTAAATTAATTTCTGAGTTTTTTAATACCCCGACTTTTTTTATGTAATTAACATCGGGTGGTAATGGTTTACCTGACGCTGGTTCAGCATCCCAATCATCACCCCAAACATCATCTAAATCTGAAAATATAAATTCATATATATTATCACCCTTATAGTTTGGACCCAATTCGTTTACATATACCAAAATCATATAACCCTCCCTCTTGGTGTTACCTTAACTTGTTTACCATTAACTGAAAAAACCAAATTCTCAAGATTTGTTTTTCCAAGAAATTTAACGTTTTTATTTTCACTTAACAATTCATTAGCAACCTCCAATTGTTTTAAAGATTCACTTAATTGTTCAATTTCTTTTTTTACTTTAATACTATTTAATTTTTCTTTTAAAAAGTCTTTTTTTCTTTTTTGTTCTAAAATTGGTTTTTCTTCTGGAGAAATTGTAAAATATTTAGATAGAACCTTTTCAACTTTAGATTCGGTAAATAATGAATCCATAATTTGAGTATAACCTTCTTTAGGTTCTTGAGTCATCGGTTCAGACATTTCCATACCAGGTTCTTCCATATCTAAATCCTCTTCAGTACCCATATCTAACTCTTCGTCACCCATATCGTACTCATCAGATTCGTCAAACTTTGCCAAAATATCATCTTTATCGTCCTCATCTAAATTTTCCAAATCAATGGCTGATAGTATAGAATTTACAACATACTTAATATCTTGAGAGTCCATACCTTTATCTTTATCAAAAGATCTGATTTTTTGACTTAATCTACCTGTTAGTTTTTGTATCGATTTTAACCCTGACGGCCCTTGTGGTTCTTCACCGTCATCTTCAGCATCCATATCAGGACTTTCCATTCCCATATCATCTGCCGGTGGGGTTTCCATTCCCATATCATCTGCCGGTGGAGGGGTCATTCCCATATCGTCTGTTGGTGGTGTTGCACCCATATCTCCAGCTGGTGGAGGTGTTGATCCCATATCATCAGCTGGTGGCGTTTCCATTCCCATATCACCCGCAGGTGGTGCAGGTGCAGGTGTTGATCCCATATCTCCAGCTGGTGGAGGTGGTGGTGGAGTTGATCCCATATCGTCTGCCGGTGGGGCATCCGTTTTAGGTTTATTTTGTTTTAATACGAATTTTTTTTTTGAATCGGCTTGTTCACCAATTAACGGAATTTCATAATCATTCCCATTTACTCGATTTAATTCGCCAGCCATTAAATTAAGTTTTTTCATAGCCTCAGAATATGATCTAAAATGTTTTCTGTGTTTGATGGGGTCGTTATATTCTAATGTGGACTCATTCAAACCACTTTTAATTATATAACCCAATCTTTCTTTTACAATACCATATGTTATACCATCAGCCAATGTTATTGTATAATTCGTTGTTGAAAGTTCGTTAATTTCTTGTTTAGGTGTTTCATTATAACGTGCAATTTCCATAATACGTCTAATTTTATCCATACCTTGTAATTTTTCACTACCTAACGCATTTAAATCTCCCATTTTATTTTATTTTTTTTAATTGTTTAGTCCATTAAATCCACCCAAAGCAACTGCACTACATATTATTGTCCTATTCCCTGAAGCGTCTGTCCATTCAGGTTTTGGTGTGTTGAATGTAACTACCGGACCTACTGTAGTACCGGTACCCGGCAAATAACCCACCACTACGGTGTTATAAAAATTGTTTGTACAAGCTGTTGTTGGCATAATTTTTTATATATAAATATATTGATATTTTGTATTTTACTACTTATTCAAAATTTTCTTGTTCCAATGATAAGTTTTTATCAATAGTTTTGTTTTTAAAATCATTTAACTTACCAATATACCCACTTCTTCTTAAATATTTGAAGACCAAATTCTCATAGGAGAACTCACCCTCTTTCTTCAATCCACAAGACCTATACTTCCTGATTTTTTCCTTATACTTATCAACCAATTGGATTGCGGTGTCCAAATCTTCATCTTCCGCATTTTCTAAAACACCATCAATAATATCCATCCATTGTTGAGCCTTTTCTTTTAACTTTTTCTCATTAACTTCAAAATCTTCTTTTTGTGGTGCTTTTAACCATTTATCATATATTAATGAATAAACACCCATACTTTCGTTCTCTTCGTTTAAGTCTTGAACGTATAACTCAACCTCATACCCTTTAATTCTGATGTCGTGAGATGAGTTAAATACAGTCTTTTTTATTCTGAAAAGTTCCTCGTACGTTTCTTTCTTTTCACCAGCATCATTAAAGTCGTAAATAATGTGTAAGTCAAAGTCAGAAAACTCACTCCAATTGTACCCCGTTAGTGATCCTAACAAATAAATGTCGTGAACAAATATCTCAACATTCAAAAACTCAATGAAGGTATTTGCAATTTTTAATAGACGTTCTCTGATTAATGATTTTAATTTATAATTTTGGGCTTCCTTATCACCCATATACTTCTCATTTGGTAAATCCCAAACATCAGGATTTAATTCGTCCTGTAAATAAAAACTTTTAATTATTTTTTTATCAATCGCCATACATATAAATATGGCGTAAGAATTATTTGTCTAATTTTTTATATTTAAAACTTTTTGCAATACTTGTATTGAAAAATTTACCTTGTGATTCAGATAATCTGAATTGTGCGTATATGTTATGAGGAACCTCGTCATACTCATATTTAACCCCGTTTTTAAATTCTGTAACTAATTTTTTAGTTTCTGAATCGTAAATTGTTTTTACTAAATTACTTGATTCTATTTCACACGTAATAGTAGTACCTTCGATTGTTGTTCTTTTAATTGCCATAATTAATTCTTTAATGGTGTTATGTCGTCTATTTTTTTTAACTTATTATGAATATAGTCGGTTAAAGACACCTTGTCAACATCAAACCCATAGTCACGCACAGTTTTAAAAATAGAATCTCTCTCATCTGAGAATTTATGGTAAAGCTTCATAAGGTCTTGTGGGTAGTACGGCGGTTTTTGTAAGTCCTCATCTGACCAACCCTCTCGTTGAAAAATTAACCTTATTCTATAATATATTTCTTCAATATCTTTGATTAGGTCTAATTCCTCCATAAAATATTTAAATGGTTCCATAATAATAAATATGGTGGATAATAAATATTTTTAAAAAAGTCAATAGGGTGTTTGGAAATTAATAAAAAAGCACTATATTTGTAGTATAATTATTCACCTAAAAAAATTAAACCTTATGAAAAAATTAATTAAAGAAATACCTGTCGTAAGTAAAATAATATTTTCAATTTCGATATTAATCTACTTACTAACTGTGATTGTTAGTTTTTTTCAAATAGACTTGATTAATTTTTTAGGTCTTTACCAATTCGATAACGAAAAATTTAATCCACTTCAAATTTTAACATTCACCTTTTCTCACGATTTGATGCCGGACCATATAATTTATAACATATCTTTCCTTTTAATCTTTGGGGTTCAGTGTGAATTTTTATTAAAAAAAGATTTCTATAAATTAATTCTATTTACTATCTGTTTGGCGATTTTAGGGCTACAAATCTTTGATCAAAATAGTAATCATCTTGGACTTTCTATAATTGGGTTTTCAACGATAAGTTACTTTATTTTAAGTAAAAATACATTACCCGTCGTTTTATCAACACCCCTTAAAATTTTAGGTTTACTTTTTATTTTTAGTGAGTTTGTGTTGTTTTTAAAGGGGTATACAAATAACGTTTTTGATGGAAATTTTCACTCTTCCTACGCACATATGATAGGGGTTTTAAGTGGTTCAATTTTTTACTTATATATGAAAATAAAAAAGGGAGTATAGAAAACTCCCTTTTTTATTAGATTCATATCATTTAAGATCCACTTGACCATGGCTTTCTAAATGGAGTTTTCATTTCATCTTTAAATGTTTTACTATTCTTGTAAAGATTATATGGACTTACCGTAATGTCTATCGGAATATTATATATTCTTTGTAGTTCATCAAAAACCGATCTCCCTTTATGAACTTTGTTTGTTAGATCATCCCCAAGCATAAAAGTCGCTAAAAATTGATTGATCGCAATCCCCCCATTTAGTTTTGCCAATTCTGTACTAACAGCATTAAGTTGTGTTAAGTCTTTAATACTCATTAACTCAGAAACCACCTGAGCCTCTTTATCGTTAAAATTTAATTTTAAAACGTTAGCCTTCGCGTCGTAAATATTTTTTGCGGTTTCAGCGATTGTACGACCTTCATTGATTACTCGTCTTACAATTCTCGTAAGATCCGATTCTGTTAATCTAATAACTCTTTTCATAATTTTTTAATTATTTGTTTTATTTTTATTTTCTTTATAAATAAATATGTCGGTTTTTAAAAAACGACAGAATCAAAAAAAAAAACCACCCTTTCAGGTGGTTCTTCTTATTTTAGGGAGTCGATCTTATCTCTTAATTCTATTGACCTTTCAAAGTCTTGGAGTTTAATTGATTCGTCCAATTGTTTTTTAAGGTCACTTATTTTCTCTTTGTTTTTTTCCAAACTTTTTATTTTGTCCCTTATCTCAACCGCCCCTTCAAAATCTTGTTCCTCAACACGTTTATCTAATTCCTTTTTTAGTGATGATACCTCATCCATTTGTTTTGGTTTTCTTGTTACGTACGAATACGAAAATAGACCGGTGTCTGATACATACGTTTTTCTTTCCCACTCCCCATCATCAGTTTCTGACTGAGACAGTTCTAAGTCTTTAAATAGACGGTTTAAGTTGTGAAAATTTCTAAATAACATAATTTTTATTGTTTATAAGTTTATTTTGATTATTTATTCACCAATAAAATGCCAAATATAAAAGTATGACAAAATGTCAGTATTAAACTGACACTATGACAATTATAAAAAAACATTGATTATTATAATGAATTCATTTAACTTTAAACCAAATAAAAATATTAAAAACGTATTATGATCGAATCATTTGACGAATCAGACAAATCTAAAAATAAAAATACTGAAGCTAAAACAAAAACTCCAGTATTAGATAACTTCTCAAGAGACCTTATTAAATTGGCTGAGGAAGGTAAATTGGATCCTGTTGTTGGTAGAGAAAATGAAATTAGTAGAATTGCGCAAATCCTATCAAGAAGAAAAAAGAATAACCCTATTATATTAGGCGAACCTGGTTGTGGTAAAACTGCAATTGTTGAGGGTTTAGCCAAAAAAATATTTGAGGGTGATTGTCCACAAAACTTATCAGGAAAAAGAATTGTTTCTTTGGATATGACATCAATTGTTGCAGGAACAAAATATCGTGGTCAATTTGAAGAAAGAATGAAGGTTATCATTGAAGAGTTATACGCAAATCCCGATATCATCATTTTTATTGATGAAATCCACACAATGATTGGTGCTGGTAATTCATCAGGATCAATGGACGCTTCCAACATATTTAAACCCGCACTTTCAAGAGGTGAGTTGCAATGTATCGGAGCAACCACATTGGAGGAATATAGAAAGAACATTGAAAAGGACGGAGCATTGGAAAGAAGATTCCAAAAGGTGATGGTTGATGCATCAACGAAAGAAGAGACGTTAATGATACTCCAAAACTCAAAAAACAGATATGAAGACCATCATAAAGTTACATATAGCGACGACATATTAAAATTATGTGTTGAACTTGCTGATAGATATATTACAGATAGGGAGTTTCCAGATAAAGCGTTTGATATTATTGATGAGGTTGGAGCAAGATCTCAGGTTGAAATTAAATTACCTGAAATTATTGAGGACTTAAAACGACAAGCCAATGAAATAAAAGAAGAAAAGGTTAGAGTTATTAATAGTCAGAAATATGAGGAAGCCGCAAATTTACGAGATAAAGAAAGAAAGATCATATTAGACTTAGAAAGAGAAAAAACTGAATTTGAAAAAAATAGAAATCTATATAAAAGAGAAGTGACTGAAGATGTTGTGTATGACGTTGTAACCTTAATGACTAAGATTCCGGTTAGTAAAGTGTCAACCGATGAGACTGAACAATTAAGAACCCTAAAAGAAACACTATCAACAAAGGTTATCGGGCAGGAAGATGCAGTTGCAAAAATATCAAGAGCAATCCAAAGAAATAAAGTGGGATTAAACGATCCAAAAAAACCAATATTCAGTGGATTATTAATTGGTAATTCGGGTGTTGGTAAAACGGAATTGGCAAAACAACTTGCAAAACATATGTTTAATTCTGAAGATTCGTTAATCAGATTGGATATGAGTGAGTTCTCAGATAAAATTGCAACGTCAAAATTAACAGGAACGTCACCAGGTTATGTTGGATATGAAGATGGTTCTCCGTTTTTAAATAAAATTAAAAACAAACCATATTCGGTTATTTTATTAGATGAGATTGAAAAGGCTCACCCTGAAATTTTTAACGTATTTTTACAAATGTTAGATGAAGGGTTTTTAACTGATGGTCACGGAAGAAAGATCAACTTTAAAAACTGTATTATTTTGATGACATCTAATATCGGAACAAAAATTGTTCAGGATTTTGGTACGGGTGTTGGGTTTTCAACGGGATCAAAAATTGAAAAGAAAGAAGAGGAAATAAAATCAGTTTTAGAGAAAGAATTATTTAAAAAGTTTGCTCCTGAATTTATTAATCGTTTTGATGAAATTATTTATTTTAAAGATTTGAATGAAACCGATCTAATGAAAATTGTTGATTTGGAACTTGAAAAGGTTTATAAAAGAATTGAAAGTATTGAATTTGAATTGGAAGTGGATGAGAGTTTGAAAAAACATATTATCTCTGTTGGTACCGATACAAGGTTTGGAGCAAGGATACTAAAAAGGACAATTCAAAAATGGGTGGATGATTCGGTAACTGAAAAAATATTATCGGATAATCCAGAGAAAGGATCTAAATTTATCTTATCATATAATGAGACAGATAAAAAAACTGAGGTTAAAGTAAAAAAACCAACAAAAAGAAAAAAATAATTTTGTAGAACAGAAAAGTTTTCGTAAGTTTGTATTATAACCATTTAAATAAACACTTATGAAAACTTTTCTTTTATCTTTATTCTTACTTTTAACGTCGGTTTCGTTTTCTCAAACTATTATATTTAAACTATACACAATAAACCTTCTCCTAAAAAATGGTCAGTGTGAGTTAGGTGAGTCTATGAATGATTATGAAGATTCAAAAAACGATATCTATGTGGATGAGTTATTTGTTTTTAATATAGATTCTTCTTTTATGACACACAGTTCCTTTCCTGACTATGATGTTATAACATCTGGATTTAGTTCCATTAAACAAAATGGCGATACAATAGGGGTTATTACCAATAACATATTATTTGATAAAAATAAATTTTCTGAAATAACGTTCATATTAAATAAAAACGTAGATGAGAATAACAACATTCTTATAATGTGTTATGATAAAATCAATGATATCACAATGGTTGTCGTACCAACATATTACACTATTGACGTAAAAGCGTCGGTTTTAAAAAATTAAACCGACTTACAAAACAATTTAACTATAGTTATAGATTCAAGACAATATAGTTTTTGTGAAATAAAAAACCACTAAGATAATTTAGTGGTTTTTTTATAATTTTATATTATGAATTAGGATTTACAAAACGCCTCTAATTTTTCGCTTAGGTCAACTAATTTATTAAAATTTGTCGGCTTTACCGAATAAACGTCAATGTCAGAAAGTATGTTTTTTAAAGATGACGTATACTTAGTGAAATCAGGACTTAAATATTGTTTGGCTGCATAGTAACGACAAATAAGAGGTTTTAATCCTTGTATTTTATTAATCTCGTTTGTGTATGTCTCACCACCAGTTCTTGATGCTGATGCCAAATTCTCTGAAGCAAGATAAACCTGATTCAATTCTTCATTACTAACATAAGTAGTTGTTGGGTTATCTCCCGCAAAACCATTTAGTTTTGCGTACTCAGTACATAGAGGACTAAAGAATTCACCTATTTTTAAGAGTTTCTTTGAATTGTAAGTACGGTTGAATTGTATTGGATTTCCGTATGATTGATCATTACTTGGGTTACTAATCCATTTATATGGGCTCCCATTATTTAAATAGATACTTTTTTCACAAAAATAACCAATAACTCCGGTATTAGGTCCAGTACCTCGATTACTTAACCTACCTTTTCCGGTGGCAAAATTAAAAGAAACGTCTATAGGTCCTTTTGGGTCATAATAAAATCCAGTATCTGTAAGTACAGATTTAACTGTATCTGTTCTTTTAGTTGATGGTACCGCTGGTGTTGCTGGTGCTGGTGGTCCAGCTGGTGTTGTCGGTGCTGCGGGGTCTGGGGTTTGTTCGTTTAAATAATGTCTGTTTGATGCTTTATAATGCATCTCAAGAATCCTCTTTTTTTCAGATTCGTTTAAACTTGATAAAATATTTTTCATATTGTTTGTATTTTAGATATAAATAGTCTATCTTTATAAAAAATACTAAATGAACTTAGAAAAATTCAAAGAATTACTATCAGTCCCTTCCAAAACATATCAAGAAGAAGATATGGTAGAATTTCTTTGTAACGAACTTGACACAATTCCAGAAGTCTCCTACTACCGAGATGATATGATGAATATATACGCAACAAAAGGAGAACTAAACGAAGGTGAATATTACCCGATGTTTATTGCTCACACGGACACCGTTCATCATAAGGTAGATAAAATCATAGTAAAAGAAGAAAAACTTATACGACCAAACACTTTTGGTAAAAAGTTTGATGAGGTAAAAGTCCCGTGTTTAAAGGCTTATACTGAAGATGGAAACCCAACCGGCATTGGTGGTGATGATAAGTGTGGTATTTTTATTTGTTTGGAACTTTTACAACAATTAGACAAAGTTAAGATTGGATTATTCGTTTCAGAAGAAACGGGGTGTCACGGATCAAGCAAATGTGATGAAAACTTCTTACAAGATGTTGGATATATTACACAATACGATGCACCAGGAAATCATTTAATCTCCGAGATTTGCTCGGGAGTTCGTTTGTTTGAACGAGAAAGTGAATTTTTCACCAAAACTTTAAAAGTAATTGAAGAATCGTTTGGTAATGAGATGTTAATTCAATCTCACCCTTATACGGATATATCTCAACTGAAGAAAAAGTCTGACGTGTCTTGTATTAATATGTCTTGTGGGTATTATAATATGCATTCAAACCAAGAGTTCGTATCAATTGAAGACGTAAGATGCGCAATTGAGGTTGGAAAAAATATGGTTAAGGGACTTGGTCATAAGAAATATGAATATGTTTATAAACCAATCACATATACATCACAAACCGTAATGAACTCTTTGGTTGGTTTTGATATGGACGACGATTTAAAAGAAGAGGATATCCATCAATTGGAAACGGTCGATGTAATTGAAGAGAAAGACGGAATCACTATTTCGGATATATATGATGGTGTTTCCGTTTTTATAAGTGATGATGATGTCCCTTATTTATATGAGATTTTAAAGGAACGTCTTATTTCTAAGAATTGAAAATTTCTTGGCTTGTTCTAAAAGGTCAAACATTTTTTCGTTATAGATTAAATTTAAAAAACTGTCAATATCTGTTTTACCACCCTTGGCATCCCACCCATTTTTTCTTTTCATTGTGTAATAAATTAATGACGTGTCCGGTTCAATCCCGTTAATTCTTATTTCGTATTTTCCATCTTTTGTTTTAATCCAAACGTCAACGCCACCAATTTTCATAACTTTATCAACAACGTCAAAATAATTTTTATCGTAATTATCTGGATTTTCTTCAATATCCTCCAACTTCTTCTCAAGTATTTTTGTTAAACCCGGTAACCAAGACTCCTCAAACTTTTCACTATCCCAATAATTTGACTCCATTTCATAATACTCCGGTAAATACGCCCTAACCGTTTTTTTAATTGTAGAAAATAACAGGTCTAAAAAATTACCATCATCTGTACCATAATTGGCAAATAATAATAAAGCGTCTCCCCAACCCATATGGTATTTCCAAAAACAATATCTATCACTATACTGATCAATACCAACCGGTTTTAAACAATTACACAATTTATCCTCAATTCCTTTTGGGACTGCGTCTCTAACGGCATCAACATTTGAATCGGTGTATAACTCAACAATATCGCTTTCAAGACCTATCGTCTCTAAAAAAGAAGAAATTATTTTTGACATTTTATCATTTAAGCCGTTTACTGTGATTTTAGAGAGTTTAGAATACATATCTGGTGATGAATATTTTGCCAAACTTATAAGTAATTCTAAATGTACAGGTCTAAACGATTGGACGATATATCCCTCTGACCAATCGTCGGAATTCCTATTTGAAAAGTCATCGTACCAATCCCATCGTTTTTCATACATCATTTCATAATAGGATGCATCATAATACCCCTCCGAATTATCTTCTTTTGAGTAATCGTCAGGAAAAAAGAATGTCAAAAAATCTCGTAATCCATCAAAGGTAAACATTATACCATCGTGATTAATTTCAATATGATCTGAAAAGTCTTCCCCTTCTGAATTATAAAACTCAACAGCATTCGCACTTATCTTGCGTTTTATCAATCTTGATATTTGTTGATAATCCGTTAACTCTTGTTCTTCCTCGTCCTCAAAAATAAATTTTTTCTTTAACATATTTATATAAATATATTGGATAATCAAAACATTTGTATTATCTTTGTATAAGTTCTTTGAAATCATCGTTTAAGATATATGGGCCAATATTGGAATTGACGGGCATTGGTTGAATAAAGGAAGCATGTCGGGACTGAATTAATCTCGTTAAAAACTGATTCACACTACAAATGGCAATGTGCTAAACAACCTTGAGACTTTGGGTCTAATCTCAACTCAAGAAGTAACTGTAGCTTAAGAAGTTTACGGATACGCGAGCCGGTTCACATACGCTCAGGAACAGAAGTGACTAAGGTGGAATACGACTGAACCCAAAATCGAGTCGTCTATTGGTTGTTGGTTTACGATAGTGAAGAACAAACTAACCTTGTTTTTGATCAAGTTAAAATTGAATATTTTGGGGGGTTAGAAAACTCCAACCTAAGCATGTAGTCGTCTTTTAAACAAGATGAGCCGGACGAGGGAGTCGGAGCCCTCTTGGTCCACCAACTAATCCCACTATTTAATTATGGTGGGTTTTTTTATGCACAAAAAAAACCTCACATCTTATTAAGAGTGAGGCTAACTTTCTAGAGAAACAGAAAATTAATTTTTTGTTGTGTCAGCAACTTCTTCCGTAGCGTTTGTTGTAGATTCTACAGTTGTTGCGTTAGGTGTAGCATTTTCAGTTGCCGTTTTTTCACCACAAGAAGTCATCAGAGAAATTGTGGTCAAAACCATAAGACACACTAATACTAACTTTTTCATTTTATAAAAATTAAACGTTTATTTATATAATATATATCATAAAAAAACTATTATTTCAATGGCAGATTAAAAAAAATACGTATCTTTGTGGTATGCAAACATTCCTTCCATATTCAGATTTTAGAAAATCATTAGAATCCTTAGACAATAAACGTTTAGGTAAACAACGTGTTGAGGCTTATCAGATCATATCGGCAATCACGGGCAGACCAAAAAAGAATGGACAACCATATAAAGGTTGGACATCACATCCGTGTTCTGTTATGTGGCGTGATTATGTAAATGCTCTTAAACAATATTATAACGACTCTATTGACGTGTGGAAGTCTCGTGGTTTTAAAAACACAATGGAGTATGAAGTTATTGAGGGTGAGTTTATTTTACCTCATTGGTTGAGTGACGAAGATTTTCATTCATCTCATAGATCAAATTTATTAAGAAAAGATTTTGACTATTATTCTAAACACGGTTGGACCGATAATCCTGACGATCCTTATGTTTGGATGGACGATAAGGGGTTGTGGTATAAACAAATGGTCGGAACTAAAGAACGGATATATTTTGAATTAAGCGATTCCCTAATGTAATATTATATCAATTGAGTTTCTATTTTTGTTATAAACCAAATCGTCCTTTGGTTGTGTACCTTGACATTATCCAAAGGGTGATGGGGTTGGTTTAGGATCGTATGGTATCAACTCAAGGTCTTTAACCCAAAGATAGTCAGGATTAACACACTGACCCATTTCCTCAACTGAAATAATCCAGTTATCATTCAAGTCCTGAATAGGGTTGAAGTATGAGTCTTCATCATATAGTTGACCTACTATTTGATTCTTTTGTTCTATTGTTAAAAGTCCTACCTCTATCATATTTGTCTACCTAAAGTTGTGTTAAATGCTTGTACTGCCGTTGAAACATTAGTTGCTTCTGTATCTGTAAATGCTTCAGATATGATTGCTGAAGCGGATTGTCTTGAACTAAACCAACTTGCACCAACAGTATTCGCTAAATTAATTGCACCTAAATAAATTGGTGCATTTGTTCGGGGTTGCACAGCTACACCAGTTCGAGTTATTACATTGGTGCCGTTTTTAAATCCTTTTACTGTTGTACCATTCCTTGTAGCTATATAAAAAGCCGCTGAATTTGTATCTGCCACTTGAGTGTAAGTTCCCGATTCTAATATAGAATACCAACTAACATTGTTTAGCCTTGGGAATAAAAATAAATAATCGGGACCTGATGGACCAGATGTCACTCCTATATCGCATGTAGTTGATGTTGCATTTACATTTGTTCTTGAATAATAACCTAAACTAATATTATCAGTTAATACACTAAATGGAAATAACCTTGTATCTGCATAGGCATTAGTACCATTAGGTGTTGCTCCATTACTTGAATGGGTCCATCCTCCATAGAAAATAATTCTAAATGCAACATCCAAATCTCTTGGGTCTTTAAGATTGAACTTATGACTACTTGCACTGCCACCACAAAATGGGTAGTAACACTTAATCTTAGTCCATGCACCACACCCTTTCAAATCAACTACCAAAGTATTGATAGCCGCTTGTTGAGTTGGGTCTGTTATTGCGGCTGCCGTTATGAATGCCTGAGCATCTGGATCAAGTGGTGCCGTCTTAGGCATTATAGATATTAATAAATTATATCCCATCTTAGGATTGTGTTGTTACTCCTATCACATCCCACTTAGTATCTGTTGAGTTGTATATGATACCTACATATGTAGTCTTACTCAATACAGTTGTTGTTGGTAGTGTTATTCCTATGGCTCTATAGTTAGTATCCCATGTGATTGCTCTTGCCGTACCATCATCCTTGATGCGGATCATTAACGATTGTCCTTCATCCCAAGATCCTGTTGGGTTGGCAAATGATAATGACGCAGCTTGAGCGGTTATTTTAACTAAATCGTTTAGATTAGTTGGTGTGACAGCAGATGAACTTACAACCGATTGCACTCTAGGTGTAATGGAATTTTGTACACTTAAAGTGGTAGCACTTATTGTTGTCGTTATTATTCCGTTTTTTATGTTTAACTCATTTGCCATATCATATAAATATATTAAAGACCAAAACGTGATTTAGTTGCGTTGAAGTTTTGTAGGACTTCGGATGCTGAAAGTGCTCGGTTGTATACTGAGGATTGTGATATATTTCCTTTCATTGCGTATGCCGATATAGGGTTATTATACGCACCTAAATAAATATTAGCATCTGGAAATGTCACACTTGAATTAGATTGAGTTGTCTGTATAATACCATTAATATAAAGTGTTGCAACATTTGAACTAAAAGTATATACCACATTGTTCCAAGAATTTGTTACGGTAAGACTGGTCGTATCACTAAAATAATTAGATCCACCCATTTGAGCAAGAATTCTACCTTCAGTAATAGAAACATTTGTTGATGTAGCAACTAATATTCTTCTATTTCCTGAATTTATCCCAAATAATGAATTATAATATGTGTTTGTAACCCCCCCTGTACTTCCAGGTCCTGTCATTTTAAACCATATTGAAATGGTAAATGCTGTTATATTAGAAATTCCAGAACCTTGAACTAATTCATTTGTCCCATCAAATACAATACTACCACCATTTTCACTATTAAACGTTGGTCCGTTAATTAATGTTCCGTTATTTAAACTATATGTTAGATCATTCCATATCGTACTACCACTAATATATGATTTAGTGTTTGACCCATCAAGATACAATACTAAACCATCTGTTACTATATTTGGTGCAATATTTCCTGCCATTATAATCCGAATCTATTTTTTAGTGCATTATAGTTTCTATTAACTTCCGCGGTGGTTAACGCCCTATTATAAATTTTAAACGTAGAAACCAATCCACCTAAAATTCTACCTATCTTATTTAAATTCCAATCAACAAAACTAAAAGGAACTGTTGATGTGGTTATTGTTGTTATATTATTACCTTGACTCGGAGCACCCAAAAGTGTGTTATCAAAATAAACTCTTGTTCCTGATGAGTCCCTTGCAACCACAAGGTTATGCCAACCAACTGGTATATTCTGACCCGTTATTGGTAAATCAGATGCAATGTAATTACCGACGATCGTACTAACGTCACTATATAAATAAACACTTAATAATTCCACTCTGGATGTAGCAAACGCAACATTACCTAGTACAGAAGTAAAACTTTGTGTTGTTAATGTTGATGCACTTGTAAATTCAAAAAGAAATGAGTTTGTTGTTGCCGTCGTTATAACACTATTATTTCTAAACCAAATACTTGCCGTTCCGTTGGTTAAACTGCTCGTATTTGGAAAGTTTATTCTATCGTCTGTCAAATCTAACGATATGGTTCCTTTTGAGTCCGCACTATATACCGGTCCATTAACTAACAACCCATCGTATTTATTGGTCGTTAAATCGTATAATGATGTTGATCCACTAACAAATGATTTTGTATTTGCCGGATCATAATATAAGATCAAACCATTTGTGACTATTTTTGGACTAAAATTGAAACTCATTTATATACTCCTTACAATTGTCTTTAATGTCCATCCGGTAGTTGTTGCCGAACTACTAAGAACCGCATTGCTTCCTGATACCGCAACTGAGAATGTTACTCCTGTTGTAGTACCAATATCATTTGTTGATGTTTCTGTGTATTGTGCGGTTGATCCACTCCATATTGTCATAATATTTCCGGCTCTTGCTCCCGTTGTTCCCGTACTAACTAATGTATAATCAATAAATGCTCCTGTGTACGCACTTGTTGGAATTGAATAAACGGTATTTGTTCCGGCAGTTAAAGTTACCCTTGTTGTCGTATTTAATGATGGTGCCTGATACGAACCCATCAACGTTGTGTTATCAGAAAATACCTCTAAAATTGGTAATCCTGATATATCATTCACACTAAATAATGAACCAACCAAACTGTCGTTCACACTAAATAACTCACCACTTGATCCTTGAACTGTGAATAATGGTGAGGTTGTACTGTTTCCTGATCCGATAACTGTTAATATGTTTTGTCCTGACCCTGAAATGTAACCGGTTGTTCCAGTAAAACCTCTCATATTGGTATTTCCTGTTACAGTTAAATTACCATTTATAGTTAATCCCGTTACTGTATTAAATATAGTACTAAAGGTTCCTCCGGTGTTATTTGTAAATGTAAAAGTATTATTTGAATTTGTTACACCGGTTACTCTAATATCTGTTGGTAAATTTTGGTATGTTGTTGCAGATATTGTTGTTGCCGTTATTCCTTGAGTAAATATTGTATTTCCCGTAACTGTACCCCCACTTAAAGGTAAATAATCGCCACTTAACCCTTGTGTTAAACCTGTGACAGATATTGTAAAATTTCCACTAGATCCGCTAACGTTAATATTACTACCAGAAGTTAAACCACTTACCGGTAAGTTTTGGTATGTTGTTGCGGATATTGTGTTTGAGGTTAATCCACTTGTAAAACTTGTATTACCTGTTACTGTTCCACCACTTAAAGGTAAGTAATCTCCACTTACGGTTGATGTTGATCCTGTGGTTAATCCGGTCACATTAAAAGTCCCGCCGGTGTTGTTAGTGAATGAGATAGTTCCGGCAGAGTATGTTGCTCCCGTAACCCTAACATCTGTTGGTAAGTTAAAATATGTTGTAGCTGATACTGTATTTGCCGTTAATCCACTTAAAAATCTAGTACCCCCACTAACAGTTCCACCTGTAAACCCATTACTTAATGATCCATCACCCATAACATATTGTGACGATGTTCCACCTTGTGTTATAAATTTATCAGCATTTATAAATTGAAAATAGTCAATAGAATTAGTACTAGTTCCTGTAAAAGTGGAACCTGGTTTATCATAGATGGTGTTAATAATTGAATAAATACCCGCAACGCTAATGGGAGCCACATTATTACCTGCCTGAACAAGAACTTGACTATTAATCAAAGTTAAAGTTGTTGCGGAATTAGTAATAGTTATAGCATTTCCACCTAAAGCCGTTACAATACAATCAACTATAGCTAGATTACCCGCACTAGCGGAAGGTGTAACAACACTATTACATCCTTTTACAATGACTTGTGCTGAAACGTTACTTACGGATATACCAACATTTTTATTTCCGTTAATGATTGTAGTACCCGAACCTGAAATTTGAATTCCAGAAATACATTGCAGTTCTGAGTTAATAATTTCAACATAACCACTAGATGATTTGGTGACTTGCGTATCAACGGTACAGTTGCTTATATAAGCTTGAGCCGTTCCACTAATGACAAGGTTAGTCATCTTCAAACCCGAAATGCGAGTACCTGAACCTAATGAACCAATAGTTAAAGTTCCCGATAAAAGAGTATTTGCACCCGTTAACTCGGTTGTAGATATTGTAGTATTAGTGTTTGCAACCGTAACATTTTCGGTATATGTGCTAGGATGAACAATAATTGTTTTACGAGACCCAGTCAGTAAAGTTAATGCTTTAGTAATAGTTGCAACAGGATTAAGCAAACTACCATCACCTGTAGTGTCGTTACCGTCTACTTGACTAACGTGTATCTCGTATTGAAAATTTGACGAAACATTATAATATGTTGTTGCTGATATTGTTGTTGCAGTTAATCCTTGATTAAATATTGTACCTCCTGTTACTGTTCCACCACTTAATGGTAAATAATTCCCACTTACGGTTGATGTTGATCCTGTGGTTAATCCGGTCACATTAAAAGTCCCGCCGGTGTTGTTAGTGAATGAGATAGTTCCGGCAGAGTATGTTCCACCC
>Ga0114967_10001264_pt1 | contig 21096 bp, 22 predicted proteins | sample M_130628_MF_Meta_FD_92639 | JGI IMG/M metagenome (GOLD analysis project Ga0114967, IMG submission 92639) | Freshwater microbial communities from Lake Montjoie, Canada to study carbon cycling - M_130628_MF_MetaG | ecosystem: Environmental > Aquatic > Freshwater > Lake | place: Lake Montjoie... | reverse complement strand
TAATATCCCGTTAAGTTGCGTAATGAGAACCTTTGCATCTAAAATATTTAAAGGCTTTTCAAACGAATCGACATACTTATATTTACCATTATTATCAAATGATTTTATTTGTCTTTTTTTTGCTTCGATTAATTCGCAATGTACTTCCATTATATATATTTTAAAAATTGAATTTTATTAAATCATAATTATCTATTAAAAGAAAATGTCAATCGACGAACGTCAAATCCGCAAATGGCCTGGAATTATTGCCAAAAAGTTTATCAAGGCTCAAGAAAATTCCCGGTTCAGGATAGTTCAGGTAGATGAATCTTTTGATTCGTTCTATGTTTTATTAGATATTAAGGGAGGCCACTATAAAGGTCAAAATCATATCCTACATTTCAAGGCAAAATTTAGCACGACATGCTTATTCCCATTTAACCCGCCGCGAGTAACATTTCTAACAAAAATCTTTCACCCAAATATTGGCGTGACAGGCGGCATCTGCGTCGATATTTTAAATGAACAATCCAAGTGGTCCCCAGCATATGATTTCGATGCCGTTATTAATAGTATTGAATTATTACTGGATGTGCCAAATCCATCAAGCCCCATGAACAGTGAAGCCGCCAAGCTGTATGTAAAATGCGAGCTTGATTACAAGACTAAAAGTAAAGGCATCACAGGCGAAGTACGCGACATTATATACAAAAGTTCATTTGAATCTTATGATAACTACGTAGCCGAATATGATAAAGTAAATGCCGAAATCTTGGCGAAGTATATGCATATGTTCTAAGAACTGCAATAAATTATTTTTTCATTTAAACATTAAAAATGAAAATTAAATAACCTGTATATGACTGCCCAAATGGATACCGATTTTGATAGCAAAACTTTTGAATGTTTAAATAATAATTCCGACGACGAAGAGTCTGATAAATGGATGCAGTTATTAAAAGACATTTCAAATGAATCCGATATGCCCGAATATAGCATGTATAATAATTTAGATAAAGATAATGAATCAGTCGACCTCGAGGTTGCCATGGTTCAAAACTCAATATCTAAGTTAAATATATGCGCCAAGTGTGATGTGGAGGGAACAGCTTCAGACGGTTCTATATTTTGTCCATCATGCGGATTGGAAACGCTGGAAATAGATGACGAATCCAAGTTTAGCTTTGCTAGCGAGAAAGACCATAATGTATCTAATAATGCTTTCATTAGCTTTAATTTCGTGGGTCCCAATAGCTATGGCTATCAGCGCAGTTTTCTAAAAACGTGTGCCAATTATTCATCATTTCGTCATAATAACAACAAAAAGGATATGTATAATTATAATTATCAGTACGAAGGCAAAAAAATTCCCAAAAATGCCATTAAATTAGCTATAGAATTATTTAGTAAAATCAAAGAAAATAATTATGTGTTCAGGGGCAATGGAAAAAAAGGTGTACTGGGCGCCTGTTTATTTTATGCTTGTGTTATGAATCATATTACAAAAACGCCCCGCGAAATAGCAAGTGTTATGGAAATAGAAGAGCGATTCTTGTCACACGGCGACCGCGTTATACAGGAATTAAATGAAAAGAAAATTATAAGTATACCAACAACACTGCGCCCACTTACAGATTATTTAGACCAATATTTTCCGGCATTAAACATACCAGATACATACAAGCCATTTATTGTAGATATTATAGCAAGAGCGGAAAAAAAGAACATTCATATTAATAACGATTCAAGAACCACAACCAAATGCATTGGCGCCATATATTTATTAGTTAATAGAATACCTTCATTAAAAGCTATAACAAAAGATGTAATCGTAAAAGAATGCAATATTAGTAAGAGTACATTTATTCGATACTATAACCTATTATTAACTAATTATAGTATCATTAAACCTGTGTTTAAAAAGCACAGAATACAGATGCCCGTTGAATGGCGCAAATAATAGTTTATTATTCTATATTTTTTTTGTATAATATAGATGAGTGTATTCCAAAAAAAGGACTACGAATCATCAAATGGAATGCAATCAGCCATTTTCGGCCCATTAATATGGCATACACTGCATATAACTAGTTTTAATTATCCTGTACAACCAACAAATGAAGACAAAAAAAATTACACAACATTTTTAATGTCGTTAGAGCACACGCTCCCGTGCGTTTACTGTCGGGCAAACTTTAAGAATAATATAAAAGCAGCTGGATTTTGCCCCGGCGTAATGGATAGTCGCGATTCATTTTCTCGTTTTATTTATCGATTTCATAACTGTGTAAATAAAATGCTCGGCAAAAAAATAGATATACCATATGAAGAAGTTCGTGATAGATATGAGCATTTTAGAGCACGATGCAACGAGAAAGAACATAAATCCGATATACTAAAAGAACAAGAAAAATCAAAAAAAGAAAAGGGATGTTCTGATGCATTATACGGCACCAAATCCAAAAGCATTATACATATAGTTCCTAAATCATCTAAAGCTGCCCATTTTAAAATAAACCCAAAATGCAAGACAAAATAAAAAATGGAAAATTTACTAGCTATATTAATTAAAGTGTGAGAATACGTGGTGTGGAGGTTATTACTTGAGATGGCGAACATTGATTTGTCTATCTCAAGTAATAAACTTGAGATGGCGAAACTTGCGATGGGCGTACAGCAAATTAATACCATTTTGCGGCCGGAAGACGCATTTTTGGCATGGTATCTGGACCGTCTTCCTAAGGATACGACGGTCAAACCATTTTTCGGTCTGATAACATCAGAGATCAAATCTGCCGGCATCTTCGTTGTTGGCCGATATTGCGGCTCCAGCTGCAATGGAGACCACGATGACAACGAACGTTGCTGCCAGTATCCGGATGACTGGACGCGTGACCACATGTATGGTATTGGCCCAATATCTGCCGACCAGATCACTGCCAAAGCACGACTGTACGACTGCTATGTAGTGGTGCCTAATAGAAACATCAATATGTTCGGATATTACTTGCCGAGTATAGTAGTATCCGGAAGGCCCAGTCCGGCTTATTTTACACCGAACTTGCCGAGGATAGTAGTATCCGGAAGTCCCCCGGCTCATTTTTGGAATTCGCCGGTTCTAGACGATTCAGATATCGATACCATGATAATGGCGACTGGTGTTCTAACTGAATTTATGCCTGCGGACATTGCCAGGGTATGTTTCGAGTTTCTCGTGGAACTCATTGATCCGATTAAAGAGAATTGGGGCGACGATGGCGACTATGGCAACTTTGTCGTTCGTCGCCACGATCCCGACGATGATGGCTATAAGCGATATGGTTCCTACTAGCTCTAGGTTTGAGCGCAGGAAACAACCTGGTTAAAAAATATGGAGAGAGTGCGGAGAGAGTTGCGAGCGGTGTTTATTGCGAGAGAGATTTGTAGATATAGGCCCAGCATATAGCGATTGTGCAGTGTAGGTGTTGTATAGATATAGGCCCAGCATATAGCGATTGTGCAGTGTAGGTGTTGTAGGTATAGATAGGCCCAGCATATAGCGATTGTGCAGTGTAGGTGTTGTAGGTATAGATAGGCCCAGCATATAGCGATTGTGCAGTGTAGGTGTTGTAGGTATAGGCTTCCAGAAAAAAATTGAGCCCGTTGCTCTTTTTTTTTAATAAAACCTTTTTAATAATATTCTATATTAATAACACACCAATTTGTTTTATTTTAGAAATTAATTCTTGCTCGCATGCAATTAGTTTAACCATTATTGTGTTTAAACTTTTTTCGATATCCGATTTAGATGTTTGTAGTATATCACGACACGATGTTATAGTTTGAATGCTATCACTTAATTGATTAATACTATAAACAAGTTCGTTGCTCTTGCACGCATCGCTTTTATTATAATCTTTTATTTCTATTACATGAAATAGTAATTTAATTATTTCAGCAATTACCGATGGAGTATTATTATTTAATAATATCAAAGATACTAATCCATTATCGGTCATTAAATTTTTAAATTCTATAATTTTATTTGTGCCAACAATGCGTGAGTTTAATGATAATAACAGACCGCCATTAACGTTGTTAAGATTAACATCACGATGAAATTTATCTACTTCTAAACTTGGCACTGTATTTTTATAATTTTTTACATCTATAAGTACTTTATATAATTTATTGGTTTTAGGTGATGTCCATTTAACTATAAAATCGCCAGCTTTTCCTTTTTTTGCAACATTGCTCAGTTCGTAGTCGCTCGGCATATGCTTTTCAAATATGCTTTCAAATTTATTTTCGCCAGCTTTTCCTTTAACCGCGGCAATATCAGACTCGGTTTGCCTTTTATAGTTTGGAATTGAAGCGACTATATTTAGTATATTGGCAATATCTTCATTTGATAACGAAGAAACCCATTGTTTATGCTCTTCCGCAGTATAATCTAATATACTCATTTCTATATGTAATTTTAAATATTTCAATTTTTAATATAAAATATAATATAATAATGAATACAAAATCAAAGCAAATAGAAATCACAGTTGGCGTATGTAAAAAAATGCCCGATATAGCGGTTATGATGGGTACTCCATTTAACTGCTCAAAGATTAATCTAATTAGATTAAAATCTAATAATCCATGCGAATTAGTGAATGATGCTGAGCGTTCGGCATTGGCGTATGCATTATTTGAAACTGTTCGCGATAAATTTATAGGTTCGCCGTTAGAACTATCGCGAACGCGTGTTAGCCGAATTGATTGTGATTTTATAGATGGCAAGTTTGTAATTACATGGAATACGCAAGGCAGCTTTAGTATGCTTAGAAAAACTGTTGGTTTGGCTTTTTCTACGCTGGACCCAGCAAAAATGTATTCAAAATACGCTGAGAATATAAAATTATTGGGCGGTAAAAATGATAGAACCGTATTTAATTATATTGCGGCCGAGTTATGCGATTCCATTAAAAAAACAATTAAGGTCGCAGTAAGCGGGAAGATAAACATAGATGATACAAAACTAAAAGATTTAATGGCATCAGTAGAAGCCAAACTTCCCGAAATGACTGCAATTCCCAAAGAAAAAACTAAACCGCCAACGCATGAAGAATATAAATGCGATTATCCGCACGTCAAGGTTTCTGGGTTGGCGGCTATTGTAACGGCCGATTTTATCAAATCTAAATCGGGCGGCATGGGTCTTGAAGTTTTTTCTGATGAAATTGTTGTATACAATTATTCCTGGGAATCTAAGAAGGCCGCGCTGAAAGATAGGGTCAAAGATTACGTAAGGCAAAAATATGAAAAAACTGGCGATGATTTCGGATGTATACTGGCATATATGGCGATTACTCAAGGATACGCGAGCTGCTGCACCGTTACACAAATGCTTAAAACAAAACCAAAGGCCAGCGACATGGTCGAACTCATAAAGAAGGCCATTCATTAATTTGCGTTTTTAAAAAGTGTTTTAAAAAAAAGTGAATATTTAATACATCTTTAAATGTGGTTCGTTATACCGGATACGATGCGCGGAATGAAGGTTATATCGGCCATAATTGCTACGGCTGGCCGTATGGCTGGTGTTTGCGACGAATATAAGATGGCACCTGCCGACTCTATTTTAGTAGACGTAGTATCTGCGATGTGTATTGAGTTTCCTGAATTTGAGGAGCATTTTAGGTTTGGATGCATTCGTGATGATTTAGCACATCATTTAACTTTTCAAACATCACCAGACGGTGAAAAAGTAGTTATTCGACCGCCAGATGCATCTATGGTAATTTATGCCAAATCGTCTGATATTAAGTAAACGTATAAGTTTGTATTTTTTTTTACGCAAAATTGAAATATTTATTTTAATTTATAGACATGGAGCAACGCGCAGCCTTTTGGGTCAGGTTTTCGGAAAATGAAGCCGAATTAAAGAAACTATTACTTAACAGAACTTATGAAGACCATACCAAGGCCCGCGAGATAATAGATAATATCATAAAAGAATTTGATTTAACTGGCAAAATTGGTATTTTATTTGGCGTTGATGTAAGAAATTCGTTTGTGCTACCCGAGCGGAAAGATTATATAGAATTGATTATAACTCCATTATACCAAAGAAAATATAAACATTTAGTGTCAGAATTGGCGGCCCAAGTAAATTTACCGGGTTGGTCTATTATTAAATATAAATACTGGCAGCCGTCACAGCTGGAAACTATTACTATTTCATATAAAGATGTAGAAATCAAAAAAGAACATTTTACATATCATCCTATAATTGACCATAAAATTTGTAAATTAAACTTGATTTTATTTGTTAATGATAAAATTGCCGATCATATTATTAAAAAAGAAACGCACGTTATTAATGGCAATAGCCGTGAAATATGGGTGCCGAAAGATTATGGTATATACGCCATATTAGACAGCGCGGTTGGCGAATATAATTTGTTAAATTATATAGAAAACATGGAAATATATTTAGAATCTGAAGAAAAGGATATAGATCGCCACGAAATCAAAAAATTAACAGATACTATAACTATGATTGTAAATAATCCCATGAGTGATATGCATAACTGCGCGCGATGCGGCTATTCAAATCGACAGGTTATATTAAAACGCTGTAAATGTAAGAATGTCTATTATTGCGATAATATATGCCAAAAAGCTCATCGAACTTTACATAAATTAAATTGCTCATAAATTATTAAATATTTATTTTTTTAACACGCCTCTTTACAGGCTTCTGTTTAATCTTGTCATCCGCATTTTCAATTGGTTCTGGCTCCTCATCGGGTAACTCCAAGTCCATATCATATTGAGATAACTTATTTTTAATTAATTGGGTTTCTTGCTTGATATCATTGCATAATGCAGTTAAATTAACCATATAATATTTGAGCAGTTTAATATCAACTACGTCTGAATCATTGCCTGCTGTAATGGGTTTATTGGGCTTTTCATGATACTTGCAGCTGGTTTGATTGATTGTTGCCATTTTATATTTATAAATTATTTATATATTCAATATGTAAATCTATATACATAGTTTACTTATAATATCGTGAAGGTCATCTATAGGATTTGAACATTTATTGTATATTCAATGTGTAAATCTAAATACATAGTTTACTTATAATATCGTGAAGGTCATCTATAGGATTTGAACATTTATTGTATATTGTTTTTATATTATTTAACTTGGCATCCCATTCAGCATTATTTAAACTTATAGTTAGTGTATCCTTTTTTTTCTTTAATATATGCATGAGCCTCGATTCTACTATATTATTATATGCTAGCTTTTTTTTGCTACATCCTACAATATAATATCTATACTGCACTTTTTTTTTATTGCATGATGGGAATCTTACAATATTTGTTTTCTTAAAAATCAGCGATATTAATAGTAAATAATCTTTAAAATGCGTGTCCCAATGCGGCGGTTCAAGTATTCTTGAAATAAAAATACCATTAGGGCTGAGAGAATATAAAGCTAACGCCGATACTGCAATCATAATTCGGTCATTAATAACAGATGGTTTTATATTATTGTATATAAAATTAACATCATTAAATTGATTTTCAATCGTTTTTTTAACATGTGATATTGTTGACACATCAGTTATATCAGCGCATAATAGTTTATAATTACACTTGTACTTATCTAAAGTATTTTTTAGCTTTACGTAGTTGCTATTATTTTTATTGTTTTTTAAGTCTACGCCTATCCAATCTATATCTTTATTGTTTAAAAAATGAAATATTCCGCCTATAAATCCGCCTTTTCCATTGCCCGTATTTAATAATTTTATGTTATTAAAATCAAGTTTGGGGTTTAATTTGTTAATATGCGACATCAGGTTAAAACTAAATAGCCATAGATGGTCGCATAATTTTCTAGAAATTTTGTTTGTTGCGTCGGATTCCGTCTCAATAATGCATGGTTCAAACATTATATCTTCGATTAAACCTCTTTTATAGAAACGTGTATCGGTTTTCATTGTATTTATCTGAAATATATTTTCAGATGTTGTATTTATCTGAAATATATTATTTTCAGGAATTACATCTATTATACTTATGTCATTCATCTGAAATATATTATTTTCAGAAAAAGTTTTATTCATTATACTTGTATTTGTATTAATTTCAAACCTTTTTACAATATTTATATTTCAAACCTTTTTACAATATTTATATTATTTTTAAAAAATGAATTAAAATATAGGTAGTTAAGATATATAATGTCAGATAACTGCAGCATTTGTTTGGAAGAAATAACGACAAATCCTGAGTTTTTACCATGCGCTCATAAATACCATACTAACTGCATAAATCAATGGATTGTTAGAAACCCAACATGCCCTATGTGTAAAATATCTATATATACAACATTCCCCGGTCAATTAGAACCGCGACCATCGGAAGTAGTTAGAAATTTATTTTTAATTAGATTAGCAGATATGATAAATTCTAGAGCTGCACAACCGCCTATTGATGAAGATGACATATCTACGGAAGAAGATGTCGATATTCCATATTCTCAAAATATTGATGAGAATTTTGAAAATATTCAAGCAATTCCAAATAATATCGACGTATTTGATAGACCTCGGTCTATGCCAATTATTAATTATGATGAAGGTGATTCATCCTACGACGATGAAAACGATGCAAGCCAGGTTTCCGCCGTGGTCTCTGCAAGCCAGGTCTCTGTAGGCGCCGTAGTTGATGCAGAGAACAACGCAAGCATGGAAATCCAGCAGGCTGGCATAGAAATTCAACAAGCAATTGATAATACTCAAATAGTTAATAATTCGGAAATAGTATATACAGATGAAAATTATGTAAATATGACCAATGCGATAGATAATATTATTAGTAGATATATTAGAGACCACGGAATCTAAATGAAATGCAAAATCTAAAATGAAATGCAACCATGTATTTTTTTTGAGTCAAAATTGAAATAATAATAAGAATATTACAAGTTAAATTCCGAATATAGTATATACGTTATAGTATAAACTATTTCAATATAAATATAAAAGCAATTATAAATAAAGCAATGCCGAAACCATCGAATAAACCCGACAAATCGCCAGATTTTAAGACCGAAGGACCAAACAAATCGCCAGATTTTAAGACCGAAGGACCAAACAAATCGCCAGATTTTGTAACTGAAAAAATTTATGTATGTGATTACTCTATCAACCAGGATGATTTATATATGGTAGCAGACGCTGAATTGGACGACAAGGGGCTTGTAGACCATCATATTAGTAGTGCTAATGATTTATATTCTAATGGTATTCCGCAAATTATTACCCAAGTTTTCAAGGTAGAAAAAGATATTGCAAACCAACGCGATAGCACGCCCGAAGATAAGCTTATTGAAAATATTAATGTTTTAATTAAATTTACTGATGTTTTTATAAATAGACCCACAACTATTAATTATTATTCAGGAAAGGAAGAAATATTATATCCCAATGTTGCACTCTTAGAAGATAAAACTTATAGCGCTAATCTTAGGGTAAACGCATCAATAACGGCAACCGCGTATTATAAAAACGGAACAACCAAAGTTAGAACCGATACTATAGAAAATTTTAAACTTTGCCGAGTTCCGGTTGCTGTAAGAAGTATTCTATGCAACACATATGAATGCTCGCGCGAAACTCTCATGCGCTTACATGAAGACCCAACGGACCCAGGCGGTTATTTTATTATTAATGGCAATGAATGGGTTGTTGATTGTATTGAAAATATTTTATTCAATCAAATTCGTATATTTAAGAATGAAGGTTATAGTAAAGAAGTTATGCGCGTTGAATTCGTTAGCAAGCCGGGCGATACATATCAAAATTCAGATTATTTCCTTGTTAGGCTGTTAAATGACAATCAACTGACATGCGAAATAGTTAGAAATCACCTAAAAGGAATTCAAATGCCTTTTTATATATTATTTCGTATGTTAGGATGGTCCAGCGATAAAGAAATGTTTGATAACATATTATATGGTTATGAAAACGACATATCTAAAAACATGCTTAACTTTATTATAGATTCTATCAATGCCAAATATTCTATTAATGGCCGATATATATATAATCAAATAGATGCTGTAAAGCTAATAGTAGATGAATTAAAGAACACTGATTTTAAATATTTAGATTTAGATAACAAACCAGATAACTATCATTTAGCCATTAGCAAAATATTTAACATATTAGACTGCAATTTTCTGCCACATGTTGGATTAAAACCAGAAGACCGCCCCAAAAAATTAAGGTATCTTGGTCTAATAATCCGAAAGTTATTTCTGGTCAAGATGGGCAATATGGAGGCGACCGACCGCGACTCATATAAAAGTAAGCGCGTGCATGCCGCCGGTATGAGTTATGCCAAAACATTTAAAACATATTTTAATGCATCAATCATTCAGCAAATTAAACGCCGCCTGGTCAAAGATTTTAGGGCCATGCCATTTAGTCAAGTGGATTTGGCCGCATCTGTTAAATCAAGTGTTTATGGCGCCGATTTTGAGCGGTCCATCATACAAGCTATTACGTCAGGCAATAAATCAAAGATAACCGTTAATAAAAAGTCCCGCATTAATAGATTGTCATCGCAGCTATTGGACCGCAAAAATCAAATTGCCATTTATTCAACGTTGCGTCAAGTAACTACAACAAGCGCCGAAAGCTCTAAGCAATCGGAGCGGGCCAGTGAAATGCGGCGAGTTCACATGTCATTCTTGGGCTATATCTGCTGCATTCATTCATCCGACGGCGAAAAGGTCGGCATTAATAAACAGCTCGCGATATTTGCAAGTATTTTGGGCGCGACGTCAAGCGAAGTTATTAAAGAAGTTTTATTAAAAGATGCGTTAGTTATGCCGTTAGATACCATAAACACCAGTATGATTTACGAACAAAACCTTAGAAATGTATACGTCAACGGCGAGTGGATTGGATGCACGAAAGACAGTTTGGAATTGGTAAAGAAATATAGAATGGCGCGCCGAGGTTTTAAAATTAATCCACTTACAACAATACACTGGGATAACACTCAGGACGAAGCATTATTTTGGGTAGATATGGGGCGTGTTACTCGGCCTCTTATTATTGTATATAATAATAAACGAGACCCTGAAATGTTTCCCGGAAAAGAATACGCCAAAACTAAGCAGTTTATTCAAGGAATCGGCGTCGACAAAAAAGTGATTGAAGGGCTGCGCTCGAAAACTATTGATATTGATTATTTAGTAAAAAATAATTTAATTGAATACATAACGCCGGAAGAACAGGAAAATTGTTACGTATGCCCGTTCTTTGATAGGCTGCGCGAAGAAAAAAATAATGAACTAAATGAATTTACTCATTGCGATATACCGCAGTCCATTTTGGGCCTAACAGCACTTACGGGGCCGTATGCCAGCCACAACCAGCCCCCTCGAATTACATTCCAGACATCTCAGTGCCGTCAAACGTGCGGTGTGTTTGCTTTGAATTGGCCTTATAGATGCGACAAGGATACGTTCTTGCAGTACATATGCGAAACGCCATTGATTAAGACGGTTGCTAGTAAGTATATATTTCCCAACGGCAGCAACGCCATAGTTGCAATTATGTGCTATTCCGGTTATAATCAGGAAGATTCAATAGTTGTAAGTCAGGGCGCTGTAGACCGCGGTTTATTTAATGGTTCAAAGTTTACGTTCTATAAAACCGAACTGGAACAGCGCGAAGAATTTGGCAGCCCTGATATAGCTAAAACGGCCGATATTAAAGCCGGCTCATATGATAAATTAAAAAATGGTATTATTGAAATAGGTACCAAAATTGTTAAGGGCGACGCTATAATTGGCAAATTATTAAAGACTAATAAAACAACCGACGAAACTACAACATCGGACCGTTCCTTATTATATAAAGAAAATGAAGATGCCATCGTGCATAACGTTATAATTAACAGAAATGAAAATGATGAAAAGTTTTGCAAGGTTGCCATGCGAAAGATACGCCCTATTGCTATCGGAGATAAGTTCTGCTTAACCGGCGATCATGAAGTGTTGACTACTAACGGCTGGAAAAATATTAAATTGGTTACTATGGGCGACCGCGTTGCGACTCTGAACCAAATTACTAACGAAATTGAATTCCAGCAGCCAACCGATGTACCTAGTTTTAAACACACTGGGCTGATGTATAGCGTTAAAGCGCGCGGTGTTGATTTAATTACTACGCTGAATCATAAAATGTATGTTAGGAAGAATTCTAATTATGAATTGATAGAAGCAAATGAAATTTATTCAATTACCGTCAATTACAAAAAAGATGGCCTTAATAAACTTAAAGATATTGAAAGTTTCACAATTAAAGACAGCGGTCCAATTAGAAAGTTTAACATGGATGCATGGTTAGAATTTATTGGATTATTCATATCAAATAAAACTGACAATAATATTAGCTACATCGGTATTAATACTGCAAATAATATTATTAAAGATAAAGTTATGGATGTATTGAAGCGATTAAACATATTGCCGTATATCTTTGAACAAGAGCAGTTTATCGTATACATTTATGATTACCAAATTGCTGAATATCTTAATAAATGCTCAAATATTCCCGAATGGTGTTTTAGCCTGAGCAAGCGACAGAGTTGCCTGCTGCTTAATGCTATCCTATTAGGGAGCCAAACGGACGCCGAATCAAATATTGAATATCGCACCGAATTAGATGTTGCTAGCGAAATTCAAATAATTGCATTTATGGCTGAAAAAGCGGCTGAAATTAAAATAGATAAATATAACACGGTAGTTATCAGCGACCAAAACAAATTTAAAGAACCACTTGTTGGTGGCGCGACGAGTGTTGAAGATATATTTGAATATACAGGAATGTTATATTGTTTAACAGTTCCAAATCATGTATTTCTAACGCGTAGAAATTTTACATATGTATGGACTGGCAATAGTAGCAGAGCGGGTTTGATTTCTTCTGGCTCGAGGTGGATGGTGACATCTGCCTAGTCCTTTCAATAAGGGCAAGACACCTCAATTGCGGGAAGTTCCTAAAGCATGTAAATACCGCCTTAGTTTGAAAACAAATAAAAGGCATCAAGTGTAACGACTTGAGTATGGTAAAAACTTTACATGATGCAAATTATTGAAAGCTCAATAATTAAAAATGGATAATCCGCATCGTAGCCCTAAATCTCGTTAAGGTAAGAGACATGGGAAGCGTTCAGAGACTGCGTAATTACGCCTAAATGATGTTTAGTTTTAAAACATTGTTTAGTAAAGGGTGTCGGTTGTCAATGATGGTTTAACCAACCTGAGATAGCTTAAGGTATAGTCCAATCCTATATGAAAGTATAGGAGTACTCCGCAGAAGGGAGTAACTGGTATTCTATTGAGAGATTCAGACATGCCATTTACAAAGGATGGCATTAGGCCTGAGCTTATTATTAATCCGCATGCTATTCCATCACGTATGACTATTGGTCAATTATATGAAAGTCAAAATGGAAACTATTGCGCAATGAAAGGAACCCATATGGATGCAACTATATTTAAATATGTAGATATAGAATCTATGGGCAATGAACTCGAATCACTTGGTATGCATCGATATGGATATCATAGATTATACAGCGGAATAACAGGCGAGCATATAGACTGTATGATATTTATGGGGCCGACATATTATCAAAGATTACAGAAATTCGTTGTTGATGCAGTATACAGTATCAGTCAGGGGCCGTCAGATGTTTTATCCAGGCAGCCCCTCGACGGTAAAGCTTCCGGTGGAGGCATTCGCGTTGGAGAAATGGAAAGAGATGTTATATGTTCGCATGGGTCATCGAAATTTTTACAAGAGAAATTCTTTGACCATTCGGATGGATTCACAGAGTATATATGCCGATGCGGCAAAGCAGCTATAGTTAATGTTAAAAAGAATATTTATAAATGTAAGTATTGTAAGGACAATGCTGATATTGCAGCGGTCCCCACGAGCTGGAGTTCCAAGTTATTTATGCAAGAAATGGAAACTATGAATGTAGGTATACGCCGAAATCTTACGCCATTTACATATGAAAATGTAAGTGACGCAGCTGTTAAGGATATCATTCAATAAAGATAGTATTTATTATTATTTATTTTTTCAAAAATGACACTTTATTTTTTTTTCAAAATTGAATTTTTATTTTATGTAATTCATACTAAACAAAAGTTTAAATACTGTTTATACAAGATGAGCGATACTCAAATTAAAACATCACTTGCAACAATTATTAACACTTTAAATTCGCATAAGGCAGTTATCGATGAAGTAAAGAGTGAAAATGCCATGATTATTGAATTATTAAACAATGTATTGCAACTATCTACAGACATGAGTAAAAAGTTTGATGAAATGCTTAATATTGGAGTTAAGAAGCCTCGAACTACTACCAAGAAAGAAGATGAAACTGAAGCCGAACCTAAGGAAATCAAGCCAAAGGGTCGAGCAAAGCCCAATACTGGAGATGCTGAAGAAAAGCCCAATGTTGAAAAATCCAAAGCTGAGAAGCCAAAAGCTGAGAAGCCAAAAGCTGAGAAGCCAAAAGCTGAGAAGCCAAAAGCTGAGAAGCCAAAAGCTGAGAAGCCCAAGGTTGAGAAGCCAAAAGCTGAAAAACCCAAGGTTGAAAAAGCTGATGACGATAAGGTAAAAAATATTATGACATATTTTAAAACAACCTACAGTAATGACCCATCATTGTTTGATGATATTTTAGACCAAGAGCAGAGCGATACGGTATTTGATGCAAATGCAGAGGAAATTGCAGCCAAGAAAGATGGCGTTGCTCGAAATAAAGTAAAGGCATCGCTTCTATACAAAACCTTAACCAAGGCTCAAAAGAACAAGATTAGAGATAAAATGCTCGCAGAAGACGATGCCGAAGATGAAGAGGAAGACGTTAACGCAGATGAAGACTCATCGTAAATATAATATTTCTAAATTAATAATATACAAAAATATTATTTTTTTCCAAGTTTTTAAGTTAAAAATTAAAACTAAACCATTATAAAATGAAGTTTATATCCAAACTTAAAAAAGATATTTATGAAACGAAAAAAATAAATCAAAAAGCATCTTTGTTTATAACTAACAAAAATATCAGGCGCCATAATTTACCGAAACAGGCAACTGAAAAAGATTTGCCTATAAATGCCTTTTTAGGAACTATTTATTTAATAAAAAATAATAACATAATTGATGTATACAGCTGGATTGACCCAATGCATTCGCCCTTTATTGAATTATCTTACAATAAAACTCAATGGATTTCGAAATTCTCGGTAATAAATAAGGAAGATGGCGACCCGGAAAATATTGAATATTTATTGGAAGGTATCAAAAAAATATATTATATAGAAGACATGTTATATCTGGTACTTCAATTTGTAAAATCGGGTTTTTTATTGTACTTTTGAAAAAATAAAGTGGCATTTTGAAAAAATAAAGTGGCATTTTGAAAAAATAAAGTGGCATTTTGAATAAAAAAAAACTACTCAAATGAAGCAAATCCAGTACTCATTTTTATATAGGCATGGGTTATTTCAGACTTTAAAATTTCTGTATGAAACTCGACCGGAATAAATTTCTTTAATGAATAATATTGCGGCAGTATTATATCTTGTTCTAAACACTCCAATACTGATACTATTTTAAGATACGTTTTATATGTGTTAATTAAGTTGCGCACGCCCATCAATGATTCTTTTATTTTTTCGGTTAATGAAACTAGCATTGTTAGTTTTCTATTTTTTTGCGTGGATTCGGTTTCTGTTACTATATTATATTTTATTTGCTCAGAAAATGAGTTAATTTCTCGATATAACTCTACAAGATATTTGGCCGTACACTCCTTTGAATCGCCACTTAATTTGCGCCAACACCAATCTATTATTGTGTTATTATAAATATTTAAATCATTCTTGGTCGTATCCAGTCTGCCATTTTCCGGAATTTTACTAATAATTCGCAGCTTGGTCAAATATTGATGCAGTATATTTTCCATATATCAGAAACTTATATAAAAATAATTTATTAAATAACTATAATTATATAATAATATGTTTAAAACTATATTAGATTCTACTTTTTTTGAATCTATTATTGATGACGCAAACAATGAATTTATCAAAACTGATAGAGATAAATATAAACCTATATTTGAATTAATTCGAACTGAGATAACTGAAGGCAAACTAAGCATGGACACTATATTTTTCAGCGATGCCGATAAACTCAAGGGTTCAATTATTGATGCGCCCGAAACGAATATGATTATTTATGCGATACATACGCGAAAAGTTTCGACCGCTATATCTAATATAATTCATGAAAACTATGGTAAATATGTCCAATTAACATGCGTTATTCCCAACGAGGAATATGATATATTATTTAATATGCGAAATTTAATTAAAATATATAGAATAGACCAGTACAAGAATATTGTGGAATTAAAATCATTTATAAACCCAAAGATTATAAACGGCATTTATTATTTCCCATCTGAGCTGGAGTTGATTGACATATACCACAAACTATATTTACCTAATTTTAATGAAGAATGGGCCTCGTTAGCATCAACTGAAAATATATTATATAATAAAGTAATAAAAAATAAAATTGGCGGGGCCAGCTGCAAAGATTGTAACGTAAAACGCAATTTAGATATCGACTACATTAAAAAATCATTGCTAGACTTTATAAATGGCGAAAATTATGTTGTAGTAGGTGATTTAGCATTTAACGCAATAGAAGGCTCTGTGGATGCGGGCAATATTCAAATAATATCAGAAAATAGTATAGAAAACGATTATTTAAATCTATCAAATTTTCTGAGTAAATATACACCATACGGCATTTATTATAAAACAAAAAAATTATACATACCAAAAGATAACCGTATTCTAAAATATACATTTTTCATTAAATATCCAACGTTTGGCAGCAGTATAGTGGATAAAAAAATAATAGATATATATAACTGCGGAAATTATGAGTTGATACCTTATACTAATCTTAAAGTAAACAAATATAATTTTAAAATAGGAAATATATTTGTGCAGCAGCGATTTTTATTTATTGAACTGTGGGTCATTAAAATATTATTATTTTTAAAATCTATAGATAAAAAAGAATTTAATGAGAGGGGTCAGCTTATATTTGATAAAAGTAAAAAACTAAAAAAAATAATGACGACCAATTCCAACGTACAATATATTGGAATTAATTTCGATGAAAAGATTGCCCAAAAATTAGAAATCTCATTGAAGCAAATTAAACGAACATCATATTATCCAGAACTGTCAGTTAAAACCGACAAGAAATATAAATTAATCGCAACATCATGAGCCGTTCAAATAACTTTGCAGTAGGCGGTCTGCCTCCTGATTAATGGTTTCTTCCATATTTTGGGATAGTTCTTGGTCTATTTCGGCCAGTCTTTCTATATTCGTTTTGGCCTTTTCATATATATTTTTAATAATTTGGTTCTGCTTTGCTTCAGTAAACTTAGAAAGTCTACTAACTTTTACAGCAGTTGCTGGCTGCTCGACGGGCTGGCCACTTCTCATATCTGGTTTTGGCATTTTAGATTCATGTATATTTTTAATTCTGTCCCATATGTCATCGTTATCGAGTTCATCCTTTAAGTTATTAATTTTTTGATGTGGCTCAGCCGGTGGCGATGCCGGTGGCAATGCTGGTGGCAATGCTGGTGGCTCGGATGCTTGCAATGCCGGTGGCTCGGATGCTTGTGGCGATGATGGTGGTTCAGCCGGTGGCAATACTGGTGGCAATGCTAAAATTAACTTATTTAATTGTTCCATATGCAATTTAATCATTTCTCTATGAAATATAATTTGTCCTTCAATAATATTCATCTTTTAAAAATTGAATTAAATATTTATATTCTATATCGTTTATAAATTTTATATAGATTTTCAATGCCTGAAATTCGCAAAAAAGGACACGGTTTATACCAATTATATACAAAAGCTTATTATAAATATATATTTAGAAGTAATTGTAGAAAAACTGAATTTAATTGGGAAAAAAATATAGCATTTCTAAAAACCATAATTTATAATGGGGGTAGTATAGAAAATGTTAATTTTGAAAACGACGAAGAGGTCGAAAATGTCGAACCAGTTGAATTGTTCCATATGCAATTGGAACCAGATTATTCACCGTTACCTCTTAATGCAAACGTAAATATAGAAACACAGATACAGCCTAGTCCATTGCGTTTACCTAGACTTCAAACGAGACAAGTTGTAACTGCACCACCGGCTGCTGTAAATATAGCAACCCAACCATTGAACATATTATCAGCTGATGATAATTTTTGGCGATTAATTTCAAAAACAGTATGCCTTAACCGCGATGAAGGTCATATGACCAAAAAAAACATAAAGCTCACTCCAGACGAAAAAGGTCATGTATTAGATATGATAAATAGAAAATACTTACCTGAGTTAACAGAAGCGCTTAATGATATATCTACAAGTCTAGAAGATAATGAACTGGAATACAAAAATTTCTTAACTCATATTATATTTAAAGGACGTGAGTTTTATGAAATGGCGTTACAAATTCATGATATAGTATTATATATGAATGAAATATATTATCCTATTTATACATGGTTATCTAATTAAATAACTTTTCAACATTATTCGTAATATCATATGGTTCCGAATGCGGTTCCGAGTGCGGTTCCGAGTGCTTTGGTAAATCGTCAACTCGTATTTCCTCAGCAAGAATATATAAAGATGAATTAAATGATGCCGATACAGTGTTATCATTATTTAACATTTCAGGTGTTATTTTATTTTTTAATTCGCATATTTCCGTATAAATTTTATGCAATTCATCAGTTTTTTCAGGGCTTATCGATGCGATTTTCTTTCCCATATCTTCAAGTATACGCACCTTAAATGATAAGTCATTTAGATATCTTGGGAATAGTTTCCAGTTGCTTTCGTTTAATTCAATAACAATATTTCCCATGGTTTTTTTATTAATCATTGAAGCCAATACTGTAGCAGAAAATACTTCTCTGACGCAATACCATAAAAATCCAATACTTTCCTTTACAAGTTGTTTATCTATAATACTATTAAGTAGCGTTGGGTCAGTTACATCGGAGTTTTTAACGTTAGTTATAGTTAATTTTAAACAAACATCTTTTTTATCTAATGAAATTACCAACGACTCTGTAATATCGGTAATGGGGTCTTTAAATACAATATCAGGGGTTTCATCTAAAAGACTGCATATCAGCTCCATTACAGGCCTTTCGGCAACATTAAACATACGATGAATCTTTTCGTTATCTTTCATTTTTATAAACTTATGTTATTATGTTTTTATAACATATTCTCAAAAAAATTGAATATGTTTTAACAATTAAACAATCATGAGTAACAACATCTGGAAACCAATGGTTTGCCATTTTGGCGCGCATCAGTGCGAACTGCCAACCGGCCAATATTTATATTTAGTAAAAGGCCTTACGCGTGCTCCGATTTGCGCCAGTTGCGCTACTATTCCGTATACATTAAATATACCAAACAATGAAAAAAGTTGGTTTATTGACGTATATAAAAAAAATTGAATAATATCAAGTAATATTAAAACCATGAGTACAATAATTGGATACATATACGATGAAAGTGATGATGATTGCAGTAGTCCCAATGATTGCAGTATTCCCAATGATTGCAGTATTCCCAATGATTGCAGTATTCCTATATATTCTGATAATCAATCAGAAAAAGATAGTTTAAAAGAATACTTTATTAAGTTTGTTGATTCAGATACTTAAGTGCGTTATTACATTTCATTTACATAAATATAAATAGGATTAGCTATTGCAAATATGGCGCTGCCGGTAACAGCCCCTGTGAACCCGCCATTAATACATCCGGTGATGGCTCCCTTAACAAGCCCGTCTTTGCATGCGTTAATCATTTTTTCTATAATTGGTTTTTTCCGACTATGTACTATTTTTTTAATTTCGGTTTCTATGTCCCCGGTATAGTTTTCAGTACTTTCTTGAAAGCATAGTAATATTATTATGCTAATAATGCATATAATAGAGCAAAATCTATATTTAGTAGTATTTAAATAAGCAATAATTTGGTCTAACATTATATTATATTTTATTTTTTTAAAAACGGAATTATAATTTATTATCATAGTCTGCCATTATGAATGTTATTTCCAATGGTATGAACATTCGCTTGCTTCCATAATAAACATCAAACACTACATCGGCAGTTGGTGATTGTATAGTTGTCATGTCTAATTCTATTGAAAAGCTAGTGCTATCAATAACAGATATTATCCACCCTTCAATTCTATTAACGCTATTAGTTAATGCCTCATTAATTGCGTTTTCTTCAACAAGTATGGGGTCTACACTGGCAACTTTAAAATTAGAAAAATATACTGTGTCGCCATTTTTTAAATTATGCGGGTTTGCTGTGGGCCAACCTGTTGTTATTTTAGTTAATGGTTGTATACTAAAACAATCTATTGTACATAAATCCCTATCATTATCAAATGATATTTTCTCAATTGGCGAGCCAAAACTTAATGTTATGCTTGGCATGTATGTTATAGGCTTTTCGAAATAGTAATATCCGTCATTATAATCCTGAGTATCTAAATTAATAAATGTATCATCAACTACCGATTTTAACATAAAATGGAAATTAGTATTCTCATGAGCAATAAACGATTGGGACGATATTTCATTTATAAGTATTGATACTCGTGAATATTTATTATCTGCTGATTTTACATATGGTATTCGACATGGGTATATACGCAGAGCCATTACGTCCCTAACATTTCCAATAGAACTAACGGTTCCCTGTGAATTTGATATAGACTGCAAAACGTAAGCCCATGAAAAGTTTGTTATCGGGCTTGAAACTGAATTATTTAATATACGGTAGCGTGAATCCAGTATTATAAAATTCTTTCTATATAAGCTTTCTGGATTTAATGCAATTGCAGTATCTCTGTAATTAGACTTTCCAAATAT
>Ga0114967_10001261_pt1 | contig 21114 bp, 14 predicted proteins | sample M_130628_MF_Meta_FD_92639 | JGI IMG/M metagenome (GOLD analysis project Ga0114967, IMG submission 92639) | Freshwater microbial communities from Lake Montjoie, Canada to study carbon cycling - M_130628_MF_MetaG | ecosystem: Environmental > Aquatic > Freshwater > Lake | place: Lake Montjoie... | reverse complement strand
CTACGTGGCGCAGAGCGGCCAGCCACGGATCGTGATCTTCGGCGAGGACCTCACGGTCAAGCGGCCCATGACCCTCTTCACCTGGGGCGGCCGGCTGATCATCAAGGCGGACGAGGGCGACAAGTTCCTGGAAGTCTTCTACCGCGAGCGTCCGGAGATGCCGCAGGTGGTCGACCGCGCCAAGCCGGACGTGGGCTCGCTGGTGGGGTACCTGGCCCGCCGGGCCACCCCCGACCGCCCGGAATCCGGCCTCAACCTGACCTACAGCGAGACCATCAGCGCCATCCACGAGCTCTGGCGGAGCAAGTACATCGAGTGCGATTTCCGGGCCGAACAGGACCGGATCCTGGCCGAAGTGCTGCGCGACGACAAGGGAGAGAAGGACTTGCGTCCGGAATTCGCCCCGGAAGATGGCAAGGAAGACGGGTCCGACGAGGGCCCCCGGAGCATCTCCGAGGTCGGCGCCAGCCGCCCGGGCAGCGACCTGGAGTCGGCTTCCCTCGGATCCGGACTTGATGCGGCGAAGCCCCGGAAGGATACTGTCCCACGTTGACCGCCTGCCCCTGCTCGGGGTGGAACGGTTCAGAGCAGTCCCACGAGCCGCGCGGACCAGGAAGGTCCCCGACGAACGACCGACAGGAGGTCAACCTTGCGCCTTTCCCGACTCGTCCTGAGCGGCTTCAAGAGCTTCGCCGACACCACCGAATTCCGGTTCGACCAGCCGATCATCGGCGTGGTCGGCCCCAACGGCTGCGGCAAGTCGAACGTGGTGGATGCCATCAAGTGGGTGCTCGGCGAGCGCAGTGCGAAGAGCCTGCGCGGCGGCGCGATGCTTGACGTCATCTTCGCCGGCAGCGCCACGCGCAAGCCGTGCGGCATGGCGAGCGTCACGCTTGTCTTCGACAACCCCACGCTGAGCGCCGCCGAGCAGGCGCGCCTGGCCCCCGCCCCGCCGGTCCTCGAGGCCGAGGTGGACGCGCCCGCTGAGCACGTCGACGAGGAAGGCGCCGATGCCGGCGCCGCCGTCAACCGCCACGCCGTGCGCCACCGTGGGCTCCCCGTCGACACCGACGAGGTGGAGGTCACCCGCCGCCTGTATGCCGACGGCCGCAGCGAATACCTGATCAACGGCCGCAAGGTGCGCCTGCGCGACATCAAGGAACTGTTCATGGACACGGGCATCGGCAACGACGCCTACTCCATCATCGAGCAGGGCAAGGTCGACGCCATGCTGCGCGCGGCGCCGATGGAGCGTCGCACCATCCTGGAAGAGGCGGCCGGCGTCGCCAAGTTCCGCGCCCGCAAGGTGGAGGCGCAGCGCAAGCTCGAGAACGCGGAGAAGAACCTGGTGCTGGTGCGCGAGCAGCTGGCAAGCACCGAGCGCCGCCTGCGCATCGTGAAGGGGCAGGCGGAGAAGGCCCGCCGATTCCAGACGCTCGACGCCCGTCGGCGCGCACTGCGCCAGGGCGTGGCCTTTGACCTGTACCACGACTATCGCGAGCAGCTCTCCGGCCTGACCAGCCAGCTCGCTTCGCTGGAATCGGATCGCCAGGCGCTTGCCGGCGCGCTGACCATGCTCGAGGAGAGCCGCAACACCGCCGAGGCCGCACGGCAGACCGCCCAGGAGACCCAGCGCGGACTGGAGCAGCGCCGCATCGAGGCGATCGGCGGCGAGAAGCAGGCCCTGCAGCGCACCGAGATGGCCGAGCGTTCGCTCGCCGAGGTCCGCGAGCAGGCCGCCACCGACGCAGCCCGCCTTTCCGAGCTGGACTCGCGCATCCAGGAACTGACCACCCAGATCGACGACGCCGCCGAGCGCGTGGCCGCCGCCGCCGAAGCAGCCAACGAGGCCGAGCGCGCCGTCATGACGGCATCGGACACCCGCGCCCGCACGGCGGAGGCCGCGCAGCAGACGCGGCTGGCCACCGACCGCCTGCGCGAGCAGATCACCAACGCCGACCGCGACATCGCCCGCACCACGTCGCACCTGGCATCCATCGACGAGCGCGAGCGCGGCCTGGAAGAGCAGCTCGGGCGCATCGAGCGCCGGCACGAGCCGTTCCGCATGGAACTCGACGGCCATCGTGCCGTACGGAACCACCACGTGGTCAAGCACATGGTGGGCGTGGACGAGGCCATCCGCCTCGAGCGCGAGGTGCACGTGCACATCTCCGACGCCGCCTCGCTGGGTGACCGCCACGCGGGCCTGGCACGGCGACTCACGGAACTGCGCGACGAGCGCACCTCGCTCGACAGCCGCAGCCGCCTGCTCGAGGAAATGCAGCGCGCCCGCGAGGGCGTCGACCAGGCCGTGCGCGAGGTGGTGGGCGACAAGGCCCGCTTCCCCGCCGTCCTCGGCATCCTGGGCGACTGGCTGGAGACCGACATGGCCGACGCGTCCGCCGCCGAAGCGGCGTTCGGGCGTGATCTGGAGCTCCTGGTGGTCGACAAGGGCAACCACGTCCTGGACGTGGCGCAGGCGTGCGCCGGCGTTCGCGGGCGCGTGACGATGGCGCCGGCCGACCTGCCTGCGGCAGTCGCCGTGGCGCGACCGGAGCGTGCCGGGATTGCGCCGATCGCCTCCGTCCTGCGGGTGCGCGAGGCCGCATCCGGCATCGTGGCACGGTTCCTGGCAGACACCTGGCTGGCCGAGGACCTGCAGATGGCCCTCGACTGCGCGGCCACCACGCACGTGGGCGCGCGCATCGTGACCCGCGACGGCGCACTGGTCGACGCGGACGGACGCGTCACCGTGGGCACGCCCACCGGCAACGGCGCCGGCGAAGGCGTCTTGGCCCGTCGCGCAGAGCTCGCGCAGCTGGCGCAGCGCCTGTCGTCGCTCGCGGTGGAGATGGAACTCCTCGAAGGCGAAGCGGCCGCGCTGCTTGCCCGTTCCGACGAAGCCCGGCTCCGCCACCGCCAGGTGGAAGACCGCCTGGCCGAGGTCCGCCGCGGCATCGTCGACGCCGAATACCAGCGCGACCGCTGCGACCAGCTGATCCAGCGCGTCGAGCACGAACAGGCCACGCTGACGGTGGAATCGGACGAACTGCTGCGCCGCATCCGGTCGCTCAGCACCGAGCGCGCCGAGGTCGCCGAGCGCGTCAACCGCGCACGCGCCGTCCTGGAAGCCCTGCAGGGCCGCCACGCCGTGGGCGAAGCGGAGGCCAACAAGGCCGCCACCAAGGCCGAGGCAGCCACCGAGGCGCTTTCCAACGCACGCATCGCCAGCTCCGAGCGCAGTTCCGCACTCGACGTGCTGCGCCGCGAGCGTCGCACGGCCGAGCTGGCCCGCGACGAACAGCAGCGCCAGCGCACCCAGGCCGCGGAGCAGTCCGACCGCCGCCGGCAGCAGATCGAGCGGTACGAGGCCACCATCTCGGAGGCCAATGTCGCGGTGACCGCGGCGCGTGCCGAGCTCCAGGGACTCGTCGGCAGCCTGGAGGAGGCCGGCACCGCCGTGACCGCCACGCAGCGTGCCACCGAGGAAGCCGCCGCAGCCCTGAAGATCGCGCGCGACCAGGCGCACATCCTCGAGCGCAACTGGAACAGCGTGGAGCTTGGCCGCCGCGAGGTGGAGATCAAGCGCGAGGCGCTGGAAGAGTCCACGCTCACCGAGCTCGAGCTCGACCTCGGTGCCGGCTACGCCGCGCACCTCGAGGCGCGCGCCCTGCCCGGCTGGGTGGCCACTGACCGCGCCGCCGCCGAGAAGGAGCTCTCCTCCCTCAAGGACGAGATCCGCACGCTGGGCAACGTCAACCTCGACGCCATCGACGAGGAAGGCCAGCTCGAGCAGCGCAACGAGGAACTGGTCCGCCAGGTCGGCGACATCGACGCCGCCACCAAGCAGCTAGGCGAACTCATCCTGCAGCTCGACGCCGTCACCAAGGTGCGCTTCGAGCAGGTGTTCAACACCGTCCGCGAGAACTTCGCCGGAAACGGCGGCATGTTCCGTCGCCTCTTCGGCGGCGGCAACGCGGACCTCTTCCTGGTGCCCGACGAGGAGACCGGCGAGGTGGACATCCTGGAGTCCGGCGTGGAGATCCGCGCCAAGCCGCCCGGAAAGGAGCCGCGCGTCATCAGCCAGCTCTCCGGCGGCGAGAAGACGATGACCGCCGTGGCGCTCCTGATGAGCATCTTCAAGAGCAAGCCGAGCCCGTTCTGCATCCTCGACGAGGTCGATGCCGCCCTCGACGAGGCCAACGTGGAACGCTTCTGCAACGTGCTCCGCGAGTTCCTCTCCGAGAGCCACTTCATCGTCATCACCCACCACAAGCGCACCATGCAGTCCTGCGACCAGCTCTACGGCATCACCATGCCGCAGCGCGGCGTCTCCAAGCGCGTCAGCGTGCGCTTCGAGCAGGTCGGCAAGGACGGCACCATCGCCAAGGACGCGGTGGAAGCCGCCGTTGCCGAGGACGCGAACCGTCCATCGGACGCGTTGGCGGGTGCGTGGGAACGGAACTGACAACGCAGCGCACCGGCGGCAAGGCCACGGCCGAATCGTCCACGTAGCGCCGCGGCGGTGAGGCCATTGCCGAACCGACGCCATTGGCACAGTGGGTGCCTGGCCCCCTCGCCGGAGGGGCAGTGGCGGCGCCATGCCGCCCGCCCCGCAAGGCGACCGGGGGCCAGTACCCCGGCGCGACTGGAACGTCGCAAACGCCACACCGCCACCCCACAAGACGTCGGGGCTCGTCCCCTGCGGGCGTGGCTACGCGCTCTCAGGCCATCCCCAACGCTGCTGCCTCACGATGCACCATCGCATGCAAGTCCGCGGTCGCCTCCGGCGTCGGTGCGTATCCGCCGGCGAGCACCAGCACCACGGGAACACCGTGTGCGCGGACCTGTTCCAGCACGAAGCGATCACGCCGCGCAAGCCCTGCACGGGTGAGTGACAGCCGTCCGAATCGGTCGCCGGCCACCACGTCGACGCCCGCGAGATAGAAGACGAGCTCGGGCCGGGATCGCTCGAAGGCCATGGGCAGATGCGTCTCCAATGCCTGCAGGTAGGCATCGTCGCCGGTACCGTCGGGGAGTCCCACGTCGAGGTCGGACGGCGGCTTGCGAAGCGGGTAATTGCGCTCGCCGTGCATGGAGAAGGTGAAGGCACCGGGATCACGCGCCAGGAGCTCGGCGTTCCCGTTGCCATGGTGGACGTCGAGGTCCACCACCAGCGCTCGGTGCGCCGCACCCTCGGTCGCAAGAGCGCGCACGGCCACCACCACGTCGTTGATCACGCAGTACCCCTCGCCGTGGTCATGGCAGGCATGGTGCGTGCCGCCGGCAAGGTTCGCGGCGATGCCGTCCGCCAGCGCCGCACGCGCGGCCATCAGCGTGCCCATGGTGGCGCGGCGGCTGCGCCGGACCAGCGCCGGGCTCCACGGAAGGCCGAGGCGGCGCACCTCGGCAGCATCGAGCGTCCCGTCGCGGAGCTTCGAGAGGTAGTCCTCGGAATGAGCCAATCGCAGGAGCTCCCACGGGGCCTCCGGGGGCGCCACCACGTCCTGCGCACGCACCAGGCCTTCACGCAGCAGGATGTCCCGCAGGTGCACGAACTTCCGCATCGGGAAGGCGTGCCCGGCGGGGAGGTCAACCACGTAATCGTCATGGAAGTGGACGCGCATGGAGGCAAAGAAACCGGCCGACGCACGAGGCGCCGGCCGGAGGGGTTCGCAGGACACGCGAAGCGGATGCACGCCTGGGACCCGATGGGCCCCGCGCGCGGCTCAGCCCCAGTTGGCGAGCAGGATGCCCATGTCCCCGCCGTTGACCACGCAGTCGTTGTTGAGGTCGTACTGGTTGCCGCAGGTGACCGGGCCCCAGCTTGCGAGCAGGATGCCGAGGTCGTTGCCGCCCACGTGGCCGTCGCCGTCGAAGTCGCCCGGGAGCGCCGGTGCGGGATTGATGGTGAAGGCAATGGAGTACACCTGGATGTCATCCGTGGTCGTCGAGGGGAACACCTTGATGGCGAAGGTGTCCGTTGCCGGGATCACGAAGTTCTGGATCACCTCGCTGGAGCCGGCGGCGGCGGCGTCGCTCGAGGTCAGGAGCGTTCCACCGTTGGCGCCGCGATAGATGGCCACGCCCATGTTGTGGATCGAACGCGGCGCAACCGCCGAGCCCGCGCTGCAGCTGCCGTCGGCGTTCTGCGGCCCGCTCAGGTAGCTCGTCGGCCCGGTCGGCGAGACCGTGATGGACACGGTCGAACCGATGGTGGCATCGAACTTGTACCAGTCGACGTCGAGGTTGTCGTCGATCGAGACGTTGGTCACCGCCGTCGTGCCCGTGGCGTTGAAGGGCGCCGGGGCGGTGGTGGCAAGGTCGTTCACCAGTTCGTAGCGATCTCCATAGAAGCGCTGCGCGGCACGGACATCGTCGGTCTGCGGCCCGTCGAACGCGGTCGATGCGTACGGCTCCATCAGCTGCGTCTGGCTGACCGGGCACGTGTGGGCGATGCCCATGCCGTGACCGTGCTCATGCATGAACACGTTGCGGAAGTAGCGGTTGTTGTTGGCGGCGGACCAGTAGTTGCTGTTGGAGGTGACGAACACCATGTCGCCGTTGTTCGGGTAGTAGGTGTAGGCCAGCACGCCGGTGGCACCGAAGGTGCGGCCGACGATGCGGATGTCGCCGCGGGTGGTGCCGCCGGCGGAACCCCAGGCGGCGTTGTCGTCGGTCACCTCCGTGTAGGTGATGCCCGAGAGGTTGCTCCAGGCGGTGAAGCAAAGGCGAACCAGGTTCTTGCCCGCGTCCGCGCTGCCGAACTTGGTGGCGAAGGTCGCCAGGAGGTTGTTCGGGGATGCCGCACCACCGGACAGGCCATCCGGGACCGACAGGCCATCCGCGGGCATCGACCAACGGAGCGTCACGGGGGAGCCGTTCAGGGAGCTGCCGTTGATGCTCCAGCGATTGCCCAGCTGGTAGGCGGTCCCGCCGTCGCCGCCGGCGCCGCTGTCACGGGCAGCGAGGTCCGCAGCCCACATCTCCTGGAGGCGCTTCGTGACGGTGGCGACTTCCTCGGCCGGCGTGCCGGGGATGAAGCAGAGCGACATGGGCACGCCGGGGATCTCGGCAATGCATGCCGGGCCCATGGCCATGGCGCCGATCATCATTCGGTCGGAACTCGACGCCGCGCTGGCGAGGGGTTGCGATGCGTTCTGCTGCGGCACGAACGACATGGCGGCCGCAACCGAGGCAATGAAGGCGGCAGGAGCAAGGACGCGGTGTGCGACGTGGATCATGGATGAGGTTTCCAGCGGGGGTTCCAAGGACCGTGAACGCGGGGACGGGGCGGAGTTCGACCGACCGCAGTCCTCGCAACACAAGATGTACGCATGTTGGCGGGATGCGGCCTACCGGGGATTACGAAAGTCTCAGAAATTGCGGAAGCCCCGTCGGAAAGTCTGATAATGCCCGACGGGGCCTTCACGGACGTTTCGATGCGCAGCCCAGCCAACGACTCAGCGCTTGGCGGGAATGGTCAGCTTCATGCCCGGACGGAGAGCAGCAGCGTCACCCTTGAGGGTGCTCGAGTTTGCTTCCAGGATGCGCTTCCAGTCGGAATCGCCGCCGTAGAACTTCCGGGCGATGGCGACCAACGTGTCGCCCTTCTGGACGGTGTAGGTGTTGGTCGACGCATTGCCGGCACCGCCGGCGGGCGCCGGGGCTTCCTTCGCCGAGGCCGTGCCACCTGCGGGCATCTTGATCTTCTGGCCGATCTTGAGGGACTTGGGATCGAGGCCGGGGTTCATCTCCACGATCGACTTCCACTTCTGGCCGTCCCCGAGCTGCGTGCGGGCGATGCCTTCCAGCGTGTCGCCGGACTTGACCGTGTATTCGGACGATGCGGCGGCTGCCCGCGGATACACCGGCTGGCCCACTATTAGAGGGTCGGTTCCCGCGGTGCTGCCCGTGCCGGTCGGCACGACGCCGCCCGAGGACTTGGTGCCCGCCGCAGTCGCGGCACCAGCACCCGCACCCGCCGCAACTGCGCCAGCCTCGGTGCCCTTCACTGCCACCGTGCCCGGCGCGGTGGAGCCGGCGCCGGCAGTGTCGGTCGTGGCACCACCCACCACCGTGCCGCTGCCCGGGCCGAACGCCTCCGGCGGCGGCGCGCCGAGCTGGTCACCCGCCGAAGCACCCGCGCCGATCGCCTCCGGCGACTTCAGCGGGTCCGTGGGAGCAGTCGGTTCGGCCGACTTGCCCCCGGTCGGGGTCATGAATGCGAAATAGAGGCCGATGGAGGCAACTGCCACCACCACGATCACTGCACCAAGACGAGCACCGTTCGACATTTGGGGATCTCCTTCCGTGGCGAATCCGTCAAGACACTTGCATGAAGCCGGGGCGCGCTGCCCGCGGCGATGACTTCGAGCGAAGGCTCAGGCTGCGGCCGGCGCGATGGCGTTCGCTCCGGCTTGGCCGTCGGCCTGTTCCGGCGATCCGTCGCCGGGTACGTAGACGAGGGGCGCGGCGATGGCGACGGACGAGAAGGTGCCCGCCAGCAGGCCGACGAAGAACGTGAACGCGAACGGCTGCATGCTCGGGCCACCCACCAGGTACAGCACGATGGGGGTTGCCGCGGTGCATCCGCCGGTCAGCAGGGTTCGGCTGAACGTCTGGTTCAGCGAGTTGTTGATGATGGAGCGCGTGGCGTACGGCAGCTTGCCGCGGTTCTCGCGGACGCGGTCCAGGATGACGATGGTGTCGTTCAGCGAGTAGCCGATGACCACCAGGAGCGCCGCCACGACGTTGAGGTCGATGCGGAAGTCCTGCATCCGGAGGAAGTGCCCCACCGGGGTCTCGCCGATCCACTTGCTCATCGCCAGCATGCCCAGGCACACGGAGATGTTGAAGACGACGCCGATCACCGTGGCCACCGAGTACAGGAGCGAGCCGAAGCGCACCCAGATGTAGATCAGCATGCCGATGCAGGAGAGGAGCACCGCCAGCGCAGCCTGCGACGCCAGGTCGCGGGCCACCGACGGCGAGATGCTCGACACCTGCTCGAGCGACGCCTGCTGGCTGAGCGCCGAGGACACGAGCTTCCACTCGAGGTCCGCGTAGTTCTTCTGCCAGGTGGTGTCGGAGATGCGCGCACCGGCCAGGTCCGGGTCGGCCACCACGATGGCCAGCGTGCGGTACATGCCGGGGGACACGGAGTCGAGGCCGACCACGTCGACCGTGCGACCTCCTGCCTCGGCGAACGCCGGGCTGCTGCGCATGCGGCGGATTCGCTCGGCAGCGTCGGCAGGCGCAAGCGGCGGATCGATGTCGGAGACCACGATCGCCACGCCGCCCATGACGGAGTCGCACGGGTAATCGAGCGACGGACGCCCCAGGACCTCGCCGAGGCCCGGACGGTCGATGCGGAACGAGTGGCCGATGGCCGATGCCTCGCCGAGCCCCGTGAACTTCACCGGGCGGCGGATGTCCATGTCGTCCTTGAACGCATCCACCACGGCCGCCACCAGCGAGTTGGCGATCGGGGCATCGTCCGCCACGCCCGCCGCGTTGGGCACCTTGATCTGGAAGGACGAGGACTCGAGCGCGGCGTTCGTCTCGCCCACCGTGAGGACGGTGGCGTTGCGGAGCTCGCCGAGGACCGGGTCGGCCGCGTTGGCGGTGCCGACCTCGCGCAGGCGCTCCTCCACCGTGTTGCGGCTGAGCGCCAGGCGCCCGCCGAAGTCATGCTCGCCGGCGCGCGCGGGGCGCGTCGACATGGTCATGGTGGTGCCGCCGCGGAACTCGGTCTCGAAGATGTCGCTGCCGCGGCCAAGGGTGGCTGCCACGCAGACGATGCCGAACACGAGCGCCCCGCCCCAGAACACGAAGCGGAAGCGCAGCCAGTCGATGTTGGGATGCAGTGCCCGGGAGAGCGCCGGCACCGCGATCGGGAGCATGGAGATGCTCTTGGCGTTCAGGCCGAGGGCGTAGAGGCGCAGCAGCACCTGCGTGACGATCAGGCCCGCAGCCAGCGTGCTGAATACGCCGATGCCCATGACCAGGGCGAAGCCCTTGACCTCGGCGCCGGCGAACCAGTACAGCACCACGACGACGATGAGGTGCGTCATGTTGCCGTCGATGATGGCCGTGGCAGCACGTCGCATGGCGGTCTCGATCGCCTCGAACAGGTTCTGCTTGTGGTCGACCAGCTCCTCGCGGAGGCGCTCGTAGATGAGCACGTTGCTGTCGACGGCGATGCCGAGGTTCAGCGCGATGCCGGCGAGGCCGGGCAGCGTGAAGCTGGCGTCCACCAGGGACATGGCGTAGAAGATGATCAGCGCGTTCACCAGCAGCGAGATGTTCGCGATGATGCCCGGGAGGAAGTAGTAGAGCGCCATCACCGCGAAGGTGGCGGGCACCGAGATCAGCACGCTGTTGAGGCCGCGCTGCAGGTTGTCCTTGCCCATGGCCGGGCCGAGGACGCTCACCGAGACGGGCTCGGGAGAGAGGCGCGCGCCGAGCGAGCCGGAGGCCAGCACGCGGACGAGGTAGTCGATCTCCTTCTCGCTGAAGTTGCCGGTGATCTGGCCGCGGTCGCCGATCTTCGAATTGAGGTTCGGCGCGGTGTAGACCTGGTTGTCCAGGACGATGGCCATGGGCTGGCCGACGTTGGCGCCCGTGAGGCGGCCCATCTCGGTGCCGCCGGCGTCGTCGAGCTGGAAGCTGACCGCGGTACGTCCGAGTTCGTCGGCAGTGCGTCCGACCTGCTTCATGGACCATTCCTTGCCGCCGGTCTCGTGGACCAGGCTGCGGTCCGGGGTGGTCCAGAGCAGGACGTAGATGCTCTTGTCCGGGCCCGCGCCGGCGACCAGGCCACGCGAGGACGCGAAGTATCCGGCCGGGTTGGCCTGGAGCATCTCGCGCGCGGCAGGGGTGTTCGCCCACTCGTCGATGCTGTTGATCTTGAACCAGCGCGCCACCGGGCTCTCGGCGGCGATGGGGCCACCCTCGGAGAGCTGCTTGCGCAGTTCCTCGATGTTGACACCGAGGGAGTTCTGCGTGGTGACCGCGATGCGGAAGTCAAGGACGCCCGCGCCGCGGAGCAGGCGCTTGAGGTCCTCGGGGTCGTCAAGCGTGGTGCGCTTGGCGGCGTAGGCGTCGTAGAGCGAGAGCGCGGTGTCCACTTCCGCCGCGGCGGACGGGAACTCTGCCTTGAGCTGGGTGACGGCCGTGGCGCGGTCCTCGCCCTTCTTGGCGGTGACGGGGAGCACCACCACGCGCGACCAACGGCTCGAGCTGAGCGCGCCGGTCTGCACCTTGGAGCGCGCGGCGTCGTAGGTCACTTCCGCGGCAGCGGCAGCATCGGCCAGGGCGTCGAGGTCGGCGCCCTGCTTGCCCGCGGTCTTGGCAGCGTCGTAGGCAGCGCGTGCGGTGCGCGATGCGGTCCAGGCCTGCTGGAGCGCATCGAACTGGCCGACACGGGAGGCATCGCCCTTGGCGAGGTCGGTGGCCTTGCCGGCCTCGAGCGCGGTGTCGAGCTCGCGCGGGGTCAGGCGGGCCTTGGAGAGGAGCGCGTCGAGGGCGTCGGTGTAGGCCTTCTGGGCGGCGCGGACGTCGTCGCCCGGGAGCGGCATGACCACCTCGATGCGGTCCTCGCCCTGCGGCGTCATGGTGAGGTCGAGCACGCCCTGCGGATTGACGCGGTTCTTGAGCGTCTTGATGGTCTGCTTCAGGAGCTCGCTCTTGGTGGCGGAGTCGGCCCCGGCAGGCATGTTCACCGAGTAGATCAGGCTGACGCCGCCGCGAAGGTCGCGGCCGAGCTTGATCTTCTGCTCGGGCGGCAGGATGGCGAGCACCATGATGACGCACGTGGCGGCGATGACCGCCACGTCGAGCAGCGTGCGCTTGAGCGGCGCGAAGGACTTGCGGACCGCTGCCACGTAGATGACGAGGAGCAGCGGAAGGATCAGCGTGTGGAAGAGCAGGTGCATCGTGTTCTCGGTGGTGCCGCGTGATTCAGTGCGGCATGGTTCAGTGCCGGATGTCTCGGGAGCGTGGGCGGGCGGCTCAGGCCACGGCGTCCTGCGGGATCACTTGCGAGATCGCGCTCTTGGTGAAGGTGATGCGGGTGTTCGAGGTCTCGTCGACCTTCAGGATGATCTCCGCATCCTTCACCTCGACCACCGTGCCGACGACGCCGCCGATCGTCAGCACCTTGTCGTGCTTCTTGATGTTGCCGAGGAGCTGGTCGCGCTTCTTCTTCTCGCGGCGCGAGCTGACGAACGAGAAGAGGATCATCGCTCCGAGGAGGACGATCATCATGATCATGAAGCTGCTGCCGCCGGGGGCAGCGTTGGTCGCGCCGGGCGCGGCGCCGCCGGTGGCAGTGGCGCCGGGTGCGCCGGGGGCCGCAACCGCAGCCGTCTCACCCGGAAGCGGCGGACTGCCGGCCGTCTGGGCCACGGAGTGTGCGATCAAGTTCAGCGCGGACGGGATCAGGTTGGTCATGGTTGCTCGTCGGTCTCGGGCTGCTCCTGCCCGGCGCCGATACACGGCCACGAGCCAAGGAGCCAAGACCACGCATCTTCACGAATGGCGGTCCGAATGTCCATCATAAGCCGTTGGAAGTGCCTGATGTTATGGACACTCACCAATGTTGGCCCCAACATCTCCTCCGCCATGAACAGGTGCCGGAGGTAGGCCCGGCTGAACCCGCCGGCGCATGCCTCGCAGTCGCAGGACGGATCGATGGGGACGTGGTCGTCGGCAAACCGGGCGTTCCGCAGGCGGATCGAGCCATTTCGCGTGAATGCGTTGGCGTTTCGGCCGTTGCGGGTGGGAAGGACGCAGTCGAACATGTCCACCCCGGCGGCCACCGCCATGACGATGTCCCGTTCGTAGCCCACCCCCATCAGGTACCGGGGCTTGGATTCCGGCAGGAGGGGTGCGGTGAACTCCACCACCTTGCGGATGGCGTCGGTCCCCTCCCCGACCGCCACCCCGCCGATGGCGAAGCCGGGCAGGTCGTGGGCGCAGACGCCCTCCACGGAGCGGCGGCGCAGGTCGAGGTTGGTGGCTCCCTGCACGATGCCGAAGAGCGCCTGGTCCTGGGGCCGCGCGTGGGCCCGGACGCAACGGTCGAGCCAGCGCAGGGTGCGCTCGTGGGCCTCCTCGAGCCGGCGGGCGTGGTCCTCGATGCGACGGGTGCGGGCCAGGCGGCGTTCGTCGGCACCCTCCTCCGGCAGCGCCGCCGGGGCGCAGTCATCGAACGCCATGATGATGTCGGCACCGATCTGGTTCTGGACGCGCATGCTCGACTCCGGCCCAAGGTGCACCTTGGAGCCGTCGATGAAGCTGCGGAACGTGACGCCGTCCTCGCCCAGCACGGCGGTGTCGCTCATGCTGTAGGCCTGGTAGCCACCGCTGTCGGTGAGGATGGGGCCATCCCAGCGCATGAAGCGATGGGTACCGCCGAAGCGTTCCAACCGGTCGCCTCCCGGGCGCAGGAAGAGGTGGTACGCGTTGTTGAGGATGATCTGGCTGCCGGTGGCGCGGATCTGCGTGGGCGTGAGACCCTTCATCGCGGCGGCCGTGGCGACCGGCATGAAGGCCGGGGTGTCGAAGGAGCCGTGCGGGGTGGTCACGCGGCCGAGGCGGGCGCGGTTCGACGCGCTGCGCGCGAGGATCTGGAAGCGCAGCGCACTCACTGCGATTTCCGGCTGGCCTCGCGGAGGATGCGCTTCTCGGCTTCCGTGAGCGAATGCAGGCCGCTCGCGGAGATCTTGTCGAGGATGCGGTTGACCTCGGCGCTGGTGGAGCCGCCCTGAACGGTGCCGCGACGGGCGGCCACGCGGGCGCGTGCCACGCTGCTGGTGGGGTCGTACTGGCCGAAGAAGTCGAAGAATCCGTGCAGGTGGGCCGGATTGCGCACCAGCCAGAAGCCGGCAAGCGCACCGCCGATGTGCGCGGCCTCGCCGCCGGCGTTCGCCCATCCGAAGATCACCGCCAGCAGCGCGAATGCAAGCAGGCCGTAGGCGAGCGTCGCCAGGCGCATGGGGATGATGAAGAAGAGGAGCACCGTGGCGTTGGGCGCCAGGTACGCGGCGGCCATGATGACGCCGAAGACGCCGGCGGAGGCGCCGACGAGCATGGTGTTCGGATCGTTGAAGAGGAGCCCGGGGAGATGGAAGCCCGGACCGAACGCGGCCTGCCCGCCGATGGCCAGGCCGTTGAGCAGGAGATACATCAACCCGCCCGCAATGCCGCACAGCAGATAGAAGGCCAGGAACCGCTTCGACCCCAGGTATTGCTCCACCATTCCCCCGAAAAAGAACAGCGTCATCATGTTGAAGAGGACGTGGTTCAGGTTGGCATGCAGGAACTGGAACGTGATGAAGCGCCAGACCTCGAAGCCGCTGATGCCGAGGACGGGATCCGAGCCGTAGACCGCGCGCGCCGTGGAGAAGTAGCCCATCCGCGTCAGCGGCCGCTCGAATCGGTAATCGACGGTCGCCACCGGGTTGCTGCCGCCGAGCACCGCGACACCCCTGCCGGTGCCGGCGCGCGTGGCCTCGGGCTCGCTGAACTGGAACTCGCGTCGATCGAGCTTGCGCATCTGCTCGGCGGAGACGCCCTCGAGCAGGTTGCTGCGCACCGGCTCGGCGGTCGGCTTCAGGAATCCGTCCACCACGAACACCGCCACGCAGACGGCGATGATCCACGTGGTGACGGACCATCCCGGCGAGGCGGCATGGCGCGGCGGCGTGCGCGCGTCGGATCGGTAGTACGTGCGGTCGTGGATGCCCATGGGAGGAATCGGACGATATCGGAAAGCGCTGCGGTTCCGGGCCGGTCAGCGCCCGCCGTTGCGGCGCCGTTCCGTGGCGCGTGCCAGGATGGCGCGTTCGGCATCGCTCAGGCGGTCGGCACCCTCGCGGGCGATCTTCTCGAGCACCTGGTCCATGGCGCGGTCCTCGTCGGCAAGCGCCTGGCGGGCGTGTTCGGCCGTGGCGCGCGCCGCGTCCGCCTCGCGATCGGCGGCGTCGTCCGTGGGGGTGGGCATCCACGTGGGGCGCGCGGCCGCCACCGAGTCGCCGGCACGCAGGCGCCAGAGCATGAACGCCGCGTACCCCGCACAGGCGATGGCCACGGTCATCAGCGTGGAGAGGTCGCGGACGATGGCGGCCAGCCCAGCGGCCGCCGCCATGGCAAGCGTGGCGGACGCGGCGATGCGGGGCGTGTCGAACTCGCCGCGGCGGCGGAGGATGAACGCTTCCATCACCCGGCCACCGTCAAGCGGCAGCATGGGAAGGAGCGCCAGGAGGGCAAGCTGCACGCCCGTCCACTGCGCCAGCCAGAGCGTGTCCAGCCACCACGGATGCGGGTTGGCAAGCCACTCGGCGGAGAACGGATTCGGCAGCGCACCGCCGAGCCACTCGCCGGTGACCAGGCCGATGGCGATGCCGTTTGCCGCCAGGAGGAACGCAGACACCGCGCTTCCCACCAACGCGGCCAGCAGCGCGGGCATGAACCCCGGAGCGGGATCGATTCCCTGGATGCTCCCAAGCGGCCAGAGCACCACGTCGTCGGAGCTGCCGCCGGCCGCGCGCACCACCAGCGCACGCACCCATTCGCGCACGGAAACAAGGACCAGGAGCGCACCCACCGCAATGGCCACCGTGGACGCGCCGTGCACCTCGGATTGTCCCGGCGGCCCGAACGCGCCGCGCAGGAGCACCACCAGTGCGTAGGCGATGAACGTGAAATGGACGCGCAGGCGGATGCCTGCCAATCCGATGAACGGAACGGACCACGCCAGCGGATTCGCAGGTGCCGGGTCGCTCCGCTCCCAGGTCATGCCCTGCCCTCGCCGGCGCCCAGCTTCCAGAGCGTGAACGCACCGATGGTCTTGCCGTCGACCATGGTGCCGTTGCGGACCATGGCCTCCAGTTCCGCCTCGGTGCGCAGCACCACCTCGATCTGCTCGCCTACTTCCAGGCGCTGCGGAACCGGCACCAGGCCACGCGCCTCGAAGACATGCATGCGCTCGTCGGCAAAGCCGGGGCTGGTGAAGAACGTGCCGACGTGGCGAATGGCGGATGCGGAGTGTCCCGTCTCTTCCTCGAGTTCACGTGCGGCAGCAATCGCCGGATCTTCACCGGGCTCCAGCTTGCCTGCGCAGAATTCGTCGAGCCACGCGCCGACCGCCACGCGCCAGTTGCGGATCATCACCAGGCGGCCATCGTCACGCACCGGGATCACGGTGACCGCGCCCGGATGGCGCACGACGTCGCGCACGATCTCGCGGCCCGCGTCATCGCGGAACGAGAGCCGCTCGACGGCGAAGACGCTGCCGCGGTGGATGGGCACTCGGTCGTAGGCGACGCGCGGCGGATGCATTCCGGAAGGTCCGTCCATGGAGCTTGCGATCGTACGCGCAGCAAGGAGGGAAACGACGGAGCCCGGCGCGAGGCCGGGCTCCGGGAGATTGCTTCCTATCGGAGCGGGCACACGCCCGCGCAAGTCACTTGCCCGACGCCGGGGAGGAGGACGTACGGCCGGTCGAGGCTGCCCGGGTCGACGAGGTCGAGGCGGAGGACTTCGATCCGGAATTGCGCGCGGCAGAAGACGTGGACTTGGAGGCCGTGGCCTTGTCCGCGGCAGCCGGTACGTTGCGGGGCTTCTCGGTGCCGGCAGTCGCGGCGCCCTCGGTGGTGGAGGACTTCGAGGTCACGATCACCTCCACGCGGCGGCTCTTCTCCTTGGAGCCGTCCGGACGGTCCGGGCCGAAGCTCACCAGGCCCATGTGCGAACCGGTGACGCCCTTGTGGTCGAGGTAGCCACGCACGGAGTAGGCGCGCTCGAAGCCGAGGTGGTAGTTGGAGGTGTAGGTGCTGCGACGGATCGGATCCGAATCGGTGTAGCCGACCACCAGGATCTCGCGCGTGCCGTACTTCTCGCGGATGGTGGAGGCAACCTTGTCGAGCGACTTCTTGGAAGTGTCCTTGAGCGACGTCTTGCCGGAGTCGAAGAGCAGGCTGTTGGCGATGGTCAGGTGGATGTCGCCGTCCTGCACGGTGGCTTCCACGCCTTCGATGCCCTGGAAGTCCTTCGCATCGGCGACCGTGGCCTTCTCGGCGGGAGCCGGCGCGCCGGCGCGCTGGTTGCACGCCTCGAGCTGCGACTGCAGGTCGTTGGCCTGCTGCTGCACGCGCGCGAGCTGCTCGCCCATGGCGTTCAGCTTGTCCTTGCCGTCCTCGAGCTGCTTGGTGAGCTCCTCGTTCTGGTTGAGGAGGTCGGCCTGTGCGGCCTTCTGCTTGTCATTGCATCCTGCGAGGATCGCCACCAAGGCGATGGCCGGCAGTGCCAGCATGCGGGTCGAGATCATTCTGAGAGTCCTTTCACGTGGTTCGCGACTGCAACCGACGCCCTGCGTCGGGCCACGCATCCTTGCGGGGCACAGGCATTGAACCCGGACAGGAAGCGCCTGTAAAGGGCTTGGAAGGCTTTTTTATTGAATTACGCGCTCAGATCGCGCTGCCCGGCCGGATCACCAGGATGAACGCTGCCACCACCGTCACCACGAAGGCCAGGAGCCGGAGGATGCGGGAAAGCGCCGTGCGGGGCCCCGGCATTTCCTCGAGCGCCGCCCCCGAAATCGCGCTTCCAACCACGCAGCAGATGATCACCAGCACCCCGACCGCGGCCCCCATGCCAACCCGCACGGGAGACGCCAGGATCCACCCCACCACCGCGGTCACCATCAGGAGGATGGATGCTGCTGCCGCACCCCCGCCGGTCCAGCGGGCCACCCGGGCGAACGCCGCCGCCCCGAGCGCCAGTACCGCGGAGAGGGCGAGCGCCCCGCCCGGCTGCAGCCGCGCATTCGAGGCAAGCACCGCCATGGCGGACAGGCCACCGGCAACGGCCGTGGCCAGCACCGGTTTCAGCAGGAACGCCGAGAGCGACCCGACGGCAAGCGACGGGCCAAACGGCATGCGCATGGGCGCTCGGCGGAACAGGTTGCCAACCCACCACGCCAATCCGATGAACGGCGCCACCACGAAGCCCACCACGGCCACGCGCCATCCGAACGCAGCGCCGACGCATGCCATCAGGTGGACGTCGCCGAGCCCGAGCGCCTCGGTATCGAGAAGCAGCGAGGCAATGATTCGCAACGCCCAGACGATGCCGCCGCCAATCACGAACCCCGTGGCGCAGGCCATCAGCGCATTGCCCGCGGGCCACGGCTGCAGCGGTGCGCCGAGCCACTGCCCAACCGCCCAACCAACCGCGCCGAAGAGGACTGCCGGACCGACGAAGGCGATCTCCTTCATCATCTCGCGCCGCGCGTAGGGATAGTCCGCGAAGACATCGCCCTCGTCGGCCGCATACTGGTCCCAGTCCTCGAACGAGCGCGGCAGCACACCGGCCGCAAGAAGCATGCGCGCCACAGCCAGGCCGCCCATGGCGCCGATGGCGGCACAGCCAACAGGCCATGCCGGCACCGAGACCGGGAAAGGCAGGCCCACGTCGAGGGACATGAGGGCGACGATCGGCCACCCGACGAAGGCGACCACGGATGCCCAGCCAGGGAGGGCCACCGGAATGAGGTAGGTGCGCGCGTCGCAGATCGTCATGGCCACGAGCGCGCCGGTGGCCCACAGCACCACGAACAGCGCCGGCAGCGCACGGAGCGCGCCCTGCGCATGCCACCAGCCCTCGCCCACCGGGTACCAGAAGTCGGCCGTCCCCGGAAGGAAGAGCACCGCGTAGATGCCGGCGAAGAGGAGCCCGAGCGCAATCTCGCTGAACACGTACCGCGCCGGAATGCCCACCTTGCACGCGGCGCAGCGCCCGCGCAGCGTCAGGTAGCCGATGATCGGCACGTTCTGGTGCCACGGCAGCCGGAAGCCGCAGACCGGGCACCGCGAGGGCGGCGAGATCACGCTCAGGCCCGCAGGCATCCGGTACGCCACCACGTGGATGAAGCTGCCGGCGCATGCGCCGAAGGCGAACATGAACGCCAGGTTGATGATCGTGGGAAGCGCGATCGTGAAGTCGGTCCAGTCGGCGCTTGCGACCAGCGCGCCGGTGGACAGCATGGAGGCGGCGGGGACCACGGTCAGAACGGCGCCTCGCCGTCATCGGGCGAAGCGCCGGCGTCGAGCTTCTGCCCGGAGATCGTCTCGATGCGCTGCTCGGCCTGGTCAAGCACCTGCCGGCAGCGGCGCACGAGCGCGTCGCCGCGCGCGTACTCGCGCAGGCTGTCCTCGAGCGCGGTCTCGCCCTTCTCCATGCGCTCGATGATGGTCTCGAGCTCCTCGATCGCCTCCTCGTAGCTGAGGGCGGCCACCTCCGCGTCGAGCGCGGGGTCGGCGGGCTTGGGCGTGGACTTGCGTGGCTGCTTGCTCATGAGGGGGCTTTCGAAGACTACCCGCCGTGCGGGCCAAAGAGCGTGCTGGAAGGCGTTTCCGAAGAGGGCTCGACACGTGAACGAACGGACCCGTCGGCGAACTGCGTGCGAAGTTCCTGTCCCGCGCCGGCATCGGCCGCGCTGCGGAGGAGGCTGCCGTCTGCGGCAAACGTGAGCGACCAGCCACGCGCGAGGGTTTCGCCCGGGCCAAGGAGGCGGAGCTGGCGATCGGCGGCGGACACCTGGCCGCGCAGGTCGGCGAGCGTGCGACGGGCCGCTGCGTGGAGGCGCGCATCGAACGAATGCAGACGCTCGCGCGCCGCCGCCTGGCGGATGGACGGGCGATGGCGCTCGAACCGGGCGCACGCATCGGCCAATCGATGCCGTGCTGCGGAATGCGTGGCGCGCGTGCCGCTTGCCAGCCGAACTGCAAGGCGGCCAAGATCCGCGCGACGCAGGTCGATCGGCGCACGCGGCGAGCGGAACAGCGGATGACGCGCCAGCATCGAGAGGTGCCGGCGCGCATCCTCCACGCGACGGCGCACGCTGCGGTTCATCCGCCCGGAAAGCGAATCCACCTGCTCGCCCTCCGCGTGGCGATCGGGGAAGAGCTCCATGACCGCCTGCGTGGGCGTGGAGGCGCGGTGGTCGGCAACGAAATCGATGATGGTGACGTCGGACTCGTGCCCGATGGCGCTGATGACGGGCGTCTTGGCGTTGAACACCGCCTCGGCCACGATGCGCTCGTTGAATGCCCAGAGATCCTCGATGCTTCCACCGCCTCGCGTGACGATCATGGCATCGATGCCGAGCTCGTCGGCGCGCCGATCGACCGCGGCGATGGCCTGCGCCACGGCCGGGGCCGCGGCCTCGCCCTGCACGGGCACTCCCACCACCAGGATGTCGACGAACGGTGCGCGGATGCGCGCGGTCTTGAGGACATCCTGCAGCGCGTCAGCCTGGAAGCTGGTGATCACCGCCACGCGGCGCGGGAAGGCAGGCAGCGGGCGACGGCGTTCGGCGCGGAACCAGCCCTTCTCGTCGAGCTCGCGGCGCAGCGCTTCGTAGCGCGCCTGCAGCAGGCCCTCGCCGCGGCGCTCCATGGACTGGACATCGATCTGCGTGCGGCCACCCTTGCCGTAGTGCGTGATGGTGCCGGTGACGATCACTTCCATGCCCGTGGCGGGCACGAAGCCCACCCCCGACGTGCGCGAGGCCCACATGACGCAGCCGATCTGGCTCTCGTCGTCCTTCAGCGTGAAGTACCAGTGGCGCGGGCTGCTGAAGTTCGAGACCTCGCCCACCACGCGGACGCGGCCGATCCCTTCCACCGCGCGCAGGATGCGCTCGGACGCCTGCGAAACCGAGAGCGGTGCCGACTCGCCGGGGGCATCGAACAGGCCGCCGCGCGCAAGCGAAGGATCGAAGGGTCGCCGTGCCACGATGGCTACGATACGCCCGCGCAGGGAGCATCATGCAGCACGCGGAACTTCGTCCATCGACGCCGATCGAGGCGCTGCCCGGGATCGGGCCGCGCACGGGTCCAATGTTCCGCCACCTGGGCATCGCCACCGCCGGCGACCTGCTACGGCACTTCCCGATGCGCTACGAGCATGACCGCGGCGAACGGACCGTCGCGGACCTCACGGACCTCTGCGAGCGCGGCGAATCGCCGGTGGCCGCGCTGCGGGTGGAGGTGGCGTCGGTGCGGCACATCCCGCGACCAAAGCCCCGGACCGAGGCCACCTTCG
>Ga0114967_10001259_pt1 | contig 21154 bp, 33 predicted proteins | sample M_130628_MF_Meta_FD_92639 | JGI IMG/M metagenome (GOLD analysis project Ga0114967, IMG submission 92639) | Freshwater microbial communities from Lake Montjoie, Canada to study carbon cycling - M_130628_MF_MetaG | ecosystem: Environmental > Aquatic > Freshwater > Lake | place: Lake Montjoie... | reverse complement strand
CACGCCACAGGCTCCTGCGCTGCTTTCCAATCAGCTACAAAGTCAATTGCTTGCAACCCATACTCATCCAGTATTGCTTTTATGCCCGCCCACTCTGACGGCGGCTCCTGCGCTGGCTGTGCTAGGGTGGTGAGCATTTCAAGAGTGGCTTTTGCTCCGGCAAAGTCCAAACAATCAATAGCCTCCACAATGTTCTCGGCTAAAAATTTAGCTCTAATATTTACAGGCTCCTGCGCTGGCTGCGCTGGCTGTGCCAAGGCTTCTTTGATGGTAAATGGGGCAATTTTCATTTCTCGCACAATGCGCCCGTAACCCTTACTAGCAGCATATTTCAAAGCCTCAAGCGTGAGTGCGTCGTCTTTAGTCATGCTTTTTCCTTCACCTTGGTTGTACCGAGCGCGAGAAACCAATCTTGAAACACGTCCGCAGGGCGACATGCTAAATATATTCCCCTACCATCACGCACCTTGGCTATCGCGGCAACTACGTCTTTCCAATCGTCTTGGTTCATTCCATAGAGTACTTCCTGCGCTGGCTGCGCTACCATGTCTGCTCGTACCAGCAAAGCAAACCTACGTATCTCAGGCGTCATCCCCTGTATGCCCGCTTCTGCGCCAAGCCTGTCCAACTTTTCAATCAATCGTTCACCCATAGTTCTTCTCCTTCAGCTTCGCTGTGGCGAGTCGCGCAGCGTGGTCGACGTTTCGTGCGGTTCTGAATATCTCGGCGTAGTCTTGTGGTGTCAGGTCTACCCACTCACGCTTGGGTGCGTTGCAGATTTCGCACTGCTCGCCGCGCAACCAACCGTGACTACACCTCCATTCATTTTTGCGCCATTCATCTTCGTTCATGTGTTCTTCTCCTTCGCGGCTTGCACGCCAAGCCTAAAAAAACGCTCTTCGCTTTCTGTCATGGTATGAAAGTCTTCGCCCAAAAAATCCGCTATTTCCTCGTCGTCTGTCAGCCCTACCCACGGGCGCTGGGGTGGGGTGGTGTAGAGGGGAACGGTGTAGTCACCCTCTACCTCTGCGTGTGCTTCGGGTGAAATGCAATCGTAGATTGCGCCAGCATCATTTCTAAAGCCCCACGCCACCGGCTCCTGCACTGGCTGGGGTGGGGTGGTGTAGAGTTTGTCTCCAAACTTTGCGACATAATCTTCTTTCCATGTCAGGAGTGGGTAATTGCAAAGGGCCGATTTCTTAAATTCAGCCACCGGTTCCTGCGCTGGCTGTGCCAAGCTGTCGCAGAACACTTCCAGCGCACGGGCGTATGCAATGTGAGAGTTGTAGTCGGCCTCAACGGGCCGCTTGCTACTCGGCTTTGCATAGACTTGGATATCGTCGTCGTCGTCTAGCCTTTCCAGCGCAATTTTGCGTTTGCTGTCAAATCCTGTCATAGTAAGTGTCTCCATACGGTTTTAGGTGTTTCTGTAATGGGTTTATTTGTAGGGAAGTTGTACACCCCCCACGCCCGTGCAAGCACGGTGTACCAAGCATCTGCTGGCGCTATTGGCTTTGGGTTAGGCTTGCGCCCTGCTCTACCTGCTCTCATTTCTTCTTCCTCCAATCGCAAGATATAGCCGTGCCGTAGCGTCCACCAGCAACCACGCATTGGGTGCCGTCATCCATCACGATAGGCACTGCAAAAGTAGCGCCACTGTATTCAGGCCAGTCGATACGCACCCAACCCTCCTTCAGTGGGGGCTTAGGCTCGTTGTTGCAAGCAGTGAGGAACAGGGTTGCCGCAATGGCGTATAGGTACTTCATACCGCCTTCTCCCACACATAACCCACGCAAAACATGAGGAGTGAAAAGCCACCGAACAGGGCCAGCAGGGAAAGCACAGCCACTGCGGTGATTTCCCACAGCGGGGGGGTTTCAATGTGGTCGTCGTCTCTATGGTTCATGCTTGTTCTCCTAAATCAATAACAAAAACTTCATCACTTACTCTGAAACCCGCATTGGATACAAACTGATTAAGTTGTACTAACTTGAGCAATCCGAGTTTTCCACGCAAATTTTCAGGAAGCGTAGTATCGTTGTACAGTTGTAGGTCAGCAAGAATTTTCACTAAGTACTTACCCTCATCTAGTACAACTAACGCAGTGCCTTCCTTGCCAATTTTGTCTTTAACACTTTCGATAGTCATCATCTCAGCTTGTAGCTCAACTATCTTGTCCATAGCAGTCAGAACCTTTGAATCCTCGGGTCGGTCAGCATGGAGGTAGGATTTGTATATTTCTGCCCCCGGCCCCTCGGTAAAAAACTCTAGGGCTCCAGCGTGCACAAGGCCTATCGCCTTGTGAGTTTGGTGGTTAGTGGTACTGTGAACACTCCGGGCTCCGTCTACTGCTTTTTCCATAGCTTCAGCTACAATTTCACTAGTAGTCTTAGGCGCAAACTCTTTACGCACTTTTGCAATAGCTTTCTTCTGGTCTGCGGTTACGTACGCTTCCTTGCGTGTCATCTTGTCGGAGATACGTTTGCAGTGCACGCTAACTGCCGCTTCCCCTCTACGGGTAGTTGCTTTAGCTATCAACCCCAACTCTTTGTTATTGAGCTTTACCTTAAATGACGTATACGCAAGTTGCGTACGGTCTATTTGTCTAACCCCGTGTGTTGCATGAAATTGCCACAGCGGGTATTTACTTGCCAGTTCCCATATCACTTCGGCTATAGCGTAGTGCACGACGAAAGACTTGACGCCATCGTCGCCGTCTTTCAGGTCTCTCCCATGCACGTTGTGCAAATCCATTGCGTTCATCTTGCTCATTTCTCTGCTCCTTACCAATTAAATTTACCCAAGATCGAATCAACCTTGGTCTTCAGATCATTGCGCGACTCGACATCTTCCTTGATGCTCTCTATGTTGGCCCCTAGCATTGTTAGCTCTACTTGCCTACGTGCTTCTTCCAACATCGGGTCGTTGGTCACGTTCAGCTTTGTCAAAAGCGCACACAACTCCAGCGGGTTGGTCAGCAGTGAGTCGTGGTAACGCTTCTTCTCGTCGTCGCTACCTTCCTTCAGTTTGTCTGAGATACCCGTCAGCACCTTGTGCAGCTTGTCCCACGGTGCACGCATCGCATCTTTGAGTCGCTCGTCGAACTTGTCTTGAAACTCCGTGCGTACTTCATCTAAGTCCTCGGCTGGAATGTCCAAGCGAAAGTCACCGGAGTCAGGCATCGGATTGATGGATGTACGGAACCCGAACTTTAGCTTCACCTCTTCAAGCTCAGGGTAGTCCTCTGCCTTGAACAAACCTTTCAACGCAGTCGGAGCCTCGGCCACTAGGCGTGGGTACTCGATAAAGAAGTTGCTGCACATCATGTCGAACGTACGCTCGAACGCACTCATGGTTTGCTTGTACTCCATGAACAGCTTGGTCGGCAACATGCGCTCACCCTTGTCTGCCCAAGGCAACGTATGCTGGTTGTGATAGAGCCGAACGCGAGCCGCGAATTTTTCTATATCCTTCCTCAATGAGGTTCCGGCAAACAGATTCTTCTTGGTCTGCGACGCGTCACGGACTGCGCCCGCATCGTTGTTGACTTTCTCCGTCATCTCCCGGTCGATCTTCGACGCAGGCCACACACTGATGTTCAACTCCACTAACACTGCTGATGCACTAATACTCATTTCAGTTCTCCTTCAAAAGTTTGATAAATCCTTCGGCGGTTTCCCGCGTCAGGTTGGTTGCTAACACTTCGTCACTACCCATACGGTCATACACTTTGACTACTTTGTATTTGTCTACGGGCAACCATGCTATTTGGTACATAGGTCGTACCACATACGTACAGCTGGGTTCCCAGCCAAGGTTGGGTAGCCTTGGGTCTCTCCACCCAAAAACATACTTCTCTTTGGCCATCACTTCTTCTCCGGCTTACCCGCGAGCTTGCTCATGTTGTAGAAGTCATCGCTAACTAACTTCATAACTAGTGGGTTCTCGTTTGCGTAAATGTGGTGCGTGTATTCAGCGCCGCTTTTTTCGTTGCGGTCTTCTGGCCGAATCCACTTCTGCTCGTACACCTCGGCCCTCTCCAGAATCTCGGCATGAGCTAAGGCATCTTTGTTGGCCATAATGTAGCTCCTGTACCCCAAGTCAACAATAATCATGTCGTTCTCCTTAATCTTTGACGTGAATCGTTTTGCCATTTGGTGCAACCACATCGTTACCGCCGACGATTGCCCACATAACAGGCGCTGTCCAGTCGCTACCCCAGTCATCGCCCACATAACCGTCCGTGAGGACAATGATGCACTGGGGTTCGATCTTCTTCTCCACCAAGTAAGTAGATACACAGCTAGGGCTAGTACCTCCTCCACCTCGTGGTTTCGTAGAGCTAACAATGTTAGGTACCTCGGCTTCGGTATATGTCTCATGTGCAGCCACCTCACTATCCCAGTAGATCAAGTCCACAACCTCAGGGCTCACCTCTTCGGCGATACCCTTAACCTCGGACAGAAACTCAGACAACTCAGCTTGCCCAATTGAACCCGACGTATCTATCGCTACGACGATGTGCCCCACCTTCTCACCGATCATGCTCGGCATGTAAACACCTGTGGATAGGAACCTACGGTTAACCCTACGCCAGCTACTCGTATCCTTGTTGCGGCAGATAGCCTTCACGTAATCACGCAACACCTCGCGCCAGTTGACCTTCGGCGTCATCATCTCTTCGAGTTCGCGGTCAATACCACCAGCACCCTCGCCCGCTTGCTTCTTGTGCGCTAGCAGTCCTTGGCGAATGGCTTGGTCAATGTCCCGTGCCAATTCTTTCTTCTCCTCGTCGGTCATCTCCTCGGCACCCTCCCAGTCGTGCTCGTCCAAGCCACCACCTTCGCCGCCTTGGCCACCCTTGCCATCACCTTGCTCTTGCTTGAGAATGTCAAACACCTGCTTGCTGTTCATGTTGCGGAACCGCTCGTCCACCAACCCAACCGGCTTGCCCTTGTGCGGGCCATCCTTCACCATCGGCATAGTGATAACCGTACCGCTAGGATCGAGGTCTTTGAGCATCAGGTTAATAACGTAGTCACAAGCACAGTTAGCCAGTTTGGGGTTCTCGTCGTACAGCTTGCGCCATGTAGTCAAGTGCCGGTACATCTTGTGCCCTGCCTCGTGGGCAATCACAAAGCACAACTCAGGCTCACGCAACTCCGCTACAAACTTGCGCCCGTAGATTTCATCGCGCCCATTGGTACACGCAGTCGGTAAGTTATCCGCTACGCGGGTACGCCCAACCATCATCACGCCCTGCAACAGAGCGAACTTCGAGTTACGCATCAAGGCAATCTTTGCCTTCTGCAATTTTCTTTCTTCGATCATCTCTTACTCCTTTGTTAAGAATACATATTCATGCTTCGGTCATCCTTAGCATTACCAATCAACAACCTCAGCATTCCGGTTGCTTCAACTGCGTCTTCATACGTGCCCAGTAGCGTGCGCTTTAGCGTGCCGTTGTGCTTACTACCTTCCCATCGGATGATGGACACCACGTACTCAGACCCATAACGCAAGGCAAACATCTTCTGCTCAATGTGCACCGAGTACGCGCGGTCGTGCTGCTTCAACTCCTTGGCCAAGTACTCCACCTCCTCGTACCCTCGTGGCCAATCTTTTAGTTGTGTGTACAGCATCAGAAGTCAGACTCAATAGTTCGGACGACCCTAATCACGTATCCAGTATTACCTGCTGACGTAGTCTCAATATCTTCGTAGTCCTCGCCTACACGGATGAACTCATACACCCACGGAAGTACGGCACCCTCCCCTTCAATCAACTCCGTGTACCTATCAACAAACACATTGAACGCCTTCACATCGTCCCAGCTGTCGTACCACTTCACGTCCTCCATACTGAACACGTACCCGCTGTAGCGGCTGCTGCAGATAACCTCCAAGTTGTCTTTCAAATCCTTGGGAAAGTTCTCGTCAATAAACAACCTCAACGCGGGCCACTCCTCTTTGGCTGAGGCGTGGACGTAGAACACCGCCTTCACATTACTGCGATAGCCCATACGTTTCTCCTTACAACAGGTCTTGGTTCTTGGCCACCCAGTTAGCGAACGCCTTGCAGGAAAAGGCGATTGATTGTTTCGATGGTGTCTTGGCAATGTTGATGGCGAACACCGCTTGCCACTCGGGCTCGAACCGCTCCAAGTACTCCATGAACGGAACCATTGACTCCTTGGTCACACGGGCGATTGCACCGAACACCACGATTGCACAAGCACCGGGGCTAGTAGGCACAGCCGCAGTCTTGGGGCTGTTGATCGTCGCCTCCCACGTTGGAAGCTGATCGGCAAACTCTATGTATGCTTGCATATCCCGTGCGCCTGATTCACCGATAGCACCAGTCAACGCCGCGATCACCGCATCTGAGTCATTCTCTGCTCGGGTGCGTACGATATTGCTTGCTGTCTCCAACGAGCGCGGAGATACAAACGCATTCTGGTTGCGCTTAGGGTTGTAGATGTAGGGGTTGTCGTTCTGGCCACCGTCCGTGTACGACGCCAGCACTTGAGGGAATCGGCTCACCCATGCGATCACCTCAGCGGCGACAGTCCCCTTGTTGATAGCCCACTCCACCCATTGCTCGGCGTTGGGTTTGGCCACACGCACAGGCACCAGTCGGTTGCGGCTATGCGCCTTCAAGCTGTCACCCACACCGTCCGTGGTTAGATTGCCAGTCAGGAACTTGATGCACTTCTCATGTAAGCTGATGTCACCCAGCCGTGGGTTCTTCTTCTCCAGCATAGGGTGCAGCATGTTCTTCACTGGGTCGGCACCCTTGGTGAACTCGTCGAGCATGATGACGATAGGCTCTCCGGTATGCACACCGAACCGTGCGTTCGGGTAGTAGCGCGTGGTCTTGGTCTCGTGGTCGATGACCGGCATTGCAATGTCGCCCAAGTCCATATTGGGTACGTCAATATACGCATGGGCGTAGCCCAGACGCGTTGCGATTGTTTCCAACAGACTAGACTTGCCGATACCGGGCTCGCCCTCTAGCAGGAACACAATCTCGGGATTGCTGCAAATAAGGTTCGCAGCTTGCTTGAGGGTAATTGTCTTACCAAAAGATACTTCAGCCATTTCTAACTTCCTTCTAATAAACGGGCAATATCGCCCACACTAACAACTCTGATGAATACACTAGGAGACGTACTATCCCCTAATGTAACCTCTATTATAACACAGTAGTACATTTAAGTCAAGGATACGGGTATCCATTAGGGTTAACCCTTACACCCAGCCGTCGTACTTCTTGCTTGGAATCTTCCCCAAGGGCAGCTCCACCTTCTTGAATACCTCTTTGCTGTGGTGTTTGTACAGCAGCTCTTTGAATTTGTCCTTTATGACTTCCGGCCTAATGTTGAACGCCGGTGCGTGTGGGTTTTTGTAGACAAGCCCAACATTATGTGCAGACGCCACTAGCAACAGGAACGCCTTGTAGAAATTTTCTGTACCCCCAGTGGCGATAGACCTAAACATTAGGTCGTGAACGACGCTTTGACGCGACCAGTCGGATATTTCAGGCAGTGTTTCTCCTTTGAACTCGGCGAACTCCATTCGCATAAACCACATACCCGACGGTGACGGCTCTCTGCGCAACTTAATCATGTTGTCCACGTAGTCGGTGAACTCCTTGTACTGCGCACGGATGACTTTGGCTTCTTCGCGTTGTAGTTGGATTTCATATACGGGCGCACTTATTATTAGTTCCCACGTCTTACCATCCTCACTCTTGCGCACCACAGTCGGCCCAGTCCTAGGCAACACTACTTTAGGCCCAATCCTAGGCGACACTACTTTACCGCTAGGCAGAGTTATGTAGCTAGTCCCGTTACTGACTGCGCATGGGAGCCCAACGATCTCTGTGATAAACGTACGTGTAGACGCCGATGGATAGTTACCCATGTTGATGGTTATGTCACCGTTTGGGGTGCTGCCTTCTGTGTACGTCAGCACAGGCGTGCCATACAGATAGCACTCGTAACTCACCTTGCCTTCTTTTACTCGCTTCCGTATGCTGTACGTATCTACCGCCTCGCGGTCACTCAACGGACGGGTGGTGTCGTCGGCCCGCCCACGTATGGGCTTGATGCTCTCGTACCTCTTCCGTGCATCCTCGAACGAACGGATGTATTGAATCTTGCGCACTCTTGCGCTGTTGCTACTCCTGTACATATCAATCTCCTTTTAGTGCGTCCGGTATTTCAATCTCGTCGCCTAACCAGCTGGCAACGTAGCAGCGCATGGCTGCGATTAGTGGGGTTGGGCCGGTGAACTCGAAAGGCTCGCCTTCCATCGTTGTGTACGCAGTCCACGTTGATGTGTATTCGTCAGGAGTAAGCTGGATTGCCTCCTGCTCAATGATTGGCCCGCCAACCAGCCAATCGGTTGAGTACTGCGATCCAGCAGGAACAATGCCCCTCTCCAAATTGGCTTGCACCCATGCCTTGTATCCTCCGCAAGGCTCTTCACACTTAGCTACCGCCCAATCAAGGGCAGCGCCTGTTAGTTCACATGTTTTCATATCAATCTCCTCTTAGTGCGTACGCCTTCAGCCTAATCAAGCTGGGGTACTTGGTTTTCAAATGCTCTTTCGCTAGCTTCGCGCTGGTTGTATCAATGGACTCAGCAATCCAATCCCCAAACCTTCGGCTCCAGCCTGTAACGTAGTAACGGCTATGTTTGCTCATGGCTCACCTCTCTCACGGCTATTCCTATCTATCGTCCACAGCTCGTTCACTAGCTTGTGCACCTCGTCCTCGACGTACTCCCATGTGCGGTAGGTCTCGTTGCCGAGTATCCCCGTGGCTCCCTGCATCCACCGGCTTTTGGTGTCGCTCTCCGGTGCGTGCCTCAGCATGGCCAGCGTTATCCCCGGACAGAAATCTCCAGCGTGCGCAGTGTCGAACCCGAACCAGTGCACCTCGTGCATGTCAGTGTTGCTGTACGTCAGCCCACCGTGGGTGTCGATTAAGCTCTCCCACTCCGCGTCGTTGTACCCCACCTTGTGCAGCGGGTGCCCCTTGAACACACCAACGTATCCACAGAGGGTGCCCGTCGTGTGGTTTCGCTCTATGCGGCACTTGTACCCAGTCGCGGCGTCGTACCACTCGGCAGTGTCAGGCTCGTTCTCCCACGGTCGGTGCGGGAACAGCAGCTTCATTTTGTCCTCGGGCGACAGCAGTTTTTCACTCATCATCGTCTCCTGTTTCTGGGTTGCGTGGGTGGCTGTCCCACATGTCGGCCAGCACCTTGATTACGGATGCGAACGTGACGTGGGCGCTCATAGCTGAATGAATCAGCGCATACGACAGCACCGTTAAGGTAATGTCTGGGTTCTTACCTGTGTCTCCCGCCATGCTCAGCACCAGCCCCACCTTGCGCTCAATGGCTTCGCGCTCAGCATCAGTTACTGCGTTCGGGTCGTGAATGACGTTTGGATGGTTGCGTGGTTGTGGTTTGTTTTCGCTACTCATATTGCTACTCCTAGTTTGTTGCGCACGTACTCATACATTGCTTCGTATGCTTGCTCTTTCTTACCTAGCTTCATCATCTCGTGGATGGTGCGCAGGTCGTCGTCGATGCAGCTATCACCGTACCCACTTACACAGCGTTCTGACAACTCGGCGATTAACTCGTCGTCGCCCCAGTTTTCTAGGTCAACTTCTACTTCTATGTATTTCGTTGTTCTCATTTCATTTCCTCCCAGCCGCACCGCTCAAGTGGTGCGTCGTAGTTTGATTGCACGGAGTAGTTCGTATTCGTTGCCTTGTACATCTGCTTGGCTAGGGCTAGGGTTAACCCTGCCCACTCGCACCGCACAGTCTCGCCCGTCTTGGGCTCGGTGACCTCGATGTAGAAAAGGTACTTGGGTTTGTCTTTGGTTGTCTCGGTCATACTCTTGGGTCTTTCTGATTAGTCTGCTTCAATGTTACGGGTGCTGCGGTAGGTGTTACAAGTTGGTATGGCCCTTTGCCGTACTCCTGCACTACGCACCAGCTTGTGCGCTCGGTGGCTGCTGCTTCCTCACCGCACCACAGGCAGATACGGTAGCCGATGGCGTGGCGTTTTGGGTTTATGCCATCACCGCAAATGCGGCACTCGTATTGCTGTTTGATTTGTCCCATGTGTTGCTCCTGTCTTAATACCCATACCCTGTGCAGAACTCGAACAGCTCTATCTCGCTTTGTGTCTCCACAATGCTCAGGCCGTAGTATTCGTCGTCGATGTCACTGAACTCAATGCTGCCGTCGATGTCCATGTCTGGGTCGATGGTGTTGGTGTTCAGGTAGTGCGCAGTCTTGAGGTCGTCCCAATCGGTGTCGGTTGGGCGTTGCTCGTCGTTCTTGCGGTTGAACGTGTAGCGCGTAGCTGTGTATGCGTGTTTCATAACTAACCTTTCTGATGGACTTCTAAATAGCGCAGAGCGCCGGGATTGGCTTGGGAGCTTTGTTACGTTATCCCCCTAACCAAGCTATAGTATACCACAAAGTGACACTTATGTCAAGGTATTGGGTTTTTTCGGGGGTTGGGCAGTGTTACGAAATGGAAGGCAAACGGGGAAACGTAACGGCTGCATAACTTTAGGTCTCCGAAGAGAGAGAATTCGTAAGTCATTGATTTATATATATATATTTTTATAACTTATAGTATAATGTATTTGTAAGTGTCAAAGTTACAATGTTACGAGGAAAAAAGGGTATGGTGCCGGTAGGGGTGTGTGGTACAATTTGCTCTTGCTGCGTCTTTGCTCCAATCCTAATTTTTCAACCTTCATACCCCTCGCATAACAATGTAACATATAACATTCCTTATAAATCAACAACTTACGTGTGGTACAGAGTAACATTAGGCCTAAAAGCATAACATTTACGCTGTAAACCATAACATTGGGGCTACCCCTACGTCGGGAACTGGTAAAAAGGGATACTGTGTTTATGTACACTACATTACACACAGCTAGAGAATATGTAAGCCAAAGCGAGCGGACGCAAAAAAGCCCGCCGAAGCGGGCTTTATGTAACATTAGGTAATGTTACGCTAAGAAGATTGCCTTAGCATCTTGCAAGGCCTTGATGGCTTTTGCTGCGTCAAAATCAATCTTGTCTTCTTTTGCTCTACGGATGCCGTCGATCATATCTTGGCATTTCTTGGCGTAGACCTCGCCCATCGTTTTGCGCTCTACTGTACCTCGCTCGGTATCCTCAAATTTCTTGAGGTGCTGCGCGATGCGCTTCATGTGCACGTTATCCACGCGATTCATAAAGTATTTGCGGTCTGAGCGTTCTTGGTCTGTAAAGCCTACTGTGCTAGACGCAGTCAACAGCGTGATGATATTGGGCTTTTGGGCTTGCACCACAATGTTACGTATAGCCTTGTAGGTGTCACCCTTAACGTCCGCCAAGTCACCGTGGCGCACATCGGCCATGTACAGCTTGGAGGCTGCGCTCACCCATTTATCATTGGCCACGTCCTCAGCGCCACAAGCCACAGTCACGGCCTTAACCAATTCAGGGGAAGCCAAAGTTAATTTTGCATTCGTCATAATCTAATACCTCTTCTAATGTAAACACTAATAAAACCCTTTTGGGGCTATACACTGCATTATCGCTGCGTATGTGTATATTGTAGTACAAAAAGAGTTCTGTGTCAAGCATTTACACTGTAAACACTAGCGGGAATCAAAAAACCCCATGTACTCAGACTCTTAGGGCTACCCCCACGCAGGGAACTGGTAAGAAAGGGTAGCTTGGTTTCCGGTTAGGTTTACGTTGGAAACGACAGACGTAAAAAAACCGCCCGAAGGCGGTTAGTTGGTTGGGGGGTTGGTTATTCGGGTTTTAGTTTTACGCCGTTACTATGCTTTACAGTAAACCGCACGCGATTTTTACATAGTGTGCCAATCCATTCAAGCGCTTTACCAATATCGTCAAATTCGAAAAGTGTATCGCTGGTTTCAACAATAATGAATCGCATTTCATTTTCACGTTTGATCGCGGCTTTTAGTGCACTGCGAACAATTTTGGATTTAGTCGGGTCAATCATTTCATTTCTCCGGTTGGTCGGAGTCGGGGGTTTCCCCCCGACCCCTAGGGTTTACGCTAGGAATATTGCCTTAGCGTCTTGCAAGGCCTTGATTGCCTTCGCGGCTTCGAAGTCGATTTTGTCTTCCTTCGCCTTGCGAATTGAGTCGATCATGTCTTGGCATTTCTTAGCCATGCTTTCGCCCATGGTCTTCCGATCAGCCGCGCCGCGTTCGGCTTCCTCGAACCGTTTCAAGTGTTCACGTACGCGTTTCATGTGCACATTGTCCACGCGATTCGCATAGTAGCGGCGGTCTCCACGTTCCTGATCGGTGAAGCCGACCGTCGATGCCGCCATGAGCAGGGTTATCACGTTCGGCTTTTGGGCCTGAACAACCATAGCGCGAATAGCGACATACTTTTCGCCTTTGGGGTCAGCCAAGTCACCATGGCGAACGTCAGCCATGTACAGCTTAGAAGCCGCGCTGACCCATTTGTCGTTAGCGACATCTTCTTGACCAACCGCCAAACCAACCGCCTTAATCACTTCGGGCGATGCGAGAGTCAATTTTGAATTTGACATTTCTAACCTTTCTGATTCGCCGGAGATAGTCCGACTTGCTAATGAACGACAATGCGTTGTTCATGGGCTGATTGTATTACAAATTGACCCCCATGTCAAGCGTTTTCGTTGTAAACCCTATCCGACGACCCCATGCCCCCATTTAGCCTGCTTGGGACTCCTGACCCTCTTACACAGTGCGTTGCACACCCAAAGACCGTTTTTATATTTTTTGTAACTTTGCACACTCGATCTTCATTTTTATATTTTTTGTAACAATACCCCCCACCCCCTATAAAATTTTCCCAGCACTCAGGGAAAACCCTAATTCCAAAACACCCCCCGTCACTTTTCTAAATCGCCAACCCCCCACCCCTATATTTTTTTGTGCTACAGTCCGCCCATTCCCGTAACTTTAACGGTGCACATGATCCAGTTGACTCCTACTGCAGAACACCCACTGCCATTTGACCTGTCCGATGAGCAACCCAAGACTCATGCGGATAGCATAGCTATTGCAGCTAATACTGCAGACTTGATTGACCAGCTTGGTGGCAGCATTGACTACAGCGAAGAAGATGAAGAGAAGGCCCGTGCGCTAATCAAGGGTGAAGCAAAAGGCAACACTCCCAAAACCATAAGCGTTCCCGGTGTGGCCAAGAAAGCTGCGCTGATTCTCAAGAACTACGATTACCAAGCAATTGCTGATGCCATTCAGGCACGCAACTTCATTACGAATAAACTGATTGAGTTGGCAGACTGCGGAGACCCCAAGTTTGAACTCAAGGCCCTAGAGTTACTGGGCAAACACAGCGACATTGGAATCTTCACAGAGCGCAGTGAGATTACGGTGCACCACACAACTTCCAGCTCCCTTGAGAACTCAATCAAGGATCGCATCAAGCGCCTGCTCAATGCAACGGTCACGGACATTACTCCGATTGACGATCTGGATGCTCAGCTAGGGTTAACCCCTATGCCCCAAGAGCAATATATAGACCCCGACGAAGATGACATAGACCCCGAGGACCCGGATGGGGAGTATGCAAGGGAAATAGATGAGTAGCATTTCTCTTAGGGATATCGAAGCACTCATAGCTGCGGGGAAACTTACAGAGTCTGACTTGCGCGTGCTCGAAGCGCAGCTGGATAAGCTAGAGAAGCTCAAAGAGCGTGAACTTTGCCAAACCAAATTCATTAAGTTTGTAGAAAAGGTGTGGCCAACCTTTATTTCTGGGCGTCACCACAAGCGAATGGCCGAAGCGTTTGAAAGGGTAGCAAATGGAACGTGCAAAAGACTTATTATTAACATGCCTCCTCGGCATACCAAGTCAGAATTTGCTTCTTATCTGCTCCCTGCTTGGTTTTTGGGTAAGTTCCCTAATAAGAAGGTGATCCAAAGCTCCAATACGGGCGAATTGGCCGTGGGTTTTGGTCGGAAGGTGCGAAATCTGGTCGATTCTGAGGTTTACCACGACATTTTTCCCGAATTGACGCTCCAAGTGGACTCAAAAGCTGCTGGAAGGTGGAACACCAGCAAGGGTGGTGACTATTTTGCTATCGGCGTAGGGGGTACAGTGACCGGTAAGGGTGCTGACGTACTCATTATTGACGACCCACACTCGGAGCAAGAGGCTGCGATGGCCGCGAGCAACCCGGAAGTCTATGACAAGGTGTACGAGTGGTACACGTCAGGCCCACGTCAGCGTCTGCAGCCCGGTGGGGCTATTGTTATAGTTATGACACGCTGGGCGCAGCGGGATTTGACTGGCCAAGTGTTGAAATCTGCTGCCCAGAGATCGGGCGAGGACTGGGAAGTCATTGAGTTTCCAGCCATTCTCCCTTCGGGTAAACCCTTATGGCCAGAGTTTTGGTCATTTGAGGAGCTTGAAGCCCTCAGAGAAGAGCTGCCCAATTCCAAGTGGCAGGCGCAGTACCAGCAGAATCCAGTGGGGAATGAGAGCGCGATTGTGAAACGCGACTGGTGGAAGTGGTGGGAGAAAGACCTGCCACCCAAGTGTGACTACATACTACAGACGTGGGACACTGCGTTTGAGAAAAGCCAGAGGGCTGACTATTCTGCGGGCACGACGTGGGGGATGTGGATAAACGAGGAAGATAACTCGACTGCAAACATCATCCTGCTGAACACCTACAAGAAGCGGGTTGAGTTCCCGGACTTGAAACGAGACGTGATCGCTGAGTACAACGAGTTTGAGCCAGACGGGATACTGATTGAGAAGAAAGCGTCCGGTGCCCCTCTTATATATGAGCTTCGTGCGATGGGTATTCCTGTGCAGGAGTTCACGCCGGGAAAAGGGCAAGACAAAATTGCCCGTCTGAACGCAGTCTCAGACATAATTGCGTCTGGGAAAGTGTGGGTTCCCCGCACGCGCTGGGCGGAAGAGTTGGTCGATGAGATCGCTGCGTTCCCTTCCGGCGAACACGATGACTTGGTTGATGCGACTACTCTAGCTCTGATGCGGTTCCGGCAAGGAGGGTTTCTCCGCCTGCCGAGCGACGAGCCAGAAGAGCTTAAATGGTTTAAAAGTGGCCGTCGAGAACGGTTCTATACAGTCTAAGGACACAAAGGATTAATCATGGCAATGGACAAAGGTTTATACGCGGCTCCCCAAGGGCTATCTGATATTCAATCCGCCCCGGATGTTGAGATCGAGATTGAAGACCCAGAGGCTGTGCACATTGACATGGATGGTATGGAGATCGACTTGGAGCCAAGAGATACTTCAGACGAGGAAGGGTTTGACGACAACCTGACTGAGTACATGAGTGACAGCGAGTTGGACTCGCTGGGGTCTGAGCTTGTAGCAGACGTGGACAAGGACATTCTTGACCGCAAAGACTGGATACGCACGTATGTAGATGGCCTGAAGCTTTTGGGTTTGAAGTACGAAGAGCGTACTGAGCCGTGGCAAGGGGCGTGCGGTGTGTTTCACCCAATGTTGACAGAATCAGTTGTAAGGTTCCAGTCAGAAGCAATGATGGAGACATTCCCAGCTATGGGTCCGGTGAAGACGCAGATCGTTGGAGCTATTGACCTATTGGCCGAGGAGTCTGCAGCGCGGGTTCGTGAGGACATGAACTATCAGCTAACTGAGGTTATGGTTGAGTACCGCCCGGAGCATGAGAAGCTGTTGTGGTCACTGCCTCTGGCAGGATCGGCGTTCAAGAAGGTGTACTTTGATCCAAGCAAGGGACGCCAAGTGGCGATGTTCATCCCAGCGGAGGATATTGTGGTGCCGTACGGCGCGAGTAATCTGGAGTCTGCCGAGCGGGTCACGCACGTCATGCGGAAAACACCCAATGAGTTGAAGAAGCTCATGGCCGCTGGGTTCTACCGTGACATCGACCTTGGTGAGCCGTCGAACGAGTTGGATGAGATCGAGAAACAGAAGGCTGAGGAGCAGGGGCTTTCTGCTACGCAGGATGATCGGTTCCGCATACTTGAGCTACACATTGACTTGGACCTTCCCGGCTATGAGGACGTGGACAAGAAAGGCGAGATGACTGGGATCGCGCTGCCGTACGTAGTAACTATAGAGAAGGGCACTGGAAAAGTACTGGCCATTCGTAGGAATTGGTACGAGGGCGACAGGCTCAAAATTAAACGCCAGCACTTCGTGCACTATCAGTACATTCCGGGCTTTGGGTTCTACGGCTATGGGTTGATCCACCTGATTGGTGGGTACGCGAAGTCGTCCACGATGCTCATTCGTCAGTTGGTGGACGCGGGCACGCTATCTAACTTGCCCGGTGGGTTGAAATCCAGAGGTTTACGAATCAAAGGAGACGATACGCCTATTGCTCCGGGCGAATTCCGGGACGTAGATGTGCCTAGCGGAAGCATCCGTGACAACATCTTACCCCTCCCGTACAAGGAACCGAGCCAAGTTTTGTTCTCTTTGTTCCAGAATATCGTGTCCGAGGGCCGTGCTTTTGCCTCTTCTGGTGATATGAACGTCTCCGATATGAGTGCGAATGCTCCAGTAGGCACAACCCTAGCTCTGTTGGAGCGTACTTTAAAGGTGATGACGGCAGTTCAGGCCCGCCTGCACTACGCTATGAAGCAAGAGTTCAAGCTCCTGAAGGTCATCATCGCCGACTACACGCCGGAGGAGTACAACTACGAGCCTCAAGGTGGTAGCCGGGACATTAAGAAGTCCGACTATGACGCTGTGGATGTGATCCCAGTCAGCGACCCTAACGCTGCGACGATGGCCCAGAAGATTGTGCAGTACCAAGCTGTGCTCCAGTTAGCCCAGTCCGCTCCTCAGTTGTACGACTTGCCGCTCCTGCATCGTCAGATGATTGAGATTTTGGGCATCAAGAACGCCGCCAAGCTTGTACCTACTGAAGACGACGCAGTTCCAGTGGACCCAGTGCAGGAGAACCAAGACTTCCTGACAGGCAAACCAGTCAAGGCGTTCATTGAGCAGAACCACCCAGCGCACATCCAAGTGCACCACTCTGCAATCCAAGACCCGAAGATTCAGCAACTGATGCAGATGAACCCACAGGCACAAGCGATCATGGCCGCAGCTATGGCGCATATGAACGAGCATATTGCCTTCGAGTACCGCAAACAGATTGAGCAGGCGATGGGTATGCCCCTGCCTAATAAGGATCAGAACAAGGAAGTTTCTCCTGAGCTTGCCGACCAGATTGCGATGATGGCGGCTAAGGCTTCGCAGCAACTCTTACAGCAGAACCAGCAAGAGGCACAGCAGCAGCAAGCTCAGCAGCAACAACAAGACCCAGTGGTGCAGATGCAGCAGCAAGAACTGCAGTTGAAGCAGCAAGAGTTGCAACTCAAAGCGCAGAAGCAGAACGCCGACGCCCATGCGAAAGCAGCGCAGTTGACTATTGAGCAGGCGCGTATCGACTCGCAGAAGGAGATCGCCCTTATGCAGATTGAAGCGACGGCGGCTACAGCTCGGGAGCGCGTGTCTAAACAGCACGAGACTGACCACAACCGCATGGGCTTGGATGCAGCAAAACACAAGTCGCAGCTTGCACATCAGCAGCGTCAGGCAGCTATTCAACAGTTTCAAGCAACTCAAAAACCAGCTAAGGAAACCAAATAATGGACAACCATAGAGTACTTGCACATATTGCACGCGAGATTGACAAGTTACGCACAGAGCAAGTAAGTTTTCTTTCTACCGGTAGAGCAGGGGACTTCTCTGAATACCGGCATATCTGCGGGATTATCCGGGGTCTAAGCCATGCAGAAACCATTGTCAACGACCTCGTGCAACGTATGGAGAAATTTGAAAATGAATGAATTTGATACCGCTGCGGTGGACCTCTCTGGAATCCTTAATAAAGACTCCGAAGAAAAAGCTAAGCAGTTGCCTGAGCCTAAACGCTTTCACATTCTGTGCATTGTTCCAAATGCGGAGGAAGAGATTGGGGAATCTGGTCTAGTCAAAACTTCAACCATGATGCACCACGAGGAGGTTTTAACCCCAGTGTTGTTTGTAGTTAAGTTTGGGCCTGACGCCTACAAAGACGAAAGCCGATTCCCATCGGGGCCATCTTGCAAGGTAGGTGATTTTGTCATCGTGCGTCCGAATACAGGCACCCGCTTGAAGATTCATGGGCGTGAATTCCGAATCATTAACGATGATTCTGTTGAAGCAGTTGTTGAAGACCCGCGTGGCGTCAGCCGCGCTGCATAAGGAGTAAATATGGCTACATTTAAAGGGGATGACTTTAAGTTTCCCGACGAAGTAAATGCTGTAGATGAAAAATTTGAGGTTGAAATTGAGGACGATACTCCCAAGGAAGATCGTAATCGTAAACCCGCAGCACCCCCAGAAGACCCCACGGACGACGAACTTTCTTCGTACGACGAAAAGGTTCAAGCGCGTATCAAGAAATTTACTCGTGGCTACCACGACGAACGTAGGGCTAAAGAAGAAGCAATGCGCGAGCGCCAAGCTGCGGAAGAATTTGCCAAACAAGTGTTTGAGGACAATAAACGTCTGAAACAACAGCTTTCTAGCGGTAGCGAAGTGTTTATTGAGCAGAACAAAAACACTGCTCAGGCGGAACTTGAAGCCGCTGAACGCAACTACAAAGAGGCTTATGAAGCTGGCGACCCCGATTTACTCGCTGCAGCGCAGACAAAAATTGCCAAAGCTGCGTTGAAATTGGATAAGGCCGAGAGTATGAAGCCTATCCCTGCCGAGGATAAAGAGTTTGAACCACCACAACGGCAAGCGCCTGAGCAAAAAACTCACCCGCGAACAGCTAAGTGGATAGAAGCAAACTCGGACTGGTGGGGCAAAGACGAAGAAATGACTGCTGCAGCATCGGGACTTGACAGGAAACTCCAACGAGAGTATGGTGCTGACTTCATAGGTTCCGAGAAATACTTCGAGACCATTGACAAAACAATGCGCAAGCGTTTTCCTGAGCATTTTGAAGATGCCCAGAGCGATGAGGATGATTTACCTCCCAAAAAATCAGAACCGGAAGAGGAGTTTGTCCAAATCCGTGCAACAAAACCAGCTTCGGTTGTGGCCCCGGCTACCCGTAGCACACCGCCTACCCGTATTAGGCTGAAGCAATCAGAAGTCAACATCGCAAGACGACTTGGGGTTACTCCAGAACAATACGCTAAACAGGTTGCTTTGCTTAAAAGAGGTTAATTATGGAAAAAATTGCTGAAAAATCGCCAAATCGTATGGTCCGTGAACTTGATTCTCGTACCGCTAGTATGCGTCCACAAGCGTGGCGTCCTCCTGAGACCTTACCGTCTCCCGATCCTCGGCCCGGTTGGACACATCGTTGGGTTCGTATTAGTATGGTTGGCCACGCAGACCTTAGTAACATCTCCTCTAAGCTACGCGAAGGCTACGAACCCTGCAAAGCAGATGAGTATCCCGAGCTATTGGTGCACGCCACCTCAGAAGGACGTTTTAAAGGTAACGTCGAAATTGGTGGGTTATTGCTTTGCCGAATCCCTTCGGAGTTTTTGGAACAACGGGAAGCGTATTACGCTAACCAAAACAAAGCTCAGATGGAGTCTGTAGACAATAACTTTTTACGCGATAGTGACCCTCGTATGCCACTGTTCTCGGACAAACGCTCGAAGGTGACTTTTGGTTCTGGTACTTAAATATAGGAGTCCTTTATGGCTTATCCGGTTATTGATGCCCCTTACGGGCTAAAGCCGATCAACCTGATCGGCGGGCAAGTATTTGCGGGTTCTACCCGTGAAGTGCCTATTCAGTATGGCGATGCGACAAGCATCTTCTACGGTGATTTTGTAAAACTTACCCGTGGTAATGCTACCCGCGCTGCTGTCACTACTAGCGGTACAGGTCTAGGTCTGGTCGGAGTCTTTCTTGGCTGCTCGTTTACGAATCCGGTGACAAAGCAGAAGCAGTTCCAACAGTTTTGGCCCGGTGGTACGCTGTCGGGCGATGCGGTTGCTATCATTTGCGATGACCCGGATACGGTTTTCAAAGCGGCAGTTGTGTCTGGCACAACCGTTATAGCTTCTGGTAACTATGCCATGATTGGGCAGAACTACTCGATGGTTGACGGTACAGGCAACGTGAACACCGGCAACTCGGCCAATGCGCTGTTGTACTCGGCAACGCTTACCACGGCTGCTTTCCCAGTTCGTGTTGTTGGTGTGCAACCTGACACTGGTACGGCTATCTCGGCTACTGGCTCGTCTTCGTCTACGACTATTACTCTTACCGGAACTGGTTTGCCTAGCGCAATTCTTGCTGGGACAGATGTGGCGTATATCGCAGGCGGTGCTTCTCCAACTGGTCAGCTAATCCGTACTGGTTCGTTTGTTACCACCGCTGCCGCAGCGGGTGCTACCTCTGTGACGATCAACGTCGCCACTAGTTCGCTTGGCAATACTGCTACGGTGATTCCCGCTAGCTCTACCATTGTGTTTACGCAGTTCCCGGAGATGTTGGTCAAGATCAACTTCGCTGTGCATTCGTATTACACTGCTACCGCTGTTTGAGGAGTTAAATCATGGCTATTTCACGCGCACAGCTACTTAAAGAGTTGCTCCCCGGTCTGAATGCTTTGTCCGGTCTAGAGTACGCCCGTTATGGTGAAGAGCATAAAGAAATTTATGAAACTGAAACCTCCGAGCGTTCTTTCGAAGAAGAGACGAAGCTGTCTGGCTTCTCTGCTGCACCTGTTAAGAACGAGGGCCAAGCCATTGCTTATGACAATGCGCAAGAAGCTTGGACGACTCGTTACAACCACGAGACTATCGCCCTTGGCTTCTCCATCACGGAAGAAGCTGTGGAAGATAACTTGTACGATAGCTTGTCTGCTCGCTACACCAAAGGTCTGGCTCGCGCTATGGCCTACACCAAGCAGGTAAAAGCTGCTGCTGTTATCAACAACGGTTTCTCTGCTGCTTATGTCGGCGGTGATGGCGTGGCGTTGTTCTCCACGGCTCACCCTTTGGTTAACGGTGGAACCAACTCGAATCGCCCAGCTACCGCCGCTGACTTGAATGAGACTTCTTTGGAAGCCGCAGT
>Ga0114967_10001258_pt1 | contig 21158 bp, 16 predicted proteins | sample M_130628_MF_Meta_FD_92639 | JGI IMG/M metagenome (GOLD analysis project Ga0114967, IMG submission 92639) | Freshwater microbial communities from Lake Montjoie, Canada to study carbon cycling - M_130628_MF_MetaG | ecosystem: Environmental > Aquatic > Freshwater > Lake | place: Lake Montjoie... | reverse complement strand
GTTGGTGATAGTCTGACCAACCGGGAAGAAAGTAGGCATTCGACGCTGGGGAACCGTTAAAATGCAACTCTGCGTTACCGAGGGCGCTGAGGTAGGCCGTCGCTCGGCGAACTGTTTTTGCGATTTCAAACTCTTTGCGGAAGTACTTTGCGGGTGGCAAGCAAAGTGAATTGGGATCCTGATGTGGCGGTGTTTCGTCCTTCGCTGCAATCCACGTTCCTACCCAGTCTTGTTTCTCATCGAGGGCGCTACGCCAAGTGGAAGGACTGCTCCATTCAGATTCGGCCCCGTCTTTGTCCCATACTTTGGCTTGCCAGAAAACTTGCTGTCCGGGTTTCAATACTTTGCCAGAGTAAGGAATTTGGGAGGTAGAAGCGCCGTTGATTTTGCCTGAGTCCCAGAGATCGGGGCGATTGTAGTGGAGTTTATCGAGACTGGATGCCGCACGCACGGCCCAGGCCAGTTGTTTTTGGTGCGGTTCGTTTCCTGACAGGCTCCAACTCAATCGCGGTTGTGGGTCCTCCACAGCGAGAGGGCGCTCGAGGTACTCGCAACGAAGGTTTTTTGGCGAAAGGCCGCCGGCAAACGCAGAGCAGGGAAGAAGCAGCAACAAAAGGCGCAGACGCATTTGGCGAAAGAGGAAGATTCGAGTGACTAAATTTGCGGTTAACTAGAGGGAACAAAAGTGAGCGGAGCGGTCCAATAATTTGGTTAGAAATCGAATTGGTCGACGTTGTCTTTGGTGAAGATAAATGGCTTCCCTAAGATAATGGAGGTTCCGTCGATTTGGATTTCTCCTAACTTACCAGCGTGGATAGATTTGCTTCCTACATCAAGGGCTCCAGTGCCAACTGCGTGTGCCGCCTGAATGGTCAGATAACCAAGGTCGGCAACTCTCCAGAGTATCACACTTTGAGTGACGCCATCTTTCAAATAGGCCCTGTTCTCGGAAGGTAAACCGAGGCCCACTACTTTAACGATTCCAGCCTTGCCCGCCTGCTTCACCGCTTCGGCCGCACCCGGAACGGCTGGCGAACAAATTGCCATGATGCATTTCAAATTCGGGTTGGCGCTTATCAGATTGGTCGTCTCCGCTTGCGCCTTGTCCTTTTGGTCGTCGCAGGGCTTCGTATCGAGAAGCTTCATTTTGGGATATTTCTCCGCAAGGCGCGCCTCGATAATTTTGCGCCATTCGTTCATGTTTGCCGCGGTGAGTGTGGCGGTGATAATAGCGAATTCACCCTCTTCTGCGCACAGACGGGCAGCCTCATCCATGAGCGCTTCCCCAATGCCCTGCGGTGTCGCTTGGTTCACAAAAAAAGAACGGGCATCTGGCGTCGTATCGCTGTCGAATGTGACGATCTTGATGCCCTTTTCCTGCGCTCGTTTGAGCGGCCCTGCGATGCCTTCTCGGTTCTCACACGCTACGGCGATGACATCAACGCCCAGGGTCATCCAGTTCTCGACGATTTCATTTTGCTTTGCCGGATCGGTGTTGGTGGGACCGTCAAAAAGTAACTCCGCTCCGAGTTCTTGGACTGCTTCCCGTGCACCTTTCTCGCACGCTATGAAATAGCTGTTACCCTTGCTTTTAGGCAGGAAGGCAATAGTCAGTTTTTTAGTGGCTTTTGGATGGTCAGCGCCGCCTGGAGCGGACGACTTCTCACAGCTCATCAGCAGTGTGAGGGGCAGTGCGAGGAGGGCGGCAATAAATTGTGAGCGTTTCATAAGAGTCGGGAGGTGGGGAATATCGAGGGAGCAGATTGAGAGCTAAATTCTCAGGTTCATGTCGCGCGCCTTCGTGTAATGAACCTTGTGAGAATAGGCGCTGCGAGCGCAATTAAAAGGAGGGCCCCCGTGAGCATCGAGGCTAATTCGCCGCCTACTCCGGCCTTTAGCACACCGGGCACTCGGGCGATCCCATTGTTAAGCACCGCGATCGCCGCGATCCCAATGAGCGTTCCGTGCACAGAGCCGATTCCACCAAAGATGCTTGTGCCCCCTAATACGACGGCCGTGATGGCGGCGAGTTCGTAGCCCGTTCCCGCATCTGCGCGGGCCTGGTGCAGTCGAGCTGTGAAAAGCAGGGCTGCGATCGCTGCGGTGAGTCCCGCTAGCATGTAAGGCAGCGCGGTGCGGTGCCCGACTGGGATGCCCGCGTAGAGGGCGCCCTCGGGAGAGAAGCCGATTGCTCTGAAGCTCCTTCCCAGGGTTGTGCGGTGCACTAATACCCAGAAAAAAAGTGCACCAAAAGCGAAGATCCAAGCCTGAATGGGTAGTGCAAAAAAATGCTGATCTCCAAGATTCAAAAAGTCCGAATCAAAGGAGCGGTAAATTTTTGTACCCTGTGTTGTGGCTTCAGCCAATCCGCGGTACAGCGAGAAAGTACCGAGCGTGACAATCAGCGGTGGAAGGCGAAGGAAAGCGATGAGTGCGGCGTTGAATCCTCCCGCTAACATTCCGGCGACGAGCGTTGCTGCAACGGCTTGTAATGTGGACCAGTGCCAATCATGGGTGAGGACTCCGAAAATGACGGCGCATAAGCCCATAAGCGAGCCGACCGACAGATCAATGCCGCCGGTTAGAATCACGGGCATCATGGCCAGAGCCAGTAGACCCATTTCAGCGGAGTGCCGAACAATGTTACGGATGTTATCTGCCGTTCCGAAGTTTCGTGCGAAGTAAAAAAAGTAAGTGGTCTCCGCAAACAGAACTAACAGGAGCAGTGTTTCGTGGCGCAGCCAATGGCGTTTAGTTGGGGCGGGCGAGGCGTTCATGATTACGCGGCGGAACGTTTGGTGCGGAGGCCGTCAGCAATCACAGCCAACAGGATAACGAGTCCTTGGATAGCCTTTTCCCAGTAGGCATCTACGTGCATGTAAGTTAATGCAGGATTGATGGTTGCTAATAGCAGAAGGCCGAAGAAGGCACCCCATAGTCCACCCCGGCCACCTGTGACAGCAACCCCACCCACTACCGCCGCAGCGATGGCTTTCATTTCGAGTCCCACCCCGCACTTCGGGTCGACCTGAGGTGATTGAACCATGTTACAAAAAGCCGCAATTCCTGTGAGCGTTCCCATTAGGACGAAAGCGAGCATCGTCACTCCCCTTGGATTAATTCCAGCCAAACGAGCAGCTTCCGAATCTGAGCCAACGGCGTAAAAATGGCGTCCCCCAGTTCGGTTCTTTAGGAAGTATGCCATAGCGCCCAAGAGGCCGAGGGCGAAAAATAAAAGCGAAGCTTGCCCTACGAGTTGGGAGAAGCCGAACCATTGTACTCTCGGCGGTAAATTAATAAACCGGCCTTGTTGAAAAAGGCGGAGCACCTCAGCCCAAGTAACCATTGTAGCAAGACTGACCACGATGCTTGGCAAACCGAGCCATGCTACTAAAAAACCGTTCAGTGCTCCCATCGCCGTTCCCGTGAGGGTCGCTGTAAGAAGAGCGAAGCCTAGTGGCGCTCCCGCTGCTGACATCAGTCCTGCGACGACTGCACAAACGCCAAATTGGGAGCCTACGGAGATGTCGATTTGTCGGCTGATAATGACCACGGCCATGCCAATGGTGAGCACGAGAACGGGCACTTGAGCCGTTAGCCGCGCGAGCAGTGGTTGGGGTTGGAAAAAGTGAGGAGCGAAAATCGCGAGCAGCACAAGTAGGGCGCTCAACGCTATCGCTACCGTTAATTCACGAGAATACCGCTTCATGCGGAGCGAAGGGCTGCGGACATTACGCTCGTGGCTGTGGCCTGCGTGCTGTCCAATGTTTCAACAAGCCGTCCACCGCGCATGACCGCAATGCGGTCACTCAAGCCTAGCACTTCGGGTAAATCGCTGGAGATAAGAAGCACCCCCATTCCCTCATTGGCCAGATCTCGGATGAGTCGGTGGATTTCACTTTTGGCACCTACGTCGACGCCCTGAGTAGGCTCGTCTAAGATTAGCAGGCTGGGCTTTGTTGCAAGCCAGCGCGCCAGAGAAACCTTCTGCTGGTTTCCCCCGCTGAGACTTCCCCCCAGCGCGTCTGGACCGGAGGCCTTGATCCCCAGCTTTTCTATGAAGTGGACTCCGAGTGCAGTTTCTGCACGGATGTTTAGTAGGCTGTTTGGGAACAGTTTAGGATGCACCGCCATGGTCATGTTTTGGTCTATGGGCATTTGCATAATCAGCCCGTGGCGCCGTCGATCCTCGGGCACATAGCCGATTCCAAGCTCAACCGCGTGCCTTGGGCTGAGGACCCGCACCGGCGCGCCGTTGATCGCCAGGGTGCCGCTATCCGCCGGCGTAATTCCAAAAATAATCCGCGCAAGCTCCGTGCGTCCCGCCCCTACGAGGCCCGCCAATCCCAAAATCTCTCCGGCGTGAACCGTCAGGCTGACCTCCTTTACACCACTTTCCTCGCAGCCGACGGCGCACAACTCCAGCACGGGTTTGCCGGTAACTTTGGCTTTCAGAGGATACAGTGCGCTCACTGGACGCCCCACCATCAGAGCGATCAAGTCCGTCTCCGAAATGAGTGCCGACCCTTCAGCGCCGCGGACTGCTTGGGTCGAGATGCTTTCTCCATCGCGAAGAACGGTGACTCGATCCGCGAGTGCGAAAATTTCTTCGAGGCGATGGGATATGTAAACGATACCCACACCAGAAGTCTTGAGTGTGTGGACGACTCCAAAAAGTAGTTCTTGCTCGGTCCGAGTGAGCGACGCTGTGGGCTCGTCCATGATGACGGTTTTGGCACCAGAGCCGAGGGCGCAGGCAATTTCGACGAGCTGTTGTTGTGGCATCGAAAGCGAATGCACTGGTGTGTCGGGATCGATATCTGCGCCAATCTGTTTTAGAAGACGCAATGCGTTAGCGTGCAGTTTTTTCCACTTAACACAACCAAAGGTCGCCCCGCATTCCAGACGCAGCCCTATGTTTTCTGCGACGCTCAATTCTGGAAACAGGGCGGGCTGCTGGTAGATACATGCGATGCCGAGCTCTCGGGCCCTTGTGGGCGTAAGATCGCTCACTTGAGAACCCGCGATTTCCAAGATTCCCCCGTCTGGTTTGTGTGCGCCGGTGATGACTTTAATTAACGTCGACTTGCCAGCGCCATTCTCGCCCAACAGGGCATGCACTTCGCCCGAGTTCAATTCAAAAGACACTCCTTTTAGTGCGCGAACAGCACCAAAGGATTTTGTAATTTTTGTAAGGCGAAGGAGTGGGGCGCTGTTCATGCCGAGTCTGTTTGGCGAGGGCTAGGGTTAGCCGCGTAGGGAGAGGACGTCGGACTCGTACTGGCGCACCTCCGCAATCCAATCCGCGCCCGTGGGCACGTTTTGCTGCGCACAAAAAGCCTCCCATACAAGGCCCGAGGGGAGTGCTTTGAGCTCTTCCTGAAGTGCTAGGCGACTGGTGAAATCACCGTCTAATTCACACTGTTGCAATGCCTTGGTCGGTTCGAGTAGTGCACTCAAAAGAGCTCGTTGCAACGCCCGCGTGCCGATCACCCAGGCCGCCACGCGGTTTATGCTCGCATCAAAATAGTCCAGTCCGATGTGAACTCTTTTAAGAAAACCGCCTGCCACGACTTCTCTCGCAATCGCGATGACGTCGTCTGTGAGGGTCACCACATGGTCGCTGTCCCAGCGTACGCCGCGGCTCACGTGCAGGAGCACTTCTGGGACGAACTGCAGCACGCTCGAAATTTTGTCCGCAACAGATTCGGTGGGGTGAAAATGGCCCGCGTCCAGACACAACGCCTTTTGCCGCGAGACAGCGTAGCCGAGGTAGAATTCAGAAGAGCCAACGACATAACTTTCCGAACCGATTCCAAAAAGTTTTGGCTCTACGGCATCGATAGTATGTTTGAGTTTTGTCGTGAAAATCTCGTCCAAGGATTGCTCTAACCGCTCTCTAGGGCCCACACGGTCTGCTGGAGTGTCTTTGTAGCCGTCTGGAATCCAGAAGTTTGTAATGGTGGTGGAGCCAAGGGCTTTTCCCATCGATGCGCCAATTTCTCGGCAGCGCTTGCCGTGTTCTATCCAAAATTTCCGAGTGCCCTTGTGCTTATGTGAGAGTGTGAAACCGTCCGCCGCTTTGGGGTGAGAGAAGAAAGTGGGGTTAAAATCCAAGCCAAGCTGGTGAGACTTCGCCCAATCAATCCAGTCTTTAAAATGCTCTGGTTCAATGGCGTCACGGTCAACGCGTTTGTTACCGAATTCCCCATAACTAGCGTGCAGATTTACCCTGTGCTTACCTGGGATTAAGGATAACGCCTTTTCTAAATCGTTACGTAGATCATTGGAGGTTAATGCTTTGCCTGGATAGTTTCCGGTCACAGCGATTCCTCCGCCGAGTGTTTCGCCTGAGTTTTCAAAGCCTCCAACGTCGTCGCCCTGCCAGCAGTGGATTGAAATTGGGATAGCGGAAAGCCGTTGCATCGCTAAGTCGATGTCCACGCCAAAATCAGCGTAGCGATCTTTGGCGAACTGGTATGCTAATTCTCCTTTTGAAGGGTGGGTGCCTTTTTTCGATGCTGCCATGCGTAAGTCTTATTTTCGAGATTTGAGCGCACCACAAGATTTGTTGGCATCTTTTTGAGATGCGCAGCCGCGGCATCATGTTTTTCGAGTTTGCGGAATGCTTTTAATTTGAGCAAATAAGGTCCATGTCAGGTTCTCCCATGTATCGCGCAGTTTTAGGTGTGCTCCTCGCGCTTGTCTCCGTGTTGGGACCTCAACGTCTTCATGCGCAGTCGACTTCTTCTGACGCCGTTCACGCAGAGGTAGAGCGCTGTGAGCGTCGGATTCGTGAAGTGCGCGTCGAAATTGGAAATCGTTATGAGAAGAGGTTGGTCGAGTTGCGGACTGCCTTTCAGAAGGCCGCTGATTTGGAAAGCGCGCTCTTGGTGCGCAACGAGGAGAGGCGATTGGGGGCGGAGGTCGACCTGCCTTTGGATTCGAGGCATTTGTTGGAAGAACCTCGGTTGCTCCGCGAGGCTCAACTGGAACTTCTCGCAAAACAGACCGAGATGGTGACTCAGATTGTGCAGGATGTTCTGCCTCGATTGGTCGAGATGAAAAAAGCACTGACGGTCGGAGGAAAATTGGACGAGGCGCTCGAAGTACGGAATTCCATTCAACGGTTGCAGGACGCGGGTGCTCCGGCTCAGCGCCTTGCGGGAGGAGCGCAGGTAACTGCTGATGAGGTTTCTATGGCGTATCAGTCGGCAAAGGAGCGGGCTGATAAAATATATAAGGGAGTGAAGGTGAGCTTGCGTGGACGTGTCGCTGGTGTTCGCCCTGATGCGAAGGATCCATCCAGCAATGTGCTGGTTTTGTTCGGCGGCTCAGATGGTTCGCTGGTGGATTGTGCGTTCCAGTCGAACGAGTACCGTGTTCGCGAGGAGCGTTCGGCTCAAAACGTCTTCTACGTGGTGGCGCATCTCAACGGTGACGTTCCGGCGCTTAGGGTGCAACGCGGCGTGGTTATCGAAATTCAGGGGCGCTGCGAGGGGTTCGAAGGCGGTTTACGTTTTGCGAACTGCTCTCTACCCAAGCGTTAGACGTGATCAGCGGTGGCCCGTTTACGGAGCGGGCGCGTCTTTTGCGCATCGAAATCCAGTGTGGGATAAGCTCGTGTCCGGAGATGTTTTTTGCCGAGCACTAGGGCGGTACCCTTTGCAGTACAGATCACTACACAGATAAGAGCCGCCACGCCCGACGCGCTTGGGCATCCCAGGTTCTTCGGGGTCGTGACTGTCCTGGGGCCCTTGAGGATTGTCGTGGGGACTTTTTTGATAGTAGTCGGGGCGGTACCAGTCCGAGCACCATTCCCACACATTCCCCGCCATATCACACAACCCGTAACCATTGGGCGGAAACGACCCCACTGGTGCGGTCCCTTTAAATCCGTCCTGCCCAAGGTTCTCCGTCGGAAACTGCCCCTGCCAGATGTTCATCATCCATATTCCCTTTGGAAAGCGTTCCCGGCCCCAAGGGTAAGGGTTTTGCTCCTGACCGCCCCGAGCTGCGTACTCCCACTCCGCTTCCGTGGGAAGTCGCTTTCCTGCCCATTCACTATAAGCAACTGCATCAAACCAAGAGACATGTACTACGGGATGGGCTCCTCTGCCCTTTAAATCCGAACCGGGTCCTTCGGGATGGCGCCAGTCTGCCCCCGGCAAATACGCCCACCATTGGGTGGCGTCATTGAGGGTTTCCACGCGGGGCGGCGGCGTGAAGACTAAAGAGCCGGGTACCAGTTTTTCCTCTGGCACACCCGGAAATTGAGCCGCTTCGGGCTTTTTTTCGGCAGTGGTCTGATAATGGGTAGCGTCGACGAACTTGGCGAACTGGTCGTTAGTGACGGCATAGCGGTCGATCCAAAAGCCTTTGATTTTTACATCATGGATGGGTTTTTCGTCGGGTTGGCCGTCGTTCGATCCCATGGTGAACTTACCGGCGGGGATCCAAGCCATATCCACACCCAGAGGCCCCTGTAATGCCCTCCGCGTCTGACCTTGGTTGCCCACACGGCGTGCTTCTTTTGCCACCCAAAGAATGGACAAACCAATTCCCGTTATGGCGAAACTTGCCAGAATTAGTGCAGATCGGGTGGATGGCTTCATTTTTGAACTGTAATGACTCAACTAAACTGCACAAGGTTCGAGATCCGTTACGTCAAGTGGCAACCTTTGCCAGAGCCGAACCCAATATTTTATCTCCATAAAGATGACATCCGCATTGGTGTTTTCTATTGGTAACTAGTTTTATGATTCAATCAGACTACTCGCATTGGCAGTCGCTACCGAAGATTACAACAATTAGCTCTGAAGAAGGACTTCCGTTGATTCTTTTAAAAGGTGATTTTGGTTCCGCGAAGTTCGCTATTCAGGGTGCCCATCTCATCGAGTTCACGCCGAAAGATCAGCCGCCTCTTCTGTTTGTGAGCAGGAAATCTCACTTTGCTCCCGGCAAGGCGGTTCGAGGCGGTATCCCCGTTATTTTTCCTTGGTTTGGCCCGCGCGAGGGCTATCCGGAGGCTCCCATGCATGGATTGGTTCGCACCCGCCCATGGACGGTTGATTCCATCACGGTGCCTGATGTGGGCGCAGCGAAGGTCTGTTTTTCCTTTGTTTCTGATGCCGAAACTCAGTCAGTTTGGCCATATGCATTCCGCCTAAAGTTGGAGTTCACTTTGGGGGCCGCGTTGGAAATTCGTTGGACTGTAGAGAATACGGGACATGAGGCTTTTTCTTTTGAGCAGGCGTTGCACCCTTATTTTCCTGTGGAGGATGTTGGGCAGGCTAGGGTTTCGGGGCTGCAAGGCGCCTCTTACATAGATAAATCTGACCACTTGCAGCGGAAGATCGACTCTGCATCTGCTGTGACGTTCGCCGCCGAAACCGACCGGCTCTATTTGGATACCGATGCGACTTGTGTGTTGGAAGATCCTGCGGCGGGTCGAGAGATTATTTTTGAAAAACAGGGCTCCCTCAGCAGCGTGGTGTGGAATCCTTGGATCGCTAAAGCCGCAGCCCTCGCAGATTTGGACGATGCTGATTGGCAGCGTTTTGTCTGTGTGGAACAGGTCAATGCGGCTCAAAACGCGGTGCAGTTACTTCCTTCGGCCACGCATATTTTTGCGGTGCGTTATTTTTCTCAAACTTTGGGACTGATTCATCCGTAGCTAAGAGTGAGACGCGTTGGGGTTTTGCCGAAGCCAGCGAATTGAAATCGTGCTAGAACCCACGAGTTGAACCCATAAGTGCAATTAGGCAGTTTTCATCAGTTCAGAAGGCACGACTTGTCGTGCGCTTATTTTCTATGTTTTCTAGCGTTGATCATTCCCTTAGCGCAGCAAACCGTCTGCTTTGATTTGAACGCTTCGGCCCGCTTTGTTGTCAGACTCCCCAGAAACCGTTTATGAAACCCATGAATCTGCGCCACGCCTCCACATCTTCCAGCCACCCCCTTTCTGTTTGTTCAGATCAGGAAGGATCGAGGTTGAATCAACTTGATGGTAAAGGTCACATGGAGGGCGAAACTGTTGCTCCCAATATTCGAACAAGACGTGCTCTCGGGTTTCTAGCCGTCGGTGCCGCTGTGCTCTTACTAGGGCCCTCTGTTGTTACGCTTCAAGCGGCAGATCCAGAGGGGCAGGCGGTTCAGGCGGTTCCTGAATTAAAGTTTGATGGCACACCTCTGCCAGTCGGGACGCCTACCTACGCGCCAATTGTGGAGAAAGTGTCCCCGAGCGTGGTGACAATCAATACCTCCCAAACTACCAAACGGGGCGAGGGTCCTAATGCGCTCTCCGGACATCCGCTGTTCGATGACCCGATGTTTCGTAAGTTTTTCGGTATCCCAGAAGAGGAAAACCCTCCGGGTCGCCCTCAAAACCCAAATGCGCCAACCCCAAAACGACGGGGGCAGGGGGGCCAAGAGCGAGGTGAAACTGACCAACAAAGCGACGGTGGCAAGGATGGCGGGCGAGAAGGAGAGAGCGGCAAAGACGGCGGAAGATTCCGCGGCCGCAAGCGCGATCAAAGCACTCCCTTGGGACTGGGTTCGGGAGTGATTGTCAGCGCGGATGGTTACATTCTTACCAACAATCACGTGCTTGAAGGGGCTGATAAGATTGAAGTGAGCTTCGGTAAAGCCGGCAAAACCTACATCGCTCGGAAGGTTGGCGGTGACGTGCGCACGGACATTGCGGTACTCAAGATCGATGCCACAAACCTTACCCCGATCACATTTTCGAATAGCGACCAACTTCGTGCAGGCGACATCGTGATTGCTGTGGGTAGTCCTTTTGGCCTGACCCGTTCTGCGACCATGGGGGTGGTGAGCGCCGTAGGGCGTAATTCTCAAATGGCGCAGTTGGCCGACCTCGGAAATTTCATTCAGACAGATGCTGCGATTAACATGGGCAATTCAGGCGGGGCGTTGGTGGACTACCTAGGGCGCTTAGTGGGAATTAACACCGCTATTTTTAGTCGCTCCGGTGGGAATCAAGGGATCGGATTCTCGGTTCCATCCAACATGGCGCGATCCGTCATGGAGAGCCTTATTAAGCATGGCCGAGTGTTACGCGGATTTCTTGGGATTGGGCTTCAGGACGTCGATGAAGCGCTGCAAAAGGAGTTAAGCGTAGAGGCCGGAACTGGCGCGGCGATCACGGAGGTGCAGCCCAACAGCCCAGCCCAGAAGGCTGGATTACGGGAATACGACGTCGTGACGGCTGTTAACGGGAAAAAGATCGATGGAATGCAGGATTTGCGTCTGACGGTCGCCTCGATGTTGCCGGGAACCAAGGTGACTCTCCAAGTCATTCGGGAGCGCAAGAACATGGATGTCACCGTGCAGTTGGGAGAGAAAGCAGAGAAAAAAGATGCTCCAGTAGTCGCCAAGGAAGTGGATCCCGACGTGCTTGACGGCGTGACGGTAGCCGATCTTGAAGACGCGAGCCGTCAGGAGTTCAAGGTGCCGCCCTCTATCAAGGGCGCCTTGGTGACGGCTGTGGAGCCAGACTCGATCGCTGCGGCTGCTGGGATCCGCCCAGGGGACGTGATTCAAGAGGTTAAAAGAAAACCAATAGCCAGCGCCGATGAAGCGGTCAAATTGAGTGAGGAACTCAAAAAGGAGAAACAGGTTTTGCTTCGTGTTTACACCCGTGGCGGCAGTCGCTTGGTCATGTTGGAGAGCAAGCCGTAGACTGAAGAAGCTTGGATTCTTGGGGGGGCATGGGGCCGCTGGGTGTTGGCTTGGCGGTCTTCAGGCGGGCGTGACAGAGACTTGTAAGACGCCTGTTGAATTTGTTTCCAATAGCCAGCGTTTAAGGCCCCACAGTGATCTCATGCTGAGCGAAGGTCATCGGCCGACGGTGGATACATTCTTGAAGTTCGAGAGCGCTTTGGTTTTTCCAAAAATCTCTTTCTGAACGTGACCGCGCTCAGTAAAGCCTCATCGCCCCTCAGGGATTTCGTGGAGAGGCCCTGCACCTGGTTCTCTTGGCCCTTTGTGCGGGTTCCCAGAAGTCGGTTGCGATCTCTTGAGGGTGCTTGCTGCTGGAGCTCCGCATGATTGTACATCGCCGCGATATACCGCTTCGTACTGTGCGCAGACGGATTCCCAACTGAAGGAGCTTGCTCGCTCGATCCCTGAGAGTTCAAAGCGTTCCCGGAGGCTCTTGTCCTGAAGCACTCTTAGTAGTGTGTGCCCGAGGTCCTCTTTTTTTGCGAGCAAGCCATAGCGCCCGGAGAGGGTCGCCTCAGTAGAGCCCTGATTTACAGTTGCGACAACGGTCGTTCCACATGCCATCGCCTCAATCGTTGAAAGTCCGATGCTTGGATTCAATCCGGGTGAACATAATACCCAAGCTTTTTGATAAAGCTGCGCCAACAGGCGTAAACAAACTCGTCCGAACCACAGCACACCGCGCCCTTCCACTTTTTCGTCACACACCATCCACAATTTTGCATCAGGAAGTCTCGGGAGAATCTCTTCCCGAAAGATACGCACCAAAAGGTCGCCTCTTTTTCTTCCCCAAAGCTTCCCCACAAATAAAATCACCGGCGCATTCGATTTTTTACCACCTGGTGTAAATATCTTAAGATCCAGTCCATTATAAATCACTCGACATATTCCTGGGAGAAAACTCCGGGTACTTTCGGAAACGGCAATTGCGTTGTCGCACAGCGCGCCCGAGGCCGTTTGGCATGCCGCTAAAGCTAGCAACCTCAGCTTTTCCTTGGTTCGGGGCTCGTGCAAAAATTCCGCGAAGTAGGACCCATGAAAAGTGTGAATATGCCTAGGTCGCTCGCGTCCCCAAAGAAACCAGTCGTTGCCGTGGGCGTGGAGCACATCGAAGCCGCTAAAATCCACCCCCCTTAGGTCCCATGAAAAGCCGAACTCCTCGAAGTTTCTCGGCGTATGGACGGCCCGCAACGAATAGGATGCATCTTCTTCGCTTCCGTTGCGTGAAAAGACAGTTACGGAGTGCCCCCTTTCAACCATCTTATTTGCAAAGTAATGCACCTGATAGCCAAGGCTGGTTTTACATCTGCTCGGTAAAAATAATGAAGCAATTGCGACGTTCATTGGTTGCCGACTTCCCTTTTTTGTATGCTTTTTGGAGTGATGCCCCTTGGCTTCCTCCAAGCTTGGTTTGAGAAACGGCCCACAGGCTCATGCGGTGCCTCCCTCTTGAGTCGCCTCCCCAAAATTAGATCGGGGCAGCCCCTCGCAGAAGCCGCAGTGAACACTAAATCTTCAAATGATTTGGCGTGCTCTCCGTGCAATGCGGGCCCAGAGCGCCTTGCGTTAACTCACCGCCCCAGACTATTTATGCGGTACCAAATTTATGAATCGCCGTACGTTTCTTGCCCTGACCCTTGTCTCCTCTGGGTTAACCCGCCTGCGCGCTGCGTCGCCTGCGAGCGCTGCCGAACGGGCGCATCGGGAAATTTGGCGGCGGTTTGTGGATGGAAACGGTATCATGATAGATTTCGCTGCCATGGACGGCTCGGTCAGCCTGCCCACGCCGGAGGAGTGCCAGTTGGGAAAACCGAATGCACTCGGGTGGTGGTCGCCTATCGAGAACGGGGCGATGTTTAATGGGCTTTACATGGATGCTGCCGTGAATCGGTGGCGTCACACGCGGGCCCCCGAGGACGCGGCCAAGGCGCGAAAGTTAATGGAGGGGTTGCTGCTTTTAAATTCTCTTAGCGACGTGAAGGGCTTCGTCGCGCGCGGGGTAAGTACGGACGGACGTTCTCATTACCCGATGGGGTCTAACGATCAGACATTACCTTGGTTTTTGGGGCTGTGGCGGTTTCTCGATGCTGGTCTGGCCACTGAGGCGGAGCGTCGACGGGTTGTCGGGCAACTTGTGGAGACGGCGGAGGAAATTGTGCGGTTAAATTGGGCGATGCCGGCCGAGGCGCCGTTCGGAAAACGAGGCTCCTTCTTGGGTTTTTCCTTCGATAGTGCGCCTCGGATGCTGTTCGTATGTAAGTTGTTGTTTGTAATAACTGGCGAAGTAAAATGGGAGGAGCTCTATCAAAAAGCTCTTTCGGAACGCGGTGGCAAGGAGGGCCGTTCTCGGTTGGAGGTTTGCGAGAGTGGCATGGTTTTCGAGTACGCAAAGTACCACACTTGGACTTCATGCACTTGTGTCGGGGCGCTGCGTGCGCTCTGGGAGATGGAAAAGACGCCAGAGATTAGAGATGCTTTTGCGAGGGGGCTCCAGGCCAGCGCTGACTTGGCGTTGAAAAGTTTGCCGATGGCGGAAAGGTTCGACAACGCCGATGCCAGCCATTTCGAGATGGACTGGCGGGTGATGAATCAGGACTGGAAACCGCAACAAACAGAGAAGGACGCCCAGGACCTCGCTCTTTTTCAGCTAAAAGGATTTCTCAAAGTTTCTCCGCGCCGAGGCAAAGAGACCGAGTTTGTGCGGGAGCCTACGGCGGCCGCTTGGGTGGTCACGCTGGCTCCCGACGTCTCGATTCTAAGAAGTCGCACTGAAGCGGTGGAGCGCGTCATCGCCCATTATGATTACGAAAAGCTCTATTACTCCCAGTTCTTTTGGGTGGAGTCTGCGTGGTGGCGGTTGCAGGACGTACGCTGAGATGGGCTGAAATGTCTTTAGGGAGATCGGTGCGTGTCGGATGCGCGACAAATTTGCGACGAACCAAGTTTTCGATCCAGGCCCTCTACGATCGCCTACACCATATTCTTAGCTTCACTCCACGATGGGAATCCCTGTAGTTCGCAGAATCTCTCGGATCGCGCGCTTTTCGGGGCTTGGCAGATAGTCAAAGTTCGCGGGCGCCCCTGTTTCCTTTAGGGCTCGGCTGAGTCCCTGAAAAACGCGGCGCCGCATCTCGGCTGGCATTCCAGAAAAGCCGGGCGAGTAGATCATGTAACTGCACCGGAACCGAAACAGGCGTGTTGCGAGCTCGGGATCCCGCAGGGAAATGCCATTGGCGGATGGTTTACGCTGAGCGAGGAAGTCTTTTAGCAGGGCGGGATCCGGCTGCACTCCGCCGGCGGGAAGCGCGGCCTCATTTTCAAAAAGTAGGTAACGCACAATCTTCCAAGCGATTTCGTCCAAAGCACTTTTGTCCTCTGCCCTGATCACACCGGCCCCAGCAGCCAGGGCGTCTCGCGTACGATATGTTCCCAGTGTCACTAAATTGTGGAAACCAATCTGATGTTCGAACAACAGGTGGGCAAACAAATCGCTGGTGGTCGTTGGATAGCGGTTCCAGTCAAAGCGGCGTCCAGGGGGATTTCCAAATTTGCGATAACCGTCTGGAGTCGCCTCGGCTAGAAGGTTGCCGAGGTGTGCTGCATTTTCCTGTGCTCCAGTGACATGCCAGCCACCGAGGCGTTCGGAAACGGGAATGGTGTGTCCCGCGACTTCACGCCGAAATCCGTCCATGCTTGCTCCGGAATTGGCCGTTGCGAGAACTGACTCAGCGACGAAGCCCGGCACGCCCCAGCTGGTGCGCCCAGCGTGGCAGTTCATGCAGCGCTCCGAACGTGTGGCCTCTTGGCGGCCGTCGGCGGAAGTCTTGAGCAGGTAAAAGATGGGGCCTAGGGCGGGATCAATGGATGCGATTTCAAAGCGCCCGCTGGGTACGTATCCGACGTACGCCTCGTCATTGAAGTAAATGGCGCGGGGGTTTGAGGGCAGGATTAACCCGCTTTGCAGGCTCGTGGCAGAGTATACCAGCAGCTGCGAGCTCTCAGAAATGTGCAAGGCCTTCAATAGGCTGCGTAACTGCGTCTTCTCGTCGCCAGCCTCCAAGTTCAACTGGCCCAGCTTTATCTTACTAAGAACTTGGGTGAACGCGTCCGTCGCAGGGCGTGTGTAATAGCCGTGGGGCGTCTCTGAAAACCGGTGGACGGGAATTTCGGCCAGAGCCGCGAGGGACGAGAATCCGAGCGTGACGAGGAGAAGGGCAGGAAGCGGCTTCACGCGCGGGAGGGATGGGTGTGAAATAATGCGGGCTGCCTGGGAAGAACGGCCCGGGCAGCCCGCAAAAACTATTCAGATGGATGTCTTGGGCGGGGAAGCGCTTACTTTTCGATCTGCTCCTTTGCTTGGAGCCATCCGCTGATGCCTGCGGAGAGGTGCTTCACGTTTGTGTAACCCAATTTTGTCGCGGCGTTTGCGGCGCGTGTGTAGGCGTTGCACGAAGGGCCTCCGCAGTAGGCGACTACCAGGGTGTCTTTATCCTTTGGTAAGGCGGATGCGAGATTTCCCTGGATATCTCCGAAGTTAAGCGCGCTTGGAATGTGGCCGGATTTGAAGGATTCCGAACCGTTGACGTCGATGACGACGGCTTTCTTGTCGGCGATCGCCTTTTTGAGTTCGGTGATGCTGATGTCGGGGAATTCGCCTGCGAAGAGCATGACGGGCGCTGCGGCAACGGCGAGGAGTGCTGTGAAGAACTTTTTCATTTGGATTATGGGCTTTGGGGATTGTCTGTTTTGGGTCTGCAATGGATTAGGCGTCTAATCCATTCTCAATCTGTAGTACTGCGTGGACTACAATTTCAACATCATTGCTGAGCGGTTAAAATGCAACGCGCAGTATCTACTTAATTACCCTTGGGGCTAGATTCTGTTAGAACTATCCCTAGACTTTAACAAAGAAGAAGGCCCGAAGTTTCAGACACGACGATAGCACTATATTCTTTGATATTTAAGTCTCATGCCCGCCTCTCTCGCATCACTTCCTCTCATTGCCATTGAGATTGGGGGATCCAAACTCCAGTTAGCAACTGGTGACACTTCCGGTTTTATTGCACAACGCACTCGATTCGAAGTGAATCGCAAAGCGGGTGCCGAGGGGATTTTGCAGCAGATTGACGCGGGCCTTCAGGCTCTGTTGGAACATTCAAAGCCAGTCGCCGTAGGGATCGGCTACGGCGGACCTGTGAATTGGCGTACTGGTCAGATCGTGTGCTCCCATCACATTGAGGGCTGGGATGGGTTCAAGCTGGCGGATTGGATAACGAATCGTACAGGGCTTCCCGCTTTTGTGGAGAACGACGCAAACGCTGCGGCTTTGGGCGAGGCTCATTTCGGCGCGGGCAGGGGGGCGGATCCTGTGTTGTGGATGAATGCGGGAAGTGGCGTGGGTGGTGGTCTGGTTGTGGGCGGGCATTTGTATCATGGGGCGCCTCCGGGGGAGATGGAGTTGGGGCATTTGCGTTTGGACAGGCGCGGGACGATTACGGAAGACTTTTGCTCGGGTTGGAGCGTGGACCGTTTGGTGCGTGAGCAGATCACTAAAAATACAGATGGTGCACTTGCAAGAGTGGTTCGTGATGAGGGCTGGGTTTCAGGCGAAGCGCGCGCTCTGGCTCCGGCTCTTGCGAGTGGTGACCGAGCGGCGACTGAAATTCTGGATGAGGTTGCGGGCTCGATGGCATACGCTTTGTCCCACGCTGTGCACCTGCTGCATCCCGAGGTGATTGTGCTCGGCGGCGGACTGGCGTTGCTGGGCGAGGCTTTGCGAGAGCGAGTGGCGGCGGCGCTTCCTTCGCTTTTAATGGACGCCTTCCGTCCGGGGCCAACTGTGCGGCTCGCTGAACTCATGGAAGACGCGGTACTTGCGGGGAGCTTTGCTGTGGCGGCTCAACGTTTGCCATAGCGGCTGAATGCCCTTAGCTTTCTCGTACTGACTCTATATGAAAACATGGATTTCTAACTACATCCAAGCCCAACACGAGGCACTGGATTCTATCTCGCAACCTGCTCTGGAGCAGCTGACTCACACCCTGCAAAAGGCTTGGAAAGCAGACCGTCAGATATTCATCGCTGGCAATGGAGGCAGCGCTTCAAATGCCTCCCACTTTGTCACAGACTTGGGAAAAGGTGCCTCTGATAAACTGGGAAAACGTTTTCGAGTGCTTTCTCTTACCGATAACGTTTCGTGGATAACAGCGCTGGGAAACGACTACGCATACGAGGACATTTTTAGCCGTCAGCTAGCCAATTACGCGCAGCCCGGCGACATGTTGATTGTGGTGAGCGTCAGCGGCAATTCGCCAAACTTGGTGCGTGTTGTGGAATGGGCTAAGGAGCACGGCGTGGAGACTGCCGCTCTAGTCGGAGCCAAGCGGGGGCGTCTGGCGGAAATCGCCAACCAAGTTCTCGTCGTGGAGGACACGCATTACGGCCGCGTGGAAGACGTTCAAATGCACATACTGCACATGCTTTGCTACGCGTTTATGGAACTGCCCGAACTGGCGCATTAGCCGTTGAAAGTCTCAAGTATATGAGCGTAGTGAAACGTAAGTGGCCTTTTGTCGTAACCGCTGCTCTTTTGTTAGCGGGGGTTCTGTTTTACGCTGGATCAAATTCCCGAGGAAAAACTCGGAGCGACGCTACTCCAGAACTTGCCACCTCGAGCGACTCGGGTGGCAACGCTTGTTGTGACAAACCTCCAAGTCGTGCCGGCTATTTTAACGCAATTTCTGCCCCCACTTCGAAGTGAGTCGAAGGGGGTGTCTCAACGGCTCGTAAAGGTCCCGATCCAAATCTAATATTCATGCTCTTTCGTAACGCGCGGTTGCTACTGCCAGATCGAATTCAACCCAAGGGAGATTTGCGGGTTAGAGAGAATCGAATCGTTGCGGTGGGAGAGTCTTTGCCGCCCGAACCTGGCGAGGCGGTGCTGGATCTTTGTGGCAAGTTCCTCGCTCCGGGCTTTGTCGATTTGCATATCCATGGCGCACTCCGGCGAGACACGATGGAGGCTTCCACGGACGCTTTCCAGGTAATTTGCCGTTTTCACGCGACAGGCGGAACCACCTCCCTTGCATTGACTACCGTCACAGCTTCCGCCCCAAAAATTACGGCCGTGTTGGAGGCCGTCGCAGCGCTCGATCCCAACGCCACCGGCGGGGCGCGCATACTCGGTGTCCACATCGAGGGACCTTATTTTTCAAAAGATAAGCCCGGAGCGCATCCTTTAGAACTCATTCGCAATCCGAATCCGGAGGAGTATGGCGCATGGTTAAAGTACAAGGAGCGCATTACCCAGATGACGCTTGCGCCGGAGTTGCCGGGCGCGCTTCAGCTTATTGAGGCGCTGGAGCGTCACGGGATTCGAGCGAGCGGCGGTCATAGCGATGCCTGGGATGAGGACGCAGCGGCGGGGTTTGCTTGCGGGATGCGACAGGTGACTCACACCTTTAACTGTATGTCTGGGGCGCGTCGGCGGGGCGCTTTCAGGGTCGCTGGGTTGCTGGAGTTCGCAATGGGTGAGCCTGAGATTCTGTGCGAACTCATCGCCGACGGCTACCACGTCAGTCCGACCCTCATGCGGGCCCTGTACCGTGCCAAGGGAGTTGATGGGATTGCGCTGGTGACGGATGCCGGAGCTGGAGCCGGTCTGGCAGAGGGGGAGAGTTTCACGCTGGGTGAAATCCAAGGTGTTGTTGCTGGTGGTGTGGCGCTCACGGCCGACGGTAAGGCCCTGTGCTCCAGTGTCTCGCAGATGAACCAGTTGGTGAAGACTATGGTGGAAAAGGTGGATGTGCCTCTCTTTGAAGCGGTCAAGATGGCCACATTAAATCCTGCACGGGCTTTGGGATTGGAGGATCAAATCGGAATTCTGACCGAAGGAGCGCTTGCCGACTTGGTTGTTTTGGAGGAGGGGCTTTCGGTCTCTATGACGTTTGTGAACGGACAGCGCGTATTTTGACGTAACTCAGATTAGATATTCTGGCTCTGCCTCCTTGTTGTGGCCTTTGGTTTTGGCGGCGGTTTCCAAAAATGCGAGCAGCGGAGGCCGTAGGTTCACGGCTTGGTATTCGGCCAGAGTACGCTCGGCAAAGCCTTGGAGGGTGAGGTTGTCGAAGACTTGCGACAAGGCCTCGCGGGCTTGGACCATGAGTCGCCGGACGCCGCAAGTCGCCTCATCTTGGCAGGTGCAACGTTGATAGCCTGTCATGCTTGCGCAAGCGATAGGTGCTAGCGGTCCATCTAAAAAACGAATGAGATCACCTACCCGCATCGCGGCCGAAGCCTCCGTGAGCGAGTACCCGCCGTTCTTGCCGCGCGTCGAGTGAAGGTGTCCTCCCTGTCGCAGGCTAAACAGAATCTGCTCGAGAAAATGCACTGGGATACGCTCGGCCTCAGCCAGCGCGGTGAGCGGCACAAGCGTTCGCCCCACAGTTCGCGCCATCGCGAGACTGAGCAAAACCCGCAGGGCGTATTCAGCGCGTTTAGATAGTTGCACACGACTTTGTGCGAAATTCCGAGTTTCAATGCGAGGGTAACTTACAAAGTGCGAATACAAGGCGAGCCTCCACGTACGGCGGAGGTGAAAGTTTTAGCACATCGGGCAGAATCCTCAGCGGACTAATCCAATTCTACCTTAACTAGCTGTATTTGAGGTATTCCCAAGTCACGGGAGGTGAGCATATCAACGCTAAAGACAGCCACCCATTCGTTGAGATCCTCCGGATCAACCAAGCGCTGGAAAACGTGCAAAACGCCTGCCTCAGTGTCGTTTTCGAAGCGGGTGTGTTTCGCGTTGCGCGCCTCGGGATCCAGCCTGAGCCGGGAGTGTGCTGTGTAGAACGGAGCTAAAGCCGCTTCCAGGGTGAGCTCGGTCCAAGGACAGGCTTCGGCGGGCGCCGTGTCGGAAAGTAGCGAGAGAGCCGCTGTCAGCTCGTTGCTGGCAAGTGCCCTCAGAAATTGAAAAATGCGATTGCGAACCAGATTGCGGAACGTCTTCACATCGCGCGTGATGTCTGCCTCTGCTTCCTCAGCGCCGGGCGGCTTGGACTCGGTGGTGGCCGCGCTCTTGAAGCTGGGATTTCGTAACCGTTCCCATTGCTCCAGGAGGCTGGAATCTACTTCACGCACCAGAGTTCCAAGGTAGATCTCCATCTCCAAAAGGGCATCTGTTTTAACTGAATCCGGCACGGTCTGAGCGAGCACCTTGTGGACCGAGGCTAAATGACGTAGCAGAAGCCCCTCGACCCGTTGAAGTTCATAAATTTTTACATAGTCCGAAAAGCTTCTGAACTCCTCAAACATCTCGCGGGCGATAGACTTGGGTCGGATGTTTTCCTGTCCCACCCACGGGTGAGCCGCCGCGAAAACATTGAAAGTGGTGTAGATAAATTCGCGCAGTG
>Ga0114967_10001256_pt1 | contig 21166 bp, 17 predicted proteins | sample M_130628_MF_Meta_FD_92639 | JGI IMG/M metagenome (GOLD analysis project Ga0114967, IMG submission 92639) | Freshwater microbial communities from Lake Montjoie, Canada to study carbon cycling - M_130628_MF_MetaG | ecosystem: Environmental > Aquatic > Freshwater > Lake | place: Lake Montjoie... | reverse complement strand
TGTTCCCGTTGTGCTTGCTATGGCATTTTGGGCAACCAATTTCGCCTTCTCTCCAGTGGTCTTGGACTCCATTGGTCCCATTCAATTGACCGGGGTGCGCTGGTTCATTTCGCTCGTCGTGCTTGTGCCGCTCGCCATGATCATGGAGAAGGTGAGCCGTGCGGTCATTGTGGTCGAATGGAAGATCCACGTTGTTCAGGCGTTGCTGGGCTACGTCGGGTACACCTTGCTTCTGTATTACGCACTCGAGGTGACGTCGCCCGTAAGCGCCGCAGTTCTGGTGTCGCTCAACCCGGCAACCATCGCCATTGCGGCTCGCTTCGTTCTCCACGAAAATTTATCGACCCGAACGGTCGTCGGAATCGCCATCTCGTTTGTCGGTGCCGTCATCGTGGTGCTCGGTTCAGGCGTCGCCGGCGAATTCACGGTCTCATACGGAGACCTGTTGTTGCTTCTTGCGACCGTGTTGTGGACCGCTTATTCGATGGTGTCGCCTCGAATCAAGACTCCACCCATCACTGCGACGGCCGTCCAAGCGGGTATCTCGGGAATCATCATGGTTCCCGTGATGACCATCGACATTGCTTTGGGAAACGGCGCTTGGGTGAATCTCGATGGGTTCGACTGGTTGGGCATTTTGTGGATCGGGCTCATCCCATCGGCTGGGGCGTACTTCCTCTGGAACATCTCGTCCGACCTCATCGGGCCGACCCGAACCGGCGCTTTTCTCAACCTGATTCCCGTCTTCACTGCTCTACTCGTCCTCCTGTTTGGCGGCGCGGTGACGCTGACCCAACTCGCGGGTGGCGCATTGGTCTTGCTCGGCGTGACCTTTGCGAATCGGAGAGCGCGAGTAGCCCGCTGACCCTCGCTTAGACTTGCCGAATGGCTCTTTCCATCGGCATCGTCGGACTCCCCAACGTGGGAAAATCAACCCTGTTCAATGCGCTCACGCGTAACAACGTTCTCGCCGCAAACTATCCGTTTGCGACCATTGAGCCGAATGTCGGAATCGTCAATCTGCCCGACCCGCGACTCGATGTCCTCGCCACGATTTTCGGGAGCGAACGTATTCTTCCCGCGCCTGTGTCGTTCGTCGATATCGCCGGAATCGTCAAAGGTGCGTCAGAGGGCGAAGGGCTGGGGAATCAGTTCCTCGCCAACATTCGAGAGTCGGATGCCATTGCCCAGGTCGTGCGCGGTTTTGCCGACAACGATGTCGTCCATGTTGCGGGCAAGGTTGACCCCAAGGACGATCTCGAGACCATCAACACCGAATTGATTCTTGCTGACCTGCAGACCCTCGAGAAAGCCATTCCGCGTTACGAAAAAGAGGTCAAGGGCAAGAAAATGGAGCCCGACGTCCTTGCCGCAGCCGTCGAGGCGCAGAAAATTCTCGATGCAGGGCAAACGTTGGCGCAGGCGAAGTTCGATGCGAGCCCGATCCGCGAACTCGGGTTGCTCACGGCCAAGCCGATTCTGTACATCTTCAATGTCGATGAGGCGGTCTTGACCGATGATAAGCAGAAAGCGGCTCTTTCTGAGTTGGTAGCGCCGGCGATGGCGGTTTTCCTTGACGCGAAGGTCGAAAGCGAATTGATCGACCTCGACCCGACTGACGCCCGTGAACTGTTGGCGTCGATGGGGCAGTCCGAGAGCGGGCTCGATCAACTCGCGCGAATCGGGTTTGACACTCTTGGCCTGCAAACGTATTTGACCGCTGGTCCGAAAGAGGCGCGTGCTTGGACAATTGGCAAGGGTTGGAAAGCTCCGCAGGCCGCCGGTGTCATCCACACCGATTTCGAAAAGGGATTCATCAAGGCCGAGGTCGTCGGTTACTCGGACCTCGTCGAATGCGGATCCGTCGCGGAAGCCCGCGCGAAGGGCAAGGCCCGCATCGAAGGCAAGGACTATGTCATGAACGATGGTGACGTCGTCGAGTTCCGTTTCAATGTCTGAGTTCCTTTACTCCGACGAGCGCGAGTTCGCCGTCACTCCCGAACAGATGTGGCGTGCATGGACCGACGCCAGGGCTCTGGAACAGTGGTATTCGCCGGTGTCTCTAAGCGTCCTACCGGGGTCCGTCGTCTCTGAGCCGCACGTCGGGGGATGGTGGACGGTCGGTGTTGATGTTCCCGAAAATGGTTTCGTTGCCTACTTTTATGGCAAATACACTGAGTTCACGGAACACGTGCGAATTGTCCACACGATGTGTTACACCCAGGATGCCGCCGAGTTCACGGCGCGGGAAGTTTCAGTTCCTCACCACATCATCGAGATCGATATCGAATTTCGAGGCGACAAGACCTGGGTGAAATTCGCGCAATTCGGCGAGCTCCCCGAGGGTCAGGCCGAAATGGCGCAAGCCGGGATGGAATCCTATTTCGATAATCTCGAGGAGTTCCTGGCACGGTAGTCATGTCCCACACCGTCTAGAATTTGCTCATGGAAATCAACTGGTTCGCGGTGGTTGTCGCATCACTGTCTTCTTTCGTTATCGGTGCCGTGTGGTTTGGGCCGAAGACGTTTTATCCCGTCTGGATGAAAGCAATGGGTCGAAAGGTTCCGACCGAACGTGTCGAGATGTCTGCGGCTTCGACGGTCCTCATGTTCGGCGGCACCTACCTCGGTGCGCTAATCCAGGTTTCGACACTAGCAATCGTTTTTTCACTCGCGCGAACGGTCGATCCGACACTAGGCGCTTCGGGTGGAGCGGCCATTGGGGCACTCCTTGGTTTTGGAATCGGTGCCGCTGCCTCGTTCAGCCACCGGCAGTTCTCGCAACAAAATCACAATCAGTTTCACGCTGTATGGGTATGGCTAATTGAGGTCGGGCAGGACATCGTGTGTCTCACGGTGGCGGGTCTCATCATCGGGGCGTGGGTCTGATGTCTCTTAGGGTTGGCGTCGCCGTGGCAACCGCCGTGTTCTTACCGACACTGTTGTTCGCCGGGTGCACGAGCTCGTCGCCTACCGAATCACCCTCTGAGTCACCGCAACCAAGCGCTTCGCCGACATCAACGGTCGTCGCTGAGCCTGTGGATGTCACAGAGGCGTTCCGCGAAATCGCCTACGCCAGCTGTGACAAGGCCAACGCCGAAGGTGTAGTGGAAAGCGGCTGGGACGGGGACCTCACGCAGAAGGCCATCCTTGTGCCGGACTCGGAGGCATATCAGGACTACAGTGCCGTTTTCGTTGGAGAGAACGGGGTTCTCGCGCTGATTTGGGAGTCCGACAGTTTTGCCTCGTGTAACGCGTCGAATGCTTACTCGCTGGCGGAAGAAGCGGGCCAAGAAGTCGACTTTGGCCTCACATTCAATGAAGCGGACGGGACATATCAAACGACTCTGGACCAAGGGCCTGACCAAGAAGCCCCCTTTGTCGCCACATACGTTGTCTCGAACGGGCTGATTGTGCAGCAACACATCGACGCCGACTGGGGTGAAACCACAATCGAAATCACCTACGGGATGCCATCGGAAGAAAACATTGCGTTCCTGCGGACAGCTGTCGACGCTTTTCTCGCCGAAAACTAATCGCATCGATTCACATTTCGGAGGTGTTGGAAAGCCATGAGTGCTGCCGACATCGACGCTTATCTTGCTGCCCTTCCCGAGCCAAAAAAGTCGACGTTGGAAGAAATGCGGCGCCGAATTCTCGCCATCGTCCCAGACGCAGAACAAAAGATTTCCTACCAAATGCCCGCCTTTGCGGTGCGCGGAAAAGTGGTGGCAGGGTTCGCGGCGTTCAAGAATCATCTCGCGTTTCTGCCCCACAGCGGACGGGTGCTGACTCAACTCGATCACGAGTTGACGGGTTTTGTGCGCACTCTCAGTTCACTTCACTTCGCGATAGACCAGCCATTATCAGAGGAACTCATCGCCAAGTTGATTGAGGCGAAAATGCGCGTTCTCGAGGGCGACGGAGAGTGGCAACGTCCCAAATAGGGCCTCTGGCAAGTTGTCCACAGAGTCGTGTTGTGGGCTTGTGTCACGGCACATTCGTGGTGTTATGGGCGCTTGGAGCGGGGCTCTCATGGAGCGTGGAGTCCCGCTCCCTTCAGATTGGTAGGGTGAACCCATGACAAAAACGGTTAGCCAGTACCGCTCTTCGGTCTGGTTTGTGACCGTATTCTCGATGTTTTTCGGCCGCGGAATTCTTAATGCCACCTGGACGAGTCGCGGCCCCGACGTTCGCGACTCACTCGGAGTGTCCACCGCGGATATGGGAATCATCGCAACGGTGTTCGCTGCCGGCGCAATCATCGGCGTCCTCGCATCGGGTTCCATCATCGAGCGTTATGGGTCGCGCACGATGGCGTTAGGGACGTACATCGTGATGCCAATTTCACTCATCGCCGCAATTTTTGGGCTGCAGACCCATTCCTTCATTGCCACCACTGTCGCGTTGTTCTTTTTCGGCCTACCGTTTGGTGCAGCCGACTACGTGTCGAATATCGAGGCCTCTGAATTGGACCGAGCGTCGGCAAAAAGCAGACTGCCGATGCTGCATGGCGGCTATTCGATTGGGGTTCTTGTCGGTGCGTTGATCACCAGCATCTTGATTCTTGCTAATGTCCCGATCGAAATGCAGCTTGTCGGCACCGCGGTGCTGATCGGCGGCTGGACCCTCTATCGCGTTTCAGGCCTGCCGCCGCACCATGGCAAACATCCTGATCACGAAAGCGGCGCGAAGCCCGTTCGAATCGTGCAGACTCCGGTGGGTCGCCGTCGCACGCACCTCATCTCGATTATCGCGTTCGTCTTCGTGTTCGCCGAGGGCGCTGCCGCAGTATTCATTCCGCTTGCTCTGACGGAGGCGGGTCGCACTCCCGCCGAGGCTGCGTTCGCCTACACCCTTTATTCGCTGGGTATGGCTTTCTCGCGAGTCGTGGGCGGTCGCATCGTCGATCGAATCGGCCGTCGGGCAGTCGTGTTGTATTCCTCGGTGCTGTGTGCGATCGGTGTCGGTCTTTTCTCCTTCGCGCCGTTTGCACCGGTCGAATACGTCGCCGTGCTCTTTTGGGGAGTGGGTGGTTCGCTGTCTATCGCAATGTCTGTGTCCGCCGTTTCGGATAACAAATCGACGCTCACGCAAGCCCAAAGCACTCTGTGGACCTGGGTGTATTTCGCAAATCTCGGAGTCGGCCCCGTATTGGGCGGAATCTCGATTGTGACTGGAATCTTTGGTTCGTTTCTCGTGCCGGTCATTCTTTTGGTCGGTGCGGCGTCAATCAGTTCCGTCACTCGTCCAGATCCTGAAGTAGCTCGCCCCTAAACGAGTCGGGCCTCGTCGCGTTGGTCCCTACTCTTTCGCGGTTTTGGCGTTAGACTTCGACCACAACTTAACACGACCGCTCATCGATGCGGGAGAGACCGGTTTCGAGCCGGTCACCGAAGGAGCAAGCCTCCCCGCCAATCTCTCAGGTACGCGTACCGCATCGTCAGGTCACTCTGGAAAGCGAAGCTCAGGCTTCCGCCGTAGGGGAAAGTGTGCAATTCGCGCGAAACTCTCAGGCACAGAAACAGAGGGGGAGTCCCGTCGCCGATCGCCGGCAACGTGTCGACTTTCGGAGTCTTCGTGACTGAATCCCTCAAACTCTCTCCACTCGATGGAATCCATCGTGCGCTCGGAGCCTCGTTCACCGATTTCGCTGGCTGGGATATGCCCGTTCGTTATTCGTCCGATCTCGCCGAGCATCATGCGGTTCGAACCGCAGCCGGAATTTTCGACCTCTCGCACATGGCCGAGATTTACATGGTCGGACCAGGAGCTGGTGCCGCGCTTGATTTCGCGCTCTCGGGAACGCTTTCGAACATCCCTCTTGGTCGTGCAAAGTATTCACTCCTTCTCAATGACGAAGGTTGCATCCTCGACGACCTCGTCGTATATCGCACGGGCGATGAAGAGTTCTTGGTCGTTGCGAATGCGGGAAACCGTTTCGTCGCCGTTGAGGCAATTCGTGAACGGGCACGCGGGTTTGAATGCGTGGTCCGAGACGATTCCGACACGGTCGCTCTTGTTGCAGTTCAGGGTCCGAACTCGTTCGACATCCTTGACAACATCGACGGACTCGACGTTGACGGTCTAGCGGAACTCGGATATTACCGCTGCATTTCGGCGACATTCCGCGGCACCGCGGTAGTGATTGGTCGTACCGGCTACACCGGCGAAGATGGTTTCGAGATTTACGTTCCCGCCACGAACGCCGCCGAATTCTGGAAAGCCGCGACGGTCGCAGGAGACTCGAGAGGGCTTCAAGCGTGTGGGCTTGCGTGTCGTGACACTTTGCGCCTCGAAGCGGGAATGCCTCTGTACGGGCACGAACTCAACACTTCGCTCAAGCCAGTACAAGTCAACGCCGCCCGCGCCGTCGATCTGACCAAGGATGATTTCGTCGGACGCGACGGCGTTATGGCCGGAGTTTCAGCAGGCGCTGCGGTCCTCGTTGGGCTGCAGTCGGACGGAAAACGAGCCGGTCGTGCCGACTACGCCGTTCAGTCAAATGGTCGCACAATCGGAACCGTCACAAGCGGTGCGCTGTCACCGACACTTGGACATCCGATCGCTTTCGCTCTAATCGAACCCGACTTTTCCGAACTTGGTACCGTGGTCGACATCGATGTCCGCGGAACCGCAATCCCTGCAACCGTTGTATCTCTTCCCTTCTACTCTCGAAAGGCACGCGCATGAGCATCCCCACCGAACTTCAGTACACCAGCGAACACGAATGGGTCCGGATTGACGGCGACCTCGCGGTTGTCGGAATCACGCAGTACGCAGCCGACGCTCTGGGTGACATCGTCTACGTCGACCTTCCCAAGGCGGGCAAGGCAATCACCGCCGGTGCTGTAGTCGGTGAAGCCGAATCGACCAAGTCCGTCGGAGAACTGTTTGCTCCGGTCTCGGGAGAAATCGTCGAAGCCAACCAGGCGGTCGTCGATTCGCCGGAACTCGTCAACTCTGACCCGTACGGCACCGGTTGGCTCTTTTCGGTTCGTGTGTCGAGCCTTGGCGACCTCATCTCGGCCGACGCCTACGCGGCGCTCATCGCGGAGTAAGCCGTGAGCGATTTCCGTAACCGACACATTGGAACCGCCGGCGACGCACAGAGCGTCATGCTGGGTTCGTTGGGGTATTCGTCTCTCGATGAGTTGATGGACGCCGCCGTCCCCGCCGCAATCCGCCAAGAAGGGTTTCTGTCCCGCATCCCAGCGGCCGCAAGCGAACGCGAGACGATTGCCGAACTTCGCGCGATTGCCAACGAGAACACTGTGGGTCGCAACATGATTGGTCTCGGCTATTACGACGCCATCATGCCGAGTGTCATCAAACGGAACATTTTCGAGAACCCCTCGTGGTACACGGCGTACACGCCGTATCAGCCGGAAATCGCTCAGGGCCGACTCGAAGCGCTCATCACCTTCCAGACGATGGTCTGCGATCTGACCGGAATGGGCACTGCGAACGCGGGGATGCTCGACGAAGCGTCGGCCGCCGCTGAAGCGATGCTGATGGCACGTCGTGTCTCGGGTAGCGAATCAAACGTTTTCCTCGTCGACGCTGATGCGTTCCCACAGACGCGTGCAGTTCTAGAGACTCGCGCCGAGCCAATCGGCGTCACTCTGAAGTTCGTCGATTTTGCGGCGGGTGACGCTGCGGGTGCCGTGAAAGACGGCGCGTTTGGCGCACTCATCCAAAATCCGGGTTCATCCGGACGCGTTCGCGACATCTCTGCGGACATCGCTGCTGTCAAGGGTGTCGGCGGTGTGGTTGTCGTTGCCAGCGATCTGCTTGCTTTGAATTTGCTCGTCTCGCCCGGATCGCAAGGCGCAGAAATCGTCATCGGTTCATCGCAGCGTTTCGGTGTTCCCCTTGGTTTCGGCGGACCTCACTCGGCGTTCTTTGCGGTGGCCGAAGGGCTTGAACGGCAGATGCCCGGCCGTTTGATTGGTGTCTCGCGTGACGCCGACGGCCGACCTGCCTACCGCTTGACTCTGCAGGCTCGCGAACAGCACATTCGTCGTGACAAGGCGACCTCCAACATTTGTACGGCGCAAGTACTCCTCGCTGTTCTCGCGGCGATGTACGCCGTCTATCACGGCCCGGCAGGACTCCGTCAAATCGCAATCAATGTCTCGGAAAAAGCGAATCGGTTCGCTCGTCGCGCCGCCGCCGCCGGTCACGACGTTGTCCACACCGATTTCTTTGACACCGTTCAGGTTCGAGTTCCGGGCAAGGCGAAGGAACTCGCAGCTACCGCTCATGCCGCGGGTCTTTTACTCCACGTCGCGGATGCTGACACGATTCAGATTAGCTTCGACGAATTGTCAACTGGATTTGCGACGGGAATTCTTGCGGGCGGCGATGATGTGCTGATCGACCCGATCTTTGGGCTTGCTCCTGAGACCGCGTCGAACTCGGTCGCGACGGTTGCCGAAACGGCTGTCCCGAGCGCACTTCGACGTTCGGATGCCATCCTCACCCACCCAGTGTTCAACACGTACCACAGCGAGACGTCGATGATGCGCTTCCTCAAGCGTCTCGCCGACAAAGATTTCGCGCTCGACCGCGGAATGATTCCGCTCGGGTCGTGCACGATGAAGCTCAATTCCGCCACTGAAATGGAAGCCGTCACATGGCGCGAATTCGGCGGGGTTCACCCCTTCGCGCCGACTACGGACGTCGGGGGATACCTCCTTCTCATCTCGCAGTTGGAGGAGTGGCTCACCGAACTGACCGGATACGACACCATCAGCCTCCAACCGAACGCGGGAAGCCAGGGCGAACTCGCGGGACTGCTCGCGATTCGGGGATACCACCTGTCGCGCGGCGATCACCACCGCGACACGTGCCTCATTCCGTCGAGTGCCCACGGTACGAACGCGGCGTCTGCAGTGCTCGCTGGAATGAAGGTTGTGGTTGTGTCCTGCCGAGACAACGGGGATGTCGACATCGACGACCTTCGAGCCAAAATCGCCGAGCACGGCGACAATCTGGCGGCTCTCATGGTCACCTACCCGTCGACTCACGGTGTGTACGAGCACGGAATCCGAGAGATCACCAGTGCCGTTCACGAAGCCGGCGGCCAGGTCTACATCGACGGCGCTAACCTCAACGCGCTGCTCGGTTTTGCCCGTTACGGCGACATGGGTGGCGACGTGTCGCACCTCAACCTGCACAAGACGTTTGCTATCCCGCACGGCGGAGGCGGACCCGGAGTCGGGCCCGTGGGGGCGAAAGCGCATCTCGCGCCCTTCCTGCCCGGTCACCCGATGGCGCAGTCAGCCGCTCACCCCGCGTTCGATTCGGCAACCGGTGGCGAAGGGCAGTTTGTTCACGCAGGTGGTCCCGTATCGGCAGCGCCATTCGGTAGCCCCAGCATCCTTCCGATTTCGTGGGCGTATGTTCGCATGATGGGGTCCGATGGACTTCGCCAGGCGACGGCGGCTGCGGTGTTGTCGGCGAACTATGTGGCCGCGCGCCTTCGCGAGCACTATCCCGTTCTGTATGCGGGCGAGAACGGTCTCGTTGCGCATGAGTGCATCCTCGACCTACGACCGCTCACTGCGGAAACGGGCGTGACCGTCGACGATGTCGCCAAGCGACTGGTTGATTACGGTTTCCACGCGCCGACGATGTCGTTCCCGGTGCCGGGAACGCTCATGGTGGAACCGACCGAGAGTGAAGACATCAACGAGATCGATCGATTCATCGAAGCGATGATCGGCATCAAGCGCGAAGCTGACGCTGTCGCGGCCGGCGAATGGCCCGCGGACGACAACCCGTTGGTCAACGCTCCGCACACCGCCGAGTGCCTCGTCGCTGGAGAGTGGAACCACGCGTACTCGCGTGAGGTCGCTGCATATCCGTTCCGTGGCGTCGTCTCGGACACGGTTTCGGGCTTGTTTTCGCGCGTGGACCAGCTGAAATACTGGCCTCCGGTCCGCCGTGTCGATGGTGCCTATGGTGACCGAAACCTGGCGTGTGCCTGTCCCGACCCGTCGGCCTTCGCTGACTAGGCGAAAAGGCCGGGGAACAGACTGATCGCGAGCGGATAACCGACGAACGCGGCAGTGTCGATAAGCACGTGAGCGATGACTAAAGGGGCGAGCCTGCGTTTCCACATGTAGAGCGCGCCGAACACAAGACCCATCGCGATGTTACCTGCGAACCCACCGAAGCCCTGATACAAGTGGTACGTGCCGCGCAAAACGGCAGCGGCCGTGATGATGACCCACGGTGACCACCCGATCGACCTCAGCCGATCAAAAAGGTAGCCGACCACGACGACCTCTTCACCAATACCCGCACGAAGAGCCCACAGGATGAGTACGGGAATGGTCCACCAGTGTGCGTCGAGCGCCGTGGGAACCACCGTAACACCCAAGTTAAGGGCGCGAGCGGCAAGATACACGCCGATTCCTGGGATGCCGATTAGCGCGGCGAGGCCGAAACCGACGGCAATCTCGTGTCGCATTTTCGACCACGAAAAGCCGTCCGACCACCCGATGCCGATAGCGCCGAGGCGTGGCGGAGCGTCACGCCACACGAGCCACACCACCAGTGCGACGGGTGCGAGACCCGAGAGGACACCGAGCACCTGATAGATGAGGTCGAACAACTCTTGAGTCGCCAGCGGCCGGTTGAGTGTCGCGGTTTGCTGTGACAGTGGTGTTGGTTGAGTCAGTCGATTCGCGATTCCAACGACGGAATAGAGGGCCGACATGCCATAGCTCAGGAGCAGAACCACGACGATTTCCCACTTAGTTCGGGTCATTGCCAACTCCTTCCTATGTGCGCACGCGGGCGATTGCTAATGCTTTTCAGCCTAACCGTTTCATCTCAATTGACATTTTTGGTCAAAATACCAATAGTCTAGGCTGAACAACGGCATGGAACGCACACCGCGCGTTCTTTACGTAAAGTGCCCAATTAGGAGGAAATCAGTGAAAACCAAGCGAATTCTCGCTTCGGTAGCCGCCGTCGGAGCGAGCGTCATCGTTCTGTCCGGCTGTGCGCTTCCGTACCAATCCCAAGTTATCGAAGGGACGTCCATTTCGGTCGCCTGGAATGACATTGCATCAGAGTTCAACTCGGCATCGGCTAGCGGAAACAACGTCGCTAACGCGATTCCGATCTACATCGCAAACTCCAGTTTCAACTATTACAACGCGACCCCGGAACTGCTTATGCAGGAAGAATTCGGATCGTATGAGAAGACCAGCGACGAGCCCCTCACCGTCAAGTACACGATCAACGACGCCGTGAAGTGGTCAGATGGTGTCGCGGTTGACGGTGCCGACATGCTCCTCTCGTGGGTTGCTGGCTTCGGCTTCTTCAAGAACGCCGACGACTCGTACATGTTCCTTCACGCTGCTCCTCGCGATGACCTCGCGTCGACGATTCCTACTGTTGACGGCAAATCTCTCGAGTTCTCCTACGACAAGGCATACGTCGATTGGGAGATCAACTTCGGTGTTGGAGTCTCGGCGCACGGTACCGTCATGATGGCGTACCCCGAGATCACTGACCCCGCGGAAGCGAAGGCGAAGTTCATTGAAGCCGTTATGACCGGAGACGAAGCATGGCTCAAGCCTGTTGCGGACGCCTGGAACACCGGCTACCAGAAGACAGACGCCACCGCGGAAGAGACCGACCCGACGACTGGTTCGCTCAAGAACCTGTTCCTCTCGAACGGTCCTTATCGCGTTGAAGAGGTCGTCACCGATGACCACGTCACGCTCGTTGCGAACCCCCTCTACACCTGGGGCCCCTCGCCGAAGTACGAGCGCATCACCATCCGCGAAATCGCGGACCCGACCGCTGCAGTTCAGGCTGTTGACAACGGTGATGTTCAGGCCGCATCAGGACAGCCCACGGCTGACCTCTTGGCACTCGTTCAGGGCCTCCAGAACGGTTCGTACGTCGGTGGCGATGAAGCTGCGTTCGAGCACATCGACCTCACCTTCAACAACGGTGGACCGTTCGACCCCGCAACCTACGATGGAGACGCTGCTACGGCTCTCGCAGTTCGCCAGGCATTCTTGCTGACGATCCCGCGCGACCAGATCCTCGAAACCATCATCAAGCCGTTGAACCCGAATGCAGTTCTGCGTAACTCGCTGTTGACGATCCCCGGATCGCCCAACTACGACGCCATCGTTGCTGCCAACGGTTCAGACTTCTACGCGGGAACTGACGCTGAGCGTGTTGAGAAGGCGAAGGGCATTCTTGCTGACGCCGGAATCAAGGCGCCGATCGACGTCAAGTTCTGGTACCCCACTGGCAACGTTCGTCGCCAGCAGGAACTCGAACTGATTCAGGCGAACAGCCTCCAGGCCGGATTCAACGTGATTGACACGTCAGAGCCGAACTGGGAGTTCACCGACCCGTCCATGTACGAGATCAACCCTCACGACGCAGTCATCTTCGCATGGAGCTCGACCAGCCTCGCGATTACGGGTAACGATCAGCAGTACGGAACCGGCAAGCCGTCGAACTTCCAGGACTACGCGAACACGACGGTTGACGAAAACCTGTCGGCTCTCGAGACGGAACTCGACCCGGCCAAGCAGGTTGAACTGCAGACCGCCGTCGAATCTGCTCTGTGGGGCGACGCCGCGTCGCTGCCGATCTTCCAGTTCCCCGGATTGACATGGTGGGACAACGGACTGACCGGTGTTGTGCCGAACCCGCTGTCGCCGAACTACTTCTGGAACTTCTGGGAGTGGGCACCGGCTGCCGCAGCGCAGTAATCGATTCACCACATCAAGGCTGGGGTCGGGCGTGAAAACGCCCGGCCCTTCGCCGTTGGATTGTGTGAAGAAACGCGACGAGGTCGTAGTGACTAGGATTGCCCCAAAGGTTAGCCGCGTCCAACAATGCAGTTGTAGGTAGGAAAAGCATGCTCAGTTTTATCACTCGTCGTCTCGCGGCGACGCTCGCGGTGTTACTGGTCGCGTCTTTTGTCGTGTACATGCTTACGGCAAATTCCGGAGACCCGCTCGAAGCACTCCGCACTCAGAACGATCCGGCGTCGGTTGCTAAACGGGCCACCCTCACCGAGAAGCTTGATCTGGACACCCCGCCGTTTTTTCGTTATTTCAAGTGGCTCGGTGGAGCAGCGAGTTGCGTAATCGGCCAGTGCAATCTGGGCATTTCGGTCATTCGCGGTGACGAGCCGGTCGCGAGCGCGTTGGGGAACGCAATGCAATCCACGCTTTCCCTCGTCATTCTTGCGACAGTTCTGTCAATCTTGTTTGGCGTCGCAATCGGCATGACCACCGCACTTCGCCAGTACAGCGGCTACGACTACACCGTGACTTTCGCCGCATTTATCTTCTATTCCCTTCCCATCTTTTGGGTTGCGGTTTTGCTCAAGGAATTCGGTGCGATTCGATTCAATGAATTTCTCGGTGATCCGCACATCCCGTGGTGGATTGCAATCACCATAGGGCTGGGGCTCGCACTTGTTGTCCAAGCGGTTGTTGGCGGACACGTGCGACTGCGGCTTCGGACGGCGGGAATCTCATTCCTCCTTACCTCGGGGATTTTGATTCTTCTGGACATCACGCAGTGGTTGAAGAGCCCATCGATTGGCATCGTTGGCGTCGCGTTGTTGGGAATCGGCCTTGGCGCGTTGGTGCTGTTCGTCACATCCAATTTAACGAAAAGAACTCTCCAGTTATCGGTTGGAGCGACCGTACTCGCAGTCGTCGCGATGTGGTTCCCGCTTCAGTTTCTCTGGTTCTACTTCAACAACCCCCTCGCAATTGTGGTTGTTGCGGTATTGCTCGCTGGACTCGGTGTAGCCGCAGGTTTCTTACTCGGCGGGGACGACCGCACCGAGGCGATGCGTGTTGCGGCGATTACCGGCGCGCTGTCTACAGCGCCTCTCGTGCTTGACCAGATGTTCATGCGCTGGAGCGATTACGTGCAGATCATTCCGTTGCGCTCTGGCGTGATTTCGACAATCGGCGCGAACACTCCGGTGCTCGCGAATAGCGAAGACACCTGGATGCGGATGCTCGACTCATCAACGCACCTGATCCTGCCTACGGCGGCGCTCATGATCATTTCGGTAGCCGGCTACACGCGCTACACCCGAGCAACGCTGCTCGAGGTCCTTAACCAGGATTATGTTCGCACGGCGAGAGCGAAAGGGCTTCCCGAGACCACGGTGATCATGCGCCACGCGTTCCGAAACACGCTCATTCCGATCGCGACGATTGTCGCCTTTGATTTTGGTGCGGTCATCGGTGGCGCCATCATCACCGAGCGAGTATTCGCCTGGCAAGGAATGGGCGCTCTCTTCAATCAGGGCCTTCGAGAAGTCGATGTCAACCTGGTGATGGGCGTTTTCCTCGTCACCGGGGTTGCGGCCGTCGTATTCAATATCCTCGCCGACCTCGCATATTCAGCCCTTGACCCGCGTATTCGAATTACGGAGGCGTGACCATGGCGCGCAAAAAGGTAACGGCACCGAACACGGAACAACTCGCGTTGTCGGAACTGACAATCGAGCAGCGGCAGATTGAAGGGCTCAGCCTGTCGACTGTCGTCCGTCGCCGCTTCTTCCAACACAAGGCAGCTGTCACCAGCATCATCGTTCTCGGATTAATCGTCATATTGGCGTTCACCTCGGTTGGCACAATTGTTGGCGGCACGGGCCGACTGGCCGCGGACACCACCAATGGAGAAATCATTCTGGACGGCCTTCGGATTAGCGGATGGTGGCCGTTCGACTGGTACAAGAACTACCCGATCACGACTCCGGGTGGACTTCCGTCGTGGGAACACCCGTTCGGCCAGGACACCTTGGGTAAGGACATCTTCGCTCGCGTCATGCGCGGAATCCAACAGTCGCTCACAGTAGTCACGCTGATTGGTTTTCTCGCCACCGTTCTTGGAGTGGTCATTGGCGCGGTCGCAGGTTTCATTCGCGGGTGGCTAGACAGCCTGCTCATGCGCATGACTGACGCCATCATCATCATCCCCGGCCTTATCCTCGGCGCTGTCCTGGGTCGAACGATTGGCGGAAACGCCATTTCGCTAGGAATCCTGCTCGGGTTGGTGTCGTGGACCGGACTGGCCCGTTTGGTGCGCGGTGAGTTCCTCGCCCTCCGAGAACGAGAATTCGTCGATGCGGCGCGTGTTGCGGGTGCATCGAATTTCCGAATCATTTTCCGGCACATCCTGCCGAACTCCATCGGCATCGTTGTCGTAAACGCGACACTTCTCATGAGCGCGGCAATCCTTACCGAAACTGCGCTGTCCTTCCTTGGGTTCGGCATCACCGCTCCGGATATCTCGTTGGGTCAAATCATTTCCCAGTACAACGAAGCCTTCAAGACACGACCATGGTTGTTTTGGTGGCCCGGATTCTTCATCGTTGTTGTAGCGCTGTGCATCAACTTCATCGGTGATGGTTTGCGTGACGCCTTCGATCCGCGTCAGCGAAACATGCCCAAATCAATGAGCTTGTCCCGCCAATTCCGCGAGCTGACGGGCGGTGGAAGCAATTGATCGACATTATGTTAGATGGCCAAGGCGGCTGCTGCGGCAGCGCCCAGAACGCACAACGCGACAATGAGTTGAATGTTGACGCGAGACTCGACGCGAGCGCTGTCGTTCGTGCGACGCTCCCAGTACCGTCGAACGAGAGCTGCTGCTCCGCCCGAGTCGCTCGTGACGAGATCACCGGGGCGAACAGTTCCCGCGAGGTAGGTGGTCTCGGGCAAGTGTTGCCCCTGGTCGCGACTGGCGGTCATGGCAGCGTAGCGGCTGGGTGCGGGTGCGGCCCAGACCGAGATTCGTCTGTTTTTCAGGAAGAGGGTCAATCCCCACTTCGTGTCGATGCGTTCGATTGCTCCCCACTCGATCTCGTGCGTCACGACGATGTTGCGGACGTTGACGCCGGTCTCGCGAATGATCAGTCGGGGTCGCCAGAATGTTGCGTAAATGGCCAGTGCGAGGAATGCGGTAACGCTGACTCCACGCAACCCGTTGACGACGTCGCCTGTTGCGGCGGTGGTTGCTGCGGCGCCACTGAAAACGAGCACAAAAACAACGGCCAATATTCGACCGGAGCGGGACACGAACGTCGTCATGTTCTCAATGGTGTCACGGAGGCGACTCGATGAGCGCGAACCCAGTAGTAATCGAAGCACAAAACCTCGGTGTTGATTTTTGGGTCGATGGCGAATGGGTGATGGCCGCCGAAGACTTGAACTATTCGGTGCGGGCAGGTGAAGTTCTCGCGATCGTCGGTGAATCGGGATCAGGGAAGTCGGCGTCATCGATGTCCTTGCTCGGACTTCTGCCCGCAAACGGTCGAGCAACGGGACGAGTTCTGCTCAGCGGAGAAGACACGCTCACCGCGACTCCGGAGCGTATTCGTGCGATTCGCGGGCGAGAAATCGCCGTGATTTTCCAAGAGCCGATGACGGCGATGAACCCGGTGTACACGATTGGCTTTCAGATTGTCGAAGCGCTCAAGGTGCATTACCCGAAGCTGTCGCGCGCCGCAGCAAAGGCGCGCGCAATCGAATTGCTCGGGCTCGTCGAATTGCCTGACCCTCAGAAGGCCTTCGATTCCTACCCGCACCAGTTGTCCGGCGGCCAACGCCAGCGCGCAATGATCGCCCAGTCAATTTCGTGTGACCCCAAAGTGCTCATCGCCGACGAGCCGACGACGGCTCTTGACGTGACTATTCAGGCTGAAATTCTCGATTTGCTTCGATCGCTGAACGAGCGACTCGGAACGGGCATCATCCTCATTACCCACGACATGGGTGTGGTCGCCGATATGGCCGACCATGTTCTCGTCATGAAAAGTGGACGCGTCGTCGAATCTGGTTCGGTCATCGACATCTACAAACACGCCAAGGTCGCGTACACCCAGGAACTTCTCGCGGCAGTCCCACACCTCGGCACTGGTGCTGCGTCAGGAAAGAAAGCAGATTCACACAAGGGGGAAACCCCGGTGCTCTCGCTGAAGAACGTCGACATTACCTACCCGAAGCGCGGGCGCGTTGCAGCGTTCCGTGCCGCTGAAGACGTATCGATTGACATTTACCCGGGTGAGGTGCTCGGGCTCGTCGGCGAGTCGGGTTCCGGTAAGACCACCATCGGTCGGGCGGTCGTCGGACTGTTGCCGGTGTCGCGCGGCGCAATCACCGTGGCCGGCCAGGACATGGTGAACGTTTCGGTGAAAGACCTTCGCGAGGTTCGTCGACAGATCGGGATTGTGTTCCAAGACCCCGGTTCATCACTCAACCCTCGCTGGCCCATTGGCCAAAGCATTGGTGAACCTCTCGTTCTCAACGGCGGGTTTAGCTCGGAACAGATTTCTTCACGGGTCGAGGACCTGCTTGACATGGTCGAACTACCGCGCACGTACCGGAACCGATACCCCCACGAACTCTCGGGCGGGCAACGTCAGCGTGTCGGAATTGCTCGTGCGCTGGCGCTCAATCCCGCGATTCTGGTTGCGGACGAGCCGACTTCGGCGCTCGATGTCTCGGTGCAGGCTCGGGTTTTAGAGCTTCTCACCACCATTCAGAAGGTTCAAAAGTTCGCGATTTTGTTCATCTCACACGACCTCGCGGTCATCGATATGCTCAGTGACCGAATTGCGGTCATGCATAGCGGTAAAATCGTAGAGCAGGGTTCGACGGATCAGATTCTGCGTAACCCGCAAGACCCCTACACAAAGAGGCTCATCGCCGCCGTGCCCGTTCCGGATCCCGAGGAACAACGCACGCGTCGACGTGCGCGCACCACTACCTAAAGGATTTCATCATGGCGATTGCCACACGAAACGATCTTCGAAATGTGGCGATCGTCGCTCACGTTGACCACGGCAAGACAACTCTTGTCGACGCGATGCTTCGGCAGACCGGATCGTTCTCGGCGCACGGTTCGATAGAAGACCGCGTGATGGACTCGAACGACCTCGAGCGCGAAAAGGGAATCACGATTCTCGCGAAGAACACCGCGGTGTCGTATTCCGGAAAGCACGCAACCAACGGTCCGATCACGATCAACGTCATTGACACCCCTGGCCACGCCGACTTTGGTGGCGAGGTCGAGCGCGGACTGTCGATGGTTGATGGTGTTGTCCTTCTCGTCGACGCAAGTGAGGGCCCGCTCCCGCAGACCCGTTTCGTTCTGCGCAAAGCGCTTGAGGCGAAACTCCCTGTCATCCTTCTTGTGAACAAGACCGACCGCCCCGACGCGAGAATCGACGAAGTTGTTCACGAGTCGCAGGACCTTCTGCTTGGTCTCGCATCCGACCTCCATGACGATGTCCCGGACCTCGACCTCGACGGAATCCTTGATCTTCCCATCGTTTATGCATCGGGTCGTAACGGAGCCGCGTCGTGGAACCGCCCGGCGGACGGCTCGCTGCCCGACAATGACGATCTTGAACCGCTGTTTGACGCTATCCTCAAGCACATCCCAGCGCCAACGTACGACACCGACCACCCACTGCAGGCTCACGTGACCAACCTTGACGCCTCGCCGTTCCTCGGACGTATTGCCCTTCTCCGCATATTCAACGGCGAGCTCAAAAAAGGGCAGACCGTCGCGTGGATGAAGCACGACGGAACTGTCGAAAACGTTCGCATCACGGAGTTGCTGACGACAAAGGCTCTCGAGCGCGTTCCCACCGATTCGGCGTCGGCCGGCGACATTGACGCTGTTGCGGGGATCGAAAACATCACGATTGGTGAGACGATCGCCGACATGAACGACCCCCGCGCACTTCCGGTTATCACGGTGGACGAACCAGCGATTTCGATGACCATCGGAACAAACACCTCGCCGCTCGTCGGCAAAGTCAAGGGGCACAAGCTCACGGGGCGAATGGTCAAAGACCGCCTAGACCGCGAACTCATCGGTAACGTTTCGGTTCGACTCGTCGACATCGGTCGCCCTGACGCATGGGAGATTCAGGGCCGAGGCGAACTTGCGCTGGCGATTCTCGTTGAGAACATGCGACGCGAAGGTTTCGAACTGACAGTCGGAAAGCCACAGGTCGTCACCAAGAAGGTCAACGGAGCGACGCACGAGCCGTTCGAGCACCTCACCGTGGATGCTCCGGAGGAATACCTTGGCGCGATTACCCAACTGCTGGCCGCCCGTAAAGGCCGCATGGAGGGAATGACGAATCACGGAACCGGCTGGGTCCGCATGGAGTTCATCGTCCCGTCGCGTGGACTCATCGGTTTCCGCACCGAATTTCTGACGATTTCGCGCGGCACCGGTATCGCCAACGCAATCGCGCACGGGTACGGTCCGTGGGCCGGCCAGATCGTCACTCGCCAGAACGGTTCGATTGTGTCCGACCGTCAGGGCGTCGCAACGCCATTCGCCATGATGGCGCTTCAAGAGCGCATGGCGTTCTTTGTTCAGCCCGGTGATGAGGTTTACGAGGGCATGGTTGTCGGCGAAAACGCGCGAGCCGACGATATGGACGTCAATGTGACGAAGGAAAAGCAGCTCAATAACATTCGCTCGTCGACGTCAGAAATCCTTGAGAAGATGACTCCGCCCCGCGACATGACGCTCGAGGAGTGTCTTGAATTCGCTCGTGAAGATGAGTGCGTCGAGGTGACGCCCGCGAAGATTCGCATCCGGAAGGTCGAACTCGAACAAAACCTCCGCGCGCGGGCCGCATCACGCCTGAAGCGCCAGAACGAATAGACGCGACGTGGATAGGCTGAGCCTGTGAAGGTTGTCCGATTTCGCCAGGAGGGGGAACCCCGTTACGGAGTGATTGACGGAGACGTCGTCACTCTGGTCGAGGGTGACCCGATTCACGATGGACTGACGACAACGAACGAGACCGTCGCGTTGGTCGACATCGCGCCGCTAGCCCCCGTCACACCGTCCAAGGTGATTTGTGTCGGTATGAATTTCGCCGAGCATGCGGCTGAGATGCATCACGACGGACCGCAGACGCCACTCATTTTCCTCAAGCCACCCACATCGGTCATTGGTCCGGGCGATGACATCATCCTGCCCCCGGTTGAGGGACGAATTGTTCACGAGGGTGAGCTCGCTATCGTCATCGGGTCTGTCGCACATCGCGTCCCTGAGAAGAACTGGGCGGACGTAATCTTTGGATACACAATCGCCAATGATGTGTCCGCTCGAGACGTCATGTTTGCCGACGGACAGTGGGCTCGCGCCAAGGGATTCGACACGTTTTGCCCCATCGGCCCATGGATTGAGACCGAATTCGACCCGTTCGCGCATAACGAGATAACGACCCGCGTTGACGGTGAGGTTCGTCGTCACGGCTTCACCGGCGACATGACCCACAAGGTTCCTGAAATCATTGCGTTTGTATCGAACGCCTTCACCCTGTACCCCGGCGACATTATTTGCACGGGAACACCAGCGGGGCTTGGCGGGTTCGTCGACGGTCAAACCGTTGAGATCACCATCGAGGGCATCGGAACGCTCTCGAACCCAGCAAAAAACCGCGACGACCGAGCTTTTTGATGTCGACGAGCCTGAGCGACGTTCGTCGCATACGTCGCGCGCTCGTTGCCGGCCAGGTATTCGCGGGAATTGGACTCGGATCAGCTGTCTCGGTCGGCTCACTTCTCGCTGCGCACGTGGCGGGCGGCGAATCCGCGGCCGGGCTGGCGGCGACGATGTCAACCCTGGGTTCCGCGGTTGCGGCAATTCCGCTGGCGCGCGTTGCGATGCAACGCGGCCGACGGCGCGCACTGACCATCGGTGCATCCGTCGCGGTGCTTGGCGTTTCGCTCGTCATCGTCGCGGGCGGACTCATGTCACTTCCCCTTGTGCTTCTGGGGCTACTGGGACTTGGCGTCGGTGGTGCGGTCAACCTCCAGGCTCGTTTTGCGGTGACCGATTATTCCAGCGCGGAAAATCGCGGACGCGACTTGTCGATGGTGGTCTGGGCGACAACCATCGGAGCGATAATTGGCCCAAACCTCAACGGAATCGGTGTCGTGATCGGCGACGCACTCGGAATGCCGGAACTGACCGGTCCGTTTATCTTTACTGTTGCCGCCCAACTCGCCGCAGCATCGATGTACTGGTGGGGGATCGGTCCCCATGTCCCCACGGTTACCGTCACCAAAACCGCGGCAACTACGGCGACAAAACTGTCTCGTTCGTT
>Ga0114967_10001255_pt1 | contig 21181 bp, 23 predicted proteins | sample M_130628_MF_Meta_FD_92639 | JGI IMG/M metagenome (GOLD analysis project Ga0114967, IMG submission 92639) | Freshwater microbial communities from Lake Montjoie, Canada to study carbon cycling - M_130628_MF_MetaG | ecosystem: Environmental > Aquatic > Freshwater > Lake | place: Lake Montjoie... | reverse complement strand
TGCAACGCGGTAAAGCCAGGGCAATTCTTCGCCAATCGTGACTGCGCCGCCCTTGCGCCAGGCGATCTCGAACACCTCGGCCGACAGGTCGTCCACATCCTTGACTTCGACACGACGATAGAGGAACTTCGTAATGGGCACGCGCAAACCAGCGAAGCGCTCGGTGAAATCATCGGGGGACAATAGGACTCCTTCGTGACCTACCTTGACTATGTCACGGCAACGCGGAATCTTTCGGAATTTCTGTTCATGCATAAAAGTGCGCCCGGACCGATTGGCCCGGGCACACAATGGTGAGGTGTTGTGTTACTTGACGGTTTCTGTGTTGTCATCCGCAAACGTTCCCGCGGCTGCGGCCGCTTTGGGGTTACGTGCGCGAACAGCGAAGAAGAATCCGACACCGACAATCATCGAAGCTGCAAACCACACAGGAAGCTGGTTGAACGGTTCGACGGTTCCGACGATGTTGACCCAGTAGACATAAACGAGGGCTGCTGCGCCGATAAGTCCGAGGACCTGGGTGCCGATGACCTGTTTGACGCCTGCTTGCTTGAGGAACACCGGAGCGAAGAGGCAGACGAGGAGGTACGCGAGCATGTAGCCGAACACTCCGACGGTGTCAACGTAGGTCGTGATGTTGAGCGGAACCTCACCGATCGACAACTCGTAGGCGGTCGGGATGAACGCCAGGGGGTACAACCACAGAATCGCGTAGGCCGGCGTGCGGTACTTGGCGTGTGCTTTTCCGAATGCCTTGGGGAAGATCCCCTCGTTACCCCACGAGAACATGAGGCGACCAGCGACGGTGATGCACGCCATGACGACGGCAACGAAGGATGCCGTGAACCCGAGGTTCAAGATGGGAAGGAATCCTTCCAGTCCGTACTGCACGGCGAGCGCGTCCATGGGCGAGCCCGATGCCGCGAGGCCGGCGGCGCCACCCTCAATTGCCGCCACCTGAGCGTAGGTTGCGAAGATATAGAGAAGTCCGGCAAAGATTGCTCCACCGCGGATTGCACGGGGGATTGCCCGGTAGGGATCTTCGGCTTCTTCACCGAGTGACGCCGCACTCTCGAACCCGACGAATCCGAGGATTGCGAGTACAACAGCGAACACGATGCCGTCGAACGTTGCCCCGGTGAGGCTCAACTGGCTCATGTCGATGATGTTGCCGCTCTGCACGAGCACTATCCCGAGTACGACGACGATGACAACAATCGAGATGATTTCGAGAGTCGCCGAAACGCGTGCGGCGATGCGAACACTCGAGATGGTGACCCAGATTGCAACGGCGAGCAACATCGCGTCAAGGACAATTTGTCCCGTGATGCTGTCGAAGACGGTGATGCCGAAGCCCTTGAGGAACTCGGACGCGAAGAATCCCGCACCGGCGAGTGAACCGGCTGCGATACACACCGCACCCGTGAACAGACCCCAACCCGTAATGAAGCTACCGGTTGGCCCAATTGCGGGACGGATGAGGGAATACAGCGAACCAGCTCCAGCACGGCGACGTGCAATTGACGTGATGGATCGGGCGATGAGCAGAATGAGCACCATTCCGATGGCGAACGAGAACCAGGCCCCGTTTCCGGCAGAGCCGGCCATGAACATAGGCGTGAAAGCGATAACGGCACTGGGCGCGATGTTAGCGACGCTTTGTGCCAAAACCTCAAACGGTGTGACGCTGCGTCGCGCCAATCCGCCGGAGTGGTCTTTGGGTGTACTCATGTGGTTTTCCTCCGTTTGACGTGGTTACGGCAGCAAGAGCTGTCGCAGGGCGGCACCCGAATTGAGATCAGCGAGTGCCGATTCGGCTTCGTCGAGAGGTCGACGGGCCGAAATCATGGATTCGAGGTCGAGCTCACCGTTCATGAGCTCTTCGACGAGGCGCGGGATATCCCGCTGGGGTACGGTGCTTCCGTAGTTGCAGCCGAGTATTCGCTGGTCGGCCTCGGCTAACACAAGCGGATCGAATTGCGCGGTCTGACCGGTCGGGGGGAGTCCGACGACGACGGCACTTCCACCCAGACCAAGCGCCGCGATGGATTGCTCGGTTGTGATGATTTTGCCGATCGCATCAAAGACGTAGTCGAGTCCTTGGGGAACGAGAGCCTTCATCTCGGCGGGGACATCCATGCCTGGAGTGATGAGAAGCGAGTGGGTCGCGCCCAGTTTGTGGGCGAGGTCGAGTTTGTCTTGGGCGATGTCGACGGCGAGGATGACGCTAGCCTTCTCGAGGCGAGCCCCCTGGATGACCGACAGCCCAACGCCGCCACAACCGATGACGGCGGCGGTGGAACCGTGAACAAAGTTCGCAGTGTTCCGAACCGCACCGACTCCCGTGGCGACAGCACAACCGAGGAGTGCGATGACGTCGAGTGGAGCGTCGTCACGAACCTTGATTGCACCCGATTCGGGAACGACCACCATCTCGGCGAACGAGGAAACCCCGAGGTAATGGTGAACTACCTCGCCATCCTTGGACAGGCGGCTAGTTCCGTCATAAAGAACCCCATTGGGGGCAACGACGCTCGCCACGATTTCGCACTGGGCTGGACGGCCGAGAAGGCAATAACGGCACGTTCCGCAATTGGGGACCCAGGACAGGACGACGTGGTCGCCGACGGAAAGAGTGGTTACTCCCTCGCCGATCGCGTCCACAATTCCGGAACCCTCGTGCCCCATCACGAGAGGAAGAGGCACATCCCATTCGCGACGAATGACGTGGAGGTCGGAGTGACAGACACCGGCGGCGGTCACTCGGACACGAACCTCTCCGTTGCGCGGATCGGCCAAGTCGACATCGGTAACCAGCACGCTCGTGCCGTCGAATGTGACTGCCTTCATTGAGAGGACCCCATTGTCTCTAGTGCCTGCCTCGTACTCTGTGAGTGCGGTTAGGACACATCGTGGCATGTTTTATCCGATTAAACAATGTCGACACGGAACGGCAACTGTCGCGTGCTTACGCGGACTTCGGCGGGTCGGTTACTGTCGCCGATGCGACACAATGGGAACATGCCTCTCAGCGACGAGAACCGTGCCGGAATGGAAGACGTCGGCCCCAAACTCCGATCGACGCGGTTGGCTCAAGGCCTTTCGGTGACCTTTGTCGCCGAACAAGCGGGTGTGACCAAGGGGTTCATCAGCCTCGCAGAGAGAGGTAAGACGCGGGTATCTGTTCCGGTACTCCTGCGAATCTGCGAGGTTCTGGGGATCACTATCGGCTCCTTGTTTACTTACCCGGACGAACCGATCGTTCATGGAGGCATTCCCCTATACATGGGTGGAATCGATTTGCAGGAGTACTTGCTCACGCCACACGACGAGAAGTGGGTGCAAGTCATGCGCACCACGATGCAGCCCGGGGGTGGATCCGACGGGGCATACACGCTCGATGCCGAGTCGATCTTCGTCGTCGTGCTGCAGGGGCAGTTGTCTCTCGACGTTGGTGGCGACATCCGAATTCTCGACACGGGTGACTCCACGACCTTCTCGGCTCGAACCCCTCACAACTGGTTCAACCCGCTCTCCACTGAGAGTCAAGTCATGTGGGTCATTTCGCCCCCGCTACCACTTGTCGGCGAGGCCACGACCACAGCCAACCGCGACCGCGGCTGACTTCCCGCGGATTGCCAGCCTTAGACTGCTGGTGTGATCCCAATCGAGAACGTTCTCACGTTCATTGCGTTTGCGCTGGTCATTATCGCGATACCTGGGCCGTCGGTCATGTTCGCGATTTCGCGTGCGCTGGTCCTCGGGAAGCGGGGAGCAGTGTTGACGGTTGTAGGGAACGGCATCGGAGTTCTCATCCAGGCGCTCGCGGTGTCTGTCGGCCTCGGAGTCTTAATCCAATCGAATGACACCTTGATGCACATCATCCGATTGGCGGGAGCCGGGTTTCTCATTTATCTCGGTATCACCGCGATTCGCCATCGACGCGACGGTCTCGACCTGACTTCTCCTGTCGTCGTTCCCAAGAGTTCGCACATCCTGCGCGAATCAATCCTTGTTGGTCTATCGAATCCAAAGACCATCGTGTTCTTCTCGGCGGCGTTTCCCCAGTTCGTCGTCTCGAGTGGCACACCGATTGTGTTACAGATGATTCAACTCAGCGTCATTTTTGTCGTCTTCGGAATCTCGGGGGACGCGATTTATGCTTTGTCCGCCGGAGCCGCTCGGGACTGGTTCGCAAAATCGGAAGACCGTGTTGTTGCGATGCGAACCATCGGCGGAATCGCAATGACGACTCTGGGGACTGTGACCGTGCTGTTGCCGTAACTGTGGAATGCCCGACTTTACCGACGTCATTGCCTAAACTGAAGTGGTTGGGTTCAATGCCCACAGACGAATCACTCAAACCAGTTAGGACGTTGTTTCCATGAGTTTTTTCCAGAACCTTTCCAAGATGGTGTCGCGCGCGGACAAGAAAGCAGACCAACTCGCCGACTCCGCTCGCGATCTCGCCGCAGACGCAGCCAAGCGCGCCGGTGATTTCGCCGACGATGCTTCGCGCGAGGTAAACAAACTTGCCGCCCAGGCAAAACGAGAAGGAACCAAGGTTGTTAAGAAGGCGACCAAGACCGCGAAGTCCGTGACCAAGAATGTCACGCGTAAAGCCACCGCAACCGCAAAAACTGCTCAGACTCGAGCGAACAAGGCGGGAAAGACCATCGCCACCGAGGCCAAGGTCGTCAGCAAGACTGTGAAGTCGAGCGCAACAAAAGCTGCTGCTGGAGTTAAAGAAGCCCTCACCGGTGCGCCCAACGCGTCGTGGACCGTCGCGCAGCTTCGCGCCGCGGCCAAGTCACGCGGGATTTCGGGATTCTCGACAATGTCGAAGCCTCAATTGCTCAAGGCCCTTCGTTAGCCGAATCGTTTTACGCGAAAGCCGACCCCACGGGGTCGGCTTTCGTCGTTGACGCTGAAACTATTCGGGGTACTCCTCGTCGTCGGGGTCAGTAATCGCCGCAACAATAGCGACGAGGCTCACGATCCAGGAAATCCACAGAAGTGCTAGTTTCCAATCGCGTTTGCCCGAAACGGTCGCTTTGACGAGCCCGAAAACAGAAAAAATCGCGCTGAGAAAGCTGCCGTTGAGCAGGAACTTTTTCATGACGATACCTCCGCCAATAACGATACCTCCGCCCACCGTGCGCTGGCGCACCAATGGTTTGTAGAATAAAGGAATGACTGAGATTGACCGAAAACCGCGCTCGCGGGTCGTCACCGATGGAATCGAAGCGACCACCTCGCGCGGCATGCTCCGCGCCGTGGGGATGGGGGATGCCGATTGGGACAAACCGCAGATCGGTATCGCGAGTTCGTGGAACGAAATCACGCCCTGCAACCTTTCTCTCGGACGACTCGCTCAAGCCGCAAAGGAAGGCGTTCACGCTGGTGGTGGTTACCCGCTGCAGTTCGGCACGATCTCGGTTTCTGACGGAATCTCGATGGGCCACGAAGGAATGCACTTCTCGCTCGTATCCCGTGAGGTGATTGCCGACTCGGTCGAAACCGTGGTTCAGGCCGAGCGCCTCGACGGCACCGTTCTTCTCGCGGGATGTGACAAGTCCATCCCCGGAATGCTCATGGCCGCCGCGCGCCTCGACCTCGCGAGCTGCTTCCTCTACGCCGGTTCGATTGCTCCCGGTTGGGTGAAATTGGAAGACGGCACCGAAAAAGACATCACGATCATTGATTCGTTCGAAGCGGTCGGTGCTGTCAAGGCCGGCAAGATGAGCGCCGAAGACGCGCGCCGGATTGAATGTGCCTTTGCTCCAGGTGAAGGAGCGTGCGGTGGAATGTACACCGCCAACACGATGGCGTCTGTCGCCGAAGCGCTCGGAATGAGCCTCCCGGGCTCTGCGTCTCCCGCGTCGTATGACCGCCGTCGCGACTATTTCGCGCACCGCTCGGGCGAGGCCGTTGTCGGCATGCTCGAACGAGGCCAGACCGTTCGCGACATTCTCACAATCAAGGCATTTGAAAACGCGATTGCCGTGGCAATGGCCCTCGGGGGATCGACGAACGTAGTCCTTCACCTTCTCGCGATCGCGAATGAAGCCGAAGTGCCGCTCACGCTTGACGACTTCAACCGCATCGGCGCAAAGGTGCCCCACCTCGGCGACCTCAAACCGTTTGGCAAGTACGTAATGAACGACGTCGACCGCCGAGGCGGACTCCCTGTTCTGATGAAAGCTCTCGTTGACGCCGGGCTCATGCACGGTGACGCGCTCACCATCACAGGCAAGACGATGGCGCAAAATCTCGCCGACATGAATCTGGACGCCCTGGATGGCGAAGTTCTTCGAACTCTCGACAACCCGATCCACGCAACTGGGGGTATCACGATTCTTAACGGCTCGTTCGCGCCCGAAGGTGCTGTCGTCAAGACCGCCGGTTTCGATGCGGCCACATTCGAGGGCCCAGCCCGCGTTTTCGAACGCGAGCGTGCTGCGATGGACGCGTTGACCAACGGTGACATCAATGCCGGCGACGTCGTTGTCATTCGATACGAAGGACCCAAGGGTGGGCCGGGGATGCGCGAGATGCTCGCGATCACGGCCGCAATTAAGGGTGCAGGACTCGGTAAAGATGTATTACTCTTGACGGACGGGCGATTCTCAGGCGGCACAACCGGACTGTGTATCGGCCACGTAGCTCCCGAGGCAGTGGATGCAGGTCCCATTGCCTTCGTGCGCGATGGTGATCTGATACGGGTCGATATCGCAGCTCGGAGCATCGACTTACTCGTCGATGAATCCGAGTTGGAGGCGCGCCGCACTGGGTGGTCGCCCCTTCCCCCGCGTTATACCCGTGGTGTTCTTGCGAAATATTCCAAGCTTGTGAAGTCGGCCGCCCTGGGCGCCGTCACCGGCTAACACCACCGTCGCTTTAAAAGGAGAACCCGATGGTCACCTCGACCACAACACCGAAGTCCGGCGAACCGCCGATGATGACCGGCAGTGGCGCGCTGCTGAAGTCTCTCGAAATTTTGGGAATCACCGACGTGTTTGGACTGCCGGGTGGAGCCATCATGCCGTTCTATGACGAACTGATGTCCCAGACCGCAATCCGCCACATCCTGGTTCGCCACGAACAAGGCGCAGGTCATGCCGCCGAGGGTTACGCGCTGGCGAAGGGTCAGGTCGGAGTGTGTATCGCCACGAGTGGTCCGGGCGCAACGAACCTTGTCACCGCGATTGCCGATGCTCACATGGATTCAATCCCGATGATTGCAATCACGGGGCAGGTGTTTTCGACCCTCATGGGGACGGACGCGTTCCAAGAGGTCGACATTGTCGGGATCACGATGCCGATTACCAAACACTCGTTCCTCGTGACGAAACCAGAAGACATCCCCGCGACCGTAGCGGCGGCGTACCAGATAGCGACGACAGGTCGGCCCGGCCCAGTCCTCATCGATGTCACCAAGGACTGCCAGCAAGGATCGGCACCGTTCATCTGGCCGGACAAGGTCGAACTGCCCGGCTACAAGCCCGTGCAGAAAGCACACGGCAAGCAGGTTCAGGCCGCGGCGGAAATGATTGCACAAGCCGAGCGCCCTATTTTCTATATCGGTGGCGGTGCGATTCGCGCAAATTCGCAGAAAGAATTGCTTGAAATCGTTGAGTCCGTTGGCGCGCCGGCAATCACGACGCTGACCGCGCGTGGCGTGTTGTCCGACAAACACCCCCAAAATCTCGGCATGCCCGGCATGCACGGTTCGGTGCCCGCAGTGCTCGGGCTTCAGGAAAGCGACCTTCTTATTGTTCTCGGCGCGCGATTCGATGACCGAGTGACCGGCAAGGTGAGCGAATTTGCTCCGGGAGCCAAGGTCATCCACGTTGACATCGACCCCGCAGAAATCGGCAAGATTCGCGAAGCCGACGTCCCCATCGTCGGCGATGTTCGTGAGGTCATTCTCGACTTGTTACCGGAATGGAAGAAAGTTAAAAAGACCGCAAAACCGTTGACCGCCTGGTGGGAACGGCTCGAAACTCTTCGAGCGAGCTACCCGCTCGGCTTCGACGACCTCGACGACGGACTTCTGGCGCCGCAGGGCATTATTCAGAAAATCGGACAGATGTCGGGTCCCGAAGCAATTTATGCCGCCGGAGTTGGACAACACCAAATGTGGGCGGCGCAGTACATCGAATATGAGCGCCCCGGCGCATGGCTCAACTCTGGTGGAGCTGGCACGATGGGCTTCGCGGTTCCCGCCGCGATGGGTGCCAAGATTGGGCAACCCGACCGCATCGTGTGGGCGATCGACGGGGATGGCTGTTTCCAGATGACAAATCAGGAACTCGCGACGTGTGTAATCAATGACATCCCGATCAAGGTCGCCATTATCAACAACTCGTCGCTCGGAATGGTGCGGCAGTGGCAGACACTGTTCTATGACGGGCGCCACTCGTTCACCGATCTTCAGCCGCTCGAGGGCCCTGAGTTCATTCCCGACTTCGTCAAGTTGGCAGAGGCCTATGGCTGTCTTGGAATTCGAGTTCGCACGGAAGACGAAATCGAACCCGCCATCAAACTTGCGCTCGAGACGAATGACCGCCCCGTCGTCATCGACTTCATTGTGTCGCGTGAAGCGATGGTCTGGCCGATGGTTCCACAGGGCGTGGGAAACTCGAACGTTCAATATGCCCGAGACCACGCACCGAGCTGGGATGAGGAGTAGGCCATGACACACCACGTTCTGTCGCTTCTCGTCGAAGATAAACCGGGTCTGCTCACGCGAGTTGCCGGACTGTTCGCTCGACGGGGATACAACATTCATTCCCTCGCCGTCGGAACGACCGAGGTCGAGGGCCTCTCGCGCATCACCCTTGTCGTTGATGTTGCTGATTCACCCCTCGAGCAAGTCACCAAGCAACTCAACAAACTGATTAACGTTCTCAAGATTGTCGAGCTTGAACCCGACCAGTCCGTCCAGCGTGAACACATGCTTGTCAAGGTTCGAATCGACCAAAACACGCGAAGCCAGATTCTGGAAGCTGTGAACCTGTTTCGCGCTCGCGTGGTGGACGTCGCACCCGATTCGCTCGTGATCGAGGTGACAGGTGACACCCAGAAGATTGACGCGCTATTGAAGGTCCTCGAGCCTTTCGGCATTAAAGAGATCGCCCAGAGCGGATTGCTCGCGATGGGACGCGGATCGAAATCTATTTCTGAACGGATTTTCAAGAACCAATAAATCCCGGCGCGAACGCGTCGCGGAAACCCCACTACAAGGAGAAATAACATGACCGATGTCGTCTACGAAAAAGACGCTGACCTTTCGATCATTGCTGGCAAGAAGGTCGCCGTTATCGGCTACGGCTCGCAGGGGCACGCACACGCGCAGAACCTTCGTGATTCGGGCATCGACGTCGTTGTCGGATTGAAGCCCGACTCGAAGTCAATCGAGAAGGCCGAGGAGGCGGGTTTCACTGTGCTCCCGACCGCCGAAGCGGCGAAGTGGGCCGATGTTATCGTCATCCTTGCCCCAGACCAGTACCAGCGTCACCTCTACAAGGCCGATGTTCTTCCGAACCTAACCGCGGGCAAAACGCTCCTATTTAGCCACGGATTCAACATCCGCTTCGGGTACATCGAAGCCCCTGAAGGCGTCGACGTTATTCTCGTTGCGCCCAAGGGTCCCGGACACACCGTCCGTCGCGAGTTCGTCGCCGGCCGTGGTGTTCCCGTGATTGTTGCCGTTGAGGTTGATTCGTCGGGTCACGCCTGGGACACCGCCTGGTCGTACGCCGCCGCGATTGGTGGGCTGCGCGCTGGTGGAATCAAGACCACGTTCACCGAAGAGACCGAAACCGACCTCTTCGGCGAGCAGGCCGTTCTGTGTGGTGGAACGTCCCAGCTTGTCCAGTACGGTTTCGAGGTTCTCACCGAGGCGGGCTACCAGCCCGAGATCGCCTACTTCGAAGTTCTGCACGAACTCAAACTCATCGTCGATCTCATGTGGGAGGGCGGTATCGCCAAGCAGCGTTGGTCGGTTTCCGACACCGCTGAATACGGGGATTACGTTTCGGGACCGCGTGTCATCGACCCCTCGGTCAAAGAAAACATGAAAGCGATTCTCGCCGACATCCAGTCGGGCGCATTCGCGACACGCTTTATCAATGACCAGGACGCCGGCGCACCCGAGTTCAAGGCCCTTCGCGTCAAGGGTGAAAACCACCCGATCGAGGCAACTGGTCGCAAGCTCCGCGCTCTCTTTGCCTGGAAGCAGCAAGATGCCGACTACACCGACGGAAGCGCCGCGCGCTAATTCGCATCGTTCTCGTAGCCTGCGGCACGGTGTATCTGGGATACATCGTGGCCTGGCTATTCGCCGTGCAGTCCAACCAACTCATCGGTATCGATGATCGTTTCGAGCAGGCGATGTCGCGGTTTGGGGAGTTTTTCGCGATCGTTTCTCCCGCATTATGGTTCTTTGCGGCATTGTCACTCGTTCGATCGCCGGCTACTCGCGTTGTTGTGTTAATTCTCGGGCTCGTCGTCTTGTTTCCGTTCCCGTTGTTCTTTGGAGTCACGCCGCAGTGAGCGAAAACAACGAAAACGCACGTCCGAACCTGATTGGGCGTCTCGCGGTGTTGGTCGTTGCTGGAGCACTGTTCGCATATCCGTTCTGGTCGGCTCTCGGGAATCTGCTCAACCTTCCCTCCTACTACCAAGCCCAGTTCGGCGCACCGGTCGACACCGTGCCCTGGGCGTTGTTGATTGCGGGAGTTGTCCTGCCCGTGATCGTTTTTCTCGGGGCCACGGCGATTGGGTGGAAACGCGGCGCGGGTTCTATGGCGCTGTTGTTGACCGCGGGTTTCGCGGCTGTCAGCGCCACTGCTCTGTCGATACTTGCGTTCGAGAAGGACATCGAATTGCGACTGGTAATCGACTTTCTCGTCAACGGCTAAAACTCGTCTCGCACTAGACTGAAACTGCTGCCCCCGCGTGCGTGGTAGACCTCATTCACTCGCGGTCGCCCTCACGCGCCGCCCGGCACTGACAAGGACCAACGTGGCGAAGCCGATTGTTGTGATTGCCGAGGAACTCTCGCCCGCTACGGTCGATGCGTTGGGAACTGATTTTGACGTGCGGTACGTCGACGGAACGGATCGCGAAGCACTTCTCGCAGCCCTGCCCGGGGCCAAGGCGCTTCTTGTGCGCAGTGCGACTTTCGTTGACGCAGAAACAATTGCCGCGGGGAGCGACCTCGTCGTCGTCGCTCGTGCGGGAGTCGGATTGGACAACATCGACATCAAGGCCGCAACAGCAGCGGGGATCATGGTCGTCAACGCACCGACCTCGAACGTCATCTCGGCAGCGGAGCTCGCGATTGGTCACTTGCTCTCACTCGCTCGTTTCATCCCAGACGCCAACGCGTCAACGAAGGCAGGTCAGTGGAAGCGTTCGCAATTCACTGGTGTCGAGTTTTTCGATAAGACCGTTGGAATTGTAGGGCTCGGACGAATCGGCGCACTGGTGGCTGAACGCCTTTCTGGGTTCGGAGTGAATTTGATTGCGTTTGATCCATTCGTACCTCCCGCGCGGGCACAACAGCTCGGTGTCCAGATGGTGGAACTCGACGCCTTGATGGAGCGCGCCGACTTCATCACGATCCACATTCCCAAAACCGCCGAAACCACCGGGCTGATTGGCGCAGCGCAATTCGCAAAGGCAAAGCCAACACTGCGAATTGTCAACGCCAGTCGGGGCGGAATCATCGACGAAGATGCCTTGTTCGAAGCGCTATCGTCGAATCGAATCGCAGCGGCAGGACTTGATGTTTTTGTCAGTGAACCTCCGACGGGTTCCCCGCTTCTGGCACTCGACAACATTCAGTTGACGCCCCACCTCGGTGCGTCGACGGACGAAGCCCAGGAAAAGGCGGGAGTGTCGGTCGCAAAATCCGTTCGACTGGCCTTGGAAGGCGAACTGGTTCCCGACGCCGTCAACGTCGCGGGCGGAGCGATTGACGAAACCGTTCGACCCGGTCTTCCACTCATGGAAAAGCTGGGACAGGTCTTTGCGGGCCTGGCGAGTCACGCCATCGCCGCTATCGACGTTGAGGTGCGTGGAGAGATTGCACAGTTCGATGTGTCTGCGCTAAAACTTGCGGCCCTCAAGGGAATATTTAGTGCGATCTCGTCAGAACATGTCAGATATGTCAATGCACCGCTGCTTGCCGAGCAACGTGGTGTGGCTATTCGTCTCGTGACCGAAACCGCGAGCGACGAGTATCGCAACCTCCTCACTATCCGCGGAACGCTCGTTGATGGGTCTCAGATTTCGGTCGCGGGTACATTGACGGGACAACGCCAAGCCCAAAAGATCGTCAGCATCAACGGGTTCGACGTCGAGGTGCCGATGGCACAGCACCTCATCGTCATGGTCTACACCGACCGCCCAGGAATCGTGGCGGTATACGGTCGCGAGTTCGGTGCGGCAAATGTGAATATTGCTGGCATGCAAATCGCCCGCCAGCAGCGCGGCGGAAACGCGCTCAGTATCCTCACCGTAGATTCGCGTGTTGACGACGCGGTACTCGCTAAAGTTGCCACAGAGATTGATGCCTCGGTCATGAAGGCTATCGAAGTACTGGAACTGTAAGGACTCACCATGTCACGCGTACTCGACATTGCGGTAATTCCCGGCGACGGAATCGGACCAGAGGTCACGGCCGAAGCGCTCAAGGTGCTGCGTGTCGCGGTAGGAGCCGCTGCCGAGGTGCGCGCAACGGAATACACGATGGGTGCGACACACTTTTTAGCGACAGGCGAGATCCTGACTGATGCCACGCTTGAATCGTTGTCACAACACGAGGCGATCTTGTTCGGTGCGGTGGGTGGGGACCCGAGCGACGCCCGCTTGGCGGGCGGGATCATCGAGCGTGGCTTGTTGCTCAAGCTGCGATTCGCCTTCGATCAGTACGTGAACTACAGACCCACCACCCTGCTTCCTGGGGTAGCGAGCCCGCTGAGTAATCCGGGCGCAGTGGATTTTGTCATCGTCCGCGAGGGAACTGAGGGTCCGTACGTCGGGAACGGGGGTGTCCTTCGCGAGGGGACTCCCTTCGAAATCGCGACCGAGTCGTCGGTCAACACCGCGCACGGAGTCGAGCGCGTGGTTCGCTTTGCGTTTACCACCGCGTTGAACCGTGACAAGCGCCTCACGCTCGTGCATAAGACCAACGTCTTGACGTTCGCCGGGTCGCTCTGGCAGCGCACGGTGGACGCCGTTGCCACAGAGTTTCCCGCGGTGTCGGTCGACTATTTGCACGTCGATGCCGCAACGATTTTCCTCGTCACCAACCCGTCGAGGTTCGACGTGATTGTGACAGACAATTTGTTCGGCGACATCCTCACTGACCTCGCCGGCGCCATCGGAGGTGGAATCGGTCTCGCCGCGAGCGGGAATCTGAACCCCGACAAAACGTTCCCCAGCATGTTTGAGCCGGTCCACGGCTCTGCACCCGACATTGCAGGGCAACAGAAAGCCGATCCGACCGCGGCGATTTTGTCCGCCGCGCTTTTGCTCGATCACAATGGATTCCCCGCCCAGGCCGCTGCCATTCATTCCGCAGTTCTTGCCGACCTCGCGTCCAGAGGGGATGCGTCGCGCTCCACCTCCGCCGTCGGCGACGCGATCGTCGGCCTTCTCTCGGCGTAGAGTCTGCAATCGTCGATTGATAGTGTTGTGTCCATGACGTCGCTCGAATTTCACCGCCACCTCAACCTTCAGGCAAAGGGTGATGCCGAACGCGACGCGATTCTTGCGAACCCCGGTTTTTGCGACTTCATGACCGACCACATGGTCGATATTTGCTGGAGTGAAAAGGGCGGGTGGCACCGACCCCGCATTCAGCCCTATGGTCCGATTGAACTTGACCCGGCTGCCGCTGTACTTCACTACGGACAGGAAATATTCGAAGGACTCAAGGCTTATCGACACGCGGACGGCAGCATCTGGACTTTCCGTCCCGACGCCAATGCACGACGCTTCCAGGCGAGTGCGGCGCGCATGGCACTTCCCGAACTTCCGGTCGAATACTTCCTCGAGAGCCTTAAGGCGCTCATCTCGGTTGACGCTGATTGGGTGCCATCAGCCCCCGACACCAGCCTCTACTTGCGGCCGTTTATGTTCGGTAAGGAAGCGTTCCTCGGCGTTCGACCAGCGAAGAAGATCGCGTTTTATGTCATCGCGGGCCCCGCAGGACCGTACTTTAAGGGTGGCGTAGCGCCGGTCGACATTTGGCTGTCCGAGAACTACTCTCGCGCAGGTAAGGGGGGAACCGGCTCTGCAAAAACAGGCGGCAACTACGCCGCGTCGCTTGTCGCTCAAAACGAGGCCTATGCGAACGGATGCCAGCAGGTCCTCTTCCTTGATTCGACCACGAATTCCTACATCGAGGAACTCGGTGGGATGAACGTGGTCCTGGTTTACAAAGACGGCTCGCTCGTCACACCGTTGTCAGATTCAATTCTTCCCGGAATCACGCGAGACTCAGCGCTGACTCTTGCTGAAGAACGCGGTCACACTGTGACGCGTCGGCCCATCACCATTCAGGAGTGGCGCGAAGGTTACGAGAGTGGCGAGATTGTTGAGGCATTCGCCTGTGGGACGGCTGCGATGATCACTCCGATCGGCCAAATCAAGGCGAACGATTTCACGATTGGTTCCGCCGATGTGGCCGCGGGGGAACTGACGTTGTCACTTCGTGCGGAACTAGCCGACATCCAGTACGGTCGCAGCGAGGATACACACGGCTGGATGTATCGCCTCGATGCCTAAACGCATTGCCCACGTCATCCAATCATTTCTGGGTGGAGCCATCATCGCCGTTGTCGTCACTGTCGTTCACGGAGAATCGTTCCCGTGGGTTCTGGGTGCAGGACTCCTGGTGGTCGCGACGTTCCTGATATCGTTGCGACTTCTCGCGGACGATCGAATCATCACAATCGCGGGTTCCCTCGGATTACTTGTGACGGTATTGATTCTGGCCCAGCGCTCGACCGGCGGAAGCGTCCTCATCGCTGCTACCGACGCAGGCAACGTGTGGGTCATTGGCGCTTCGATATTGTGTGGACTCGCCAGTGCCTGGCCGCACATTCCGAGCAACCGCGCTCGGTAGAATTGAACGGAATGGTGGGGGGTACCGCATGACATATGTAATCGCACTTCCGTGTGTTGATCTGAAGGATCGAGCGTGCATTGATGAATGTCCCGTCGACTGCATTTATGAAGGCGACCGCATGCTCTACATCCACCCCGATGAGTGTGTTGACTGTGGTGCCTGTGAGCCGGTTTGTCCCGTCGAGGCAATCTATTACGAGGACGACCTCCCCGAAAAATGGAGCGACTATTACCGTGCCAATGTTGATTTTTTCAAAGAAATCGGAAGTCCTGGTGGAGCGTCCAAGAGCGGACCGATTCCCGGTGACCACGAGATCATCGTCGCATTGCCCCCGCAGGGCTGATGCAGTTGGCGAACGCCGTGGGTCTTTGCGGCCCCGTGTGTGTTCTAGGCTGGGCATCAGAATGAACATCTTCGAGGAGAACTCGTGACCGACGAGAACCGACCCACCGCGCGCCTGGAATATCCCGGAGGCTCGGCGGATTTCCCGATTGTCGGTTCCGTTGATGGTCCGAACGCAATCGACATCGCGTCGCTGCACAAGCAAACTGGCTTGAATACATTCGACCGCGGATTCGTCAACACAGCTCCAACGGAAAGTGCCATCACGTTTATCGATGGCGACAAGGGAATCCTGCGCTATCGCGGCTACGACATCGAAGATGTCGCCAAAAACTCGACATTCATCGAAGTTGCCTATCTACTCATATATGGCGAACTGCCGACGCCGGCCGAGCTCGCGTCTTTTGACGACCAGATCCGGCACCACACGCTCTTGCACGAAGACCTCAAACGGTTCTTCGACGCCTTGCCGCACAACGCCCATCCGATGAGCGTTCTGTCTAGTGCAGTTGGTGCGCTCGGGACATATTACGGCGATTCACTCAATGTGCATGACGCAGAGCAAATTGAATTGTCTACCATCCGTCTTCTTGGAAAACTCCCGGTGATCGCTGCATACGCCCACAAGAAGTCAATCGGGCAAGCGTTCTTGTATCCCGACAACTCACGATCATTCGTGGACAATTTCTTGCGTCTGAACTTTGGACTCATGGCCGAGCCTTATGAGGTGAATCCCCTTCTCGCGAAAGCGCTGGATCGTTTGCTCATCCTGCACGCCGACCATGAACAGAACGCGTCGACGTCGACGGTTCGCTTGGTCGGTTCGACCGACGCCACCATCTTCTCGTCCATTTCGGCGGGCATCAGCGCATTGAGTGGCCCGCTGCACGGCGGTGCGAACGAGGCCGTCCTGTCGATGCTCGGCAAGATTCGAGATTCCGGCGAGGGCGTTGCCAAGTTCGTGGATCGAGTCAAAAATCGAGACGAGCACATCAAGCTCATGGGTTTCGGCCACCGCGTTTACAAGAACTACGACCCGCGCGCGCGTCTTGTCAAAGAAAGCGCGGATGAAATCCTTGACCAACTCGGCGTAACCGACCCGCTTCTCGATATCGCCAAGGAACTTGAACAAATCGCTCTGGCTGATCCGTACTTCCAAGAACGACAGTTGTACCCCAATGTGGATTTCTATACCGGCGTCATTTACAAAGCCATGGGCTTCCCGACGAGGATGTTCACCGTACTCTTCGCCATCGGTCGACTTCCCGGATGGATTGCGCACTGGCGTGAAGCCCGTCAGGACCCTGCGACCAAAATTGGACGTCCGCAGCAGGTCTACACCGGCCCGGCGGCACGCCCGTTCCCCACTCGCTAGAGGTGAAGGGGCCCGCCGCACTCGGGAGAGCCCCGCGATGGCTCGCTCTCGTCGGCATCATCGTCGCGTCGAGACTCGTGTCGACGGGAATGATGCTGTGGTTCGCCAACGGTCAAGCGGAAAATCCGTGGACAGCGGAAAAACCCGACCTTTTCGAGTTCTCGCGAATTTGGGATTCTCACTGGTATCGGATCATCGCCGAAACGGGATATCCGTCACAGTTACCCATTGGCGAAGACAATCGGGTGGGCGAGAACGCGTGGGCGTTCATGCCCGTATATCCACTCCTCGTCAGAGTTGTGATGACCATGACCGGTGCACCATTCGCACTCGCATCTGTCGCCGTATCAACGCTGGCATTCGCCTTGTTTGTTGTCGTTGCGGATCGCTTTTTCCGTCGCATTGTCGGTGATTCGGCATCTCTCTCCGCGCTCGCGGTGATTGCCTTTTCACCGGTCGCGCCGATTTACCAGGTTGGCTACGCCGAGTCACTGGGCATGTTGTTTCTTGTTGTTGTCATGGTCGGACTGGCCGAACGGCGCTGGTTGTTAACTGCGCTGTTCATCCCCATCGCTGCGCTGACACGACCGGTGGGCGTTCCCCTGGCCCTCACGGTTGCGATTATCGCCGTGCTGGCCTGGCGCGGGCGTGATGATCGCGGTCCACTCGCCTCTCTTACTGTGTTGGCGGGACTTTCGGCAGTGGCGTGGCCGGTTATCGCGTGGTGGGTGACCGGTAGACCGACCGCATACATTGAGACCGAGTTGGCATGGCGTCGGCCATACACGGGTGACGTCGGGCACGGCTGGGGAACGGGATGGTGGGATTCCGCGGTGTGGTGGTTCCATGATGGCGCACCATGGGTCATCGGCGCGCTCGCCCTCGTAGCCGGCATCGTCGCTTTTCTACCCGCGACGCGTCGCCTGGGGGTCGTTGCTCTCGCCTGGACGGTGTCGTACGTCGTGTATCTCGTCATGGTCTTGTTCCCTCAATCGAGCATCTTCCGCTTGTTTATCCCGCTTTTCCCGCTCGCTGGTGTTGTGGCACGTACTCGCACTCTCTCGCTCGTCGCGGTGGCCGTGGGAATTGTCGGGCAGTTTTTCTGGGTGAAATGGTTCTGGTCTGTTGAGGGGTCGGATTGGACGCCCCCGTGATTTTCACCTGTGGAATGGGCACTAAAATGGAGTAAACGTCTTATCTGAAGGAGTACCGCCATGGCCGCGATGAAGCCACGCACGGGGGATGGCCCCATGGAAGCGATTCGAGAGAAGCGTGACCTCATCATTGTCAAGGTCCCCGCCGAAGGTGGCGGTCGCCTTGTGTTCTCGCTCAAGGACGAGGAAGCGGTCGCATTGCGCGACGCACTCAACGGCGTCACAAAATAGTCGTCGCCCCGCGGGTGCGAGCCACGCGGGTATTACGCTCTCCTAAAGCGTCCGGCTAAAACAGTGCACGAAAAGCCTGGCCGAGAAGCGAGGCTACTCGCCGTCTGCGGGGCAAGTTCTTGAAACTCTTCTGCGCCGTAAACGCACGGATCTTCGGGATGACGTATTGCTCTGCGAGGCTCTTGGCGAAATCAGCGCGGTACTGGTCGCGAAGAGTGGAAATCGATGCCGGGAAGTCCACGTTCTTGATGTCGAACGGAACCGTTGTGGGTGCGCTGAAGTTAAACCGCGCGAAGGATTTTTCCGTCATATGTTCACCTTCGACGCCGATGTATTCACCATAGGAAAGACCTGTAGTGACGCCAATTCGATTGAACCGAAACATGAGGCTCAGCCGCTGGTAGTCGTTGGCGACACCGATAGGGAAAACTCCTCGGGACGCCATGACAAGCGCAAGAGCGATCTTGTCACGATCCCAATAGGGCCGCCCGCTCATTTGCTGACGGAAAACCTGAAGGTCGTCGTGGCGCTCGCGGACATGTGTTACGCGCACGAGGTAGGCCCACAAGTGTCCGATGGGGAAAATTCCCTTCACGTCGCGATTGTCGGGATCGAGGGTTTCCCCCGTAGCCGCAACCACGGCAATGTCTTCGACAGGCTGTGCGGCGGCACTCATTTGTGCGGTGATGGCCAAATAATCGGGGCTGGGGACGTAATCCTCCTCGAAGAACCCAATCCAGTGTGCGTCAGGGTGAGACTTAAGCATGGACTCTTCGAGGGCAAAATATGCCTCGGCGATTCCGATGTTTTTTTCCGCTCGAAGAATTGTGGCGTTCGGAAACAATGCCTTCGCCAATTCGGCAATCGCTTTAGTGTTATCGGATTTTCCTTGAATCTCGGCCTTTGAGCCCGCGTAGCCATCAATCGAGATGTACACCTTGGATTGGTCAAGCGGCAATGTCTGTGCGCTCAATGAGGTCAAAACCTGTCGCGCATAATCAACGCGATTGAACAGTAGTAGCCCAATCGGGTGCGGGAATGTCAACGGGTTCTTCATTCGAGTTGCTTTCTATAGTTTGATGAGCGTGAGAATTCCGTCGCCTACAGGCACCATGGTCGCGCGGACGTTTTCGTCAACCGCGTAGTCACCCAACAGGGTGCGCAGCTCGGTCGTTGCAGCATCGCGCTTAGTTGGCTGGGCAACAAGTCCTCCACCGAGAGCATGAATGACGGCGACGATCCCCCCGACTCGCGCTAGGTGAAGTGCGTGGCGAGTCAAGTCGAGAGTGCCTTTTCCAGTGGCGTTGACAACGATGAGGTCGTAAGTGCCTTCATTCATTCGAGGAAGGATATCGGCAGCGTCGCCACTGATCAGTCGAACTCGGCTCGGGGCGATTCCGGCATTCGCGAAAAGATCTTTAGCGGATTGCTGGTGATCCACGTCTTTCTCAATTGTCGTCAAGTGTGTTTCGGGGCTCGAGAGCAGCAACCATTGGCTCGCGACACCGAGTCCCGTGCCAATTTCGACAATTGACTGGGCATTGGAGTAAGACACCAGTGAGGCGAGAAACGAGCCCATCGCCGGCGTAATAGGTTCTACCCCGTGCTCACGCGACGCTTGTCGTGCTTTACGAATGGCAGCGGGTTCGGTGACATAGTTCTCGGTCCACGCAGTGACCTGTGTTGCATCGAGCATCCGCCCTCCTATCCGCTGCCTAAACTCTATGGTCTTTCGACGTTATTCTAGAAATATGTCGTTCGGGCTCACAATCGAGAAACTATTCCTCATCGGACTTGTTGCACTTCTCGTTGTCGGCCCAGATCGTCTTCCAGGATTTGCCGCCCAACTCGCGCGACTTGTCACTCGACTGCGCGACATGGCGCGAGGCGCTGAATCACGATTCAAGCACGAATTCGGAGATGATGTCGATCTAGCTGAGCTCAAGAAACTCGATCCTCGCCAGTATGACCCGCGCCGAATCATTCGCGATGCACTGAAGGAGGAACCCGTTAGGGTCAGGCCTCCGCGGACTCCAAAATCGCAGACCGAGCCCAACATGTCGGCTCCACCGTACGACGCTGAATCGACCTAGGCCTTCTCGCGCGGCGCCTCGGCAAGAGCGCGTTGAGCCGCACCGGCGGTTCCAGCGGGAACAGTTACCTCGTAGCGCGAGGCGAGCACTTGCTGTACGGATGAATAATCGTGCCGACGTCGGCGGATTGCGTATAACGCAAGGGTGATTAACACGCCCATTCCTGCCCCGATCGCAATGACGGCGGGCATAGCGAACGTCGTTGTCTGATCGCTCAAGAGGCTGAGAACAAGGCTGAAGAACAGTCCAAACCATGCGCCGTTCAACGCACCGCGGAGTGCAACGCGGGCGTAGGTCAATCGGCCTGTCACACGCTCGACAGTAACCAAGTCGCGACCAACAATGGCGATGTTCGAGACGTCGTATCCGGCATGTGCAAGGCGGTTGACGATAGATTGCGCTTCGCCGTAGGAACCGACAGTCGACAACACATCACCACGCGGAATCTCGGGGGAAGGGCCACGGCGGGAGAACAGAGACGGAGTCGACACGTGACTATTCTCTCACCCCGCGAGTACGCTGGAGACGTGAGTTCGACACGCGTCTATGTCGCCCGACTTGCTGGATGTGCGGTCTTTGACCCGCTCGGCGATCGGGTTGGTCGTGTGCGCGATGTTGTTGTTTCCTATCGGACAACGGGTGCGCCCGTTGTCGTCGGCCTTACCGTGGAGATTCCGGGTCGCCGCCGAGTGTTTTTGTCGATCAATCGAGTCGTCAGTATTCGCCCCAGCCAGATTTTGACGACGGGAATCATCAATATGCGTCGTTTTGAACAACGTGGTGGCGAGGTGCGCGTTTTTGCCGAGCTCATCGGGCGGTCAATGGAATTCAGGGACGG
>Ga0114967_10001254_pt1 | contig 21183 bp, 23 predicted proteins | sample M_130628_MF_Meta_FD_92639 | JGI IMG/M metagenome (GOLD analysis project Ga0114967, IMG submission 92639) | Freshwater microbial communities from Lake Montjoie, Canada to study carbon cycling - M_130628_MF_MetaG | ecosystem: Environmental > Aquatic > Freshwater > Lake | place: Lake Montjoie... | reverse complement strand
TGCCATTTTGGTATCCATTTGCGCACCGTTTGCGCGGCGCTTACTTGTGGATAGTATTTATGGAAAATGGTTCGGTAATAATAGGCTTCTTTGGTAGCCGGCGTATTGTAAGGGAACAGTGTTGCTGCTGCCTCCATTTGTTCGTCGGTTACTTGTGAGGCGCAATACTCTATCAGGGTATCAATCCAGTTGTATCCTACCCCATCCGAGAATTGTTCTTTTTGACGCCAAAGCACTTCTTGTGGAAGGTAAGGATTGTCGGGTGTATCAAAAGCTTTTCGTAGGATGTATTTTTCTTTACCGTCGTAGGTTTTCGGTTGTTTTTCTTCCCCTTTAATCCCCATAGCCACATCTAGGAAGGCTTTATCAAGAAAGGGAACTCGAGCTTCTAGACCGTGCGCCATGGTTGATTTGTCGGCCCGAAGCAAGTCGGCCGTAAACAACTTTTGCACCCGTTCGATGATTTCTTTTGTAAAATCTTCAGTACTAGGGGCATTTCTAAAGTAGAGGTATCCTCCGAATATTTCATCGGCCCCTTCTCCTGAGAGTACCACTTTGACCCCTAAGTCGGTTATCGCTTTGGACAAGAAATACATGGGAGTACTTGCTCTTACTGAGGTAACATCGTAGGTTTCGAGGTGCCAAATTAATTTATCTAGGATTTCGATTCCTTGTTCGATAGTAAAATGAATTTCGTGGTGCTTGGTTCCTAGGAACTCGGCTACTTTTTGTGCGGCCACAGCATCGGGTGCATTTTGGTCTAAGCCTATTGAGAACGAATGCAGTTCTTTGCCTTTTTCTTTAAGCAAGCGTGCTGCGATGGAAGATGTGAGCGAAGAATCCAGACCGCCAGACAGCAACACCCCGATGGGCACATCGCTCATTAAACGTTTGCGGGTCGCTTCGGTTAATGCTTCTCTTAAGACTGTATAATCCACTTCGGTATCGCATTTTTTATAGTCTTCGTATTTGGGTGTATAGTATTTCACGAATCCAGTTTCTGCGGTATAATAGTGTCCTGGGGGGAAGGTTGAAAACGTCACACATTGGTCGGCTATCGGTTTCATTTCGGAAGCAAAGTACATGCGACCTCTGTCGTCCATGCCGTAATATAAAGGTTTTACACCCAGCGGATCGCGACTTGCTATGTAGTCATCACCATCAATGACTACAAAAGCAAAATCACCGTCTAACATATGAACAAAATCGTAACCCAATTTTTCGTATAAATGGACAATCACTTCCGAGTCGGATTTAGAACGGAAGGTATGGTCTTTCAGGATTGTATCTCTTAACTCTTGGTGGTTGTATATTTCGCCATTATGCACCATCCAAGCCGTATTACACCCTTTAATGGGTTGTCTACCGGAATGGAGGTCGATTATGGATAAACGTTCGTGGCTTAGTATGTGTCCGTTTTCCGTAACATGGATATCGCTTTCATCAGGGCCACGGTGTGACATTCTTTTAGAAAGCTGTTTTACTAATTGTTCGTCTTTTCCTTTCCCTATAATGGCTAGTATTCCGCACATGATTGTAAACTTTTAATTGAATTCTGTTTATTTGATGAAGCAAAAGTGACAAATTAGTTTTAATATGTAAACTAAAAACAATTAATCAGTTATAATTATAAATAAAAAATACCTTTAATAAAACAATATGAAACATAATGACCTAAAAACACGCCCTTTTGATTATAGATTTTAAAAAACCTACGGAGCTTACTATTGATAAATAATTCTTAATACGCATTTTGGTTGGTCCTATTTTCCTAAATTTGCCCAAAATTCAAGCCATTGAGAAAGATATTCTTAGTAATTACTTTGTTGTTCTGTATTGGCCAACCACTACAGGCGCAAAAGACTTCAAAAATAAATGTTGAGCATTCTGATTTTGCCGACATTAATCAGGACGAGATTCCTGATGCTTTATTGTTGCGGGGTAATGTCCGAGTGAGCCATGAGGGAGTAGTCTTTACTTGCAACAAGGCCTATTATTTTCAGAAGGAGAATTATATCAAGGCATTTGGGGACGTGCAGATGGTTCAGGGAGACACCTTATTCTTAAACAGTAAATATGCCGAATACAGTGGGGAGGTTAAAAAAGCCTATGCTACTGGGGGAGTTATTATGCGATCGCCCGAGTCTACCTTGGTTACCGACACTATTAATTTTGATCGCAATGTACAGGAGGCTTATTACAACTCTTATGGCACGATTACGAGTAAGGACAATACCTTAAAGAGCAAGTCGGGCCGTTATTATGCCAATGAAAAGAAATTTAGATTTTTGACTACGGTTACGATTATTAATCCGAAATACACAATTAAGTCCAACCATTTGGATTATTACACCAACTCGGGTCACTCCTATCTTTTTGGTCCCTCTACGATTACTAGTAAGGAGAATTACATTTATACCGAAAAGGGGTTTTATGACACTAAGAAGAATTTGGCCCATTTTTTACGCAAATCCTACATTAAATATAAGGACCGGCGGATTGAGGCGGACAGTTTGTATTATGATCGCAATCGAGAGTATGCTTCGGGCACCAATAATGTTAGGATTACCGACTCCCTTAATAAAGGAGTCATTAGAGGTCATTATGCCGAGGTCTATCGCAATTTGAAAAAGCAGACCGATTCCATTATGATTACCAAGCGCGCCGTTGCGGTGACTTTGGTGGAGAAAGATTCGATGTATGTACATGGCAAGAAGATGCTAATTACGGGGAAAACTGGGGATCGTATCATTCGAGCTTTTAACAATGTGCGTTTTTATAAAACTGACATGAGTGGCAAGTGTGATTCCATCCATTCCAATCAAAAAACAGCATTGACAAAAATGATTGGGCGACCGATCCTTTGGAACTACGACAATCAAATGACGGGAGATGTCATGCATTTGATTGGGAATAACAAGACCGAAAAACTTGATTCCTTGAAGGTATTAAATAATGCCTTTATTGTTTCAAAGGACACTTTAGGAGCAGGTTATAATCAAGTGAAGGGGCTGAATTTATTTGGTAAATTTGCTGATAATAAGCTGCATGAAGTCGATGTGGTAAAGAACACGGAGGTGATTTATTATATGCGCAATGACGACAATGAGTTGATTGGGATCAACAAAAATGTGTGTAGTAAGATTAACATGACCTTGGATAAAAATGCCATTGACACCATTACCTTTTTTGATACGGTAGACGGTGACATTTATCCCGAGAAAGATTTGCCGGAGAATGCGCGGAAGTTGCGGGGTTTTGTATGGCGGGGTGAGGAACGGATTAAGTCTAAGGATGATATCTTTCCTGCGGAAGAAAATGAGCTGGATGCCAAAATACAGGCTAACAAGCAAAAGGATATGGCTAAGGAAGATAAGCCTTTGAAGCCGAGCAAAGAGACCTTGGATTACGACAAAAACAATCCGAAGCCCAAGCCAGTAGAACCTGCTGCAAGCCCTAAACCGGTAGTGAAATAATGGTGACCCAGCCCTGTCCCAAGTGTAAACAAAATGCTTTTACTTGGTATGTAAGCGAAGTATTGCCCCATATAACCGTATGGACTTGTGGTGCTTGTCCGCTTCAAATCTTTGAAGACGAGCAGGACGAGGCCCAGTGTGAGCACTGTCATGAGATTACGAAGACCTTTTTACAGAGTCAGGAGGAGCAATTTCATTGGTGTTCAAATTGCAATACGGTCAGTGATTACCAGTTGAATGAATAAAAAAGTTGCATCACATTGAAAGAAGATTTTTTAAAATACCAAGCACAGACTTCGCCTTATCCTTTGGGGATGGAGGTGTCTCATGCTGTGGGTAGTTATATATACGATACGAACGGGAAGCAATACTTGGACTTTGTAGCGGGGGTTTCGGCTTGTAGTTTGGGGCATCAGCATCCCAGAGTAAATCAGGCCATCAAAGACCAGTTGGATAAATATTCCCACGTAATGGTTTATGGTGAATATGCGCAGCATCCAGCGGTGGCTTATTGCAAGTTGCTGGTGGAGCATTTGCATCCTAGTTTGAACAAAGTTTACTTGGTCAATTCGGGTACCGAAGCCTGTGAAGGCACTTTAAAACTGGTGCGACGCGTTACCGGTAGGAGTCAGTTAATCTCCTGCCACCATGCCTATCATGGCAACACTATGGGATCGATGAGTGTGATGGGCTTTGAAGAGCGCAAACAAATCTTTCGTCCTTTGGTTCCGGATGTGGACTTTATCACCTTTAATAAGGAGGAAGATATTCAAAAAATCACTACCCGTACGGCTGGGATAATCTTGGAGAGCATTCAGGGCGGTGCGGGATTTATTGAACCCACTAATGATTTTTTGGCTAAGGTCAAAAAGCGTTGTGAGGAAGTGGGCGCCCTCTTGATTGTAGACGAGATACAGCCAGGATTTGGGCGTACTGGAACCTTATTTGGCTATGAAAACTACAATGTCGTTCCTGACGTGGTTATCATAGGGAAAGGAATGGCGGGCGGCATGCCTGTTGGCGGATTCATAGCCAATGAAAAACATATGGACTTGTTGAGTCACGACCCTAAACTGGGTCACATTACGACCTTTGGAGGCCATCCTGTCATTGCGGCAGCTTGCTTGGCCACTTTACAAGAAATTTTAGAAAAAGACTACGCTTCTCAATCTTTAGTGAAAGAAAAGCTCTTTAGAACACTTTTGGTACACCCTTTGATAAAAGAAGTACGAGGCAGGGGCTTGATGCTTGCTGCGATGACACAAGATCCTGAGATTACGAATCAGGTAATCTTACGTTGTCAGGACAAAGGATTGATTTTATTTTGGTTATTATTTGAGGGTTGTGCGATTCGGATCACACCTCCTTTAACGATTAGCGAAGATGAAATTAGTGCAGGATGTTCCCTCTTACTGGAAGCCATGAATGAAATCATGGAAGAAAATTTAGGGAATAGATTGTATTAGTTGTTGTAAACTAATAGCGTACCCTTGACCACCCAATACCGATTGTTAATTAAATTGTTTACAACAATAATTGCTTCATTCAATTAAAGCAGTGTGTTATTCCTAATTTTAGTAAGGATAATTATAACCCTATTATTATGCACCTAGATCACGACGAAGAAGATTACAACTTGTCCTTATCCAAATTTGAATCGATGTTGAAAACCAACAAAGTATTCTTTTTTGACTCTGAGGAATTCGAGGAAATCATATTGCATTACCTTGATATGGGAAAAGCAACTTTGGCCAAAAAAGCGTTAAAGTTAGGGCTAGAACAACACCCTCGATCTACGGGATTAAAATTGGTTCAAGTAGAGATGTTGGTGTATGATGACAAATTAGATCAGGCGGAGAAATTATTGAATGAATTGTATGCGATTGAGCCTACTAATGAGGAGATCTTTATACAAAAGGCTAATATTTATTCGAAGAGGGACCAACACGACAAGGCTGTTGACTATTTGAAAACGGCTTTAAAATATACGGAAGACCATGCTGATGTCTATAATTTACTGGGCATGGAGTATTTGTTCATGGACAATTTAGAGTTGGCCAAAGAAAATTTCATAAAGTGTTTGGAGGAAGATATTGAAGACCAATCCGCTTTATATAACGTGGTGTATTGTTTTGAGTTTTTGGATCAAAACTTGGATGCTATTGCGTACTTGAAGACGTATATTGATCGTAATCCTTACAGTGAGATTGCATGGCATCAATCGGGTCGATTGTACTATGGACTCAAGGATTATGAGAATGCGGTGCGGGCTTTTGAATTTGCCACCTACATTGATGAAGAGTTCATTGGTGCTTATATGGAAAAGGGGAAAGCCTTAGAGCGTTTAAAACGTCATGAAGAGGCGATTGAAAGTTATAATACAACTATTGATTTGGGGGACCCTACCTCATATGCCTTGTTGCGCATTGGCAAATGTCATGAAAAATTGGGCAACAAATTAGAAGCCTTAAAGTTTTTCAACAAGACGGTTCATGAAGACCCTTTATTGGATAAGGGATGGATTGCCATAACTGATTTCTATGTGCGTCAAAAAAACTTCCAAAAGGCCTTATATTATGTCAACAAAGCGTTGGGTATAGACGATCAAAATCGTTTGTACTGGAAGCGATTTGCTACGATTAACAAGGCAATGGACAATTTTGAAGAAGCCGAGTTTGGGTACCGCAAAGCGGTTGAGCACGGCGATTATCAATTGGACACCTGGTTATTTTGGGTCGACATGATGTTGCAGATGGGTGAATACAACAATGCTATATTGACCTTGTTGCAATCGGCCGAATATTTCCCTGAGGAATTTGAAATTGAATATCGTTTGGCGGGCTTGCATTTGCAATTGAATGAGAGTGAGAAAGGTAATTTTCACTTGAGTAATGGGTTGCGGTTGAATTACAAGCACCACACCTTGTTGGGCGAACTATTCCCTACAGTTTGGGAACGTCCCTCGGTACAAGCCTATGTTTTGAAACAAAAACCCAAATAATGTCGGAACGACGATTTGGTTTACTGGGTAAGGATATAGCGTATTCTTTTTCTAAAAAGTACTTTACAGAGCGGTTTGCCTTGGGTAATTTAGTCGACTGCAGTTATGAGAACTTTGACCTCGACTCTATTGCCTTATTTCCCGAATTACTAGCGCGTCATCCCGATATAAAGGGGTTGAATGTTACCATACCTTATAAAGAAGCTGTTATCCCCTATTTAGGAAAACTATCGAAGAGTGCGGCACAGATTGGGGCCGTCAATGTCATACGGTTTACTGCTAAAGGAAATCTGAAGGGATATAATTCTGATTATTATGGTTTCATGAAAACGTTGAAGCCCTTATTGGAAACCCATCATAAAAAAGCCTTAATCCTGGGTACAGGGGGTGCTGCGAAAGCGGTTGCATATGCCTTGGACCAGTTGGGAATACTATACACTTATGTTTCGCGGGACGCTAAAGAAGGCATGATTGATTATGACCGAATCAACGCGACGACTTTTGATCAATATCACATTATTATTAATTGCACACCGGTAGGAACGAGTCCGAATATCGAGTCCTATCCTCCCTTGCCGTATGCCTGTTTTACGGCGAAGCATTTGGCTTACGACTTAATTTACAATCCGGAGGAGACCCAGTTTCTAACTCGTGCCAAAGCTCAGGGCGCGGTGATTAAGAACGGTTATGAGCTGTTGGTTTTTCAAGCAGAGAAAGCTTGGAAGATTTGGAACAAATAAGTACCTTATGAACATTAAATTACTTGCTATTGGTAAGACGGACCAGAAAGCACTTCAAACTTTGATCGATGACTATACGAAGCGGTTAAGTTTTTACATAAAGTTTGAAGTCGACATCATTCCAGATCTAAAAAATGTAAAAAACTTATCGGAGTCGCAACAAAAGGAGAAAGAGGGCGAGTTGATTTTGGCAAAGCTTGCTCCTACGGACCAATTACTATTGTTGGATGAAAACGGCGCTACCTTTTCAAGTGTTGGCTTTTCCGATTATTTACAGAAGAAAATGAATTCAGGAGCTAAAACCTTAGTCTTTGTGATTGGGGGACCTTATGGCTTTAGTGATGACGTTTATAAGAAGGCTCAGGGGAAAATATCACTTTCTTTGATGACCTTTTCCCATCAAATGGTTCGGTTGTTTTTTATTGAGCAATTGTACCGAGGCTTTACGATTCTTAAAAACGAACCTTACCATCATCAATAGGTTTTAATAGATGTATTCGGTGGTTTTTGATTTATGGGGCTTTGCTTTTAGGATTAGGTTTCGAATGAAAATTTTATCTTGAATGTATTGTTCAAACGACATTTTCTTATCGAAGGTAAATACAATTCTTTTTTGTTGGCCTGCGGAAAGTTTGTCAATGAATTTTTGCAAGTCGTTTTTGGAGAATGCTTCATCACCAATTCGAGTAAGGTCATTTCGATCAAAATAGATTTGGAATACATTCGGGTCGGGTACCTCCACTTTGTACTTTATTTTTGAAAAAGGTAAAAAAGCCATTGATTTTGTTGTACTGTTGGTATAAGTAAAATAATTTTCAGCTTCTTCGCTTTTGTGCATGCTCGACTCTTTTTTCAGTTGCATCTTTTTTACTTCGAGAATCACTTTTCGCAGGGGTAACCGTTTGTCGATATTGAATAGCCAATTGGTTGAACTGATGGCGTTTTTTCGATTTACCTCAACTAGGGTATCTTCTTCGTTGGTTTTGAAGAAGAAATAAATGGGAGAATGGTCTTGCACATCGGCAACGATGGTTTCTGTCGCTTTGGGTAATAACACTTCTTTATTCTTGCAGGACAATAGCAGTAGGGTGCAGGTTAAGAAAAGAATTCTTTTCATAGTTGTGATAGTAATTTTATGGTTTCAACTGCTTCTCTCACGTCATGCACTCGCAGTATGTTGGCTCCCTTCTGCAGGGCAATGGTATTGAGAACGGTCGTTCCGTTTAGAGCGAATTCGGCCGAAGTATCTAAAGACTTGTAAATCATTGATTTTCTCGAAAGCCCGGCCAGAATTGGTAATTCATGAAATTGAAGCAATTCTAGACAGTTTAGCACTTCAAAGTTTTGTTCGGTTGTTTTGGCGAATCCGAAACCGGGGTCGATGATAAGATCGTTGATTCCGAAACTTCTGGCTTGGGCTACTTTTTCTGAAAAATAGAAGTTCATTTCGGTCATGATGTTCTCATATTGCGTGAGGCTTTGCATGGTTTGCGGATTGCCTTTCATGTGCATCATGATGTAGGGCACTTGAAGCTCGGCAATAGTCGGCATCATGTTTGGATCTAAGGCTCCGGCCGCAATATCGTTAATGATGCAGGCACCGGTTTGGATGGCTTCTTTGGCCACTATGGCTCGGAAGGTATCTACTGAAATTCTTAGATTTGGAAAATTTTGCAGCACCTTTTCAAGTGCAGGGATGAGGCGTTTTAATTCTTCTGCTTCGGAGACCGCTTCGGCGTTTGGTTTGCTGGAATAAGCTCCTATATCAATAAAGTCGGCCCCCTCTCCTACCATTTTTTCCACCTGGTTCAGAAAGCCATCTTCCTTGAGGTACTTCCCTCCGTCGTAGAATGAATTGGGCGTAAGATTAAGGATGCCCATAACTTTGGGAGTGGACAAATCGACTAGTGTTCCGAGGCAGTTAATGGTCATTTGTAAATTAAGTTAGTTATAAGGTTTTGTCCTTTGAACTTCAATCTTTATTCTTTACTTTTGAAAAAATTTGATACAAAGATACATTGAAATGAGTAATACCTCTCAAGAATATGACAAGGTTATCGCAATTTGTCGACAACTTTATTACAATAAAATGCAAGATTATGGGAGTGCCTGGAGGATTTTAAGATTACCTTCGTTGACCGACCAAATTTACATAAAAGCACAGCGGATTCGTAGTTTACAGCAAAATGAAGTGCGCAAAATCGATGAAGATGAAACAGGAGAATTTATCGGTATTATTAATTATTCCTTGATGGCCTTAATCCAGTTGGAGTTAGGTGTAGCCGAGCAGCCCGATTTGGATGTAACGGAGGCAGTGGCCTTATATGATGCTAAAATCACTTTAACAAAATCATTGATGGAGGCTAAGAATCATGATTATGGAGAGGCTTGGCGCGAGATGCGTGTTAGTTCGCTTACCGATTTGATCTTACAGAAATTATTGAGAGTGAAGCAAATCGAGGACAATCAAGGGAAAACTTTGGTTTCTGAGGGTATTGATGCAAATTACCAAGACATGATCAATTATGCTGTATTTGCTTTGATTTTATTAAAATATGGCGTTTAATTAAACTATTTCAACCATGAGTATCGCTAGAAAAAACATTGCTTGGTCGTTACGAATTATTGTATCGTTGCTATTTATCGTATCGGCTATGGCGAAATTATCCAAGGGTCAACTGTTGGATTCCCCTTATTTTGCGATTTCCACCTTTGAGGTAAAGCAACTTTATCCTATGGGGTTTTCGGAAGGCTTTGCCCCCTATTTTTCGAGAGTGCTTATTGGCATTGAGTTGGCTTTAGGATTGCTTTTATTGCAAAAAAACTATTTACGAAAATTCATAGTTCCGGTAACGACTTTACTCTTGTTGGTTTTTATAGGGCACCTTAGTTATGTTACTTTTTTGAGTGGTGGATCTACGGGGAATTGTGGCTGTTTTGGCGAGCTTATCCCGATGACACCTATACAGGCCATAATAAAAAATATCGTAGCGGTTGGGATGCTTGTTTATTTATATACACTCTTAACCAAGGAAACTGAAAATGGAAATTTTTGGGTACTGACTACGGGCCTATTCGCATCGATATTAAGCATCTTCATGTTGGCTCCCATCCAACCGCCCTCAAGTACCTTTAGTGTTTCTGAACCTATTGAGACTCCGAAAGATACCTTAACAGCTGTTGCGGTAGATACCATCACGGCGATTGAAGCACCGAAGAAAGATACTGTAGGTGCAGCAACCCCTTCAAAAGAAGCCCCTTTGGCGGCAGTTGAACCCGCTAAACGCAAATCGGGTTACACCCAATACTTCCCCGCTATTGACAAGGGGCGTAAAACTTTATGCTTTTTTGTACCGGGATGTGATCATTGTAGAGAAGCTGCAAAGGAATTGACGGAATTGCGGAAAACCAATAAAAATTTCCCTGAGATATCGATCATCTTTATGAATGAGGAGGCCGATTTAATCCCAGAATTTTTTAAATTCGCCGGTGCGGAATATCCTTATAAGATTATTGAGGTGATTCCGTTTTGGAAAGTATTAGGCTCTGGGAAAGATACACCAGGTGTTAAGTATTTATGGAACGGAAATGAGTATAAATATTATTTTGGAATTACCGATGCTAAGTTTGACCCGGTTGATTATCAAAAATTGATTTCTAAACCATTTTCTGAATTAAAAAAATAGGAAGTATTATTTTTAACAAAACGATATTCTATGTTTAAGTATATAATGTCAAGAAAACTAAACGAACGAGTGCTCTATGGTATAGCTGCTTGTATCATTTCTTATTTTTTTGGTCAATTTATTTTGAACAAAATTTCAACCTTGGAAGACCCCCCTATGGGAAATACCGTCTATATACTAATAGGCAATATTTTTGTTTTTGGTGCTGCACTAGGGGTGCTTCTTTTGATAAAATATAGATATGATGAAACCAAAAGAAAGAATAGGAGAGAGCGCAAACGAAAAAGTCATAAAATTTATTTTTTAAAAAACAATAATGATGAATTGGATCCAAAAAATAGCAAAGAGTAGTCTAGGAAAAGTATGTTTGTTGGCAATAGCGATTGGAGCCTTTTTTGCCTTTAAGGATTGTCAGCGAGAAAATTTTTCAAAGGAAGCTTTAGCGCAAGAATTGCAGGACACGGAAAATCGTTCCGTTTCCTTTGAAGAAATCTTAAAGAAGCACAAAGGAAAAGTTACGGTTATTGAGGTATGGGCTTCTTGGTGTAGCGATTGTGTAAAAGCGATGCCTAAGGTAAAAACCATGCAAAAAGACTTTGGAAGTGTGGATTATGTTTTTATTTCGATGGATAAAGCTTATGACAAATGGCTTGATGGTATCAAAAAGCACGAGTTGAAGGGCGATCATTATTGGGCGACTGACGGCATGAAAGGATCATTTGGAAAAGCGATTGATTTGGACTGGATTCCGAGGTATATTATCATTGATAGTCGCGGTTCTATTAGTACCTACCGAGCGATAGAGACTGATTTTGACAAAATGTATGAGACTTTAAAAACAATACGATAATTATGAGACAAAAAATTGTAGCTGGAAATTGGAAGATGCATAAAAATGCGGAAGAGACGGAGGATTTACTAAATGAATTGATTGACAAATTGCCCAGTGATAGTGAGGCTCAAATTATTGTTGCACCAACTTTTGTAAATCTGGCTTCAGCGGTGGACCATTTGGAATTTACTTCGATTGCTGTTGCGGCTCAGAACATGCATCAAAATGCAAGCGGGGCGTATACTGGTGAAATATCTGCAGATATGCTGAAAAGTATCGGCGTAAATTTGGTCCTCTTAGGTCATTCAGAGCGCAGAGCCTACTTTCATGAAACAGACGCGTTATTAGCACAGAAAGTTAGTACGGCTATAAAAAACGATATGACCGCTATTTATTGTTTTGGTGAAGAGTTGAAAGACCGTCAAAGCAATCAACATTTTAATGTGGTAGAAAATCAATTGCGCGATGGATTATTCCATTTAGAGGCTAAAGACTGGGAGCAACTGATCTTGGCCTATGAGCCAGTATGGGCGATTGGCACTGGCGAGACTGCTTCACCAGACCAGGCGCAAGAAATGCATGAATTCATAAGAGAGACCATTCGCAAACACTACGGAAGTACGGTTGCTGAAAATGTATCGATACTTTATGGCGGCAGTGTAAAACCTGATAACGCCAAGGAGCTATTTTCAAAACAAGATGTTGATGGGGGACTTATTGGCGGTGCTGCCTTAAATGCGGTCGATTTTGCTGCTATTGTGAATTCCCTATAACTAGTACACTATAGAATTTCTAGTAAAACCTTTCATTAAATGAAAGGTTTTTTTTATTATTTTACAATATAAATGCATTTTATCGATTTTATTTGCGTTTTAACGTTATATTATTTAGTTTTACACTTTACTATAATGTCAAAATCAAATGAAAGCAACTTACCTACTTTTGCTTGGATTCTTTTTCGCATCGAATATGCAAGCCCAGATCGATACCCAAACGCGGTTCCAATCGGACAGTCGCAAATACTACAGTTGGAATTCCGAATACGACAAATATGAACTCATAGAAACGGAATTTGAAAATTCTGTTATCGACATCCGTGAAATAGGTTCGAAAACCAATGGATATGTCGTGATCAGTATGGTTGATAATGGCGAGGTACGGATGCATCATGGTTCGATTTACCAATTTAAGCAGGATAGTGATGATGAGGGATCTTGGTCTATAAAATCGAAATTCATGAAGGCTAAAATCACCTATAATCCGAAGGAAAATACCATTACTTATTTTTATGAGGCTACTGAAAAGCGTTATAATAAGCTGATGATCTTCAATGTTAGAACCGATACCAAACCAAATGCGGGTTTGAAAGCTTTGGCTAATACCGATTAAAAGTTTTCATCATTTGCTTTCGTGGAAAGTCGTCCTATTGTTACCTTTGCGAAAAATAACACTATGTCGACATTATATTTAGGCTATACTTTTACGGTAGCTCCCAAAGAACTTGGTTCTGAAATCTTGATAGCGGAACTGGGAGAGAAACCTTTTGAAAGTTTTATAGAGACTGAAACTGGATTTGTGGCCTATATTCAAAAAGAATTTTTTACCGAAGACCTTTTAGACGATTTATACCTTTTAAATTCGCCTGAGTTCACGATATCCTATACGATTGAAGAGATCGACCAAGTGAATTGGAATGAGGAATGGGAAAAGAACTTTGACCCTATTGATGTCGATGGTACCTGTCATGTGCGAGCACCGTTTCATCCGAAAACCGATGCGGTCTACGATATCGTAATTGAGCCCAAAATGAGTTTTGGGACGGGGCATCACGAAACCACCCACATGATGATCCAGCACCTTTTAGAGATTGAGGTTACTGGAATGAAGACCCTGGATATGGGCTGTGGAACGGCAATCCTTGCCATCTTGGCTGAAATGAAAGGCGCTCGACCTATTGATGCCATAGACATTGACAATTGGTGTTATTTAAATTCTATTGAAAATGCGGAGCGCAATCATTGTACTGCCATTACGGTTTATGAAGGCGATGCAGCCTTACTAGCAGGGAAGTCTTATGACTTAATCATTGCCAACATTAATCGGAATATCTTGTTGAACGACATGAGTGCCTATGTTGCCTGTTTAAACCAAAATGGAATATTGTTGTTGAGCGGATTTTATACGGAAGACATTCCGTACATCGATGCGTCTTGCACTGAGAAAGGGTTAACTTATATTAAAAAATTTGAGCGAAACAATTGGGTTTCCTTAAAATATGTAAAGTAGTATAGAAAATCAAATACTTTTAACGAAATGAAAATGAGCACTATAGAAAAAGTACAAGAAGATGTATTAGTTGAGGAGCAAGTGGGCTTACATAATGAAATTGTATTGTACAATGATGATGTCAACACTTTCGACCATGTCATTGATACGTTGGTCCGCGTGTGTGATCACACTTCAGAACAAGCCGAACAATGTGCGATTTTGGTTCACTACAAGGGGAAATGTACGGTAAAAACTGGTCCTTATGATGCGTTAAAGCCCCAGTGTACGCAATTATTGGAAGCCGGACTAAGCGCCGAGATTGTTTAAGCTTTAAATTTCCAATCGAACTCGTCGTTGTCTTTAATGATTGCCCCGATTTCTAGGCGGATGATTATGCCAAATTCGGCTTGAAGGATTAGCCAGTTGCTTTCGTTGAAATGATTTTCGGTTGAATCGAAATCTTCTTGTTCCCAAGAGTTGAACGGCAATTCATTCTTTACCGCCACTACATCCTTTCCTATTACTGCTTTATCCAATAGCAAGGCAGCAGGATTTGCCGTAATAATATACCCCAAACGGAAGTTTTCATCTTCATAGAAGGTGAGTCGGAGTTTGTCCTTATTATAGACATAAATCACGTTACCCTCTTCGTCCTTAAATTGTTTATCGGGACTCCCGTAGAAGGATTCCACGTGTGATTGTTTCATGCCGAACAGGAGTTGGTCTACCCCATTTTTAGGAATTACTTTCATCTGAATTTATCTTAATATTCGAAGGTACCGAACTCGCTTTGAATTGTCAATTTCTTTGTGGATGCCGCTTCTACTCTCCCGATGATTTGGGCGTCGACACCGAAAGATTTTGAGATTGCTATAAGGTCCTCTGCAATATGGTGAGGAACATAGAGTTCCATTCGGTGACCGCAATTGAATACTTGGTACATTTCTTTCCAATTGGTTTTGGATTGTTCTTGTATCAATTTGAATAGCGGTGGGATTGGGAACAAATTATCTTTCACCACATGTACCTGTTCTACAAAATGGAGCACTTTGGTTTGCGCGCCACCCGAGCAGTGCACCATCCCGTGAATATCCTTGGATGTATATTTATTTAGAATTGATTTGATGATGGGCGCGTAAGTACGCGTGGGTGATAATACCAAATTGCCAGCGTCAATAGGAGCCCCTTCCACGGTATCGGTTAGTTTTGTATTTCCTGAATACACTAAATCTTTTGGAACAGATGCATCGAAGCTTTCGGGGTATTTATCGGCTAAATAGTGCGCGAAAACATCATGGCGCGCTGATGTGAGTCCGTTACTCCCCATTCCCCCATTATATTTTTGTTCGTAGTTGGCTTGACCAAACGACGCTAGACCTACAATAACGTCGCCTGCCTGAATATTGGCATTATCAATTACATCCGAGCGTTTCATTCGGGCCGTAACGGTTGAATCTACAATAATTGTTCGCACTAGATCCCCAACATCGGCGGTTTCACCTCCGGTAGAATGGATGGTTACCCCGTATGATTTTAATTCGGCTATCAATTCTTCAGTTCCGTTGATGATTGCTGAGATTACTTCGGCTGGGATTAGATTTTTGTTTCTACCAATAGTCGATGACAGCAAGATATTGTCGGTAGCACCTACACAAAGTAGGTCGTCGATGTTCATGATTAAGGCATCTTGAGCAATTCCTTTCCACACGGAAAGGTCGCCTGTTTCTTTCCAATATAAATAGGCTAAGGATGATTTTGTCCCTGCTCCATCGGCATGCATTATAAGACAATAGTCACTATCGTTAGTAAGATAATCGGGGACGATTTTGCAGAAGGCCTTTGGAAATAGGCCTTTATCAATGTTTTTTATGGCATTATGTACGTCTTCTTTGGAAGCTGAAACACCTCGAAGATTGTAGCGTTGACTGTTATCAGAGCTCATGGGTAGTCGTTAGTTGTGTTGGGCAAAGATAAGATTTGATTTGGTATTAAGGAACGCTTCGCGTCACAAATTTATTGAAGCGTGCTAGCGTTACAAAAGCCCTTATAGCACCTTTCTTTATTTGGCTACAATCATGATTTCAACCCTACGGTTTTCCTCTTCCTCTAGCGCGGACTTCTCTGGAATGGGATGCACGGGTTTTGAGGAGCCGTAGCCTTTGAAGGACATTCTATTTTCGTCAATGTTATTGGCAATGAGATAGGTGTAAATGGCTTTGGCTCTGGATCGGGAAACATCGTTGACATCGAATACGGTTTGGCAACAGATATGGCCTTGGATTTCGATTTTCAGTGTTGGGTTTTCATTCAGCACACCTAGTAATTCCGTTAAGCTGGGGGCTGATTTTGGCAAAATGCGGGCTTCGTTGTTGAAGAAATAGATGTTAGGCAGTTTAATGCTCTCTCCTACTTTCGCTTTGGCTATTTTATCCGACAGTTCTGAGGGAATAGGTTTTGCTAACGCTGTGTAAAAAAGGATAACTTTTCGGTTATCGGCTTGCTTTTGGGATTGTTTGAACTCTTTGCCAAACGCTTCGCGCACGAGGTCCTCTTTCATTTTTACAGCTCTGTTTTCTAGCAGGTTTTGCACGCTAGCGATTCGGCGTTCGGCCAACTTTTTATTGTATTCCTTACTATCGATACTGTCGCAATACCCTTCAATTTTTGTTATTACAATCTCTTTATTTTTCGTTACCCATTGGTCAAACCTGATTATTGATTGATCGTTTGGCGTATCTTTATTGAAATCAAAATACAGGACGAATTCTTGTTGTCCGAAGGAATTTAGGGAGGCAAAAAGCAATACAAGGAAGATTTTAGGATTCATCATTTGTCTACTATTAGAATTTCTACTCTACGATTGGCTGCCCTTTGTGCTTCTGTTCGTTCGGGCAAGGGATAAATTGGCAGATTGCTACCGATTCCTTTGTAGGCTAAGCGGTTATTTTGAATACCGTGCGCTGCTAGGTATTTATAAATAATTAGTGCTCTTCTATAGGACAATTTAGTATCCATGGGGTTTGGATTACAGCATATATGGCCGTGAATCTCGATACGCAACTTTGGATTTACGAGCATTATTTGGAGTAATTCTTCGAGTAGTGGCATGGATTGCTCCATTAATTTTTCGGAATTGAAATAGAAATTGATGTTATTGATTCGGATTAAATCTCCTATTTTGGCCTTGATGAACTTCTTTTCTAGGGCTGACTTTTCTTCGGCAACTAAACCCGAAAGGGTGTTGTAGGTATCTTTCCCTTCTTCGCTTACTTCAGGGTCTTTAGAATCTTTCGGGTCTTTAGAATCTTTCGGGATTGGGGTGGTTAAGGGAGCGTAAAAGATTTCTACTTTTCGATTATCCTTTTGATTTTTTGATTGCTTGAAATCTTTTCCCAGGGCTTGCAATTGAACGGTATTGCTTATTTTAATGCTGTTGTTTTTCAGCATTAACAGCATCGTATTCATGCGTCGCATGGCCAGGTCCTTATTGTAATCACTTTTGTCTACGCTATCGCAATAACCTATTAGCTTTACGATTTCGACGTTTTTATTTTGCTGCATCCAAGCTTGAACTTCGGCTGTTGCGGTCTCAGAGGGTGTATCCTTATTGAAATCGAAAAACACTTGCACTTTTTGTTGGCTTTGTGCAACTAGCGATACAAAAAGGATGCCCAGTAGTAGTCCTTTTTTCATTAGTTTTCAAGAATTAAAATTTCTACCCTTCTGTTGGCCGCTCGTTCTGCTTCGTCTTTTTCGGGCAAGGGAAATATAGGTTGGCTACTCCCAAACCCTTTATAGGATAAACGACCGGGATAAATGCCGTTGGCCACCAGAAAATTATAAATCGCTTTGGCTCTTTGCGTTGATAAATCTAGTCGGTCGTTGGGCATACAACACAAGTGACCTTGTATTTCAATTTTCAGCGTTGGGTTGTTTTGTAGGACCACCAGAAGCTCGTACATTTTCCCTTTGGCTTCGGGCACTACGATAAAGGTATTGATGATGAAATTGAGGTTGTCTACTTTGAGTTTGTCCCCCTTTTTCGCTTCATTCACTTTTTTCATAAAAGCCTTATCGAGTTTGAATTCTTTTTGGGAACCATCAGGGTTTTCAAATACCATTTTGTCAGGGAATTCCATTTCGGGTTTCGGTACCTCTGTAATGGGCTCTACCTTCTTAATACCCAGGATTTCCTCTTCCCTTGGCAGGTCTTTTTCGAGCAAGTAGTATAGGATTACCTTACGGTTTTCGGCTTTATTTTTAGATTGGTTGAAGCTTTCACCGAAGCTACGGGTTTTAAAATCATCTCTTATTTTGATTTGATTTTTGACTGCATTGAAGATTGATTCCACCCGATGTTGGGCCAGAGTATCGTTAAAACCGTTAGAACCATCTTCATCGGTAAATCCGTGAATCGCGACGATTTTATTGTTTTTATTTTGAGCTATCCAATCGGTAAGTTTAGAAGCTTCTTTGGCATTTAATTGGAATTTATTGCTGTCAAAAAACAAAGAAAACTGTTCCTGTGCGAAGAAGGCGGTAGTCCACAGCAGCAAAAAAAGGATAATTATTGATTTCATCATGATATTTAAATAGAAAACGAAAGTTAGGGAAAAATAGTATTTCATTGCAGGATAAAAGTCACTAAGGATTATTTAATTCAATATATTTGTAATCTAAATCATGTCAAATGAAAAAAACGCTACTCATTTCTTTTTTAACCCTATCACTATCAGCGACATCACAATCGGTCATACAATCCATAAATACTGGAAGTATTATCACCTCTAGTTCCAGTATTTCGATTGGCGAAATTGTGGTTGTGCCTCAAAATCAAACCCAATCCAACAGCGGTACCATTGGTATTTTGGCACAGACCCAGCAGGCTTTGGAGGTCCCACAGTTGGAATTAAGTCAAAAAATTACAGTATTTCCTAACCCCACTACTGCTTCGATTTACTTTCAAACCGAACTTACATTACTGGACGAGAGCGTTTCAATATATACTATGTCGGGGCAGTTAATCAGTGAAAAAAGAGTAATGGCAGATCACTCGATCGACTTATCGTCTCTCGCTTCGGGAACCTATTTAATACAGTTTAGCAATAAAAACATCAATTCCTTTAAAATAATCAAACACTAACATGAAGAAATTATTCCTTATTTCAGCTCTTTTTATTTCCTTAGTCACCTTTGCTCAAGTTCCACAGGGCATATCATACCAGGCGATTGCCCTTAACGGTTCTGGAACTCCTGTGGTGAGTTCGAATGTTAGAGTGCGACTTTCTATTTTAGACAACACCACTACGGGTACTGTTTTATTTTCAGAAACCCATTTAAAAACTACTACTGCACAAGGATTATTTAATTTAACTATTGGTCAAGGTACTTTAGTCTCTGGATCTTTCAACACGATTAATTGGGGCACAAACTCTAAGTTTTTAAAAGTAGAAATGGATGTTACTGGAGGTACTACTTATGTAACTGTAGGCACTACACAATTACTATCGGTTCCTTATGCAATGGCAGCCGATAGCTTAGTGACATCTGCCGGAGAAGGTATTACCTTGGTTTCACCTAATGGAACGGCGTACACTCTTTCAGTAAATGATTCAGGCCAATTATCTTTACCAACTTCTGGTACCGCAAGTAATCTTCCAAATCAATTATATATGTATGGAACCTTTAACAGTTTTAATGCTTCTACTTCATTATTAATGAATTTAACTGGTTATGGCTACGAAGGTTACAAATACTTAACATCAGGAAGTCAAATAAAGTTTATCCCTGAAAATAATAGTAATGCAGCCGTATACGGATTAAATGCTACTAGTAATGTTATTCAAAATGGAAGTGCTTATACTGTTCCTGCCAATGGTTTTTATAATGTCAACATAGAAATTCAAGGAGATTTTTTATACTTTAATGCAGCAACATTGTCACCAACCTTATATTATGCTAATACATCTGGCCAAGTAAATGCAACGTATTCACAAGCTACCAACAAGTTTAGTTTTGTCGTAAATGGTGTTACAAATTCTAGTACTACTAATCAATTCTATTTAGCTTATAATATTAATGGTGGTTATTATGGAGACAACTTAAGTGATGGTCTCTTAGATGTAGGTGGCGTTCCTATTAATTTTCCAAATTTAACCTCAACCCCAAAGAATTTCAGAGTAGACTTGACAGTTAATTTTAATGGTTCTGGGGAGTATACCATAACCCAAATATAATATAAAAAAAAGCCCGCTCAATGAGCGGGCTTTTTTTGTATCGGGAACTGTTATCTAGTAAATAACAATTCTCTGTATTTTGTAAGTGTCCAAACTTCATCATCCACTAACAATTCAAGTTTGTCGCAATGTTCGCGTATCACTTCGAAATACGGTTTCACTTTATCACAGTAGGACTCTGCCATTTTTTGCGCATCGGTTAAGGCGTTTGCTTTTTTACGCGCTTCTGTCATGGCATCCACATTAGAATTGATTCCTTCGATGTGTTCTGAAATTTCTTTGATAAGGGAAATTTGTTCTTTGGCAATTTTCTCGAAGTCTTTACCGAAAATTTCTTTTAATCCGCGTACGTTTTCAATTAGTGTATTTTGGTAACGAATAGCGGTTGGAATTACGTGGTTGCGAGCGATATCCCCTAATACTCTACCTTCGATTTGGATTTTCTTGGTGTATTCTTCCAATTCGATTTCGTAACGGGCTTCTACTTCTACATGATTCATTACATTTAAGTCATGGAATAAGTCTAATGCTTTTTTGGAAACTTTGGCTTTCAAGGCTGCGGGAGTTGTTTTATGGTTGCTTAAACCACGTTTTTTAGCTTCTTTTTCCCAAGCATCGCTGTATCCATCTCCTTCAAAAAGTATGTTTTTGGTTTGCTTAATGTATTCTCTCAGCACATTGAAGATTGCTTCGTCTTTTTTAAGATCTTTTTTCTCGATCAAAGCGTCTACTTCTTTTTTTAATTCTTTTAATTGTTTGGCTACAATTGAATTTAGAGTCGTCATGGCATTGGCGCAATTGGCTGAAGAACCTACGGCACGGAATTCAAATTTATTACCGGTGAAGGCAAAAGGCGATGTTCTATTTCGATCGGTATTATCCAACATTACATCAGGAATTTTACCTACTACATTTAGTTTTAAATCGGTTTTCTCTTCTGGTGA
>Ga0114967_10001247_pt1 | contig 21216 bp, 36 predicted proteins | sample M_130628_MF_Meta_FD_92639 | JGI IMG/M metagenome (GOLD analysis project Ga0114967, IMG submission 92639) | Freshwater microbial communities from Lake Montjoie, Canada to study carbon cycling - M_130628_MF_MetaG | ecosystem: Environmental > Aquatic > Freshwater > Lake | place: Lake Montjoie... | reverse complement strand
GCCTGTATGCTATTAGCACGATGAAATTGAAACTGAAACGCAATCTTACCAACACTCAACGCATCACTCAATACATGAACGAGCATCCGCTCAATCAAGCGTTCGTCATGGAGGCTATGGGTCGGTATGCCAAGGCGGTCGTTGCCGACAAGGTGCGACTCGTTGAGAGTATGCAGAACAGTCCGGTCAGCGGCGAGGCTTGGGTGGCAAGTGCCGAGGCATGGGTTGCGGACGTGAAAGGAACAACTGATACTCAACGCATCACTCAATACATGAACGAGCATCCGCTCAATCAAGCGGTGGTCATGGAGGCTATGGGTCGGTATGTCAAAACCAAGTACAAGTACGAACGTCCGTATTAAACAGCAACAAGTAACCTTTACAATAAATAAACATATGACCGAAGATATCGAAGTTTTGGACCTACATTTTCCGCCTATTTCCGATGCCGAGCTTGACGCTTGTGTGGCATCGTTGCAGGAACCCTCTGCTGCTAGTCAGGCAAATTATCAACGTATGTTGGATTTTATGCTACAAATCAACGCTGACGCGGGTGTGTTTCAGAATGTGGAGGCTGAATGTGCACCTGAGGAAGCCAAGGTTGCCAACAGTGGCAAGTACATGGACACCAACTACACTTGGCGGTATGGACGAGATGCTGCTTGACATTCAACAAAAATCAGCTACACTAGTTACTCAATGAAAACTCTATCCACTGAATTCACCATGAACGCCGACAAGTGTGGCAAACAGATATTTCGTCAAATACGTAAGAGCGATGGCGTGGCGATGTATCAACGTATTCGCCTCGACGGCAGACCGGGCTACGGTTACGAGGTATTTATCATCAAGACCATCAAGGCTGGCACGGCGTTGCCTGGCGGCAAAAGTGTTGCCGAGGATTACGAACAATATCCTGGTGCCGCTCAATGGGGCAAAACTGCTTGGAGTCCAGTAGGTAGAGCTGCTGCTGACGAGAAGTTTGACGCTTTGGTGAAGCGACTGCGTAGCGAGGTGGGTCAACCCAAGCGGCGTGGACGCAAAGCAACTGCTAGCTCAAAGTTTGTTGTGCCGTCTGGAAAGTTCACCATGAAGATGTTGATTGAACAGACAGGCATGACTCAACCTGTGCTGTACATTCGTCTGCAAAAGCTAATCAAGGAGGGCAAGGTTGTGGAGGTTGACCGAGTTCGCACCGAGACTGGTCGTGGTCGTCTTGCCGTGGTTTACCAGACCAAGCCTTGACCGGCAGCAACAATGGCGCATCTTGGTGCAAACTGAGATGCGCCTTGGCATAAGCGGGCGGCCGGACAACGTAAGTGGTTGGTAATCAAGCACCTGATTTTTGAAAAAAGGTGTTGCAAAGCAGGGCTACAGGGTGTATACTTTTGGGGTTATGAAAAATGAAGTCGAACGGTACGGCATAACGGACGTTGATGGATTCGCTGAAAAACAGCGACTTGAAGTGGCACGGCAGGAGGTACATCTTCAGCGTGCTGAGGAACAGCTTAAGGTTCTGCGGCTCAAGATTGCTGCTGCAAAGCGGCTCGCACGGGCTGAAAAGATTTTGAAATAAGTGTTGCAAAGCAGGGCTACAGGATGTATACTTTTGGGGTTATGAAAACTTATCAAACGATTGAGCAGGGTAGTCGGGGTGCAACGTATCGCAACAGCGACGAAACCTTCACCGTCTACGAGATTTCCAAGTATCCTCGCAGCAGTGTTCTCGCTGGTCAGCAACGCCGTGCGTGGCTGGACGAGTTCACCAGCCTCGCCGACGCCCAAAAGGCATATCCCGACGCCACTGCAAGCGGCTGCACCTATCGTGAGCCGTACCTTAACCATTTGCCCGAGCAGGACACGGATGACGTGGCGTGGCTGGGATAAAAAGGTGTTGACTTTTCCAACTAAACCCTGTAGACTTTAGGCTCAATGAAAACCTACGTGGACGACAACTTCGGCACTTGGACAGGCATGGATGAACCGGAGATGGTGGATTTCTACCATCAGTGTCAGAAAACCAACGTAGCCAAGCGTTGCGACCGCTGCGGGCAGATGGTGCGGATTCAACCGCAGTATGCCATCTGCAACAGTTGTGCGGATGCTGCTGAAAGTGGTATGGACTACTAAGATTTTTTCGCACTGATGGACCGGCAATTGAAGCCCAGGCTAGCCTAAGCCTGGGCTTTTTGTGGCCACAAAACTGTAAGTGCTTGGTAATCAAGCACCTGATTTTTGAAAAAAGCTGTTGACTTCATCAACTAAATAGTGTATGCTATTAGCACGATGAAATTGATTACCAAGGAACTCGCCACTAAATTGAAGGCTGCTGGTTACGCTGGCACAGTGCCTATTTGCAAGTTGTTTACTCCGTGGGGCGGGGCGACGTGGCTGCTTACTGGTGAGGAAGACGGTATTCTGTATGGTTACGCCGACCTTGGGATGGGGTGTGTGGAGTGGGGTGGTATTGCTACTGCTGAGGAATTGGAGGCGATTCGTGGTCCATTTGGTCTCACGATTGAGCGTGACCTGTATTGGAAACCGACGCCGGGCATGAACTATGCCGCACAGGAAACTCTGGCTTGTGCCTGAAAGCGTAGTTAGCTAACCGAATGGTATCTGGTAACAAAGAGAAAAATCAAGTAAGGGCACCGAAAGATCTATTACCTTTGAAATCCTGACCGCAACAGCCGTGAAAATGCCTAAGCGAAATGCAAACGCCTCTGAGGCTACTGAGTATGGGCACAGAAAAGTAGCGATAGGAGTCGGGTCGATTGTAAGACGGACGAGACTCGGGTATCATGCGGTTAGCTAATTAAATCAAACAATATGATAACAGCGTTGCTGGCGCCTGTAAAATAGTAGATGCAAACGGAAACATTATTGTTTGATTTTTTGATTGGTGAATGGTTAGCGCAACTGTAAAAGGAAACGCTTCGGTACAAATCCGACGTTTGGGCTACGATAATGTCCACCAATTTTGGGCAGTAATAGCAATGGATAACACCATAATGTGAAAGCGGTCTAATCGGTTCAACTCCGATACTGTCCACCAATTTTTGAATAGTAGTATCAGGATGAAGTTTCACATATCACTGATCATGATATAAGAGACTGTGGGTTCAAGTCCCTCTACTATTATTCAATAACAAGCAAGCGATAGACGCTTAAGCAAAGCATTCGGATAATGCGCCGTCCGGTTCGGAGATTGGGTTCAAGTCCCAATTGCTTATAGGGAACAAACGGGTATCTTTGTCAAGAAGAATCTCGGTGAAATCCGCAAACTTGTTTTTTTGTGGCCACAACTTCGTAAGTGGTTGATAATCAAGCACCTGATTTTTGAAAAAAGCTGTTGACTTGTGTCGGTACAGCCTGTATGCTATTAGCACGATGAAAACATACATTGTGTATCTACTGGGCAAGGAAGTCGGATACATCAAGGCTCGCAATCATAATCAAGCCGAAGAACTGGCTTGGAAGAAGTTCAAGGGTGGACCTATGACCATCAGTGTAGCCTACACCGAATTGTGAAAAAATCTGTTGACTTTCTGTAAAACCCTGCGATACTGTTTACTCAATGAATACTGCTGAAATAGCCAAAAACAAAATCAGTGTCGGCTACTCAAGTCATGCCGACGACAATCGTGAGTTTCTGACCGTCAATGTGCCCAACGGTTGGGATGATGTCCGAAAACTCACTGGTAAGGTATTGACCTACGATGGTCGGGACTTTGCTTGGACCGGCTGGAACAGCGACAGCAACCAAGCCTATTGGGCACGCAACACCTGCGGTCCAAGCATGGTTGCCACAATTCGATAAATACCTGTTGACTTACCGCACTTAATCCTGTAGTCTAGTGTCTGCAATGAATACCGCATCCAACAGTATCAGCGTCACCGAACGCAAATTCAAGAATCCTGACCGCATCAGCGTCGTGCAACTCGCCAGTGACTATGGCTACGACAACACTGATGACTTTGTAGAAACCGAGTGCAGCGACAGCGTGGTGCCGGCTTGCTGTCGCAATGGCTGCGAGGTAGAACCCGATGGTCGCTGCGAACATGGTTGCCCAAGTCCGCTGCTGGCTCTGGGTTACATCTGAAATCCAACATTCCGAAGATGCACAACACCAAGTAAACCCTTGGTGTTGTTGCGTTTACACAGGCAACCTTCGCAAAATCCGAAGATGTATCCGAAGATGTGGCCACAAAAGAATCCAGGCTTTTTTGAAAATACCTGTTGACGAACCAGGTTTGGTCCTGTATGCTATTAGCACAATGAAACGAGTACTGTGTATGTGGCAGCGGGTTCAGCAGCAGAGTCTGCCCAATCTCAACGTGCTGCTGGTCAACGGTGAGTATGTTGGTTTTGTTTACAAGCCAAGCGACACCAAGACCGACAAAAATGCTTGGAGAATTTACACCGGTGTAGGCGATGATGCCAAGTTTGTGGGTCACAATTTTAGCAAAACTGCTGCGATGACTACCCTCAATAGGATTTTTGCTGGTAACAACGTGGAAATTGTGTTTGCCGAACCGTTGAATCTGCCGATTCTGGCTTGACTTTTTCTAAAACCTCCTGTATGCTATTAGCACGATGACACCTTGGCTGCACAGTAAAAGCTCGGTTAGAAAGTGGGGTGGTAGTCCATCTGACTACATTGCTCTGCACGATTGGTTCGATGAAACCAAAGCCTTCACCGGTGACTGGACACATCGTGCTCTTCGTCATCACTCAGCAGGTATTCAGTGGGCAATCGAAAAATTTGGTCATACCATAGTCAACAGTCTGGGTCAACATATTCCTACCAAAATGTTGGCAGAGCAACACGTCGAGGAAGATTGTGGATTTATTCCCACACCTGCGGATTACCTGAAACTTTTGACAGTAAATCCCGCTCCGTGGATGCTGCGAGTAAAAGTTCGCTCCAGCGATATTGCTGCTTGACTTTTAGAAAAACCTTCGGTACAGTCACTAAACAACTAAACAACAAAACAAAATATGGAATCAATTCAACCGCTGCCCGCTCGTATCGTCGCTAAGGCGAAGCAACTCAAAATCGAAATCATCACGCTCAACTTTAGTGGTGGGTCCGATGAAGGCTATCTGGACGTGGACGTGGATAGTTCACAGGAGATGGTTGTACCGAAGGATTTTCTCAATGAGATTGAGACGTGGGCGTGGGGTGCTTACAGTTACAACGGTGCCGGTGAAGGCAGCGATTATGGTGACGACATCACCTATGACCTCAAGGCTGGTACTGCGAAGTGCCAAGATTGGTGGACCGATAGGCGTGACGGCACGCCGGTGACTATGCCACTTGAGGTTGACGACGCTACTGAGTAAGTGGTGTGAGGTTTGCGGTAATCCTTCAAAACCGCTATTGACTTAGCGGCGTTTTTCTGCGGCTTGTGGCCACAAGCCCACTTTCTTGAAAATACCCATTGACAAACAGGGTCTGTGCCTGTATGCTATTAGCACAATGAACGACGTTTCCAAGCAACTCAGCGCAGCCAGCCACAAATCCACAGCCAGTTACGACAGCAACGCTGACTTTGCCACCTTTATTTCTTTGAATACGGTGCGCAGTGTTCCGTTGCGCAGCATTGAACAGTGTCTTCAACAGCAGCGGGGTATCGTGATGCTTGCTGACCACGATGCTATTTTGTGTGGTCGTCATCCATTGGTTGTGTGGTGTACCGACAACGAAGTGGTAACCAAATACACTGTGAACATCAATGAAGTTCCAGTCCGAGTTGCTACATTGATAATGCACACATCTATTGAATCTGGTGAAACTAGGGTTGTGTTGAGCAGCGAAGAAGATACACTCTGAATCTGAATTTTAATAAACAAAACCTATGGGCTACACTCACTATTGGAAAATTCGTAAATCGTTCACTGATGCCGCATGGACATCATTCACCAACGATGCCAAATCACTATTCGCTTCAACCAAGATTCCGCTAGCGGATGGATTTGGCGACACTGGCACCGTGCCTGAAATAGATGATAAAGGTGTCACCTTCAACGGATTGGAAGATGATGGACACGAAACCTGCCAAATCACCAAGTCGGCGTGTGACTTTGAGTTTTGCAAAACCGCACACAAACCCTACGACGCTGTGGTTGTACAAGTGCTTAAATTGGCACGCAAATACAATCCATCAATCGAACTGAGCAGCGATGGCGGAAATGAAGTTTTTGATTGATATGATACTAAGTAGAAACAAGCGTTACAAAGTCTGGTTTAGTCGTGGTAACATATTCGATACACTCGATATGGCTACTAAATATGCCAACCTGATACATTCACGCACCGGCACAATTGTTGCCATCACCGTGGTACGATAATCATTCGACTCAACCCAAGCACCAACAGCTTGGGCTTTGTGGCCACAAAAGATTCCAGGCTTTTTTGAAAATACCTGTTGACGAACCAGCTTTGGTCCTGTATGCTAGTAGCACAATGAACGTCAACATCAACTTCGACACCGACAACGCCGCCTTTGAAGACAACTTCCTCATGGAAGTCACAAGGGTCACTCGCAGCATCAAGGAAGCTATGCTCGACAGCGACAACACCACCACCATTCGCAGACCTCTCAATGACATCAACGGTAATCGTATCGGCGTTATCAGCATCAGTCACGATGTGCCGCTGAATCAACTCTAAGAGTCAGACTAATATCAATATGAATTCCGTTTGTAACGCACCATCAATCCGCAAGGGCAACTTTGTCACGGTCAATGTACCCGTCAAACAGTACAGCACTTTCTCAGACAGCAAAACTCTGCCTGCCGATACCGTATACCAAGTCACCTACGTCAGCCGCAACAATCCCAACCTGATTAGAATCTACGGCGGCAACATGGTGGGTAGTCGCACCATCAACGCTAGCGACGCCACTGTGGTTCCAGGCCCACAGTGTAGTGTCAAGGTGGGTGATATGTTCAGCAGCCATTGGGGCTACGAACAAACCAACGTAGACTTTTACTGTGTGGTCAAGGTCACTGGCAAAAGTGCTTGGCTAGCCAGTATGGATAAAACTCGAACCTACGATGGTACCATGAGCGGCACCTGTCGTCCCGTCCTCAAACAACCCATAGAGCTTGGTGCTGGCAAGCAGTATCGCATCAAGGTCACCAGCGATGGCAAGGTGTGCTTTCGCCTCACCAGCTACAGCCATGCGTTTCCCTACGATGGTGGCGACTGCTTCTTCAGCGAGTGGCATTGAACCAAGCATGGGGGGGTGCCGTGCAGCAATCAAACCAGCCGGGGGGTAGCCCGGGCCCTGTGCCAAAAATACAACTAACCGGGGGTGCATACGCCTATCCCCTGCTCAAATTGCCAACTAACCGGGGGAGCCCGGGGCGGGCCCTGTGTCAAGTGGTTCTGAACATGCAGGGCCCGGGGCCTTGACACCCGGGGTGAGAGCTTTGCAACACGCACGGCAGTTTTTGCGGTTCAAAGCAGCATATGTTGCTATGCGGTGTTTATTTGTGGTATTTTGGTGTGTGAGTTATTGAGTATGGGGGCCCTGACATTATTTTTTTATTGTGGTGGTAAAAATTGTGTGTATAATCTACATATGCTTATTGGTATATTGATTGATTTGTGTGAATGATTGAATGATTGAATGATTGAATGATTGAATGAATGATTGATTTGTGTGAATGAATGAAGTATATGAAGTATGATATAGAATATATGCAGTATGTGTATGGAGTGATGTTTACGGTATTTTTTAATATAGGGCCTATATTTCAGATATTGAGTATAATGCGGTGTCGGTGCAGTCGCAATGTGAGTTACAGTATGTATGTGTGTGGTATACTGGGGCAACTGTGTGTGATACAGTATTTGCGAGTTACGTATGTGAGTGGTATTTTTAATTATATCAACAGTATCTTGGGAATTGTGTTGAATGTTGTTGTGATTGTGTGTATAGTTATGTATCGGCCTCGAAGCAGGCAATGATACAACTATATATCTAGATATGAGATTATTACAATTTGTTCGTGATATGGTGGACAATGTGCGTTATGGGTGTTGGGGTTGCAATCGCAGCAACATGCGTATGTTCAACACGCAATTTAGTGCGTATATGTTGCCCAGGGTGACGTATTTGATTGATCATATGGATGTTGGTGGTACTAATGTGCCCGATTTATTGGATCCTGTGAGTGGCAACAGTATTGGCACCATGAGTGTTGATGAGTGGCGCAATGTGTTGTTAAACATACAATTTGCGTTGCAGTATGATACTACTGGTATAAATTTGCCACGGGGCAACAATTGGGATACTGACGAGTATCTGAATAATGAGATGCCCAAGATACGCAGGTTTAGTTTGGGAATGCGGCAATTGGGATTGTACTACAGTTATTTGTGGAATTGAATTGATTATGAGCGAAATTAAAGTAAGTAAAAACGTCACAATCACCATCAAAGGTCAAACCTTTATTTTGAGTGATTGTGAGGCAATTGAATTGTTTAATAAACTAAAAGATGCTGGTGTGAACGATCATACGATTAAATATCCGATGAATCCTGCACCTCATATGGATTGGCCTGCATGGCCTGCGCCATTTGTTCCATCGCCTGGGTATCCTAGTTCGCCGATTTGGTGCGATGGTGGTGAACGTACTGTGCCGTCGGGCACCAAGTTCTTTGGCGATGGAATTCTTGGTTGAATATGACTAAATATGTTAAATTGATTGCCAGGCCCAATACTTGGTTTAAGGCGGCAACAGAAGTGTTTGATTATGATTCTGATGAATATGGCAAAAGAATTACGCTTGAGTCATACAATAAATGGTTAGAATCTGGAACTATTTTAGCTAGAGGCATTCATATTAATGAAGATAGTGTTGAAGCTGAGGATGGTGAATTGTGTGGTATCAATGAATTTGATATGACTATTGTGGATGATGAAAAGAATATTGCGTGGCCACAGCCATTGGGTGAAATCTTAAAAGAGGCGGGTGTAACCATTGACAAAAAAACCAGAAAACAAAATTTTGAAGATGGCATACGATATATTCAAGGTTGACGTTCAGGTATTTCCGTGGTAAAGTAAGTGTATGAAACATTGTCTTAAACAGAGAGAAAAACTTAAAAAGAAGTTTACTTTTGTTACAACTGGATTTGATGGCCCGTGGGAAAAAGATGAGGTAACTATTAATTTTCAGAAACAAACGAAGAAGAAAGATGATTATCATAAATTTTGCTCAAGAATTTCTATGTGGGGAACGGATGATTTTGGTATGGAATTGTTGAATGTTTGTGAAAAAGACTTTCGTGATATGATTAATCTATGCATAAAAACAAACAATACTCCATCTATTGATGTTCTGAAAAAAATGGGGTATATCTTTTGTTGACGCTCAGGTATTTCTGTGGTAAAGTAACTAGTATGAATCAAGAACTAAAATTTAGAATTTGTTATACCGCACAAAATGGACAAAAGTCACTCATTTATAGTGATAATGAGAGATTTCTAATTACTTTAGATGGAAAAGTTCTTGAAAATTACGGCAATGACAAAAGTCCGTGTTGGGAAGCTCCATTTGATGTGGATGAGATACCAATAATCCAACAATACACCGGCTTGAAAGATAAGAATGGCAAAGAAATATATGAGGGTGATATCATTTATCATAAAAACTATAAAGTATATTGTCAATGTATCTGGGATGTAGAAAGACTTACATATCGTTGGGTAGGCAAAAATGTGAGTTTACCTATAGATACCCGTGATGATAATATGACATTAAAAGAAAAAATTGTCGGTAACATCTTTGAGACTCCCAATTTGATTAAATAATATGAGAGAATTAAAATTTAGAGTGTGGTCTGTAGACGATAAACAATTTGTAAAATCAATTTATCATGCTCACACTGAATGTTATATATTCATCCATGCCATGTTTGGAAATCCTGTCATATTTTCTCAATACGGCGAAGAAGTTGAATTGGATGAAACGAAATATATTATTCAACAATACACAGGTTGTCACGATTCTACTAACAAAGAAATTTATGAAGGAGATATACTTGCATATAATCATGGAAATGGAATCAACATCGGTTATGTTGGATTTACATCTGGAATTTTCTTTTTGAATTATTCGGATGAAAATAATGATGAACTTGGATATTTGTTGGTGAGCAATATTAAAATCATCGGTAATATTTTTGAGGATCCCGAATTAATTAAATAATATGAGAGAACTAAAATTTAGAATATGGGACAAAGTAGATAACCAATATCTTAAAGAGTTAGGTGTCTATTATTGGCACGTCTCCCGCAGCTTGGACGGTAAAGAGTTAGAGGGTGAGGCTAATTTATATGATCTATCTATATTGTTGCAGCATGAAAGTTTTGTCGTCCAGCAATACACAGGATTGACCGATTGTAAAGGAAACAACATATACGAAGGTGACATAATCAAAGAAACGCATTTTGAAGGCTGGAACGACGCCGTAGGCTTTGATTATTTTGGAGTAGTTAAGCATGTAGTTTATACTGATGAAACTAGTGGACATCAATTTTCTAGATATTCTTCATTTCCTAAGCTGCAAGCTATGACTGGCTTTGCTGGCAATCCGATTGGGGTCAAGTGTGAGGTTGTTGGAAATATTTTTGGATTTCCTTGCAGGCCCGATCATAATGGTGAATGTTTGATTTGCGATTGTTGGTTATCGGATTGTCCAATGGTAGATTTGGTTAAACTTGACTTGTTATAAAGTGTGTTGTAAAGTAAAGTTATGAAGACTCGCAAGCAATTGAATATATTTGAAATGAGTGTTGATGAATTTGTTCGACACGAAGAGAAAGAAAGACGGAGGAAAAATCTATGCGACGAATGCCGTGGTTCTGGCAAAATAGCAGAGGCTGGAATCTTTAGCAAATATTACAAATGTGAAAAATGCAAGGGAAGCGGGAAAAATAAATAAGATTAAATTATGACTAAACCTATAGGAGCTACGCAACAGCATATAAAAAACAAACCCAATAAAAAAGAACAATTTGATGCATTAAACAAAGCAACTTTACATGCACTTAGGACCGCAGGTTTAACCCGTGAACGCATGGAAAAAACTGAACAGATGTTAAAGAATAAAGAATTTGTTTCGGGTGAAGAATATGAACAGTATTTATTGGATTGTGAATATTTTCACCGGCACACACCATTAAAAATTTACGAACATCTATTTGCTATCAAAAAAATTAAGGATTGAATGAAATATGTTAAATTAATTGCCAGGCCCAATACTTGGTTCAAAGCTGGCACTGAGGTGTATGATTACAATAAATACGGCAAGCGGCTCACGCTTGTGGAGCTTGAAAAATGGGCACATGCTTTTCAGGGCTACATCAAAATAGAAAACGACACCATCACGGCTGTCAAAGGCAGTATTTTAGTTACGGGTATTCGTGTGTGTAAATATGATTATGAATTGGAACTTGGTTACAAGGTGGGTGAAGAGCGACAAGATGGTGAGCAGTGTAGTCTTGATGAATTTGATATAGAAATTATTGACGGTGAAAAAGTTGTTGACTTTGTATAAACTGGGTGGTATATTTAGTGTATTATGACTATTGAACGTAAATTGGCTAGTGTTGTTCGGATTGTGGACATTCAACCCATTGTTGGTGCTGATGCCATTGAGTTGGTCGGTGTCAAGGGTTGGAAGGTTGTGGTCAAGAAAAATGAGTTCAAGGTGAATGATTTGGCTGTTTATTACGAGATTGACAGCTTTTTGCCAATTCGTCCACAGTTTGAGTTTCTACGCAGAAGTAGTTATAAGCGTATGGGTGCTGTTGAGGGGTTTCGTCTCAAGACCATTCGTTTGCGTGGGCAGATCAGTCAGGGTTTATTGACTCCGATTCCGGAGGGTATAATTGAGGCTCAGGAAGGTGATGACTTGACACAGGCACTTGATATTGTCAAGTATGAGCCGCCAATTTCTGCTCAATTGGCTGGGTATATCAAGGGTGTATTTCCGGGTTTTATTCCCAAGACTGATGAAACTCGTATACAGAACTTTGAGGGTGACACAGGCTTTTTGCCACTGGGTGAGCGGGTGTACATCACTGAAAAGTTGGATGGTACCAGTTTCACTTGTTACTTCAACAATGGAGTATTTGGTGTATGTGGGCGCAACTGGGAATTGAGTGACACTGACGACAACAGTTTGTGGCGTATGGCTAAAATGTTGGAGTTGCAGGCAAAGTTGACTGCACACGGCAAAAACATTGCGCTTCAAGGAGAACTGATTGGTGCTGGTATCAATGGTAATTTGTATAAATTGAGCGACCACAAGTTGTATTTTTTTACTGGTTACGATATTGATACTGGCCGCCGTCTGTATTTTGATGAACTAAAGTGGTTGTTGTTTAGGTTGAATGTACCTATGGTGCCTGTGCTTGAACAGCATGAATATGTGTTGCCTACTGAGAATTTGGTGGACGCCATGTTGCGGTATGCTGATGGCAAGAGTGTATTGAACGCAGATGTTGATCGTGAAGGTGTGGTGGTACGTGGTCTTGATCGTGAGTTTAGTTTCAAGGCTATCAGCAACACATATTTGCTACAGAGTGAGTAACTTGGTGTAAAAACTTACAGGCCCCATCTAGCGATGGGGCTTTTTTATTTTAGAATAGATGTGTGTAATCGTAGTTGAACAATTCATTGATTTTCATAATTTTATCTGCTCGGCAGAAGTGATGATCTCGGCAGAAGTGATGATCAATGAATTGTTGTATTTTGTTTTCAACTATCCATGTGTGATCTGTGCCCAGAATGGTACCATCGTATTTTCCAAAAACGTGAGTGTAGCGTTGTATTAATTTATCTTGATCATATAATTTTGCGTGTAACATTATCAAATTTGGGTCATTTCTACTGAATTCTGAAAATGCAATTTCGTTGCTTGCTGAGTGAAAGCCTGCTGCATAATTCAAAAAGTAGTTAGCAGCTGATGGTTTATCGTATGCGGTTATTCTATAGCAATATTGTCGTTGTTGTAGTATGTTGAGGTTGTCATTGAATTTGGATTCTAGCGTGGGAATGTGTATGATGTTGTAGCCTGTGGTGATGCAGACACGGTGATCTCCAATAAATGGTGACCATTTGGTGTGTCTTTTTGTATTGGCGTCTATATTTGGTCTACAATCTAATTGTTGCAGCAAGTATTGTCTTAAATTTTGTTGATTGCGTGTCACCAAGAATTCGTCAACGTCCAAATATAAAATGGATTGATATTCATCGACCAAACGAGTTATATGTGTGTCGGCCAAATCTTGGATCCACATAATGTTGTATTTGTTGGGAGTTGGATTGAATGCTGGTATTACGTTGGCATCAATATTGGTTGTGGAGCCGTCGGAGGTATTATCGTCCAGAATGTATATGTCTTGTGCGTCAAAATAATTGCGATAGTATTGCAACCATTTTGGCAAAAAGTATGGTTCATTTTTTACGGTTGTGAGCAAAGCGATTGGTTTCATAATTATTTAGAATAGATGTGTGTAATCGTAGTGTATAAGTTGACTCAAATGGTGTACGCTACCATTGAAGCGTTGGGGAAAGTGATAATCTAAAAACTGTTGTGGTTGATTATCTATTATATACAAATGATCTGAGATTGGTGCGCCAGGCTCAAATTTGCTGAATTGGTGTAATACTTGTTGATATCGTTGCGCTGTATATTGCATATCAAACAATTTGGCGTGTAGCAGCAAAGCACCTGCGTCGTTGCGTTGATGTTGTGAGTGCCATTGTTCATTGGTTGCCGAGTGTTGTCCAGTATTGAATTTCAATGCATAGTTAGCGCAGTATGGTTTGTTATATGGTATACAATCATTGGCATATTGTCGTTGACTCAAAATATTTTTGGTAAAGTCGAATGTTGTTTCTCCTTTTTCTGGATAATGGATTATGTTCCAACCTGTTGATATCAAACAATTGATACCATTATTGATTTGTTGTTCAATGTATGATCGTAGATTTGGGTTGTGTGTTGGCACAATAAATTCATCAACGTCCACGTACATCACGTATTTGTAATCGTGCAGTAGAGTTTCAAATTGCAATCGTACATGTTGTGTCAACCATTGCCAGTCAAGGTTGTGGTTACCAACGAGCAGTTGTGTACGTATGTGTATATTATTGGTGCAGCCGTCATCACTGTTGTTGTTGAGCACCAACATGTCTTGGAGATCAAAGAACTGGCTGTAGTATTGAATCCATTTTTTTAGAAAGTAGGATTCGTTCTTTACGACGGTAAATATGGCAATATCTCGTTTCATATAACAACAATACATATGTATGTGTATATGTTTGATAAAAATGCCAGTTGTGTTTTGATATCTGTGAGTGATCCGTTGTTGATGTATATACGAATACTTAATTGGCGCAATAGGCTACAATACTTGTTTGATAATTTGTTTATTGCTGTGAGTCCAGGTCCAACTGATAGAGATGCTGCTGAATTGACTCAGGTACGGCAATATTTTGATCAACTCACACAGAATGATCCCAGAATCAAGATTGATTATTTGGATATAGGTGAAGGTAATCATGGTGTAAATATACGCACTGTGTTGAGTAAAAATTGGGATCAAATACGTGACATTGTTTTGATCATGGAGGATGATGATTTTATTGTCAACACTGATACGTTGCAGATGTATATGGACAAAATCAGAAATGGTGATGTTGATTATGTGGGTGAAGTGCGTGGGTGTACCAACAACAATGATTTATTGGCGTTTGAGCGAAAGATTGGTATTGAAGATAATCTTGTTGAATCTGGTTTGAAAAATGATTTGTATTGTTTGCATTACCATCCGACTCATTTTTTGATTCGCAAGCAACATCTACGACCCGACGATATATTTGAGGCACACAATCTTCCTGTGGGATCTAAAATCAATATGCGGGGTCGTGAGTTTTCGGTGGACATGGATACTTCTATGGACACGTTTGTGTATTTCAGCATTAATTTGATGAATCGCATAAATCGTGGCTATGAGCATTGTATGTATCAACAAAACATATCTGAATACAGTGACAAATTTGCGTACTGCTTTTATCAGGGTATTCATCATCCTTGGTTGCAAGATGGTGGTGATTTTGAACAGATGGCTACAACTCGCTATCATTTTCATATTGGGTCAGCGACGTGTTTGGGTAGATTCGGATTTGAGACTCACAGTATTTTGACCCAACCAATGTTTGAAGAAATGGATAATTATCGATATGATTCGGATTTGCAATACACCGTAATTGAAATTTATCGTAGATATTATGTATATAAATGCGCATTTGATACTGTAAAAGACGATGTTGAGTTTGTTCCTTTTGTTAAAACTTACAATCAAAATTTCACTCAAGCCGAGCAGTATTTTGAAAAAATAGACTTTGATGGTATTCTAAAAAGTAAAGACCAAGTATTTATATCTAAGAAAGTATATGAAGTTGTATTCAAACACATTGCTGGCACATATTCGCTCTGATCGATTTTTGTAAAGAACTATTGTTTTATTACTATTTATAGTAACATAGGTTAATAATATGAATTCTACACAATTACATAAGATAGTAAAAAAACTACAAGATCAAATCTTGACTGAAAGTCACGATCTTGTTTTGCAACAAGCTGGCGCAGCTTTGAATAAAGCTCATACTGCTGAAGATTTTATGAGAGGGTTTGTTGGAAAGAGGCTGAAAGATTTGTTGGATGCTGGAAGCTTTGCCAATTTGTATGTGATGAACAAGTATGGTATTGGTAGTGAATATGATGAGCAAGATGATAAGGTATTGTTGAATAAATTATGGCAAGCTGCTACTGGATTTATCAACAATCGTGTTTTGGAACCAATCAGCAAGCAACGCAAGGTTTGGGATGCTGAAAACTATGCAAAGCCAGAATATATAGATTGGAAAAAGCAACGTGCTTTGGTTGGTAAGGCATATAGAGATGCTAGAGACAGTGGAAGTGCGGATGCTGATGAATTGAAAAAACAATATTTCAAATTAATCTCGGAAGATCCTACACTGGGTGATTACAGAAACATGATGGATGATATGAAAATAGTGGTTCAGCAATTTCATAATAAACGATTAACGTTGAAAGATGTATTACCAGCGTCGGAGGATACTGAGCAAGACAAAAAGAATTGGGCGTCTGTCGAAAAATTATATTCAGATTTTCGTAAAAATACAATTAAAGAACAATCATCTATGCCTACAAATTATCCTGCTGTTAAAGTATTTGTGTCTACTGTTGGTGGAATTCGTATATTGATGTGGAAGCAACAAAACTTTGACCGAGAAGTTGGTAGCGATGCTAATGTAAAAACATATGGTAATTTTGCAAGCTTGATTCGCAATCTTGGTGTTGATCCCAGCAAATTAATGACATCGGATCGTGATGCTGTGCAAGTATTAAAGTTTTTAAGTTCCAGTGAAATTCGTCAACTCACCAACAAAGAAAGTGTGATCACCACAAGCATACCACCAGAAATTATGGATAAATTCAGTACCGATAAAAATTTACAAGAAACCAATTCTATGACCAAAAACCAAAAATTCAAAAAACTCATTCGCTCAATTATTGCCGAAGAGTTCAAAGGAAACCCCAATGATGCAGCTGAAGTAGAAAGCGACAAACTTACTGCGCATTTAAGTGAAGATTCTGTTGCTGATGATATCAAGGATTTGGAGGCATTGTTGGCAAATCCAGATGCATCCAGAGCAAAAGATTATGGCAGCATTGAAAACTATAAGAAAATGTTGCGCAGCAAGATTGCACGTTTGAAGGGTGATGAAACTGGTATGGGCCCGGAATATCGTGTACGCAGTGATGAACCAGCACCATTTGGATATGGTCTTGATGAAAAAGGTGATGTCAAGAAGGTGAGTGCCAAGGCGTTGGATCAAACCAAGGATGGTACAATCGATACTGGAGATGCTGTGGTTGCATCAAGAAAAGAAAAGATTGCATTGAGCACGGGCAACAAAGCAGATGCTGCATTTTACAAAAAGATCAAAGCTATTGTAAATAAACACAAAGGTCGTAAAGTATAACATATGAAGATGTCTCGTATCGAACTAAAACAAATTATCAAAGAAGTTGTAGACTCAGTATGCAACGAGGTTCTGAGTGAAGACTATTTTGCCAGAGTAAAAGCCACGCCACTTGATAAATTTGTGGCTCAAGAGTTAAGCGAGGCTGATATGCTTGGTGCCACAACAAAGGCAATGACTCCAGATGAAATGCAGGCATATTTGCAAAAGGTTCGTGGTGAGCCTGTTGTGAATAAAAAAACAGGGTTACCTAAGTTAGATAAAAATGGTAATCCTGTATATGTGTCCACGGCTGACAAGGTGGATAAATATAAAATGCCGTATGTTCACCGAGGCAATATTAAAATCAAGGATGAAAGTGACCGCACGTTTGATTTGGATAAACTAAAGGCAGCAATCACACAACGTCCAGACAAGATTCTGAAGCAGAACGAAAAGATCACGCACAGTGGTGGCGGCAGCACAATGTATTACAACATTGGTTTACCGGCACTGAAAGGCTTGGCGGTCAATGAAAAGACTGGAGAATTTGTGGTGGTGGATACATGTCCTGGTGCTGGTGCTTGCAAAGTATATTGTTATGCCAAAAAAGGTGGATATGTTCAATGGAAGGCAAGTTCGTTGTCACAAACACGATTGTTGAACTTTTTGTTGAATGACCCACAAGGATTCAAAGCCAAATTGGAGAGTGAGTTGTCCGCAGCAAAAAGCAAGTTTGGTAAGAAAGGAACAAAAGTTGTGGTACGCTGGCATGATGCTGGTGACTTCTTTAGTCCAGAGTATGTGGATTTAGCATACAGTGTAGCCAAAGACTTTCCAGATGTTGATTTTTATGCTTATACCAAGATGGCCGGTGTGGCATTGGGCAACAAACCAAACAACTTCAAGATGAATTTCAGCATGGGTGCCACCCCAGATCAAGAAAAACAAATTAATTTCAGTAGCACCAAACATTCAACTGTTGTACCAAAACCAATGTTTACCGATTTGATCCTCAAGGATGCGGATGGTAAATTGGTAAAGGTTGATGGTAAGATGCAATTCAAATCACCAGATGCAGTGGAAACATTGAAGCAGAAGTTGGCGGCGAAGTATGGTGTGAACAAAGATAGTGTGATCACTTACGACGAAATGATGAAGATTCCAGTTGGTGACAAGCCTAAATGGAATGTGATCATCAAGCCTGGTGATGGTGATGATGCCGCAAATCGAGCAGACGTGATTGGGTCGTGGTTATTGATTCACTGAAAAAAACTTAAAAAAGATTTGATGTTTTTCAATTTCCAAGATAGTTATTCGTATATGACACCAGTTTGTGTACAACATATTAAGCGTGAATGGTATAATACAACCTTTAATAAAAAAAGGTTGGCGGCTGATATTTTGTATACATAACTAATAAAAAAAAACAATATCAACCGTCACCCAGAAATGAGTGACGGTTTTTTGTTTGAAAATGTTGGTAAAAAAATGATGTTGACAGTTACAGAAAGGGTGCTAAAGTAATAACAGTTGCGAGACAAAGCGCAGCAAAGAAAAACGAAAAGAAAAAAAAGACAGTTGACAGCGATAAAAAGTGTGATAGACTGTTAGAACAATTTAAGAAACGAAGGCTTGAAACTCCATCTGTTGAGCCTCCGCCAGTGAGTTGGGAAACCAACAATAAGGTAAAGTCTGGAAAAATCAATTGATTGGTCAACGGGTGTTATGCTGCAATACAGAACCCGTATGGCGATGAAATTGCGATTAAGATCGTTATTTTCTTTATATGTATATGATATGGGTATACTACATGAATTAGGAACAAAATATAATACGGATAAAGCTTGGTGTCACAGATACATGGATTTTTACGAACAATTTTTTGCGCCGATTAAAAATGATGTTAAAAAAATTATTGAAATCGGTGTACAATGTGGCGGAAGCATACAAACATGGTTAGAATATTTTCCAAATGCAACCGTGTATGGAATTGATTGTGCGCCTCGACCAGAAGTTTTGCAACATGAACGTTTTGTTTTCATTACAAAAGACGCTTTGAAAGAAGACGTTTATGGTATGTTTTCTGATGGAGACATTGATATCGTAATTGACGATGGTAGTCATTACATGTCGCAGCAACAAGATGCAATAAAATATTATTGGTCAAAAATAAAACCCAATGGTTATTTTGTAATGGAAGATTTACACACATCATTTGCGGGTGAATCACACAATCCACAATATATTGATAGATTACCAACAACATACGATTTTCTCGCAAACAATCTTGATTCGCAAGATGTCGAATTGAACGCAATTCGAAAACAATTTTATGAACGACACCACTACAACCGTGATGGTGGATTGCATATCAATGCAAGTCTTACGTGTGTGATCAAAAAGTAATATATAATTTTGCCACCTTAGCTCAGTTGGTAGAGCATCAGTTTTGTAAACTGAGGGTCGTCGGTTCAACCCCGACAGGTGGCTCCAGTTTTAATGTTGGATATCCTCTATGTAGTAAGAGCATTGCCTGTGAAGCAATCAAAGGGAGTGCAAATCTCCTTATCCACCCCAAATTTAATGGCCTTATCGTCTACGAATGAAATAGGATTCTGGATTCTCAATCCGGAGAACTCGGTTCAACTCCGAGTGAGGCTACCAATTTACAATGGTCTATTCGAACATCAGCTAGTTCGCTAGTTTTTCAAACTGGAAAAGTGGGGGCAGCACCCACATAGACTACCATTTACGGTCCGGTGGTGAAACTGAATATCACACAACATTACGAACGTTGAATTTAGGGTTTAACTCCCTACTGGACCACCAATTTAGTTGTCAGATGCAAAATTCTGAGTTCCGTTATATTCAACTACCGAGAACAGGCATCAGGAGCGATCATGCTCTGCCAACTAATTAATTTATGATATCCGCCCATGTTCCAAGGCAGGCGACAGAGACTCCAAATCTCAGTGGGAAAGTTCGATTCTTTCGGCGGATGCCAATTTAACAAATGCACATGTAACTCAGTTGGTAGAGTGCGAGTTTTCCAAACTTGCTGTCGTGAGTTCGAATCTCACCATGTGCTCCAATTTCCACTAATATAAATGAGATAAATAAAAAACGGCATGGTCTCATGTAATGGGTTCGATTCCCAACCCGCTGATGAAAATCAGAAGTGTAAGCCTGTATTATGTGAAGTGGAATCAATTTTTATGGGATTGTAAGAGAATGGCTTCATCGCTTATCCTGTCACGATAAGAAAGTCGGGTTCAAATCCCACCAGTCCCGCCATTTTTCAAATACATTAGGTGAAGGCAACGAACGTAGTTTAATTGGTAAAACAACCGCACGAATAAGCGGTGATCATTCAGTTCGAGTCTGAATCAACAGTTGAAGTAGTAAGTAATGTATTGACACTGATAGACATTGAATGTTATAATCTGACGAGATTATGATTAGTAAGTGGAACAACGTGAAATCCAGTAAACACTTTTGAAAGAGAGTCGGTTGAAGTCCGAACGGAAGTGCAACGCACCCTAAGTAGTGGTAAGAGAATCCACGCTTTCAAATCAATTTTTTAATTCCCGAGTAGTGTCAAAGTAGCACGGAACGCTGTTAACGTTCTTGTGAGGGTGCGAGTCCTTCCTTGGGAGCCAATTTCAATTCCTATCTAGCACAACGGTAGTGCGTCAAACTGTTAATTTGATGGTTCTTGGTTCAAATCCAAGGGTAGGAGCCAATTTTTAATGGTAGTGTATCCAAACTGGTGAAGGAGATCGACTGTAAATCGATTGCCATGTGCTAAACTTGTAGGTTCAAATCCTATCGCTACCACCAAATTTCGTGTAATAACGAACAGATAGGTTAAACCGCTAAACTTCTAGAAAGCTAAAGTTTTATCTATCTGCCAATTTTAATGGGAGTATCGCATAGCGGCAAGTGCAAGACGCTGTAAACGTCTCGGTTCACGCCTTCGTAGGTTCGAGTCCTACTGCTCCCACCATTTTAATCTGTGTGTAGTTCAGTAGTAGATCAAAGCACTGCTATGATGGTAAATGACACCGCAAAAGGGCAGAAGAAGCTTAGGCCGTTGGTGCAAATCCAACCACACAGATCAATTTATACAT
>Ga0114967_10001245_pt1 | contig 21259 bp, 16 predicted proteins | sample M_130628_MF_Meta_FD_92639 | JGI IMG/M metagenome (GOLD analysis project Ga0114967, IMG submission 92639) | Freshwater microbial communities from Lake Montjoie, Canada to study carbon cycling - M_130628_MF_MetaG | ecosystem: Environmental > Aquatic > Freshwater > Lake | place: Lake Montjoie... | reverse complement strand
GAGGTGGGCGCCCCGAACTGGTCGGCGATCACGCGCAGCGAGTCGCGCTCTGCGGCGAGGCGCAGGATGGTCCGCACGAAATTCCGGCCGCGTGATGCGTATACCCAGCTCGTGCGGAAGATGAGGTGTCGGCAGCCGCTGGCCGCGATCTCGACCTCTCCCTCTCGCTTTGCCATTCCGTACGCGTTGACTGGGCGTGGCTCGTCGGACTCGGACCACGGGGAGGAGCCGCTGCCGTCGAACACGTAGTCGGTCGAGTAATGCACCAGAAGTCCGCGTTTCTGGGCCATGAAGCGTGCCAGGATGCCGACGGCATCCGCATTGATCCGGCGCGAGGCTTCCGGGTCGGTCTCCGCCTGGTCCACGGCGGTGTGTGCGGCTGCGTTCACCACGAGGTCGGGGTCGACCGCCGCCAGGCAGCGCTCGATGCTCACGCCATCCGCGAGGTCGATGTCCGGGTGGTCTAGCGCCACCACGTCGAAGAGGCACGCCAGCGAGCGCCGGAGTTCCCAGCCCACCTGGCCGTTCTTACCGAGGAGAAGGGCCTTCATGACGCGTAGTTCGTGGCGATCCAGTGGCGATACTCGCCGCTGGTCACGCTGCGCACCCACTCCGGGTTGTCCAGGTACCAGCGGACGGTCTTGCGGATCCCGGTCTCGAAGGTCTCGGCGGGCTTCCAGCCGAGTTCCGCCTCGATCTTGCGGGCGTCGATCGCATACCTGCGGTCGTGACCCGGACGGTCCTTGACGAAGGTGATCTGCTCGGCGTAGGAGCGGCCGTCCTCTCGCGGGCTCTCCGCGTCAAGCACGGCACACAGGGTGCGCACCACCTCAAGATTCGGCTGCTCGTTCCATCCGCCGATGTTGTAGACCTCGCCGGGGCGGCCATCCTGCAGCACCCGCATGATCGCACTGCAGTGGTCTCGGACGTACAGCCAGTCACGCACCTGCTGGCCGTCACCGTAGATGGGCAGTGGCTTCCCAGCCAGCGCATTGTGGATGCAGAGCGGGATGAGCTTCTCGGGGAAGTGATAGGGCCCGTAGTTGTTGGAACAGTTGGTGGTTAGCACCGGCAACCCATAGGTGTGGTGATAGGCACGGACGAGGTGATCGGAGGCTGCCTTGCTCGCTGAGTACGGACTGTTGGGTTCGTATCGGTTTCCCTCGTTGAACGGAGGATCGCCTGCAGCGAGCGACCCGTAGACCTCGTCGGTGCTCACATGCAGGAAGCGGAAGGCAGGCTTGGCCGCGGCGCAGAGACCACCCCAGTAACTTCGCACCGCCTCGAGCAGGCGGAACGTGCCGACGATGTTGGTCTGGATGAAGTCCTCCGGACCATGGATGGAACGATCCACGTGGCTCTCGGCCGCGAAGTTCACGACCGCACGGATCTCGTGGGTAGCCAGCAGGCCGTCCACCAGGGCACGATCGCCGATGTCCCCGTGGATGAAGCGGTGCGATGCGCTCGACGGCAGGCCGGCGAGGTTCTGCATGTTTCCCGCATAGGTGAGCCGGTCGAGATTGACCACCGGCTCATCGGTTGCCCCGAACCAAGCGTGGATGAAGTTGCTACCGATGAAACCGGCGCCGCCGGTGATGAGGATCGCCATGGCATGAGGGTACCTCGACCCATCACGCAACGGCAGTGACACACCAAGAGACGGACCAGCGCCGAAGAATTACGGAAGAGATGACTCGCGCGATGAACACGAGACCCAGTCTTGCTGGCCCTGCAGGGGCGGAACTGGCGCTCGGAGCACTCCCGTGGAGCGATGCCTCCCCGACCTCGGCGACTCACCCTGCACCGCGGTCGATACCAACCGATCGATTTCCCAGCGCCCCGTGGGTCAACCCTTGAAAATCCGAATGTTGTCGGCCACGTAGGAGATCATCTCGTCGGTCATCTCGGGGTAGATAGGAAGGCTGAGGATCCGGTCTTGGGCGCGGTAAGCGTTCGGAAAGTCAGCCGACGAGTGCCCTAGTCGCGAGTAGCAGGGATAGAACGGGAGCGCCTTCGGGTAATTGAGCATTGTCGAGATTCCCGCCGCATTCAGGTGGGACATCAGCCTATCGCGATGATCGGCCTCGATGACGTACAGATGCCAGACGTGGGATCGCCCGGGCGCCACGCGCGGAATCAGAATGCCAGGGATGCCGGCAAGCAGTTCGTCGTAGCGGGCCGCCACACGGCGGCGTTCGGCAGTCCACTTCGCCAGGTGCGGCAGTTTCGCAGAGAGGACCGCCGCATGCAGTCCATCAAGGCGACTGTTGATGCCTTCGATCTGGTGGCTGCCCTTGCCGCCGTGGCGCGCGAACATCGCACACCAGTCGGCGAGCGAGCGATCGTTGGTCACGATGGCTCCAGCATCGCCCATTGCGCCTAGATTCTTCCCAGGATAGAAGGAGAAGCTGGCGGCCGTACCCATCGTCCCGACCTTCCGTCCCCTGTACTCAGCCATGTGGGCTTGGGCGCAGTCCTCAATCACCCAGAGCCCGTGCCTGCTGGCGATATCGAGGATTGGGTCCATGTCGGCCGGCTGCCCATAAAGGTGTACGGGGATGATGCCGACGGTGCGCGGAGTGATCAGCCGCTCGAGCCTCGCCGGGTCCATAGTGAAAGTCGCGCTGTCGGTGTCGCAGAAGACAACGGATCCACCCGCCTGGGTGACGGTTTCCGAGCTCGAGATCCAGGAGTGCGCGGAAGTTATGACCTCGTCACCGGGAGAGACCCGCAGGCCACGCATCAGCACGTAGAGCGAGTCTGTGCCGTTGGCGCAAGAGATGCAGTGCTCGACGCCAACCGCAGCCGCGAAATCACGCTCAAAGTCGGAGACGAACCGACTGCGGATGAATGCCGATTCGGCGATCACCGTCGCGATGGCGGCATCGATCGAAGGCTTGATGGAGAGGTACTGCGCGTGGAGGTCGACGAAGGGGATTTGCATGGGTGTGCCTAGATGTGATCGGTCCGTATCACACGCCCTGGGCGCGTACCGGAAGTTCCCGAATCAGTCGGGCGGGGTTGCCGGCGTAAATGCCCGGTCGTTCGATGTCCTTGGTTACCACGGCGCCAGCGCCGATCACGCAGCCGGGCGCGATCCGCACCGGCATAATCGTGGCATTTGATCCGATGGACACCCGGTCGCCAATCACCGTTGAGCGCCAAAGTTCCTTCCGGCCACGAGCGGGCCCTCCCCCGGTGAAGGTGTCATTGATGAACATGACACCGTGGCCGATGAAGCAGTCGTCGCCGATCGTGACCAGCTCGCAGATGAACGAATGCGACTGGATTCTGCTTCGGGCGCCGATCTGAACGTCTCGCTGCACCTCGGTAAAGGGGCCGACGAACGAGTCATCGCCGATCGAGCAGCAATAGATGTTGCAGGGCTCGACGACCGTGACACGTGCGCCGAATCTCACGTTGACGACCGCGACCTGCCTGAGAATCGGCTCATTCACTTCGGTGCTCCAAGCTTGCAGTGCCGCGGACTGAATCGAAGCTGGACCTCCCGGCCCGTCTCAATCGACTCGTAGATCGCCGAGATGAGTTCGAGGCTCTTGCGACCCTGTAACCCGTCGACCAGTTGCGTACGGCGATTGAGGATGCAGTCCACGACATGCTCGTAGTAGGCCTGGTGCCCGAAGCCATAGACACTGGGCGGGTTGACGGAGTACTTTGCAACGACTTCTTCGTCACCCGGCTGCTGAGTAACGAACTGCCAATGCTTGAGCTGGTTGACGGCAAACCCCCCGATCTCGACGGAGCCGCCCTCGCCGAGAACGGTAATAGAACCCTCGAGGTCTCTCGGGCGAACGGCGGTGGTCGCCTCGATGACACCGAGCGCACCGTTGCGAAAACGGAGCGCTACAACCGCAGTGTCCTCCGACTCGATGTCCACCAGCGCCGTCGTGGCCATCGCAAAGACGGACTCGACGTCTCCCATCATCCACTCGAGAAGGTCGACATGATGGCTGGCCTGGTTCGCCAGGACGCCGCCGTCGAGGGACCAAGTTCCGCGCCAAGGGTCCTGGTCGTAGTAGGCCTGGTCGCGGCTCCAGCGAACCCGGACAGTGCCCATGACGAGTTTGCCGAAGCGGCCGCGCTCAAGAGCCATGCGGAGCTGCACGACCGGAACGTTGAACCGATTCTGCTTGACGACAAAGAGCTTGATGCCAGCGATGTCGCACGCGCGAATCATCGAATCGGCATCGTCAAGGGTCAGCGCCATCGGCTTCTCGACCACAATGTGCTTGCCGTATGGCGCGAGCGCGCAGGCGTGCGCAGCATGCCGGCCACTCTCCGTGAGGATGACAACCACGTCGATCTCGACATCGCGCATCATTTGGTGCATGTCCGTGAACATCGGCACCCCGAACCGGCTAGCGACTTGGCGGGCTTTGTCGCCGATGATGTCGCAAACTGCGACAAGCTTGGCGCGCGCGATCTCCCCGTTTCCGAGCAGTTCTGCGTGTCTCCTCGAAATCCTTCCGCATCCAACTAGCGCAAACCTGAGCATCTCCGCAGTCTACCTGACGACAGCGGAACGTATCAAGTCACCTAGCCGCGTGAGCGCGACAGATAGCCAGAGATGAAGTCCTCCGGGCCATGGATGGAACGATCCACGTGGCTCTCGGCAGCGAAGTTCACGACCGCACGAATCTCGTGGGTAGCCAGCAGGCCGTCCACCAGGGCACGATCGCCGATGTCACCGTGGACGAAGCGGTGCGATGCGCTCGACGGCAGGCCGGCGAGGTTCTGCATGTTTCCCGCATAGGTGAGCCGGTCGAGATTGATGACCGGCTCATTGGTTGCCCCGAACCAAGCGTGGATGAAGTTGCTTCCGATGAAACCGGCGCCACCGGTGATGAGGATCGCCATCGGCGCAAGCTACACGCAACCGAAGGGGACGCACAGTGCCAAAATTCGCATACGGCCGCTCCGCACAGCAGAAATCTCGGAGCAGCGCGGATGCAACAATCGCCAGCCAAATCATCACCGTCGAGAAAATGCGATTGACGACCGAACGGAATTATGCGAGCGCCGAGATTCCACTACCCTTGCAGGAACAACTGACGCGGCCAAATCAACAAGCAAATCGAGCGTCTGCATGTTCGATCGCTGAGCACCGGATCTCGACGAAACTTCGCGGCTGTCTCCGAAACGACGATGATTCGCACATTCATGGATACACAGAAATGCCAACCCTAATGGTCGCACACGTGTTCATTCCACTCGCCAGCATAGCGCTCAACGTGGCGACTGCGCGCTTCGAAGAGCAGAAACCAACCTCTGCCACGCAAGAGTGGGAGGCTGAAATCGTGGTAGGGGCTGCGGGGGCTGCCCTCTCGGGACGGGACAGCGTGTCGGTACAGGCAGCTGTTGATTTCGCTGCAAAAAGAGGTTTCAAGACGGTACGCCTTTCGGCAGGTTCTTACACGTTCAGGTCCGCTGTGCAGATCCCCACCGGGGTCAGGTTGGCTGGCATGGGCAACGCCACGGTAATAAGGCCGAGCGAAGCCGTTCGAAGCAAGATTGTCGCCGATTCCGAGTGGTATCAGAAGAGCATCGAACTCGACGACGCGAGCAAGTACTCCACCGGAGATTCGGTCGAGATCGCATGCACCAATCCCGACTTCGGATGGGCAATAGATCGGCTCGTCGTTGCAAAGCGAGGCAACAGGCTGCTGCTGAGTGAGCCCCTCGGCCAAAATGTATTCGTTCACAACAAACCCGAGTGCTCAAACCTGCATTCGTTATTCATTGTTTCGCAGTCGTCCGACGTGGAAATCCGGGATCTGCGCATTGACGGAATGGTCGGCTTCACCGAGACCATGAACGGCAACTTTGGCGGCGCGATATTCGTGACCAGATCGAGCGGAGTGAAAATTGCGGGTGTCACCGTAGAGGGATTCAACGGCGATGCAATTTCCGTACAGGCCTCGTGCGATGTCGACCTGAACCACTGCAACGCGACCGGGAACAGGGGTACTGCGCTCCATCTAGGCTCGGGATCGCAGCGAGTTACGTGCTCCAACAGCGAATTTTCGCGCAACATGATAGGAGTGTTCCTGTGCTGGGGAGTCAAGCAAACCTCGTTGCGAGAGCTGGCCGTGTCGAGTAGCACCGAGGCTGGGATCTCGGTCGGCCATCGTTGCGAGTCATTCCAGGTCGAATCATGCCAAATCTCTGAAAACGGCTATGCAGGATTGATCGTTCGGTCAGACCTGATCGGCTCCGGCGAGGATTGTCCGTCGGGAATTCTCCTCTTGCACAACACATTCTCCGAGAATGGAACGGCGGACAATCAGTCCCCAGAGCTGCAGTTCGACTGCGCGGTACGTGAAATTCAGATCCTTGGCAATACATTTTCAAACAACGATGCAAAGACGAACCGATCAGCGATCATATTCAATGGACCTGAGGCGTCCGCTCCAGCTCCCACGGGGAACAGCTTCAGGGGATTCGGGAAACCCTTAAGTGTGTCCGGCGGGCTGCCCCCAACGCCCCAACACTGATCGAGACGTCGACATTTCAGATGCCGCAAACTCGCCCGACAGCACTCTCCTTGCGATGTACTCTCCCTACGCCTCACTTGAGCACGAGTTCTTGGAGTTTCCCACTGCACTCACGGCAATGCGGCGAACAACTTGCAAAGCACCGTGTCTGAGCTAATCAGCCGGCCGGATGTCGCCACGCTCCAGGCGGTTCTGGCAACGGCTCGCCCCTGTACACGCGTCATGTCCCTGTCGGGTGTAGCAGCGCGCGATAAAGACCTCAGCGGACACGCGCCGGGGCCGCACGCAAGGCCCGACGCGGTTCATCGAGTCACGAGGTCTACAGACCAGCCACGGACCCCGTATCGCTCGGGAAGCCGCGCCAGGGGCGATGCGTCCGGCGGCGCACGGAGGAAGTTCGGATCAACCTTCGGTGCAGCCCGGTCGATGACCAGGATCCGCGTCGGATCGAAGAAATCGTGATCACGCACGACGGGGTTCGTGGTGATCAGCTTACGCCCGGAAGCGAGCGCCTCGAACGTCCGCAAGGTCAGCCCGGTCTGTCCCGGATGGTGGATGTCCAGAATCGCAGAGTGTTCGCCAAAACGGCGGGCCGCCTCCTCCGCAGCTATCGGTGACCGGATGATGCGCACGTGCGGATCAACGCGTGCATGAATGGACCGCATTCGATCGATCCACCCACGGAAGAGCATGTCGTGCGTACTGGCGATGCCGACCACCCTTTCCATGGCGACGAAGTGCGACAGCACGCGTGCACGCTCGGGATGGAAACTGCCGAGCGAATAGACCGACTGGTCGCCACGCGACTCAACACGCCAGTAGCAATCCGCGGCATAGAGCGGCCGATAGATCCAGTTCGGACGCTCGGAGCAGTCGGCGGGATCGAAGCTGAGCACGCGGTCGAAGCAGCGGACCTTTTCGAGGACATGCGGGAAATTGCGGACGCTGTCGAAGAGGTACGCGTTGAAGGCCGCGTCCGGCAGCTTCCTGCGAAGGGACTCAAGGACCGAAACCGACACGCCTTCGCCCTTGATGACAACCACCGTGTCGAAACTTGCGGTGCCGATTTCCGAAATGCGGCGATTGAGCGATCGTGCGATGCCCTTCTCCGCGATGCGAGGAGCCAATCGAAGCATCGCCTTCGCGGGCGCGGAGTCCGATGGCCGCGTGGACCAGGATTCGACTTCCGCTCCCAGGCTGCGCAGCGCCGACGCAAGAGCAACGTCGACGCCAAAGAACGCCGGATGCAGGATGAGCACCCTGCGGCCCGACAATGCCGCGGCCGTCATGAATGTTCGCTCCCGATGCTCGTCTGATCGATGATTCGCGCGGGCACCCCGACCGCAAGGCACCCTGCGGGTACATCGGTGGTCACGACTGAATTCGCACCGACCACGGCACCGTTGCCGACCCGAACGCCTCCAAGGACCACGGCTCCGGCACCAAGCAGCACGTCGTTGCCGATGGTTGGACGATGCGACGGGGCGAAAGTGGCGTCAAGTCCACGCGCACCGAGGGTCACCCCTTGGTAGATCGACACATTGGCGCCGATCTCGACCGCACCGATGACGGTGCCGTGCGTATGGGGTAGATAGAGGCCGGGACCGATGCGGCAACGCAGCGCCACCTCGATGCCGAAGACCGCGCAATTCAACGCCGAGATGGCCTGACCGAGAGGCGCCATTCGTGCCCCTGCCGCAAACGATGCAGCGCGGACCAGCAGCACCGGGAGCATTCTCGGCGACAGCAATCCCGCCCAGAGATGCAATCCGGAGGACGGCGAATCTCCCAGTATGGAACGGAAGCGCACAAGATCCGCACGCAGCAGATCGCGAGTCCGCATGCTGTCGTTCACGCCCCGCCCCTATGCGCGCCCATCAGGCCCCGTTCGACCAGCTCACGATTCGCGGAATCGAGCCGGTCGACGCCAGGGGCCTGGGACAGCACCCACGCAGCGAACCTCCCGAGACCCTCCTCGAGGGAAACCTGCGGACGGTGCCCGAGCACCGACTGAAGCCGAGAGATGTCCGCGATGTTGTGGCGGATGTCGCCAAGCCGATACTGCCCCGTGACGCGGGTCTGCGCCTCGAGACCGAGCGCCCGGCCGAGCTGACGCGCGACTTCGGATACCGAAGTTGCGCGGCCGGATCCCACGTTGATGACCCCTCCAATCGGGTCGGCAAGCTCGATCGCCGCCAGGAACGACGACGCCACGTCCTCGACGTGCACGAAGTCGCGGCTCTCGAGGCCGTCCTCGAAGATCGGCAGTTCCGAACCGGCACGTATCCGGTTCGAGAAGATCGAGAGGATGCCCGTGTACGGGTTCTGCAGCGATTGGCCCTCGCCGTACACGTTCTGCAGACGCAGAATCGCGTGGTCGATCCCCAGGGATGCGCAACCGATCCGAACGTAGTCCTCCTGGGTCCACTTGGTGGCTGCGTAGATGGATGCGGTCCGCGGAGGGTCGGATTCGGATGTCGGTGTGGCCGTCAACGCGGCTGCGCACACCGGGCATCGCGGCTCCCAGCGGCCAGCCGCCAGATCAGCGCCGGTACGCGCGTCAGGGATAGTCCGCGCTAGGCCGCAGTGGTCACAGCGGTAGGCGCCTTCGCCGTAGATGGAGCGGCTCGAGGCCAGTAGCACGCGCCGTACGCGCGACGAGGTCGATTCCCGCAGGGCCTCGAACATGAGGCCGGTACCAATGACGTTGCACGCGGTGTAACGAGCGATCTCGTACATGGATTGCGCGGTTCCGGTCTCCGCTGCAAGATGGACGATCTCCCGGACACCGTCGAGGGCGCGGCTCCAGTCGGACCGCTCCGTGACGGAGCCCCGGACGAAGTCAACGAGGGTGTGCGACGCCCATTCCGGTTCGCCGGCCGCCTTGCCATGTATCTGCTCCGAGAGACTGTCCAACACGCGCACCGGCCTACCAGCGGTAATCATCCGCCGCACGATGCACGATCCGATGAATCCGGCACCGCCGGTGATGAGTAGCACGATCCTGCCTTCCTTCCGCTAGCAGATCTGGCCCAGTTCGTGACGTCGCCATCGCGTACACGAATGGTTCGGTCTAGGGATTCCTCGACCGCCCCGGACGCCAGTCTATCAAGGAAGGATATCTTCCCCGTGCCGCTCGCAAGCGAGGCTCGGGATGTGCCACACGGCAAATAGGAGAGACATCTGCAGACAGAATTGATCACGACCCGCACGATGCCGGACTCGACAACGGCACACCAGACGCGAAACGGCGGCGTTGGATGGCTTTCGAGACCGGCGATCGTCTTCAGCGCAGCGTGGATTTCCTGTGCCGCTCTGACCACCCTCCCGGTTACTGAGCTCTTTGCTGTATACGCACAAGAGGCGAGCGTCATAGCGCTCGTACTCATCGTGTCGCATCTGGCCGGAGCCGCGTTCGTCGCAAGGTTCCCGGTCCGAGCCCCGCATCGCGCGCAATCATTCACTGGTTCGCGCAAATTCGAAAATCGGCTCCTCGCTATTTGGGCGTTGGTATCGGCTGTTGAAATCGTGCATAGCGGCGGGATTCCGATTCTCTGGCTGAGAACCTCGCCGGAGAAGACGTACGCAGATTTCGGCATTCACAGCGTGCACGGTGCAGCGAACGGTATCTGGCTCTACCTTTGCTCTGCAACTTGCGTGCGACTCGCGACAAGGACGTCGACGAAAGGAGATTGGCCGAAGGCGCTAATCCTCGGCGCGTGGCCCATCCTGATGCTCTCAAGGGCCCTTCTGACAATAGCGCTGGCGACGGTCGTCAGCTACTCCGCGATTTCATCGAAGAAATCGCGTCTGACCAAGGTCGCCATCGCTGTCACATTGGCTGCAGCTTTCATTTGGGGATTTGGACTGCTCGGCGACGTGCGCAGCTCTGAATTCTCAATCAGCTCCGCACTCGGCGTTCAAGATACGAATCTGCCAACCGGGATCCTGTGGGTGTATGCCTACGCTGTCTCGCCCATCGCAAACCTTGCGCTCAATGTCAGTTCTGCGATTCCCTCGTATGAATTCCTACCGGCAAATACCCTGAGCCCGCTGCTTCCAAGCCAAGCTCGGCAGGCAATGGGGATCGACGTCGGATTCAATGGTTATCTTGGCGACCTTGTCCACGGCGCTTTCAACGTGTCAACGGCGTTCAGTGCGCCCTACCACGACTGGGGCTGGCCGGGAATGGTGCTGATGTCGTCGCTGCTGGGCGCGGCTGGGCAGCGGATATGGACAACCGCGCGGCTGACGGGAGAGTTGAGCCTCCTGGCCGTGTTCAACTCGCTGATTGCACTGTCCATCTTCACAAACCAATTCAATCAGTTGCCCGTGGTGTTGTTCTTGGTTCTCGTCCAGATGCATCCGATCGGCGTGACCGTCGCACGGAACAAGAGATCTCGTCGAGTCAAAGCGTGAAGCCACTTCTGATCCCGAGCGGTTCCTCAAGGCTGAAGTTCGAGCGCGAGTCCTTCGCAGAAATCCCGATACGGCTGCAACAGATCATCCATCATCCGAGGATCGCGGCACTGTGGCAGCCGGGCCGACCCGGATGCCCACGCGCCCAGCAACTCACCCACGGCCAGCGGGCCGATCGCCTGGATGCGCTGCCCACCGTAGCGGCCGAGCAGGGTGTCCACGTCGCTCCCGGCGCGCACCATGATCGGGAGGATCGGCCTGCCTAGCGAGAGGTACTCGAACAGCTTGGTGGACACCACACCGCCGTTACCCTCGTCGTTGTAGCCAAGGAACAGCAGCGCATCGGCATTGGCCTGGATGACGCGCGCGACACGACTGGTCTGGTGCGGCACGAACACCACCGCTCCCTCCAGTTCAGAACCCTGAACGAGCCTGCGAAGGGAGTCGCAGGCCCCGACGAACACGACCTGATTTCGCTCACGGTGCAGGCTGCCTGCCGCAACGGCGTTCCGGATCCCACCGATGATCGTCTCGAGGTCGAAATGCCCCTCGGGCATGCTGCCCGTGTAGACCAGCTTGGTGGACGCGGGATGCAGGGCCGGGTCCAGCGACGTCCAATCGAAGCCGGTGGAATCCTTGTCGGACTGAGTCACGTGGGTGGCCACGTTGTACGCCACTTGCACAGGGCGCCCATACGCACGGAATTCGTCGGCCAGCTGATTCGAGACGGTGACGCACGCATCCGCGCGCGAGAGGGCAGACCTCTCGATCCACGTCCTCAGCGGACGGAGCCCGCCGAGCGCACGATGATGCGCCCATGCGTCTCGCATGTCGACCGCGAAATGGAAGCGGCCCGACCGGATCGATCGCAGCAGCGCGCCGATCACCACGACCGAGAATGGCGGCGAAGATGCGACGATGATCACGCGTCCACCGGCGGCTGGCCTTCGGAAGAGCAGGCGAACGAACAGCGCAAGGACGTTTGGTAGCCACAGATCGACGAGCAGCATGTGCTTCACCTGACGCACTGCCCGCACCGCAATGCCCTCTCGCACGGAGGCAGCTGGCTTTGCTCCTCGGCGGATGTCGTCGCGCAGGCGATCGAGATCCGCATGCGTGCGGAGAGTCCTGTGAGAGATGCGTATCGCGCCCTTCAGAGTGAAGGCCTCGATCGAAAGTCCCGAATCGATCAGAAACCTGCACCAGCGGAACTGCCGGTGGCTGCTGGCACGCTCGCCCTCCAGTTCGGAGGTGAGAAGCCAGACTTCCCAGGCTTGGTCGCCAACATGCTGCGGAGATGAATCGTTCATGAGCCTAGTTCGGGTCGGAAGTGCCCGAGGGGGCGGGGATGGTCACCGAGAAACGGCGGCGCCAGCGATCAAGGCAAATCACTCGCCAGAAACGATAGTCGAACCGCTTGCGCCCTTCGCACACGGCGTCGAAGTCTCGCAGTATCGAGGGCGAAACGATGCCAGGGAGGCCATCCACCGCCTGCTGGAGCAGGGAGCGGAACTGACGGCGATGGGTGTGGATCATCCAGAGTTCCTCAGAGCCGAGGAATCCGAGCTTGTCCTTGCGGTCGAGTATCGCATCGGGGACCAAGCCGCGCATCGCACTGCGGAGGGCCTGCTTCTGGACGCCGGACCCCAACTTCGCGCCAGCGGGCGTCGCGATGGCGGTCTCGATGACATTCCGGTCGACGAACGGCACCCTCGCCTCGATGGAGAAGGCCATTGAGTTCCTGTCCTCCCAGCGGAGGAGCATGGGCAGGTTGCTCCGCTCCACCATGTCCATGGACATCGATGCCACCGACGACCAGTTCCCCGCACGACGCGGGTCAAGGCGCGAGGCAGCGATGCTCCTGAATGCCGGATCCAGCCACGTCCGCTCCGCGAACGAGCGGCCATCCATCAGTCCCAGCAGGCGCCGCAGGCGCGGACTGAAATACGCAACCGTATATCCAAGGAGGCGATGGATGGGCAGCGCGGTGCCGGAACGGACCTCGCGCATCCTGCGGATCCACGTCAGCACGCCCCCATGGCGTAGCTCCTCGGCCAGGAAGGCGCCGACAAAGCCGCGATATCCGCCAAAGGCCTCGTCGGCACCCTGGCCATCGAGCATGACCGTCAGCCCCAGTTCGCGTGCCTTGCCGAAGACGCACCACTGGACGAAGATGGAGGAGCTCACGAAGGGTTCGTCCTGGTGCCAGACAAGTGCGTCGAGGTCCGCCAACAGCCTGTCGGCCGAAGGAGCGACGATGTTGGGAATGGCGCCTGCAGCCTCGGCGGCCAGCGCCGCATAGCGGGTCTCGTCGATACGGGGGTCTTCCGCAGAGGCCGTGATGGTCATGAGCGACCGCCACGATCCGAGGTCGCGGATGCGTTGCGCGGCCAGCGCGACGATCGAGGACGAATCAATACCGCCGGACAAGCAACTACCGACCGGGACATCTGCACGGAGATGCAGGCGCACCGACTCGTCGACGATGCCGCGGATGTCGGCGCCGGCACCGACCCTCGATGCGACGGCTTGCGCCAAGCTGTACCACTGCTCCGACCGGGACGCTGCCTGCCGTGCCGGATCGCCACGCAGGGGAAGGCGCATGAGGCACCCGGGAGGAAGCTGGCGAACGCCCTCGAAGAGCGATTCCTCGCGGTGATCCGATTGTTCGTAGAGGAGGAAATCCGCGATGCCGTCCAGCCTCGCCTTGGCCGACCATCCATCGAGCACGGTGAACGCCTTGATCTCCGAGGCGAACGCCATCCAGCCGTCACCCGAGCAGAGGTATAGGGGCTTGATGCCGTAGGGATCGCGGGCAAGCACCAGCTCGCCCGACGCGGTGTCGACGATGGCGAGCGCCCACATCCCCCTGAGGCGTTCGAAGCAGCCAGTACCCCACCTTGCATAGGCGACGAGCAGAACCTCGGTATCGGTGCCGGTGGAGAAACGTGCGCCGCTCGCCTCGAGCTCCTGCCGTAGCTCCACGAAGTTGTAGACCTCGCCGTTGAAGGCGATCCACAGCCTTCCGCCATCACCGACCATCGGCTGGTGTCCCGCCGCGGAAAGGTCCAGGATCGACAGTCGGCGATGCCCGATGGTCCAGCAGTGCGCATCGAACGCCTCGCCCGCCCGAAGAGATGCGCGTGGGGCTGATCCACCGCGCCGGTCTTCCAGTACCGAAGCAGGGGTATCGGCGCCCGAGAGCGCAACGGCGGCGCCATCGCGGAAGACGAGGAATCCCTCGTCGTCGGGGCCGCGGTGCCGAAGAACCCCACTCATCGATTGCAGCGCGCCGGCGACCTGCGACGACCGTCCGATGTAGCCGTAGATCCCGCACATCAGAGGGCCGATCTTCGGATGACGGCGAAATAAGCGCAGTACATGACGATCTCCACCGAAGAATACAGGAACACGAACGAGCGGATCTCGAGCCGGCTGGCCGCCAACGGAAGCACCGCCAATGCGATGGCGAGATACACGGCCTGCCATGCAATGCCCTTCCCGAACTCACGACGCACGATAAGCAGGCCGCTGAGTGGCGACACGACGGCGCGCACGCACACCGCAGCCGAGAGCGCGGTGAGCATCCATCGATCCTCGACCCAACCGGCACCGAGGACGAGGCGCGCCAAGTGCGGGCCCATCAGCAAGACGGCCACCATCCAGGCGATCGCGAGTGCGGCGAGTACCGCGAACACCCTCCGGAAGCTCGACGCCAGCTGATGCCCGCCCTCGAGAGCGTCCTCGGCCCAGCGCCGCTGGAGCACCTGCCCCAGCGAAAGCGCCAGGAGCATCATCGGTGCACCCACCAGGCGCTGTGCCTGGGTGACGCGACCGCATTCCGCCAGGCCGTACGCACTGGACATCGACCAGACCGCCACGCTGAACCCGACCACGTCCATCAAGGTGCCGATCGAGCCGAGCAGCGGGAATCGACCGTAGCGCACGACGGTCGAGAGCATCGGCGCGAGCCGTGGCCGCGCAATCGTCCAGGGAAGGAACGCCAGCGCGCCCAACCCCCACGAGCACGCAAAGCACCATCCAAGCCCCATGCCCGAGAACAGGGCAAGGACGACGAACACCACGCCTTGCGATGCCCGCAGCGCAGCGACCGAGCGGATGTGGCCCCTGCGTATCAGCGACATCGCGATGGCCTGCGTCGCGGTGACCAGGAGCACCGTCGCCCCGATGAGCAACGCGAGGTCCCGCCACATCGCGATCCACTGGCCCGAAAGGAGCATGAAGCAGGCGATCGCCAATCCCCAGAGAAGCGCGAGCACCAGGGCACCATCCCGAAGGTGACGGGCATCGCCATCGGAATCGGAAACCAGGATGGCATGGTCGAGCCGGAGGGATCCGAGATTGAGGGCGATGTTGGACACCGACAGGAGATTCGCGAGCAAGCCGAATTCGGCAGCGTCGAACCTGCGCGCAAGCCATGGCGTCGCAAGAAGCACCACCCCCTGGCTCACCGCGTAGCCGAAGGCAAGCATGAGGGCACGATTGGTGGACCCGCGCCCATCCCGCAGGATTCGTATGGTTCTGGCGAGTGTCACCTGCAAGCTCCTGCACAAGAAGCAACCCGCTCTGCGCGCATCGCCCACGCGGGAACTTACCATGAGCGAATGCTCGATCGGACGCGAGAACGTTCCCCGGAGGTGCCATCCCGAGGCGATCGCCGAATCCTGATCACGGGTGCCAGCGGTTTCGTCGGCGCCGCGTGCGCCAAGGAAGCGGAACGCCGCGGACATGCCGTCCTCAGATGCGGGCGCGAGCGCCAGTCCCACGGCTGGCACCGCTACGACTGCGGGGAACCGCTTTCGGCGGAACGGCTTCCCCTCGATGTTGATGCCGTGGTGCATTGCGCCGGGATCGCCCATCGGTATCCCCCCAACGCCCCGAGCGAGGCCGAATACCTGGCTACGAATGCGAACGCCGCAGCGGAGCTTGCACGAGCGGCTCGCGGACGAACCCGGCGATTCGTGCTCGTGAGTTCCGTCGCCGCACTGGGGAACAGGCACCGGGGACCGATGGTCGTCGATGCCGTGCCCGAACCCGAAACCCCCTACGGGAGATCCAAGCTGCTTGCGGAGCGGTTGGTGGCCGAAGCGCTCGCAGGAAGCGGCACCGGGTTCTGCGTACTCCGTTTCCCGGCGATCCACGGTCCCGGTGCGCCCGGGGCGGTCGGGCACCTCGCATCGTGGATCAAGGCGGGACGCCCGCTCCCGCGATGCTGCGGATCGGTGCGCCGAAGCGTGATCGGCATCGACAACGCGGTCGATGCCACCCTGCTCGCATGCACCCATCCAGGGCTTGCCGGCTGCACTGCCATGCCGACGGACGGCGAGGCTCCAAGCGTGCTCGAACTAGCGGACCGCATCGCCCGGATCCTCGGGGTCAGGCTCCGCACGGTTCCCTTGCCCCGCATGGCGCTGCGCATCACGTCCAGGGTCGGCGAATTCCTCGGCGTGGGCGGAAGACTGACCGCTGCGGCCGCCAGGATGCTCGAGAATTCCGTCATCGAAGACCACACGCTCCAACATCGCACCGGCTGGGTACCGCAGACATCGCTCGATGAAGGCCTCGCACTTGCCCTGCGGGAGGATCGATGAACGACCATCCGTGGAAGTTCGCCGTCGCCACCTTCGGCGCCTCCCTGCTGCTTACCCTGCTTCTGCGCAGGTGGCTGCTTTCGCGACAGTACCTTGACCTGCCGAATCACAGGAGTTCCCACTCGGTGCCGGTGCCGCGCGGCGGCGGGATCGCGTTCGTGGCCGTGGCGTGCGCCGGACTTGCGGCAATCAGCGCCACCGGCGTGATGCCTCTGGCGACGGTGACCGTCGTACTGTCCATCGTCGGTGTGGCGGCGGTCGGCTTCTGGGATGACATTCGAGGCGTTCGCCCAGGCGTACGGCTTCTGGTGCACATTGCATGCGCAGCCGTCGCCATGCAGGCATGCGCCGGTGCCATCACGCAGTCAGCCCATTCCGACACGGTCGCCCACGCGCTGCTGTGGGCCTCGATGGCCGTGGCGGGGGCCTGGTTCGTGAACATGTTCAACTTCATGGATGGAATCGACGGCATGGCGGCCATGGAAGGCACATTCGTGCTTGCGGCGGCTGGCACCATCATCCTCGCAGGCAACGGGACGCCGGACGGCGCGTTCATTCCCTGGGCCATGCTTTCGGGCGCTGCCGCGATCGCCGGATTCCTCATCGTGAACGTGTCCCCTTGGAGGATCTTCATGGGCGATGCAGGAAGCGGGGCCCTTGGGTTGCTCGTGGCGTGGTCACTCGCCGCATGCGCGGCTGCAGAGCTCCTGAATCCGTGGGCAGCCATCGTCCTGCCGGCGGCCTTCACCGCCGACGCCTGTGCCACGCTCGCCGTGCGTCTCCTGCGCGGTGAGTCGCCCGCGCAGGCGCACCGAACGCATGCGTACCAACGGATGGTCCGGCACGGAGCCACCCACGCACGTGTCACCGCCACCTACACGGCCGTGAACCTGGTGGTGGTGCTGCCGGTGGCGATGGCTGTACAGCGTGGCTCGATCTCAGGGCCATTGTCGACCCTTGTTCTGCATGGCCTGCTCGCAGCAACGGCCTTCACCATCGGAGCCGGCCGCGAACCAGTAGCGAAAGTGCGATCCGATCCCGGGGGCTAACCCTGGACTTCAGCACCGCTGCACGCCGCGCAGGACATCACCTGCCGCCGCACATCGACGCGGTCGTGCTGACCGATGGCGGCCTCAAGCCGCTGAACGCGCGGCTCCAGCACGCTCCATGCCTCGAAATCCTCCGAGGCGACCATCATGGCCACGTGAGAGGATGGGCGCAGGTTTGCACCGATCACCAACTCCTCGAACATCTTCTCCCCAGGCCGCATGCCCGTGAACACCACCTCAATCTCGCCATTCGGGTTGGACGCATCGCGCACCGACCGCCCCGCCAGCCGAATCATGTTCCGCGCCAGGTCCGCGATCTTCACCGGCTCGCCCATGTCCAGCACGAACACGTCGCCGCCCTGCCCCATGGCGCCGGCCTGCAGGATCAGCTGCACGGCCTCCGGGATGCTCATGAAGTAACGCGTGACGTCGGGATGGGTCACCGTCACCGGGCCGCCGCTCTCGATCTGCTGGCGGAAGATGGGCACCACGCTGCCGCTCGAACCAAGGACGTTGCCGAAGCGAACCATCGTGAACTTGATCCCGTGCTTGGCGCCGAACTCCGCCTGCAGCGCCTGGAGCACCATCTCGGCCATGCGCTTGGTGGCACCCATGACGCTCGTGGGTCGCACGGCCTTGTCGGTGCTGACGAAGACGAAGTTGCGCACGCCGTGCTTCATGGCGGCTTCCGCCACTCGCAGCGTGCCGAGCACGTTCACCTCGGCGCCTTCAGGCTCGTTGTCCTCCACCAGCGGCACGTGCTTGTACGCCGCCGCGTGGTAGATGGTGTCAGGCGTGTGTGCGGCCAGGATCTGGTCGATGCGGACTGCGTCGGTGACCGTGGCCAGGTAGCGGTGGATGGCCGGCCGCGCGGAGCCCGGCGCTGCCGCGCGCTGGGCGCGGCTGAGTTCGGCATCGATCTGGAACAGGTTGAACTCGCCGTTGTCCACCAGCACCAGCGCCTTGGGGTCAAGCGCCAGCACCTGCCGGCAGAGCTCGCTGCCGATGGAGCCGCCGGCGCCGGTCACCAGCACGGTCTTCCCGGTGACGTTGGCCGAAAGGAGCGCAGGATCGGGTTCCACCGGCGTGCGGCCCAGCAGGTCCTCGATGGTGAGGGGCTTCAAGGCGTCCACGTTGACGCGGCCGTCCTTGATCTCCGCCATGGTGGGCACGGAAAGCACCTGCACGCCACGCGCGGCGGCGTGCTCCAGCAGCGGTCGGCATGCCACGCGGCTCTTTGGGCTGAGCGCCACGAGCAGCGAGTCGAACGGGGTCTCGGCCAGGACGCGGTCGAACGCCTTGAGCGGGTGCACCCGGATGCCGCGCAGCGCCGTGCCCGCCAGTCCGGGGGCGTCGTCGAAGAAGGCCACGATCACCGATGCCCGGTCATGGGCCATGGCCGATGCCAACCCTGCGCCCACATCGCTTGCCCCGAGGATGGCCACGCGGTGGTGAATGCGGTGCTGCACGCGAAGGAAGCGGCGGACGACCAGTCGCACCCCACCGGTTGCCAGAAAGAGCAGGACCCCCGCGATCACCGGCGCAGTGCGGGGCAGCCCCTCGCCGCGTCCGGGCGTCAGCAGGAACAGGAGTTCCAGCAGTGCCGTCGCGGCAACGCACCCCTTCAGCAAGAACCACGCATAACGCGGCCCAATGTATCGGGTGATTTCGCGGTAGAGGCCAAATGTCCAGAAGATGGGCGGCACCACGAGTGCGGGCACCAGCAGGTACCACCAACGTCCTGCAGGAGGGAGTGCTGCGTCACCAAGGCGGAGCATGAACCCCGCCCAGAGGGCCACCGAGGCGGATGCCGCGTCCCAACCAACCATCAGCCACTGCTTGCCGCGGCGCGACAGCCGCTCGCTTGCATGCAGCGCTCGATCGAGTGGGTTGGCGTGATTGATGCTCACCGGAGCATGAAGTCTAACCGAGCAACCCCAGCATCCGCTAACCTCTTCGTGATGGATTCCCGAGACTCGAATGCCATGCGCCCCGCGGATTACCCCATGATGGAGGGAACCCGCGCCATCATCATCGAACAAGCGATGCAGGCGCAGGGCTCGGCGACCGCCGCGGAGATGCTCGCCCGGCTCCTGCGCTGGTGGCGACCCGCGCTGGTGATTGCGCTCGTGGCTGCCGGCGGCGTTGGTTACTGGGATTTCCAACGAAGCGGCCGGATACAAAGCGTTGCATTCACCGTGGTGCGACCGACATGCGAAACGCCTTCCCTGCCGTCCGCGGCGGATCTGGCGAAGGCGCTGAACTCGATCCCCAGCAAGGAATGGAACATCAGCGGCGGCAGAGGCAGATCCGAGGCCCGCTCGGACAAGGTCACGGCAGGCGTCGAACTCACGTTCACTCCGGCAAGCGCGGATGATTCGACGCCAGGGCTGTGCCGCAAGGAAGCCGAGCGAGTCATCGGCGAACTCAACGGATTGCTCGAACCCGACATGCAGCGAGCGAAGGCATCGGCCGATGCAACCATCGCCGCACTCGATCAGTCGATTGCAGAGGTGACCGCACTGGCAAGGGATCACTCCGGAGCGGATGGCAACCCGGGCACCGTGCTGCTTTCGAGACAGGCAAGTGAAATGCGCGCACAGCAGGCCACGCAACGGGTGGCGCGCGATTCGCTGCGAGGTGCCCGGCTCCTGGGCAACGAGGCAATCACGCGCAAGGTCTCGTTCGCCAGCCCCCCGATCACCGGCCTGCTCTCCGGCTTCATTGCCTTCGTCATCGCCCTGTTCCTGATCTCCTTCGCCACCGACGTCGCCGCCGCGTCCTGCTCCGCAAACGTCCGGAACACCTGAACCATGGCATCCGTCGTCTTCTACTTCGAGCTCCACCAGCCGTTTCGGCTGCGCCGCTACTCGGTGTTCGACACCGACCCATTCTACTTCGACAACGAGGCCAATTCCGGCATCCTGCGCAAGGTGGCCGACAAGTGCTACCGGCCGACCACGGAGAAGCTGCTGGACCTGGTGCGCCGGCACGACGGACGCTTCCGCGTGAGCTTCGCCGTCAGCGGCACCGCCCTGAAGCAGCTGGAGGAATGGGCGCCCGACGTGCTCGACACGCTCAAGCGCCTGGTGGACACCGGCGCGTGCGAGCTGCTGGACGAGACCAGCCACCACTCGCTGGCCTTCCTCTTCTCGCGCAGCGAGTTCGACGAGCAGGTCCGCCTGCACCGCGCGGAGGTGGCGCGCCTCTTCAACGGGTACAAGCCGCGCGCCTTCCGCAACACCGAGCTGATCTACAGCAACGAGCTCGCCGGCCACGTTGCGTGGCTGGGTGACTACCGCACGGTGGTCTGCGAGGGCGTCGACCGCATCCTCGGGGTGCGCAGCCCCAACTACGTGTACGCGCCGCCGCAGGGCGCCACGCCCGCGGGCAAGGAGCCGGTGCGGCTCCTCCTGAAGAACTACCGCCTCTCCGACGACATCGCCTTCCGGTTCAGCGACCGCAACTGGAAGGAATGGCCGCTCGATGCGCAGCGCTTCGCCAAGTGGGTCAACCAGATCAACGGCGACGGCTACCTCTGCAACCTGTTCATGGACTACGAGACCTTCGGCGAGCACCAGTGGGCCTCGACGGGGATCTTCGACTTCCTGGACAAGCTGCCGGAGGCGGTCTTCGACGTGAACCCCGGGCAGAACGGCTTCCT
>Ga0114967_10001241_pt1 | contig 21280 bp, 21 predicted proteins | sample M_130628_MF_Meta_FD_92639 | JGI IMG/M metagenome (GOLD analysis project Ga0114967, IMG submission 92639) | Freshwater microbial communities from Lake Montjoie, Canada to study carbon cycling - M_130628_MF_MetaG | ecosystem: Environmental > Aquatic > Freshwater > Lake | place: Lake Montjoie... | reverse complement strand
TCTACATAATCCTTACTGCGTCTTGGACTAATATAAGAACCACCAAGAACACACATAATAATATAATTCTGTATCTGCTGTAAATCGGCAGATGATAGTTGTTTCTTCTTATAAAGCAAATCCGCAACCTTCTTCAACTCATCGCATACTTCCTTGACCTGATTTGTTTCAACCCAAGACGCTTCCTGCTGCGGAGTTTTCTCCTGCTTGTGAATATCCTTGTTGTAGTCCCTGACATCCTCCGCCATCAAATCCCGATACGCCTTCTTATCAGTAATAATCACAAGTGCCGATAGAATGGTCTTGCGGCGATTGGGAGGCATATCCTTCAAGAAGGTAAGGACTGGTTCGGCATTATCAAACTTCCCTAAATCCATATCATCATCCTTAAAAACCTTCTTATAGAGGTTCTTCAAGATGGAAGCGTAAGTAGTGATAGATGACTTGGAGAGTGTGGAGCGTTTGCTATGTATGTAATCTTTAATCTTATCCATTATATAATTAAGTAAGATTATTATTTGGAGAATTAAATAACGAATTATGCCTCAATATTGACTTTGTCCTCATTCTTGTCATCCCAGTTGTCAAATGTCATTGTAGCGGTTTCAACCCGCATCAACGCTTCCAGCAACTTCTTCAACTCAAAGTGAGTTTTGCGATGTTCTAAATAATACTGCTTTGACATCTCGCCAGTAGCGAGTTCTTTCTTCGCCCTCTTCTCCAACTGATATAGACACTCGTTAAACGCATCCATACGACGGAGTGTAGCCCACAGCATATAGGAGATGATATTGGATAAGGTTTCCTCATCTCGGCTGACCCACTTGGTATTCGGGGTATTCAATAGTTTTACGAATAGTAGCAACTTTGAATGATTGATATTGTCAAACCTCTTTATATCGTTTTCCATATCTTTTAATAAACTGGTGTAGGCGTCCAAAAACACATATAGCGTCGTCAAATGCTTCTTCGTCAAAATGTAGCGACCCATTATAGTATGATATGGTGTGATGTCTTTAAGTGAGTTAATCACAATAATCCATATACACATCTGTAAAAGGCGTAATACTGATTAGGTCAAAATGACAAGAGCATATTAAAAAAAAATATTTTTAATAAACTATATTGATTATGAATTATAGTTGATGTCATTTTTGATATGATTGAGTAATTTAACAAACATAGTAGTTGTCTTATTTGATTTTTGATTATTACTCCTAACCTTCATACGCTTATCCATATACTTATAGAACTTGTAAATTGGAAACTCAAAGCAAGTTAGGTTTTTGTCTTTTTTCAAGACCTCTCTCAACTTGGATAGTGTGAATGGCGTATTTTTACCCCATACGGCGTAATACCGATTAATCACAACATCAAGGGGTTTATCGCATATTTGACTTATAGTCAAGTCATACGCACTATCAACTGCGTAGTTCATATTAGTTTGGCGTTTGGTTTTATAGTCAGTGATGGAGAACTCATCATCACTTTCCATATGCGTAATGTGCTGTTCCCAAATCCAATCCTCATACTTATTGACAAACACCATTGTAGCCATTCTAGTATGTATATGGCGTTGTCTTTAAGTGAGTTAAGCATACTAATTCATATACACTCAATAAAGTTGTATTGCTGATTAGGTCAAAATGACAAGAGCGTAATAAAAAATATATTTGTATTATAACGATGCCGATAATCATTATAATACTGTTTTGTTTATTCCATTTCCCCCATATTGCTTTTTTTGTATTTTCATTATTTTTATATATTAGAGAATGCTTTGTGCCGCTCGATAAATTATAGATACTCGCCAATCAACCCAATCACATCTTCGCATAAATTGGTTTTCTCCATCAGTATATCAAACGCCATACCCTTCTCCTCATAACGAGTGAGTTCCTCCAAATACCAATACCACCAAGAATTATTACAATGATGCTTTTGCGTCCCTTTGGGACATTTCTTGGGCGTCTTATGGATTTGAAGTGTGAGTGTGATTGTCTTCAACGCAAAACAAGATGAATGTATGATACGACCTCTCACTCCAACATCTGGTAGTGTCTTGTCCCTAATCATATTACTCAACTGACGATTAGACGCACTAATAGTATTGTTGATATAGTATGATTTATCACTACCCACAACAACGGCGTTCTGGTTAGTATCAATATTGATTCTCATAGGATAAGACTTATACTCAAAGATATTAGGGGAATATCTGTTGATATAGTGATAGTGAAAACACTTATCGCCATCGGGCATCAAATGCTTATGCTTCTCCTCAAAGTTGGTTTGACGCTTCTTGATTTTACCTTTCATCCAGTCAGTGCCGAACTTCCTGATTTCCTTCATCAAGGCGGTAATACGCTTCTGTTGCTCTGTCTGCTTAACCATCTCGCCGCCTATAACATATTATAGGCGTTGTCTTTATATGAGTTTATCACACTTATTCATATACACACATACCAATCAGTATTCCTCTATTTAGGTCAAAATGACAAGAGCATAATGCGAGTGTGTATATGAATAAGTGTGATAAACTCACTTAAAGACATCACCCTATATACTATTATAATGGCGACTACTACCCCAGCGATTATTGAAGTGCTTTGCGTTGCCTGTGATGGCGAAACCGACAAGTTCGTTGATGACTACGAGGGTCATTGCGAAGACTGTTATACCAAGAAGTTTCACCCCAAAATCTGGGAAGAAATCCAAGCAGAACGCCTTTGGGAAAGGCGTCGCCTAATGGCTGAAACGCTCGATAAAACCGACGACAGCGATGATGACGATGCCCCCGAGCATATGTGCGTCCTGTGCGATGAAACCTTCAAGGAGAAAGGCGGATACTATAATCTATATAAGGGCGAACCTATGTGCTATGAATGTTATGATGAGGACAACTATTAATTTTATCGAGCGGGTTATATATGATATTAAATAATTTTTTTTTTAATATCAGTATTCCTCCATTTAGGTCAAAATGACAAGAGCCTAATGCTTTGTGTATATGAATAAACAGTATTAACTCACTTAAAGACATCACCCTATATACTATTATAATGGCGACTACTATCAGCATCGTTAGGCGAAGTGAGTTTGGAGGCGAGTTGGCGAAGGTTGGCGGACTAATGTTCCCTGGCGACTACTATGATGCGAAGCGTCATTGCGATTTGAAAAAAATCCGCAAGGCAGTCCCCGAATTGGCGGGTCAGCGTATCTATAAGATACTAACCCTAACGGACAGCCACCCCGATTTTACAAATGTGGTTAATGAAAAAATCACATATAAAAATGCGTTGTTCTGTGATAGTTCTCACCCCCAAGCGAGGGAAAGTGAGAAAGTTCAATGGACTTATGTGTGCGACCACCCAGTCGGCAATGTTATTATTGTTGTGTGCGGATAAACCCGCTCGATAAAATTATATAAAATCAAAAAAATTAAATATTTTTTTTGTTTAGGCTCTTGTCATTTTGACCTAAATGTGCTTCTATGTATATATGAAGAAACCGTATTAACTCACTTAAAGACAACCACCTATACATATTATAAAGTGCGATGAGTGGAAACAATACAGTAGCATTTTGGAAGAAGACGGCGGAAAGCAACTGGAAGCAAAGGTCTTACGCTTGGGCGAAGTTTTACGAGGAAGTCCAACAAAACGCCCATACGACCTATGTCATTATTAGGAATATTGTTAATGATGTTCCAAGAAATGCGGCGACTGGCGAACTGGAACGCCCAGATGTCCTACCGCCTCACATTACGGAGGAGTTTATGGATATGGCGATAAAACTCAATAAGGAATATACCTGCCCTTGTTGCTTTGATTTAATGGATAAAGATACAATCCATATCGCATTTTGCGGACATTATATTTGTAAGGGTTGCTACGAGAAGTTGGCGATAAATGATAAGGGGAAGAAATCCTGCCCCACTTGTAGGAAGAATATTTAACCGCTCGATAAAATTATATAAAATCAATAAAAATTAAATATTTTTTTTGTTTAGGCTCTTCTCATTTTGACCTAAATGTGCTTCTATGTGTATATGAAGAAACCGTATTAACTCACTTAAAGAAACCACCCTATATATGTTATAAGTGTGTGTTATGGCGTATAAAAAGATGTGTAAGTTTATGCGTAAAGAAATTAAAAAATATGGAAGAATTGGTTGTGGAAGACCTATAAATAATAAGTTTGATATTTTTTTACCTAATAGATGGAATAATATGGTTAAGTATAAACATATTAAACCTACTAACTTTGTAAGAAATGTTGGGTTATACGGATTTTACAAGTTTAATAAAAGTAGGTATATACACCATCAAAATATTTGGTTTAATTATTTAAAAGAAATTAATAGATATGTGGAAAAAGATAAGGCGTATGATTTTTTAATGGAAAACACCAATTTATGTGAAGATGTTATTGGGGTTATTGTTGGGGATTATCTTTAATATTATAAAAAAATATTTTTTTTGTATTATGCTCTTCTCATTTTGACCTAAATGTGCTTCTATGTGTATATGAAGAAACCGTATTAACTCACTTAAAGACATCCCACAATATAATACTATAATGGCGTCTATGGTTTCTAATGTTGAAATATCTGGGGAACAGCCGTTGCGAAAGATTGTTAGGAAACTAACGCAGCAAGAAATTATTGATAAGGAAATCCTTACAAAGCATAAGCGGGATTTTAGCGATACGCTAATCCAAATTAGATTAATCCCATTTACCAAAGACCCCGAGTTTCATAATGGAAGTTGGGATGTATTAATGACTTGGTTAAGCGAGGAGTGTTATTATAGACATTCTTTTTATTATGGAAATCGTTATGATGACTTTGTATTTACAAGGGACGGAGATGAATATTATATACAGACGCCTACTCGCACAGAGAGTTATACGGTTAGAAATGAAAGTGAAATAGATGCTTTATGCGATGAATATATCAAGGAAAATATCTGTAATTTTCTTCCCGATACACTATTTTATAATTTAAAGAAAGATGCCGTAAAGCAGGAGTTGATGCCTAAAAATCCTAAACCAGCCGACGCAGTTATTTACGAAAGCAGCGGATGCCCCGTTTGTTTATGCGATTTCGTTGAAAACGAAAATGAAAGTGATTTTATTTACAAAAAGGCAACCCGTCAATTAGAAAGCGGTGATGATAGGGTAGTAAGGATTGAACCTTGTTGCGGACATTTATTATGTGTTGATTGTTTCAACCATATTCGTAATAGAGGAAATCAAAAGTGTCCCACTTGTCGGGTTGGATTGGATTGCTGGGACGAGTTTGACGATGACGAGTATGAAGAAGAACCTTATACACTTAAAGATATGGAGGATTTTTGTTATGGGGAAAGCAGTGCGGAAGACTCAAATATTAAATTACTGGAAATTATTGATTTAAAAGAGTTGAAGGAATATATTTTAAGATATGATGGGTATGAAGGTTTAGTAGGGGCTGAAAGGATTTGGGAAATCGGGGATTACGGTGGTATTTTCATTTGCTTAAACTAAAATATATGGAATAACAATATAAAGAGATTATATTATATTGTTATATAAATGGACGCTGAAAGAAAGATGAGTATTGAGGAAGAACGCAAGGAGAAGAGGAAGACTTATATGCGGGAGTATAAGCGTAAGCAATATGCCGAGAATGCCGATATAATTAAGAACAAGAACAAGGCATACTATTACAAGCACAAGTTTCAACTACCAAGCGAGGATATGTTGAAGTATGATGTGATGCTCCCTACCGTAGCCAAGGCGAGGTATTATCTGGATTTGCTGAAAGCGGAACATCCCGAATTACTACCAGAAATCATAGCCGTCTATAATACGACAGTTTAGGAAAAAATATATGTTTATATTATAGAATGATAAACATATGCGATATTGTGCTTGACGCATTCACATTCGGGATTTGGGGAGCATTGAAGACCCAGCGACAGATTGAGGAATATGGTAAGAAGAACGATGCGGAGATGAAACGCATCCTTGACGAGCATTACAAGATAAAGCAACGCCTACGGAAAGAGGAAAATAACTGGGCGGAGGGAATTGGTAATATGTATAGGTAATCCAATCATTTAGGGCAAAATGGATACTAATGTTTAATATAATCTTTAAGGTTTATATTAAAAAACAATTTAAAGAATAATATGTTGTTATACTATAAATGGCTACTGTTGGTTTAGGCGTTTCTCCCACCCCCGAAGTTGTCCCCGTTAAGAGTTTTTCTTGGTTGCTGGATTGTGCCTTGTATAGGGACACTGTTTTCAATAAGAAAAAATGTGTGGAGTTGCTTGATATACAAAAGATAGTCGGGTTTATCCAAGCGGAAATGGGAATATCTTATATTGGTATTAATCGCTATAACGGCGTTGCTACGCAGTATAAAACCGAGTTGGAGCAGATTATCAAGTTTAAGGAAAGGTATAATGAAAAGTTAAAATCTTTCTCGGTTTCCCATCATTTGGCGAAGCACAAATGGGGCAGGGTTCAACCGTCCAACTATTTATCAGCGTCCATATTCCATCGCCCAACCAGACATTCCTTGTGTCGGGAGTTGTATGTGGATATTGATATGATTAACGCACAGCCAACTATCATCAATGAAATTAGCAAATTAAACGGCATCCATAACCAGTATCTTATCAAATATGTCGCCAATCCAGCCAAATACAGGAAAAAGGTTATGGAGCATCATAATTGTAGCAAAGATGTCGCCAAGACGCTTTTTATTGTGCTTATGTTCGGCGGTTGCTATAAATCTTGGATAAAGGATAATAACATCAATCAAAATGATACAGCGTTTCTCCAAATAGCAGTTGAGATTGAAAAGGAAATGCGGACTATCATAGAAATCGTATATTCCAATAATCCGCAAATCAAAAAAGATGTGTTGAAGCAAGACCCCAAACGCTGGGATAATGAAAATGATGCTAAACGGGGCGTTATGGGATTATGGTCGCAATCCGTAGAAAGGTTCGTCCAAGAAACCGCCATAATGTTTCTTGTAAAAACTCGTAATATTCCACTGGAACAGATTATACCTTGTCAAGATGGGTTTATGATTTTACAGCAATATAACTATCCAAACATCATACAGGATATACAAAATGAAGTCGCTGATAAGTGTGCGTTAAACATCGGGTTTCTAATCAAACCATTTGACGAAGCAATTGATATACCCACTTGTAGTGATTACAAAGTATTTGATGATTGGGTTGATGATATAAGTGTAAAGAAACTTGCTGATAGGTTTATCAACCATTTTTCTAACTATATCATTAAAAACAATGATAATATCTATATTTACTGGGGCGAGAAAAAGGATAATCTGGGTAATTATACAGACGGTAGATGGTATGACGAAACTAATAAAGACAAACGCTATAAACTTACAAAGTATATCAGCGAAGATTTATATAATCTTGTGTGCGAAGAATTAGAAAATGTAAAATATTTGGAGGAAAAAGAAATATCTAAACTAATGAAATTATTACGGGACAATACCAGCAAAGGCGGGGCAATGAATGATGTTATACGCCATATTGTGCCTAACGCCAAATCAAGCACAGTTGAGTTCAACGGCAATCCATATCTGCTTGGATTTGATAATGGAGTATTTGATTTACAAGCCGACGAGTTTAGAAATTATCGCTATGACGACTATATTACAATGACAACCAAATACAATTATATACAGGTTGATTATGATATATTGGAGAATAACACACTAAAAGAAGAACTTGCTACTATCATTGATACTATCCATCCAGACCCCGAGCATAGATTATTGTATTTACAGATTTTAGCCAGTGGGTTAGATGGTCGGGCATATCAAAAGTTATTTTTATATAACGGGCAGGGCGGTAATGGTAAGGGTTTCACTGGGTCTATGATGGATACAACGCTGGGTGATTACTATCATCAGCCAAGTAATGGGATACTAAAAGATGTTGAGAAATCCAATAGTCCCAGTCCAGATATGTTTAATTTGAAAGGAAAACGCTATATCAATTTCAAAGAAGTCGCTGGGTCGGTTAGGGTTGCGATGTTAAGAAATCTCACTGGTGGCGGGAAGTTTAGTGGTCGGTTGCTTAATCAAAATCCAGAAACATTTACTATGTCCGCTACATTTGTTATGGAGTTTAATAATCCGCCAGAACTTGATGGGAAACCACAACGGGCAGATTATCGTAGGTTGGTTGATTTGCTATTTCCAGTCAATTTTACGGATAATGAAAGTTTGGTCGGCAAGGAAATCGGTGGTGTGCTTTATAAGAAAGCAAATACTTATTACGAAACACAGGAGTTTATACAGAAAATGCGTCATATCTTTTTGGACTTGCTTATCGGGGTTTATCGAGCATATAAAACAAAAGACGGTATAAACTTTACTATTCCGCAAAGTATTCGGGACAGGACGGACAAGTTCATTGAAAATCAAAACTTATTTCAAAAAGTATTTAATGACTTATGGAAAAGGGTTGAAGTTATACCCGATGATGAAAATGACATCAAACGGAAAACCCAGAAAGTCAAAGATATATGGGATAGTATCACTTATAGTGATGATTACAAACGCTTATCTTATAGGGACAAACGCCAATATGGTCGGGACGAGTTTTACAAATGGATTGAGGAACAGATTAAAATACAAGGCAACAGTAAAACGGGTAAAATAGTTATAGGATTGATAAGGAAAGAAGATGACGATGACTTACCAGATGAAGATGATGATGCCGATACGGAAGTCAATTAGTTAGTTGGTTTATATGATATTTTAATATACAGGGTAGGAAAGTAGCGAACTTGTGCGGGGTTGTGGTATTTTTTTATAGAAAAATATATTAGTAGGTAGTAATCTATTTTTTAAAAAAAAATTATAAATAATTTCTAAAAGTCTGCCCCAGTTTGCTACTTTGCTACTCCCGCTTATATGGTTTATTGATATAAACTTCGGGAGTTATGGATGATTATCTCTTCTTCCTATTTAGAGCAAACTGACATTATCTTTCATTAAGCAATCTTTTTATCTCATATCAATATATAATGAAACAGATTGACATCTCCGTTTCCCCCGTTCAGTTGCGTAAGTTGCGTAAAGGCATCAAGGTTAGGGTCAAACCCCCGATGGAGGGGATGGGTATGTATCAGTTGATAGTTGAGCCGAGCAGATACGACGCTATGACAAGGACATTCCGTAAGGGAATGGGTAAGGAGATTGCTCTAACCGCTGCCGAGTTAGATGCGAATAGGCAGATGGGCGGCGAGGGCATCTTCGGTAAGGCATTTGATAAGTTCCTCGGGAAAATCGGCATCAAGAAGGAGGTCTATAAGTTCGGTGATATGATTAAAGGACCAGTTAAAAAGGCAATTAGGAAACTCGCTTCTGGTGCTCCCGCCGCTTTTGGAACTGCTGGTGCTGCTCTTGCTACGGCGGTCGGTCAGCCTCAACTCGCTCCCCTTGCTATGGCTGCTGGTAAGAAACTCGGTGAGAAGGCGAGGAATTACAGCAATAAGCACATTGAAGGATACATTGACGACCCCGATGCCTACCAGAAGAACCCGAGAAAGTTTGCTGATTTTAGGGGAGTTGGTATGAAAGCCCCGATGAAGATGGAAAGTCGGGATATGCGTAGGGCGGCAGTTTCTCGGGGAGTTGCTATGGGGGATGCCGAAACGGTTGATTTAGGAAGTCCGCAGTTTGCGGGAAGTGGAATGTATGCGGGAGGACGAGGACTGTATGCTGGTGCTTCCAGAGGTAGGGGGATGGACGAAATGCCGAATACGAGGGCGGTTGTTGGAATGAGGGGCGGTATGGTCGGGTTTCAGCATCCCGCTCTCCAATCACAAGCGATGTCGTCATCTTTCCATCGCCAATACCAGACTATCCCCGAATTACAGAAATACCATCAAATGGGAGGCAGCGGACTTTACGCCTAATTTAGGAAATTAATATCTTGCTTAATAATATAGATGCTGACAGACAATCAATTAGAGGATATGTGCCGTCGTATGAAAGTGCCGTTGGAGGCAATTGTATTCAAAGATGAAATACCGAACCCGCTAAAATACAACAGAGCATACATAATCAATTTAGAAGATGAATACGATGAGGAAGGGCGACCGAATGATGGTTCTCACTGGACTTGTCTTCAAGTCAATAAATACCCTTGTGGGAAAGTTGAACCGTTCTATTTTGATAGTTATGGTATGCCTCCGCCAAAAGATGTAGTGAAAGCGGTAAAGGATACTACGGGACAGAAACTACCGTTCAATACAAAGGACATTCAATCACTTATGAATAACGCTTGTGGGTTTTACTGCTGTGCTCTGCTTCACTACCTGAACGCATTTCCTCACAGAACCAATAACCTATACGATGACGCCGAAGCATTCTTGGCTATGTTTGACGACCTGAATAAGTCTGCGGATTTCAAGAAAAACGAGTATATTCTCAAACATTTTTTCGTCCCCGAAGACCCGAAGTTGCGTAAGAAGATAGAGATTGATACAGAACCTGACCGTATCATTAGTGCCGAAGGAATTGATATGATGAAACTGCCCGTTGATGTGGTGTATAAATAAAATAATTACAAATACAATAATTATTTTATGACCTAAATGCTAATACTTCTGTTAGACCTTTCCTGAAACGAGTGTCAATGCCGCCTTCCATATCAATCACAAGCGGACTGAACTTCTCCGCAGTTGCGTAGGAATACAAATCCATAAGTTCCTCTTTCGTAATACCCAGACCAAACTCACTCAAAATGATATTAACCTCCCGCTGACCCGACAGTTTTAAGAGAACCATATACGAGCAATTGTTGCGGATAATCTTTGGGATTTTGAAGTAGGACTGACTGATGAAGATACAAGACACATTGAACTTCCTCGCCCTTATGTAGTAGTTTTCAACCATTGACAAATCCTTCGCCAATACCAAGTCGTCCCATACCACTAAATGATTTAACTCTTTATCAAACTTGTCAAGAGGTGGGGTGAATGACAGACCTTCTTTGATTACTATCTGGTCGCATTTTGCGGTGAGCCACTTGTATAGCGGTTCATCTTTATTTCTCGTTATAATATTAATAGACGAGAATGTTCCTTTTGAACCCGCACTAAATATCCTAATGAGATTGACGAGGAAGTTTGTTTTACCAGAACCAGATGGGGCTACGATACACATACGAAATGGGAGTTTGAACTTGTGTAGTTCATAATTGGGGTTTTCCGCTTCATCTAATAACTCCTTTGGGATTTTCTCGTAAAGGTTTTCAATCTTACCCGTAATCGCTTCTTCTTTCGGTTTGCGAGGCATCTATATATAATTAAGATATAAAATATTTATAGGTAGAACTTACAAATTAAATATCATCTAAATATATATGGCTGCCTATCAACCCCCGACGGAGATATTACCAAAGTTTAACGAGTTCGTATTCAATCAAGCAAACAGTCCAGAATATTTAGACCAATTAGTAGTTCATAAAGCAGGGACTGAAACCATAACGGGTAATAAAACATTTAAAGGAACTATAACTGCTACAAATACGACAACATCACTCACTGCTACAACAAAGAATGAATTACAAAGTTTTACTGGACTAAATAGTCTTATGAATACATCTGGGATTAATTCTATGACTACATTTTCTGGTTCAAATCAAATGGTTAATAATACTGGATTTAATATAATTACGAATGACACAGGAAGCAATTTCATAACTACCGCTGATGGTGATAATACCATAGAAAGCACAAATGGGAATAATATTACGCAGGTATTAGATGGTTCAAACCAATTCAACGCAATTGGGTCAGGTAGTAATTTACTCACAACTGATACAGGTATTAACTCAATCATATCAAACACAGGTCAAATAAAATTACAAACAGGAGCATCAGGTAATGAAGGTATATTAATTGAGAATACAAGCACAGGGGCGGGTGGAATAACATTACGAACAAATGGAACATCTGGGGATATAGTTTTGTCTGCTGTTGATGATATTAATCTAACAACAACAGGAACATCAGGAGTTCTTACATTAAAAGCAACAAATAGTGATGTTAATATTAGTTCTGGTAGTGGATTAGGAAATGAAATCCAATTAATAAATGGAACTACTACAAAAATGACTATTACATCAACCGAAGTAAATGTAAATGCTAATTTGGGTGCTCCATTTTATTATACTGGGATAGGAGGAGCAATATCCAAGCCATTAATTTCGTTTTGTATTACACTATATCCGCAGGATTATAACACAACTAATTCACAACTATTATTAGGATATCCAAACGCAGATACGACAAATGTAGTAAGACGATTAAGATTCCCTCATCAGGTAAAATGTGTAGGTTGGTCTGTTTGTGGTGATGCGGACGCTCACTCTGCCGCAACTCTACAAGTGATAGTATCAACAGGATTAAATGGAACAGGAACAATTCATTACACTCAATCGGGAGTATTGGCGGCAAACGCTTTACAAAGTAATTGTGGTTCTTGTGATTTAACCGATACGGTTGGCGGTGCTTTTTCATCAGCAACAGTAGCAACGAGTAATCTTATAACGGCAGGGGCTACTGTGTATTTTTATGAAAGCACAGGGGCGGTCAATTTTTTAAATGAAATGATATTTGTATTCTTCTTCCAACAAACATCGTCATTATAAACATTTAGGGCAAACCTAATAAGATTATTTTATATCTTAATTATATATAGATGGCGTCTTATCCAGCACCTACCGAAACTTTACCAATTTTCAGCCCGAGTGTGTTTGAAACTAATAATATCCCACTTACGATTGAAGAAGGAGCAGACTATTTCATAACCTACCCGACCGCACAGGGAGCGATTACAATCCCGACGCTTTCAACTGGAACATTGGGAACATCTGGAACTGCTACAATTGCGACCGCTGCTATAACAACTGCGAATACTGGGACGCTGAATGTATCGTCAGTTTTAAATATAACGAACTCTTCTACAAAGGCGACTATATATGGATATGGAACTACACTTCCAGGAGCAGGAATAGGAGAACACAATACCGCATTTGGATATGAAGCGGGAAAAGGTTTCAGCACTCTTACAGCAACAGGAGGAAATACGGCATTCGGTGCTTTGGCTTTGACTTCTAATACAAATGGTGCTACAAATAATACGGCAGTAGGACATAATGCTCTTTATAGTCTAACTGATGGTAATGGGAATACGCAAGTTGGAACTACTACTACTGCTTTGGCAGCAAACTTGACGGATGGAGATAATAATACATTGATAGGGTTTTCAGCATCAGTGAGTGGGACTGGGATTTCCACTTCTACCGCTATTGGATACTTGGCACAGGCAACCGCATCAAATCAAGTTGTTTTAGGAACGGCTACTGAAACTACTATTGTTCCAGGTATTTTACAAAACAATTCTTTCATTCGTCCAGGATTTACGACAGTCCCAACATATACCTCTGCTGATATCGGGTTCATTAATAACGCCACAATCACATATCCAGGTGCTACTACAAATACTATTGCGTCTTATACCGCACCCGCTGGAACTTGGTTATGTTTGGTTTGTTTAGGATTTGCTACTGGAACAGGAGCATTATCATTAACGGTTAAAAGTGCTTCTACAACAGTTGGATTTATTCCAAAAGTATTTGCTACTGGTTCTACCCAAGATTTCTATTGCGGAAGTGTTCCAATTGTCATATCAACAGGAACTTCTTCTCTTACATTAGCCCCAGCAACTGCCCCAAGTGTTGGAACTGTTGGGGCAAATGTAGGTCAGTATGTAAAGTTTATTAGGATTGCTTAACATATAATCTCAACATTTAGTATATATGAACCATTTAATAATTTCTAATGATATAGAGGGGGTGTTAGACAAGATACGGCAAAATAGCAATCTTTTAGCAAACTACCATCGTAAAAGATACTTGACATTAAAATCCAGACTGAAATACTACCGCATCCCAATAATCGTAATCTCCGCTCTCAACAGCAGTTTCGCAGTGTGTTTAAATGGGTTTTTAGAGCAAACTTATATTAGTTTAATAAATATGTTTTTATCGCTGGTGGTTGGTATTATTGGTTCAATAGAAATGTTCTATCAAATTACAAAGCAGTTAGAGATTGAACTGATTGGAAGCAAAGAGTTCTATATCCTTTCTTGCGACATATACAAATGGTTAAGTTTAGAACATACAAATAGAATATCATCGCCAAAAGAGTTCTTAAATGAAAGTTATACTCGCTATATAAAGTTAATTGAAACATCTATCGTTTTAAAACGAAAGGTTGAGGATAATTTGATGGAAATACCCAGAATAATTCCCCCCACAGGCATACCGCCGTCCATTTCAACCGATGTATTTAGTGATACTTCCAGCGATGAAACGCCGTAATATATTATCATTGTTTAGCACAATTATAATATCTACCAAATATATATAAATGCCGAGGTTTGAGAAAGGAAGTCAGGAAGCGAAAGATTTTATGGCGAAAATCCGCAACGCCCGTAAAGCGGAAGATTATGTTCCCCCAGCGAATAAGCGTCTTACAAAGAAGCAAAAGGAAGCGGCGGAGATGAAATCAACAGTTGTAGATATTCCTATTATGGGAGAACCTACGCTCATTGTTCCCGAATACTTTGCTATTCCAAGAAAGAACGGATATAAGTTGGTTAGTCCAATGTCCCAAGAACGCAATTTGAGTTCAAGGCGAGGAAAGAAATCACTTAAAATCGTTAGGAAACCCGTAGGTGATATTGTATTAGTTAGGGAAGATGGAGCGGAAGAACCTCTGCCTCTACTTGCGTTTTCAAAGAAAGACCGAGAACTGATTAAAGGACATTTCAAACTCGTAGAGAAATATAAGGATAAAGACCCGATTGATGTTCCTCGTATTGGAAGACCCAAACCCGCCGAGCGAGGGCGTCCCGAAAAACTGCCGAAGAATATTGCGGTTCATAAGCAGCGTAAAACCCGTCCAGGATGGAGTGCGAAGAAATCCCAAAAGAAGCAGAATGAGGAAGATGACGATGCCGAACTGGAAACGAAAACAACCCGAAGGCGACCCGCTGCCGCTGCCGATGAAAATATCCAGATGACGGTTGAGGAGGACGATGCCGAGGAAACTCCCGCCGCCCCCGCTGCGTATCAGCGTAAGAAGCGTCAAACATACGCAACAGATGAGGAACGCAAAGAGGCGATAAAGCAGCAGAAGCGGGACTACGCAAGGCGTAAAAGGGCGGCGGCGAAAGGTGAGGGTATGGGAGGTTCATTGGCTGCCGCTGATTTGAAAGATTTACTTGGAGCATCATATGACCCGAAGGTAGATAAGGTCGGCGATTTTGAATTAGATAAGCAAATATCGTCTGGAACGAGTAAGGTTTATTATAACGATGATACAGGACAAGCGGTAGTCGCTCATAGAGGAACTGCTGGTATTAGTGATTGGGGGAACAACGCAGTCTATGCTCTTGGAGGAAAGACCGCCTACAAATTAACGCCTCGCTATAAGGAAGCGAAGAAAGTTCAAAGTAGAGCGGAGAAAAAGTATGGTAAGAAAAAGGTTTCAACAATCGGTCATTCGCAAGGCGGATTACAGGCTGAACTTTTGGGAGGAAAGAGCAAAGAGATTATAACAGTCAATAAAGCGACCCGTCCGTTTGAAAGCAATACGAACAAAAATCAATATGATATTAGAAGCAAAGGTGATTTAGTTTCTGGTGCTAATCCGTTTGGAAGTAAATCAAAGAAGGATACTACAATCAAAAATACGACAATCAATCCATTAACCGAGCATAGTGGAGATATATTGGATAGACTTGATAAAAAGCAAATGATAGGTAAAGGCGGAAAAAGCACAAAGGAAAGGGTGATGGTTGCTAAACCTAAACTAACCGAAGCAGAAATACTAAAAATACTCGCTGATAATGAAAGATTGAAAATGATTAATGCGGAACTATTAGCGAGAGCAAAAGAACGAATTGCGGAAACTGGCGACCCGATGGCGATGGTTAGGAAGACAGCGAAGAAAATGTATGATGATATTTCAAACGAAGACTTTATGGCTATTGACAGAAGGGGTAGGGAAATTGAAGACCAACTCGCCCCGATACAGAGGTCAAAGGCACTCACTCAAAAAGCGATTGCTGAGGCTGATAAACAAAGTGCTATGAAAGCGGCTATGGGCGGTAGAGGAGCGTCTGCTACGGTTGGTATTACATTGGAACAACTAATAGAGCAAAAGAGGGCGGATAAAGCGAGAATCGTTGAGGAAATTAATGCTCTCCAATTGCGGACTGACACTATTTTAATGTCAAGAGGGCTATTTGAAGATAAGACTGCTGAAATAAATAGGATTGTCGGGGAACAGAGGCAACTTCTCCGCAGAATAACTCAAATCAATAATGAAATTGAAGAATTAGAAAATAGGTTATACGGTGTTGAGGAAGAGGAAGATGATGGAGGTGATACTGAAACTGAAAGTAGTAGTATGGAAGGCGAGGGATTGTTGGATTGGATTAAAACACAATTGAGAGGTAAGAAGCAACCAGTCCAACCATACAAAGATTACAGCGAACAATTAGATAGGATGATTACACAAGCAAAGGCAGAACAAAGTAAAGCGATAAAGGAAGGGTATAGGAAAGATAAGGGGATGCCGCCTTTGAAACCTCCGCCAATCGCCGCCGTTGCTCCCGCTTATGTTATGCCTCTTCCCGTTTATAACGATATGGTATTTGACGATGACGGCGAACTTATGGAAGGCGAAGGAATGGAAAGCAATTATGTAGTCCAAAGCGTTATATTCAAAAAGAGCAAATACAGCGTAGCCTCTGCGAAGAAATGGTTGAAGGACAATAAATACAAATCTCCAAAGGTTGATGAAACTGAAAATATGCTACGCTTCCGCCAGATGTCCCCGAAGATGGTTGATAAGAAAGGATATACGGAATATCGTAATAAACCACTCGGCAAGAGTGGGATTGAATTGGTATTGGCGTATAAAGGAACTATGGGAAGCGGATTTAAAAAGCGTCTTGAAACTCGGGTAAAAAACTATTAGGGGGCGGCGGTGTATCCCCCAAAACAACTACATCTAATTATGTCGTAGCAATACCGTCATATGATAGGGTTGAGGTTATTATGGAAAAGACACTGCCTCTTCTGCTTGAACGGAAAGTGAAACCCGCTGATATTTATATCTTTGTAGCAGACAAAGCGGAATATAAGAATTACGAACAAATACCAAAAGACAAATACAACAAACTAATCATTGGAAAGAAGGGTATATCATATCAACGCAATTTCATCATTGATTATTTCAAGGAAGGCGAACATATCGTATTCATAGATGATGACATTAGCAATATTCAAGTCAAGCGTAATAATAAGGTTGGCGACCTCACTGATTTAGATGCGTTCTTTAAAAAGGCGTTCAAAGCATTAGTTGATGAAGGTATGTATCTTTGGGCTACAAAGAATATGTATAATCCGTTCTACAAGAACCTTATGCGTAATGATGCGGTTATAGGGTTCAGGGAGTTCAGTGGCGACTTGATTGGTATAATCAACCGTAAGAGTATGAAGATTAAATATACGCTGAAAGAAGGCGAGGGCGAACAGCAAGAACTATTGTTTATGTATTATGAAAAGGACGGCGGTATAATCAAGTATGAGAATGTAGTTGTCATTTCAAGGAAGTTAAGTCCAGGAGGTAAGATAAGTGAAAGGGCAGGACGCAAAGGACGCATTGATAGTCTAAACCGAAACTACAAGATACTATTAAAACACTTCCCCAATCTAATAGATAAGATTGCTAATGACGGTCAGGGTTATAGAACGAGGGCGAAACTGCTAATCAAACAACCGCCGAAGGATACTGAAAAGCATATAAGCGGTGGTAAAATAACTGACAAAACTCTTCTACCAGTAGATGACCCTCTTACGAGAAAAGTATTTGAAGATAAGATTGTCATCACTGACAAGGTCAGGGCATTACAAGAAAAGATAATCCAGACATTGGAACAGACAAGAATACCGAAAATAGAAGGTAAGCGTAAAGATAAGAACCCGACAAGAGGCGACCTAATAGGATATAAAGGTTATACATTTACTCTTGGTTGCGGTAGGCGTAGAAATCTTGGGATAGGCGAGTTCAGCACTAACAAGCGAAACCCAGAACTACTTAAACTCGTTATTGAATATGGAAATGAGATACTACCATCTGGATTTAAATATACCGCTATTACAATCAATAAGAACTTAAAGGCAAAGAAACATATAGATAGTGGAAACGCTGGGATAGGTTGTATTACTTTTCTCGGGGATTATACTGGCGGAGGTCTGTATCTATACAATCCAGAACGCAAACTATATGATACTCATAATAAAGTAATCGCATTCAATGGAGCAAACATCGCTCATATGACGCAGCCATTCAAAGGAGATAGGTATGCCTTCATCTTCTACAATCAAACTGACTGTAAAATACCTCGCTTCAAGATGGAAGGGCGAGGATTAGATGATGGAGAAAGTCTATTTAACCCAGTCTATTAACTGAAAGTTAATATTATATCATATATTATATCATTTTTAACTTAAATATCATATAATATCATATAAAGTCTTAATAAAATTAATTTTATTAAGTATTTATATTGATTTGCTCTATATTATCTCATTATTAATCTTAATTATGAGTTAATTCTTGTTATAATATTAACTTTCGCTTTATTTACGCTGGAATGGGTCAAGGTTTCTGTCGCCTTTCAGTATCTGCTTCCTTCGTATCTGTTCCCGTAAATTGATTGGGTCAATCTCACTCGGCGTTAGAGGCGTCTTTTTTGTTATTCGTTTTGTAGGACGGAACACTGGATAATCTTTATTACCAATGTCTTTCCAATCTTCTTTAAACCATCTTGCGAGTGGTTTCTCACCATCACCTCTATACTTTCCGCCTCGTTGTTTGTATGTCTTTACTATAAACCCGCTCTTGTAAGCACTCGGTTTTTCGTATATAGTATTCGCATATTTTTTCACATCTAAATACAATTTAGTATCAATTGGTTCAGCCATATATTATATACGGTTATTATTTCTTACGCATCGCTCTCAACTTCGCCATATGTGCTTTCATTTCGGGACTGCCCTTCTTCAAACCAAGACCAGACACCTTCTTCAATTCCTTCGCCCCCCGTTCGCCTAATGCTCTCGCTTGTTTTCCATAGCCGAACTTTGAACCGACAAACTCCGCAGCCATAGGAACGCCCTTTTCAATAAGCGTCTTGGGAAGCGTCTTCGTAATGAACTTGGAAACACCAGTTCTGTCAGCAAACTTCTTTACGGGGTCAAATGCCTTCGCAATATTCTTCGGTCTAAATGCTCTCTCCAATCCGTTCTTCTTCGGGTCAAGAAAATCAAAAACTCCTTCCCCAGTCATAGCAGCCCCTCCCAAACGGTAGTGTCCTTTAATATAGACTTGCGACATTATATTATATAATAAGATTTTTTATTTTATAATATCTCTAAACCCTCGCCCCCGTAAGAATATCAATATCCACTTCGCAACCATATTCAATGAAGCACATAAGCGTAATCCTCCTCGTAGATAAACTCTGCCCGATAATCTGGACTGACTTGGGGACACTCTCCTCAACGGGGAGCATACGGGACACATCAACATAGTAGTAGCAATACTCCATCTCAAATCCAGTGAAGTTGATGAGGGAACTCGTAAGTCCATCCGTCATATTACCATTGACAGCATTGACGCCTTGAAGTTGATGAATGAACTCCTCAAACCCGTATTTCTGGGTATTGTAAATAGCGTTCTGTCCGCTGACAACAACATTGAAATTAGTCAAAGCACACAGAGGCGAAGTTGCTCCCGTTCCAGCAGGGTCAAATGGCGACTGGAAAACGGGGACAGACAGAAGCGAACCCGTAGTAGAACCTCCCGACTCTTGCTCGTAGAACGGGATGATAAGAACTGACTTGATATTAGCAATGCCGTTCGTAAGAAGGTTGTTGAAAGTTCCACCAGCGGGGACTTCCCTAACTTGATACTGATACACATCGGTATATTTAATCTTCTTAATCGGGGAAGACAAGTAAGCACTCTCAAAAGTCGGGTTGAAAGTATAAGCAGGAACATACAGAATAACATTCTGGTAAGCGGAGGTCGCCGCAGTAGAAGCAGCAGCAATAGTAGAAGACAGCGACTTACTTCCAACGGAAATGTCAGCAGTAAGAGTTCCGCCAATAGTTCCAATTCCAAACCCACCAGAAGCAAGAAGCGACTGAACGGGAGCAGAGTTGGGCGAAAGGAATGTGTAATTGGTCGCCGTAATGGCGACAGTATTAGCAGCAAGATTGGATGTCCCAGCGTGGGTAATGGTAGTAGCAGTAGCCGAGTGAGAGACTGCCAAAACCGTAGAACCTCCTGGAAGATTTGCCCCAACTACTATCATACCTGGAACAATGCGATAATCAATACTCGCTAATACAATAGATAAACTCGCAACGGCATTCACCACAGCCAACGCCGTAATAACTCCCGAATTGGTTTCATTACCACCCGTCGCTCGGGAAGAAGCCAACATAAGAGGATTAACTCCACCGACCGAGTTAGATACGGAAGAGAGCGTCATCGTTCCAGAAACACCAGCCCCCCTCGTAATCACCGACGAAGTGTTGTTGAGAGCAAGTGTCATCTTCATAAAAACTCCCTTCAACAGAGGCGTCTGCTGGAAGAAAGAGTGGAGATGCTTCAAGTGGATAGTCCCCATAATCGCAATCTGTAAAAGTCCGTTAATCGCAGAAGTAGAGTTAGTCTTGGTAATGATATACGACTTCCACAGAGTAGAAGCAGACTGGGCGGTTTGAAGAGTGGAAAACTTATTAAGCGTAGCATAAGCAGCAGTCAAACCACCAATAACGCCATCAACATCATATGTGATGTATTGCTGACGCTTCAAAAACCCAAGATTACCATTACCAGAAGCATAATCGGCGAACTGACCCGATGCAGAACTCGCAGGAAGAGCAGAGATAGGAGCAGTCACATTATTACAAACTCCAATACCATCGGGAGTAGCGACAGTGTTAAAAGTCCAAGCAAGAGGGTCATCGGGATAAAATCCCATCGTTGCTCCACTTGTCGCTACATCTCCCCAAGAGAGCGTAGTCAGCAACTTAAACGAGTTCCACATATTGATATACTGGGTCTGCTG
>Ga0114967_10001240_pt1 | contig 21285 bp, 17 predicted proteins | sample M_130628_MF_Meta_FD_92639 | JGI IMG/M metagenome (GOLD analysis project Ga0114967, IMG submission 92639) | Freshwater microbial communities from Lake Montjoie, Canada to study carbon cycling - M_130628_MF_MetaG | ecosystem: Environmental > Aquatic > Freshwater > Lake | place: Lake Montjoie... | reverse complement strand
ATTTATAGATTTTGTCTTTAGTTTTTTGTTTGGCATGCTTTTTATGGGTATTATTTTTGTAAATTCAACCAACCTAAATTATCTAAAAATTAAATTACAGTCAAAATTTTTTAAGGAAAATAGCTTTAGGCCAATATTATTTATAATTTCTTCCTCTTTATTAATTTTTATAATTTTCTATGGTCCGAGCCAATTTTTCTCTACTTTTCAGCTATTTGTATTTATATCTACTTGCTTAATTATTTTGTTATTAAATTTAAATAAAATTAAATGGTTTAAAAACATAAAGCTATCGTATTTAATTAATTCTATAATATTAATGATAGTTATATTTTTAATATTTTTTACACAACAAATTTTTGGATTAAACGATTTAGCTAATTTTACTAATCAACTTAAGTCTGCTTTTTATTATGTAGTTTTATCTATAATTTTTATGGCTTTTATATTTCTATTTGCTGAATTATATAAAGTAAAGACCATTGGAAAGTCAGCGATAACATTAGGCTCAATAAAATTAAGATTCATTTCATTAATTAAAAAATTTAACTTTTATTTTGGAAAGTCATTAGGCAATCATCTATTCAGTCAGGCTGCCTATCTTAGCTTCGTTATTCTTATTTTAATTACTCAATGGCGTCTTTATGATCAAGATTATTCAATAGTTTGGATGCGTCCATTTAATTTTTTTGGTGGAGAACTGCTTGCTCGTTTACTATTAATTTTCAGTATCATATTTGGATGTGTATTTATTAGTATGAGTCCATATCAATTTCTGTCTAAAAAAATTATCACGTACCTAAATAATGTTTTCATCCTTTTTTTTATCGGAGAAATAGCCTTCTTTATTGTATTTTTGCTTTCTCCTGGATACGTAATTAGTGGATATTTACAACGAACTGCGCCATTTTCAGTATTTTTTACAAGTATTCCATTGGCATTAACTATTTATTTATTATTTGCTGTTGGTCTAAATCTAAAAACTAAAGTATTTTATGATTATGAATTTTATGAAATATCTAAACAAAAAAAATATGTAGTATTTTCGGGAATTAGAAATCCATATATAGCTACTTTATTTTTATCAAGCGGAATTTTATTGGCTCTAATACTCTATTGGGCTGCATTACAGTTTAGTTATGCTAAAGCGTTACCTCCGAACTACTTTCCCTTTTTAAAGCAATTACAAAAACCTCCTTTTCTCGGAAAATCAGCAATTGTTATGACTTATGCTGCACCAGTTGCAGCAATGACTGGAAGTTGGGCTTATTTTGATCCCTCTTCTCATTCACACAAAACGACTAAGACAGAAAATGGTTATGAAACAGAACGGGATATGAAAAACTTTTTATGGTTAGCTGATAGGGATATTAATTTAGAGTATAAATATCCCGACTACTTTATCTGTATGTGGCCTCAAAGCTTAAGAAATATTGTTGCAGACCGTATGAAGGGTTTTGAACCCTTTGATAATGTTTGTCCTAGAATGCCAATCGTAATAGAGGCTCAAAATAAATCGAGTGCCATGAAGCATGAGTTGATTGATTTTGATTTATCCCCAAGAGGTTCTTGGGCTATAGTTAAGCTTGATCATGAATTACCACCTTTAGTGAAAGATATAAAAGCAAAAGTTATACGAAAAAATGATGGTTTTTATATACTTCCAGAATATATTTATATTCAGCAACAAGGAACAGCTGAGCAAGATAGCTTAGTGGAAATAATTAGCCTAAATAATTTAGAATCAAACTCACGTGATCAGAATGCTAAAGTTATCGCAAAAGGCTATGGTAAAAAACTGATAAAAATACCTTCGAGTTTTAAGGGGATCATTACCTTACGCATTACTCCAATCAGCATAAAAAAAGAAGGGGAGTCAACTACCTCAAGCAAATTATATATTTCCGAATGACTATCTTCCTCTGCAGAGTTTTAACCTGAATATTATATTAACGTCATAGGTTTGAGTTACTTACTGAAGTGTTTCTTATTTCAATTATGTTTGCTTTATATTCAATGATTAATATTAAACTAAATATAAAACATATTTAGCGGCTCGAATTTATTTTATTTACTAGCTAATGTTAATATATTTTCCTTCATTTTAATTCTTTATTGAATATTTTATAAAATGATAAACTGACTTCTTTAACACTTCTACTATCAATACGCATGAAATATCTTTTATGTAAAAAATAATTCTGTACTCAATTAAAGCAGTCCACTAGCGTATCCGATCTTTCAGTCTTTTAGCGCTCTCCTGCCAATTTTTTTTATGAAGAATCATTTGATAAGATGGAGATTTCTGGTATAAATACTTCACTATTCAGTTTCATAATCTTGTGAAATAAAAATGATGGTAAAAATCGTAAGATTTTAACGAAATTCTATTGTAAATATTATAAAAAGTAGATAGCTCATGTATCATCAATATTAATATGAATATACTTAGCCAGCTCAAACAAATAACAATAAGCTTACTTGAGTCTCACCCTATTGGTTATATATTTGGACTTAAATTATTGGAATGTGGAGACTTCTTATTGCCCCATGAGTTTGATTATTATGGATTTGAAATCCTTGTTAATAATGGCTATACAAATAATAAATTAATTTTAGATCTTGGTGCAAATAGAGGACATTCTGCTCGGGGTTTCATGAAAATTTTACCAGATTGGAATGTATTCTCTGTAGAGGCAAATTCATTGCATATAAACGCACTCGAGAAAACTAAACAAGCCAGTAAAAATAGAATGGATTACAAAATAGCTGCGGCTGGAGATATAACTGGCCAGACTATTGAACTATTCACCCCAATTTATAAGAATATTTTTTTACATAGCGCAACGTCAACCTCCTATGATGAGGCTAAAAATGCAGTAATGGAGGCTTTTCCGCATTCCTATGGCGCCATAGGAGTAGTGAAATCTATTTCAAATACTATTGCCTTAGATGATTTAAATTTAAAACCAGGCTTTATAAAACTAGATATTCAAGGCGCGGAAAATGCAGCTATCACAGGACTAAAGAAAACTTTAACTATGCATCAACCAATCTTACTTGTTGAGCAAAATTCCTTATCAGTCGAAACAAATATGATGCTGAGTTTACTTGGATATGAGCCATGGAGTTTTATTGCTAACTCCAAAACCTTCAAGCGAGGGCTACAAGGAGCTTTGAAGGGTCATAAAAATATATTCTATTCTCAGCAACATCATGAAAAATTTTTTAATTTGAAGTAACCTTAAATAGTCATTAAAACTATAATAAAATTATATTTTTAATAAATTATTATATTAATTCTCATTAGCAATATTATAGCCATATGCTATCAGATTTTAAGTAGTGCTAATTTGACTTAAGATGGGACTTTAATTTCAAAATAATTTAAATATAATGAGGGCCTTTATTAAATATTTTAAACTTTACCCGCATTTTAATAGAGACCTTCTTTTTTCCACTCTTATAGCTTTCCTTTTCTCGTTTGAGTCTTGGCTATTAGGTCCTCTTTCTTGGATGTATGGCTATGGTAGCGGACTAGAAACAATCCCAGCTCTCAAGGCTTTATCGTTTGAAGATAGAAATCTTTCCCTTTGGTCTCCATTTGTAGCGGGTGGACTAGACAGGTTAGCCTTTTGGGGAAATGCTAATCCCTATGGCCCAGAATATTTTCTATTCAAATTTCTTCCGGCTTGGCTAGCAAATGGTATGCATCGGTTTTTACAGTATTTTGTGGCTTCTTACTTTGCCATCAAGGTTGCAAAAGAACAACTTAAACTTGAAGAATCATGGGCATTTTTAGTTGCTTTGCTTTTTGCTTCTTTTTCTTTTTATACAGTAGGGGCTTTATTTACGCTTCCTGGAATTCCCCTAATTCTTTGGCTACTTGATCATTCATTAAATGGAGCCAAACAATACTTTAAATGCTTCCTAAGTGCTTTATTAATTTCCTTTACTACAACTTTTACCTTTGGTGTTCCTTATATTTTATTTTTTTGTTTTTTATGGTTTCTAATAATACGTAGAATTAAGATAAGCCATTTTTTGTGGCCTTTTCTACTGTTCACTTGTGTACTTTGTATTTTTACTGCGCCCCAATTATTAGCAATTTCAATCAATGGGTCACAATCGCATAGAGTTGGTTGGGACATTGAATCTCTCTCATTCTCAATTGATGGTCTATTTTATAGACAGCTTCAATTTGATTTATTTGGTCAAAGTAATTTCTTAACCTTATTAACAATGAATCTTCCAGTATTAATTTTTATGATTGGGATGATATTAAGTTTTTATAGTATGAAAATTGGCGGTGAATGTAAAAGAGTATCTATTAATTTTTTTGGAGTTTCAGCAATATTTTTTCTCCTTTCCCAAAAATGGGCATGGATTAGTTTACAGACAATTTTATCGTATCTTTTGCCTTTTATTAAAGGCGTTTATATGGGAAGATTTTTTCAAATACCAGCCCCCTTCTTAATTGCATGTGGCTTAACATTAACTTTTCGTCTAGCTTGGCTATTATGGAAAAAAATACCACTAGCAAAATTTATAATCATATTTTTTACTTTATCACTAGCTTTAGTTTTACTTATTACGCCAAAAATTCATTTATTTTATGATTTGGGGGTCCATGATTGGGGCGAAAAAAATTATCAGATAAAAGCACTTGATGAGTTACGAGAAATTCCTGACATTTTTAGGGTAGCAAGTATACTGCCATTACAGCCGGCATATGCATATGCTCAAGGGCTAGAAACAGTTGATGGTTGGGCCAATCTTTACCCAAGTGTATATCGCGATCTGTGGCTAAAAATGTTAACTCCTACTTTTAATATAAATCCCTATAACAAGAAAATATTTGGTGTTGACACTGGAAAGGCTGAGGATAATTTTATCTTTCTAGGGTCCGATCTATTTTCCCCCGGGCTTGGGTTATTGCCAAACGAGAAGTTCGAAGTCGCTCTTAAAGAAGGATTTAATGTTGAAAATAGATATAACCTAAATTTGCTAAGATTATTGAATGTGCGCTTTTTACTATCCTCATATCCTCTCCAAGGGAAAGGGGTTAAGCTTTATCATGATATTTCTAATAAGCCCACTTGGGCCGAGAATCGCAGCAGAAACACTGGTCTGGTAGTGGGTGAGCGTCAACCCCCCGAAATGAGGCTGCCTCAAAACATCTCATTCTTTCAGCCATTTTGGGACTATTATCAGTTTAATAAAAAAAAGCTGAAAGGTAAAGATATCTATATATATGAATTAGAAAATAGTCTTCCTAGATTTAGATTAGTGGAGTCTATTGAGCTAACTTCAGATAAGGCTGATACCTTAAATCGCTTATACTCAATGAGCCTAGAAGAACTGAGAAAATCTGTAATCATACAAAAAAGTGATACTTTTACTCCCAAGAAAAGCAATAATCTTTCTAGCGGTCAAGTTACAGTCATGAAATATTCTCCAGATGAAATTATATTAGCAACTAATGCAGAATATGATTCATTTTTAGTCATAGCAAACACATGGAATCCATACTGGATTGCTGAGGTTGATAAATATAAATCTAAATTAGTTAGGGTAAATCATGCACAATTTGGCTTAGAATTAAGCCCAGGTAAACATACAATAGTATTAAAATATATGCCACCATATAGCTTTCTTAAGAAACCAATTGATTGGCTAGCTAGATAATTTTTAGTTAAATGAAAATCTCACAGAAATCTAATTATTATCTAGAGATAGGGCTAGCAATTTTTGCGGCGCTTATTTATGCAATTCCACTTGAATTTTTGATTCTCACCGGAGGATCGCATCTCCCATTTTCTAATGAAAGTATTGCATTTCGATACTTCACAGCATTACGGATCTTGAGTGGCGAAGGAGGAACGGTCTGGACGGCACAAGGACAATTTACTAGCTTAATACAACTCTTAATTTTTTGGGCAAGCGAAAAAGTTAATGGTGCAGGGCTAACTAAAGAAAATCTAGATATTTTTTCAATTTTAAGTACTGCAGCTACAAATTTATTTATGCTGATAATTTATTTAAAAGTTGCAAGAGATCAGTTCCTTACTTTTTCAGATAAAGCCTGCATTTTTTTTCTGGGCCCCACTATCTTATTTGCAACTGTACATGCTGGCTTTTATTACTTTTTACTGCCAGATTATTTAGCATTTTCAATGGTAATAATTTCATTATCTGCATATCTCACAATTCATATATATCGCAAAGATAATAAATTTACTTGGAACCATTTATTAATACTATCATTTATTTCTGGATTAGCTGCTTCAAATAAAATTACTTTACTTGGTATATCAAGTATTCCTGTTCTATTAATGATATTAAAAAAACCTCTAGATATAAAAAGTATTTTTATGCGTATGCTGTTTTCGGGATTTATCACAGTAAGTGCATTTGTACTTATTTTTTATTTTTTATATCTATTAAATATTAATGCCACATTAATCGCACTTATGAATGCAGCTGGCTTTTTCAAATCAATAGGTGGGGAAACGGGATTTTGGGCTCAAAACTTTAAGTTATTTCAAACTATATATGGCTATGACAAAATTTTTTATTTTTGGCTAGTTTGTACCATTTTTATGGCCGTCGAATTATGCCGAAGAAGAGAGTTTCGTGGTCTGCCAATACTTGCTTCCTGTATTTTTACAGCCTTACTTTTGGGATTGGGCTTATATAAAAGAGGGGCCGGAACGACATTCTTTGAATTATCTTGCATCCTTGGAGGGCTTACCTCAATTGCAATATCTGTTGCAATTGGATCTACTACAAAAAATATTTTTATTAAACTTATCCCTGTCCTTATATTTACCATCTCTATTTTTAAATTTGATTACGTCCATAATTGGATAGTAGTCAATAGATCAGTTGAACTTTCTGGAACCTCATGGGAAGTATTTGATTATTTAACAAGCCTTAAAAGACCAGTTCAAGTCATCATAATTAATGGAATGGGAGAGTATGAAACCAGTGGAGTCATAGATTTGAGCAAAGGTCTAAGACTACTGAATACTAATGAATTTTCAAATGATTACCCGCTTGTTAAAAAAGTATTTCCGAATATTGAATTTTTGACACAACCGAAAGTCTTTGAATCAGGGACTGCAGTAATGTGGGTTGAAAGATGGGACCCTATTTTAAGCGCCCCGCTAAAGGTTAGCGATCAATCCGAATTAGATCATATAAATATACTAAACGAAATTGCTAGTAAAAATAAATGTAGGGAGTGGCTTACGGGCTACTCAAATCAACAAAAAATCCATGCTTGCATTATTGATAATTTATAAATTCATCCTTACCCGAATAGTGGTCATATAATGAGAATAATTCTAAATTTTATTACATTTAAAACATTAGCTTTATTTAATCTTCAGAATTTTTGATTCGATATACATTTACACCACCAAAAGATTCAATTGCAGTTAATTTGTTTTTATCTTTTAGCATTTGAAAAATTTCTTGTTCTAATGGTTGCCTGGACATATCACCAACGATTATTACTTTGCCAACGCTACTGATGTCATTAATATTAGCGTATGCTCTTGCTCTCAAAATTTGAGACCTATCATCTACCATTGAATGCGTTAATCCCAATGGGTTATTTTTACGAAGAGCAAAAAAGAGGGTTGCGGAGTCCCATGTAAAAATATACCCATTACTATCACTGAACCACTTTTTTGCCATTATATACATTGCAATATTTTCACCTCCCATTCCTGTCGGAATTAATTGCCAAAGATTTTGGGAGGCGCTAGAAGTAATTGAATTTGGCCCAATAAAGCCAGTAGGCCATTGAAACTTATCTTTAATTCCTGCATAAAAACTACGTTTGAAGCAGTCTTTATTTAATTTGGGCAGAAAACATTCGCGCAAAATTATGCTATTAGATCTTATAGGGCTTACTGGTCGAAATAACCTATCAAATAATACCCCGCCAAATAAACTAAAGCTAATTATAAAAATAAAAAATAATATTGCTATTCTATTTTTGGGTGAAAAGAGATTTGTGCTGAGCTGCCAAAAGTTATATTCTGATATTAAGCGATCATAAAAATAAATAGCAATTATAACTAAGGGGAAAGAAATAAATGCTAGGACTGGAGTTACAGCTCTTCCTGCATAATAGGAAAGCTGCATAATTCCAAGTAAACAAATACAGCCCAATATAATTATATTTCTTAGGTCGCTGGAATCTCCTTTCAAAATCCATAACTTAAATGCAGTATAGCCAACGCCAATAGAATAAAATAAGCCAAATAAAATGTAAGTACGAATTTGTGGATCTGGAGCTACAATCCAACTGTTAGAGGATACTTGGCTTGTAATAAGCTCAAAATAAATATCGTACCTTGGCCAACTCTTGAAAAATAATAAACTCAGCGTAATGAGGCATAGATGGGGAACTAAAGATAGTAATTGTAATTTTCCTGATTGGATTAGCACCCTTTTAATTTGGAAAGAATTTTTTGATAATTCTTTAAAAAGTATATAGGCTTGATAAATAACTAAACTATAGATATAAGATTCTAAGGACCATAAGCAAGCAACAAAAAAAATACAAACAGAAAAAACTGAGAAGGTCCTGTTTAAATTCATCCTGGTAAAGCTAAATATTAGAAATAAGGATGGGAGGTACCGAAAAGAAAGCACAGATGGGGTATATGTGGGATTGTATAAAAATGCACTAATTAAAGACAGTACTAAAAAGGAAGCTAATACTGTCGATCTAAGCTTATTTTTAGAAATACTCATGCAGATTAATATAACTATTAATATATACAATTGGTCCAATGCTGCTACTACCAAACTAACACTAAATAAGGACCAAGGCAAAATATACAAAGCTAAAGTAATGAGAAGATAATTTAAGCCATATTGAGAAAAAACGTCAGTAAATGGACTTTGACCAAGCGCAACTGAACTCGCTGGTCCTATATATGGATCATAAGATAAGGTGTCATGTCCCATTTCAGGCCTAAATAATGACAAGATAAATATAAAAATAAATCCTGTTATTACTATATTTTGATATTTAAATTTTTTAAAATCAAAATAAGTTACGGCAAATAGACCTATAAAGCTAACAACAAACCCATAAATAAATCTTTTGTTCGAAAACTGAAATCCATCTATATCTAAAATATTCTTATATTCGAGTGAATATACAACACGATCTATGCCAATTAATCCATATGAAAATACAAACAGGGGTAACAAAAAAAATATAAAATTTATTTTTGACGATAACTCATATTTTTGATAAAGAACTGTACGTGCTATGAAATTACCTAAGAAAATAGCTAAGGGTATAAATAAAACCATACCAGTAAAAAATACTGCGTAAAGATGTAATTGATTACTAATAAAGTTTGATTTAATTAAGATATAAAAAAATGATACTATTATTAAAATAAATATCCCAATAAATCTCAGCGTTTGATCTTGGTCATTATTTTGCATAAGATCAATCTTTTTATTTAACATCTTTATCTCTATATAGAGGGAGTAATGATGCTAATGTAACAAAAAATAAAGGAGTTGTAAGTGCAAGCTCTGCAATAGTATGCGGAGCAGCATATCCTACAATAGAGGGGGCCATACTCCCGATAAATAGTATTCCTGATGTTGCCACTACTGGAAGGGCCTTTTCCTTGCAAGGGTAAATTCTTGCCAGCAAATAAAATATTAGGGCAAAGATAAAAATCCTTAAAATCCAATAAATTCCTCTTTCTCCATATCTATCCAGTTGATTAGAGGTAAAAATAAATTGTTCTTTTACCACGGTACCAATTTCGTGATGTTTCGAAACAAATATATCCATATTTGGAGGGTACTGCTTTAAACCATAAACCCAGGCAATATTTTCAATCATTGCAATCGGCTTATACCAAAAAAAGGTAGTGAAGCAATCATAAAAATATAAAGCGCAACGATCCTTCACAAGTTCTTTTACAACTAGTTCATAGGGAGCCCAACTAAGAGTAGTATAGTTACTCGAAGAGCCCTTAATTAATTCCCATTCACTCTCTCGGCTATTTTGTTTTAAATAAATTTCTACCGCCTCTAGGGTAGTAAAGTCATCAATATGTAAATTATCTCTACTAGACATATTAGGATTAAAAGCGAAACCTGAAAAAATATTATGCCAAAATACTCTAGTTGCGATTTGCCCTCCCCTGTAATATTCTTCGGGTAATTTATAGTTTAAATACAGAGTCAACGTAGAATAAAAAATTAAACTAAAAGCTAAAATAGATACTGCAGGCATTCTTTCAAGAAAAATATTCCTTATTTTGTTTTTGAAAACAGGTCCTTTACCAGATAGAATATAAAAAAAGCTAATTATTATTAATAAAGATAGTGCCCAAATTGCTGTAGATCTAATAAATATTACTAATATAATTAATCCAATTTGAATTATTGCTAAAAATAATTTTTTATATCCTATGCTTTTCTCAAAGAAAAATAGTAAGCAATGCATTAATGGAATTAATGCTAATAATGGAATACATCTTAGAGCAGTCACACCAGTCAATTGCCCATCATACTTAATCATTGGTAAAATGAGCCTGTGACATAAATAAAATGTTGCCAACAGCAATAGGGCATAAGGGTTATTACGATATGCCCATATAAATAAAACGCCTGCGAATCCTAATACCAAATAGTAAACATATAAAACTCCCTCAACCTTAAGGCCAAATAATTTAAACGCTATTTCGGTTAAAAGAATTATGCCCTTATCGTCACCGCCGGGAAATGTTAACTCTATGTTATTTGCATTGATTTTGACATCTTTTAATTCATTCATTGCGCTATTTATTTGATACGAATTTGTACTCACACTACCATCATTGAATTTTTTATATACAAAATCTAATGTCATAAATCGACGTGTTCCAAAAGCCACATTTGAAAACGCAGGGGGGACTGCAGCCCAAACCCAATAAGGTGGCTCAGTATCCATTTTTAGCTTTAAAGCAGCATTAAAGCTAATAAAAAAAGTAGTTATTGATAAGCAAATAAATAATATAGATAATATGAAATTTTTTTTGTTTGAGGCTATAAAATATTTCATATTATCTATATTATTAATTAGAGCTTAAGCCTAGTATTTTTCTAAGTCTTTGTGAGTAATTATCCGTTCCCATGGGATTTGCAATGTAATATTCAAATTGCTTTTTAAGCTCTACTTCCTGTAAGAGATTTAAATCTTTCAATAATTCGTCATATCTATTAACAAGTAGGTTGGAATTAACTACCAATGGATTAATTGTAACTATTGGATAGGTATGGATTATTTTTACAATTTCATTGATCTTTTGAAAATTCTTAAAGTTAGTAAATGTGGTGCACATACAAAGTAAGGCTAGTATATAAAGCATATATTTTGAAATTGGCTTTAAGTTTAGGTATATAGAAATTACACATAAAATAGAAAGGGGGGCAATTGAGGCGTGGTAATAATAGGTCCATTGACCTAAGTTATTTTTAGTAGTATTAACTCCATCAATAAATGTGAAGAAAAAACTGGTTAAGCTAATTGCAATTAGCCAAATAATTACTATTGACCACTTTTTGTAAAAACTAAAGATTAAAGTAGCCACTAAAATTAAAGCCACAATACTAATTGATGGACTTATAAAGCCAAAAGTAACTGAAACAGCTGTCGCTAAATCCTCAATTGCAAGATTCCAAAATTTAATAGTAAAAATGTTCTGGAATAACCCAATGATCATTTCTAAATTTAATACGCTACTTCTTGATCCACTTTTTCCGAATTCTCCATATATTGGCGGTAATAAAACTTTAGAGACTATAAAAAATATTGGTAGAAGAAGTAAATACCAGATCTTATAATATTTTGTAGAATAATTCCAAATTAATAGCCCAAGAATCAACCAAAATATATACCCAGCCTCATCAGAAAAAAAGTTAAGGAATGTTACCAAAAGTGCAAGTCTTATGTACCAATCTTTTCCAGTTAGCCTAAAGCGAAATGCAAAAAAAACTAAGCAGCATAGCCCTAGCATAGCTAACCTTTTGGCAGGCCTTATATATGGTACAAAACTAGATAGATATGCTATTGATGAAATAAATAAACCAGTGAAGAGTAGTGCCTCTATTCGAGAAAGGCCCATTGATCTAATGGCTCCATAAAAGAAAAATGGCGTTGTAATAGCAATTAATAAACTTGTAAATGTAATGCTTGGATGATGTGAAAATAAATTATTGGAATATGGCCTCAATATTGCGTCAATAACCTCAAGGAAATCACTTAATATACGTAACCTCGTAGGATTAGAATCGAAGTAGTTCCAATCAAAAATTGCTTGCAGCCCTCTTGTACTAGCATATTCTGAAATATTTAATAGCTCAAGGTGAAACCAGCCGCCAACAATCCATAGATATAGAGCTGTTACTGCAACAGCTAGAATCCACAGTCTGGATAAACTGTATAAATACATTTTTTATAAATTTTTCTTGCAAATTAAATTCTTGTGTCTAAAGAATTTTTTCAAATACAAAAAAGTTTTATTGAGTACCCTACCTTTATTGGTAGTTTTCAATATCCCATCAATTTCAATTAAAAATTTATTGTTTAGCAATCTAGCTACTCTAGCATCAACCATTTTTTCATAATTAGTAATTTCGTTACTAATTTTAATTTTTTTATTAAAACCTAAATCTAGAATTAGATTTGCAGAAATACTACTCATAATTAACGTGAAAAAGAAAATATATAGTTCACACATAAAGAAATAGGAAAATAATATAGATAAAGATTGAATTGATATAAAAAACTCTAAATAAGATTTCCAAAATAAAATTAAGCCAAAAAAACTGCTAATGATAGCAAATGAAATAACTGAATTACATTTAATATATCTCTGCACTATGGAGTGAACGATTACTGATATTGAGAAAAATAAAGCCGAATATATAACTATCATTTTATATGTTGATATTTACCATTCACTAACCAATGAACAAAATTTAAAACGGTAAATATTAGTCTTCCTTTTGATGTTAATTCGAAGTTACCTTTCTCTTCAAGCAGAATTTTTTTATTCAATAGTGATTGAATTCTGTTCGTAAATTTTATTTTTCCTATACTTACTAATTTATTTATATCGGGTTTTCTACACTCGAATTCAGCAATCCTAATTTCTTCAATTATGGATAACGAATACCCTCCTTGAGCAAGTGACCAAAGCTCCAAAAAGGAAATTGCATATATTCCATATAGGCTGATACAAAGTATTAGGTCAGCTAACACTGTGTTCTTTAATATAAACCATAAATAGATAGTAATTGCAGTTATTAGTAAACCGGGTATTAAGTGATATAGGAAAATTCCTTTTTCAGATTTAAAAATATAAAGATTTCGAACTATCAACATATATGAAATAAATTGTATTAATATAAAAATTAATACGTAATAAAACATATCAATAAGGCCCCTTAAAACTTTCAGTCAAATCAATTAAACCAAACTCCTTGGACTCAACTCCAAGCATTGAACAAACGGCTTTTATTAAAGTTGATGATGATGGATAAAATACTTTTTCAAGAGAATTCGAAACAGGGGCTGGACAATCTGCTATTGTTATTCTCCTCGCTGGGCATTTCAAAAAATTAAATGCTTTTTCTGCAGCTAAAGCTACTATTTCACTTGCAACTCCACAAAGTTCCCAGCTAGTGTCTGCGACTATTAATCGACCGGTTTTTTTTACTGAATTTAATACGGTTTCCTCGTCTAACGGACGTATACTTCTTAGGTCAACTACCTCGATTGAGATCCCGCTTTCTTCTAATTTTTTAGCTGCGTTTAATGCTTCGAGTGACATGAAGGACGTTGCAACTATCGTTAAGTCTTTGCCTTCTTTTATGATCTTTGCCTTCCCAAGTGGCGTTGGAATTGGTTTTTCAGATACTTCTCCCGTAGTATCGTATAAAGTACGATACTCCAAAATAACAACTGGCCCAGTATGTCGTAGAGCACTAATCATTAATCCTTTAGCATCCTCAGGAAAGGCGGGCATAACTACTGTTAAACCAGGAAAGTGTGCTAACGGAGCTTGTATACTTTGGGAGTGTGTCGAGCCTTGCCCCCAACCTCTACCTACAATTCCTCGAATTACGATAGGCACATTTCCAGCATTTCCGCCATACATATACCTCCACTTTGCAGCCAATTGCAGGAGCATGTCAAACGAAAGGAACATAAAATCTACCCTTGGATGAACGAGTATTGGCCTTTTACCAACGGCAGCAGCACCAATTGCAATACCAGTTAATGCATTCTCCATTGCAGGTGAATCAAAAACTCTGGAAGGTCCAAACTTTTTAAATGCCTCTATAGTTGTCCCAAAAATGCCCGAAGGATAATCGACCGCTATTCCAGTAATAAATATATTTGGATTAGACTCCATTTCCTGCACGATTCCTTCTGATATAGCCTCTGAATACTTAATACTTCTCATAATTATTCCTAATCAAACATTTTCAAAAAGAGTTTTTGGATCTGGCCAAGGGCTTTCGTATGCCTTTTCTAAAGTTAAAGATATTTCTTGTTCTATTTGATTATTCCAATTATCAATGGCTTGAATGGTGGCTATCCCTTCATCAATCAAATATTTACGAGCACGAATTACAGGACATTTTTTTATCCACTCATCAAGCTCTTCTTTTGTTCGATATGTTCTGTTTATCTCGTAATCCCACATGGGGCCTACATGTTCCCGCCAGCGATATGTCATACATTCTAAAAACATGGGGCCATGACCATTTCTGCAATAATTTAATGCATTTATTGCGGCATGGTAGACATCAAAAACATCATTCCCATCTATTTTTTTAGCTTTTACTTGAAAAGATTCTAACCTTTTGCATAAATCAGCTTCAGTGTGCTGTCTTACAGACATCGGGCTTTCAGTAGCATACAAATTATTTTCACATACAAAAAGCACCGGTAACTTATTGACAGAGGCATAATTAAAGCATTCCCAAGCGGCTCCTTCATCGCAAGCTCCCTCTCCAAAGAAGGCAACAGCCACTTTGCTAGTATGATCCATTTTAAAAGCCAGTCCAGAGCCACTTGCTAACGCTAAAGAGTGTCCAAGAATTGGTGATGACCCTAAAAATCCAACAGAACGATCAACTAAATGAACTGAACCGCCCCGCCCCTTTGAGCAGCCCCCGTCTCTTCCCAACAGTTCTGCCATCAGCCCAAAGAGACTTCCGCCTTTACCTAGGTAATGCGTATGACTGCGGTGATGCGTATAAATCACGTCATCACCATTAAGTGCAGCGCAAACCCCAGTTGCTATGGCTTCTTGACCAATTCCAAAATGGGTGGGTGTTTTCATTACCCCTTTCCTATACTCGTCAGATAATATTTCCTCAACTCTCCGGATATAGAAAATATTTTTATACAAATTAATAGCAGTATTTTGATTAGTATTATCCATATTTTTCTTACTTTAGATTTTAAATATCAGCATGGTTGATTAATGCTTAGGCTTCTTCCAAACCCAAAAAAAATTACTATAAAAACTAATTGTGGTGGACAAAAGAACGGCTACTGTACTTGCTATCAAATAATGCATCCCTAAGATAGCAAAAATATTTACGGAAGTCCACCATACTGCTATCGCAGCTAAATTGGCAATATGATATTTAATTAAGTCTCTAATACTTATTTTTTTCCTGAAAACAATATAACTATTTGCAAAATAGCGTAATATTGTTGTTAATTCAACCGTAACTAAAGTTGCTACTAAAATGGAAAAATACAATACCTCAACTAAAAAGAATAAAATTAAATTTGTAACCCCAAGAAATATTAAACCCATACATAACCATAATGCTATTTTTTTATAGTTTTCTTTTAAATAAAGCATATTTTTGACAATTCTATTTGGGAGAGACTTCGAACTCAAAGTCTACTCGGCTGGGTCGTTTTGTATATTTAGAATTTGACTTTATATGCACTTCATAGATTAAATGCAGATAGACTTTTATTACTTCAATGAAGCTTATAAAACCAGCTGATGTACTCCCTAACATGCCGACCTGCCTTGAACTAGGTAATTAAAGAAAACTTAATCCTTGACGTAGCAACTTTACATTAATTTCTACAACAATACTAAATCTTGTTGACTTAAGTTTTAACTCTTGCAATAGTTTGGTAGGATAAACTGCAGGCCCATTGACATAAAGCATATATAAATCAAAAGTACTTGTGTAAATCACTTTAAATAAAGAAGATAAAAGATATCTTTTTCTACCGCGACATTCATCATTTGGAAAATACGTCATTACAATATCAGCTAAAAAAGCATTACGAAAAAGTAGTTTTAGGGTAGATAGTGGTAAGTCATTATCTCCGGGTAAAAAAATAAATTTTTCCATTTGAGCACATTGAATTGCTTTCTGAATGGAAGCCCCAAGACCTAAATTTTTTTCATTTTGAATAAGTGTAATTTCAGGATGAATTTTGATGTGATCCAACACAATTTTGGAAGTATCATCAATGGATCCATCATCTATTACTAATATCTGCGTTTTCAAATTTGGAGTACTTGCCAGAGCATCTAGAGTTGTTTGGATAGCTTCCTTTATAAATGCTTGCTCGTTATACGCACAAATGGCAATAGTAAGAGAGCCTTTACTCAAAGATGGATTGGTTAACAAAAGAGGCCCCTTTTAGATACTTGTACATATATTAATTATACTAAATATCATTTAATACGTGAAGATTAATATCTAAAGAATTCTATATGATTAGTATTGGGTTTAAATTTTTTACTTCTTATTGCACCCAATAGCAAAAAGGTAATGTGCCATCTTATAGTAACCTGTATGAATTACCTCATCATTCATCGAAAACATAAATACATTATTAAAATATTTTTGCATAGTAGATTTTAGGTCTGGCATGGATTTGCAGTTTACATGACCCTCCTTGCTCATTGGTGATGCATAATCTTGTGACTCCAATGACGGCATTCCGATTACTAAGACTCCATTTTCAGAAAGTGAGCTTACAATATTATCTAGGAACAAGCTCTCATTTGCAGGCAGAATATGTTCTAGTACATCCAATGCATAAATGCCATCAAATTCACTCTTAATCGGACCTTTTAACATATCGTGCACTAAGCAGTCAAAAGCCCACTTGTCCCCCATCCTTGCAAGGGTATCCTCAACAAATAATGGATCGAAGTCAATTGCAGTTAACTTCTCAACTTCTTGCTTTACTATTCTCGTTGCAAAAGCATCGGCACACCCAACCTCAAGAACATTTTTGCTTCCTGCCAACATCTTCGCAGCAAACTTATATCGTGCTAAGGTGAAGGTTAAACGTTTTGGGTCATCATACCAAGCCTGACTTGTCATCAAGCCAAGAGACTCTAGGCCCTGCTTATCTCGATAATCAAGCATTACCGTATATTGTTTTTCCTGTGTTTGTATTTTACTCATTTGTTTAACTCTCTCTTCAAGAATTTCAAGGTTTAATTGCAATTCAATCTACTTCTAGAATTGTCCAATAATAATCCCCAGTAAATCCTGCTTCTTTAAAAATTTGATTCCAATCGTTAGGTGTTCCATAGGTTTTTGCAGTGAGCATCCAATCCTCAAATAATTTTTTTTCACTTATATTTCGATAGGCATCAACTTGAACGTAAGACCTTCCTGGGGCTACTCGCTCAATCTCTCTTAAAGCAGCAATACAATTAACACGATCAAGATTGTGTATAGTATTTATTGAAATAACTGCCATAAAGCTATTATCTGGAAAAGGTAATTTTGTAGCATTGCCCAGATGAAGTCGTCCTATAACATCGGGGTGTGCATTGAAAAGTGCATACTCAGATATATCAAGGCCATAAACTTCTAGGCCGGGAAGGGTCCTCATTAAGTCATGAACTAAAAATCCTTTTGCACAACCTATGTCTAAAACCCTGTCACCGGGCTTGAGATTAAAATGCTGAATTATATCTTTAGCAATTGGTAACCATCTACCATCATAATAATATCCTCCGTACCCCTGCTCTCGATCTCCATCAAAATATTCTTTCCCAAATTTTAATGCGACTTCACGAGCACTCTCTTTATTTTTAATTCTATTTTTTATAATACGTTTAGACTGTGGATATCTAGCTAAGAGGTTTTTTTCAGACATTTCTATCTTTTATTTCTTAATAAAATAAAGCGCAACCCATTAAAAAAAACTGCAATCAATGCTACGCCGCCTTTTCTTGCAAAGTATCGATTGTCATTTAAGTAAATTTGATTACCTGCTGTTAGTCGCTCAATACGTACCGCTAAAATTTCGCTCGCTGAATATTTTCTGAGTAAAACCTCATCCGGCAGTCCTTTTTCACCAACTATCGCATATTCTTTTAGCATTCTAACCCTCAAAGAAGAAACATTGGCATTAATAATATTAAAAAGAATAAATGCAAACTCAAGATAAATAATGCAATACAGGATGCCATATGAAATCTTATTAAGAAGGCTTAATTCTATATCCCATAATAAAAAAATTAAAAAAGATATAGTGCCAATTAAGCCAATTGCTATTGAAATAAATTGAGTACCTACATGCGCACCTTTCTTATTTATTCTACTTAGAATTATATGCGCAACAACATCAAGCAAGATCCCAATCAAGGGACTAACCGGTAAATAGTTAATAAAACTACTATTAATGTTATGCATTTCTTTTTATATTAAAAATCTTAGATATCAGATTCGCAATTACTGCGGCCTTTTGACCTTTTGAAGTTAATCGATGCCCACTGCTTTCTGCAATTTGAACCAAAATACCATCACGTCTCAAAGCATTAATTCTAGGTTTAATGAAAGTATCATCAGTAATTACTTGGGCCAATTCTTTACTGGTGCAGCCTTTTTGTATATTTTTTTGGAGTGCCCAAAAAATTGCTAGGGATGGGCTTGTCTCCTCTACCGCCGTATAAACTATTAAATAGCAGCCTAAAGTGCCAAGATAAAACATTGAAATTCCAATCAAAAGTGGAACACTAAAAGTGTTCACTAACCAACTAGGAAATAACAAGATAAAGCATACTGCTACAAAAATAAATATCTTGATTAATGCTAATGATTGATTTTTTGGTGTGTATATTTGCCAAAGCAGAACATGAGTAATCCAAGCAAAAATAAATAGACCTATTGATAGTAATAATGCATTCATATGCGTTTAGCTATAGGAGTTACTTTTATTTCCATGGCATTTGAGTCTTACTTGAAATAAACAAACTGCCTTCACGATGAGAAATAGGCATATCTTCTACTTTAGATACGGCACCCCATCCAAGCTTTTGAGAAAACATATTTACGCTTGTACCATTAAAGTGCTTAAATACTGCTTTTGCATTTTCTGGATTACCAATTTCTACGATAATATCAAGGCTCTTCATTAATTCCGGAGAAGCTGCTTGTAGCAATTCCTTTTCATGACCTTCTGCGTCTATTTTTGCTAAATCAGCCCATTCAAACAGTGGCTTAACCGCACATACTGGAACAATGAAGGTTTCTTTTTGTCCATAAGAATCTTTTGATCCCGCAAGATGACTTCCTGTTGTATTGCCTAGAACACGGACAAATTCAGCCTCGCCATCGCTTATGGATACTGCCTGTTTAAATGGTGTTACATTCTTTGCGGAGTTTGCAATTAGATTTTTTGTCAGCATTTCATAATGCCACGGATCTGGCTCGAAAGATCTAACACTATAATCGCATCTAGACATTACAATAGAGTGTAATCCCAAGTTTGCGCCAACATCTATTACTCTTTTATATCTATTACGATTTACATGATAAAAGGAGAAAATGATTAGCTCATCTAAACCAAATAAGTCTAAAGAATTGATTGCTCCCATTTTAGTAAAGGGCAAAGAAATATCCCCAAACGGCCCAAATGAACTAGGTCTTCCCTCTGGAGAATTAAAAAGGTCTTCGATTATCTTCAGAACAACCTCCTTATTAAGCTTATAAAATGCTGATGAGCGATAGTGAAGGGACGGACTCTCTATGAGAGCATCAAATACATTTTCTAATAGTTTCATAATTTTTTTAAGTTAAAGAGATTGGAAGGGGTTGGATTATCATATTTTTTAAAAATTCTTCGCGCTCAAGTAGTGGCTCAGAATCTTCATTTGGTCTACCAAAACGTACTTGAGGGGCAACACCAAATTCAGGATTTATTTCCACATTCACCAAACATGGATCACTTCCTTGTAAAATGCTTTTAATCTTACTTATGCAATCGTCGCTTGATTTAATAGATTCAACTCGAAAGCCATATGCTTTTGCAATTCCTATAAAGTCCGGATCAGGTAACCCGCCAGCAGTAGACGTTGCATAGTGATTACCATCTAACCACATATCTTGAGTCTGCCGAACCATTGCGTGCCCATGATTATTAAATAATATAATTTTAATTGGCAACTTGTGATGGGCTATTGTAGCCAACTCTTGAATATTCATTTGGAGACTTCCATCTCCAGTTATACAAATTATATTTTGCCTCGGCCTGGCAAATGCCGCTCCAATTGCGCCTGGTACAGCATAACCCATTGGTGTGCTATTAAATGCGTGGAAAAAACGCTGATCTTTTTTAAAAATAAATCCTTGCATCATCCATGCTAAAGCACATCCAGTATCGGCAAAAATAATTTCCTCATTATTAAGTAAGGAAGAAAATTGCTCCATAAACCAGTATGGATTAACTTCACTATTTTTTATATCTTTTTTTACATAAATTGGATATTGAATTTTCCATTGATTAATACGTGAAACCCATTCAGAAAAATCAGGCATATCTTTTGCTAAATCTCTTTGCGCAAGATTGCCCAAGAGAAGTCTTAAAAATTTTAATGCGTCTAAATTGGCTGGCACATCAATCTTCACATTTAAATGTTTGAATTTATTAATTTCGGTGACATCGATATCAACCATAACCAACTTCGCCTCACGCGCAAAACTAGTTGGGGGCGTGCCTGTTGCCTTAGTATCTAATCGTGAGCCAATGGAAATTACCAAATCGGCATTTTGCACTGCAAAATTTGCTGGGCGCGTCCCATGCGTGCCAAATCCACCGGCAGCAAGCGGGTCTGCAGACTCCAACAAATCACGCGCTGCCCATGTTAACGCAATTGGTATTCCCAGCAAATGGCTTAGCTCAATCGCCTCATTTTGAGCCCCAGCTAAATGCACTCCCCAACCATATAT
>Ga0114967_10001236_pt1 | contig 21350 bp, 19 predicted proteins | sample M_130628_MF_Meta_FD_92639 | JGI IMG/M metagenome (GOLD analysis project Ga0114967, IMG submission 92639) | Freshwater microbial communities from Lake Montjoie, Canada to study carbon cycling - M_130628_MF_MetaG | ecosystem: Environmental > Aquatic > Freshwater > Lake | place: Lake Montjoie... | reverse complement strand
GGGGGCGGGTTGGATGCCGCAGAATTGATCGTAATCAATCAACTCCTTGATCGTCGGGTTGTCACCACAGATCGGGCACGCGGGATCGCGACGCAACTTGAGTTCGCGGAACTTCATGTCGAGCGCGTTGAAGAGCAGCAGGCGTCCGACCATGGACGTGCCTTTGCCCAGCGCGAGTTTCAAAATCTCCGTCGTCTGAATGCAACCGATGATGCCGGGCAACACGCCGAGGACGCCGCCTTCTGCGCAACTCGGCACCATGCCGGGCGGCGGCGGTTCGGGATACAGACAGCGGTAGCACGGGCCGCCGAGGTGCGGCGCGAACACGCTGGCCTGGCCCTCGAACCGGAAGATCGAGCCATAGACATTCGGCTTCTTGAGCAGCACGCAGGCGTCGTTAGTGAGATAGCGCGTCGGGAAATTGTCCGTGCCGTCCACCACGATATCGTAGGGGCGGATGAGATCGAAGGCGTTGCCGGAATTGATCGCGGTGTTGTGGATGACCACTTCGACGTTCGGATTGATGCCCGCGATGGTTTCTTTGGCGGAAACCGCTTTGGGGCGACCCACATCCGCGTCCGTGTGGAGAATCTGCCGTTGCAGATTGGAATAATCCACCGTGTCGAAATCCACGATGCCGATCTTGCCGATGCCCGCAGCGGCAAGATACATCGCTATGGGCGAGCCGAGACCGCCCGCGCCAATGCACAGGACGCTGGTGGCTTTGATCTTCTTTTGCCCCGCCAGACCGACTTCCGGCAGGATCAGATGCCGCGAGTAACGGCGGATTTCTTCGTTGTTCAGTTGCATGATAAAATCGAAACGAGTTCGAGCTTGCAGGTTAGAACGAAAGCGGGAGAAATCAAGTCGGGCATAAATGCATAAAACAGCGACGAAACTTACGGCAGACTTGCAAGCAGGGCGGTGCTCAGGCTTACTCTTGCTACTTTGTTCGCCAAATGAATTTAGAGTTGCTCACCAAAGCCAAGTCGCTCGGTTTCTCCGACCGACAGATCGCCCATTTAACCGGCACGACCGAGGATGCCGTCCGCGCCGAGCGGAAGAAGGTTGGCCTCGTGCCGAGCTATCGTCTCGTGGATACGTGCGCTGCTGAGTTCGAGGCTTACACGCCTTATTACTACTCAACATATGATCGTGGGGACGACGAGGTCAAAGGCAACATGGCCAAGAAGGTGATGATCCTCGGCGGCGGGCCGAATCGCATCGGGCAAGGGATCGAATTTGATTACTGCTGTGTTCACGCGGCGTTCGCGCTCAAAGAAGATGGATTTGAAACCATCATGGTGAACTCGAATCCCGAAACCGTCTCCACTGACTACGACACGAGCGATAAACTTTTCTTCGAGCCGCTCACGTTGGAAGACGTGCTGCACATTTACGAACGGGAGAAATGCTGGGGCGCCATCGCGCAATTCGGCGGACAGACGCCGCTCAATCTCGCGCTGGGTTTGCAGAAGAACGGTGTGAACATCATCGGCACCTCGCCGCAGAGCATCGAGATCGCCGAAGATCGAAAGTTGTTCGCGGCCATGTTGAACAAACTCGACATCCCCCAACCGCCGAACGGTCTTGCCACGAACGAAGCTGAAGCGCTCGAAGCTTCTAAAAAAATCGGTTATCCCGTGCTGGTGCGTCCAAGTTTCGTGTTGGGTGGCCGCGCGATGCAGATCGTTTATTCCGATGCGGAGCTTTCCCACTACATGAGATTCGCGGTCGAAGCATCGCCCGAACGCCCTGTGTTGGTGGACAAATTCCTCGAAGACGCCACGGAGGTGGACGTGGATTGCATCACGGACGTTGGGCAGTTCAAGAATCCAGCGGACGGAACGATCGTTATAGGCGGAATGTTGGAGCATATCGAGTTCGCGGGTGTTCACTCCGGTGACGCCGCGATGGTGTTGCCGCCCCATACACTCTCGCAAAAGAATATCCAGACCATCCGTGACTACACCCACGCCATGGCGCGCGAGTTGAAAGTGATCGGGTTGATGAACGTGCAATACGCGATCAAGGGCGAGACGGTTTATGTGCTCGAAGTGAACCCGCGCGCGTCACGCACGGTGCCGTTTGTTTCCAAAGCCATAGGCAAACCGTTGGCAAAACTCGCCGCGAAAGTCATGGCTGGAAAAACGTTGAAGCAGCTCGGCTTCACGGAAGAAATCTGGACGAAGTATTGGGCGGTGAAGGAATCCGTATTTCCGTTCAATAAATTTTTTGGACAAGACATTTTGTTATCGCCGGAGATGCGTTCTACAGGCGAAGTCATGGGGCTGGACGCTGATCTGGGCATCGCTTACGCGAAGTCGCAGATGGCGGCTAACGCGCCGTTGCCGATGAGTGGTAAACTGTTCATCAGTGTGAGCGATGCGCACAAGACTGAAGTCGTAAAGATGGCGAAAGAATACGTGGCGCTCGGATTTGAATTGATCGCTACGAGCGGCACGGCAGCGGTTCTCGAAAAAGCCGGGCTTAAAGTGGAGAAGATTTTCAAAGTATCGGAAGGTCGCCCGAACGCGGTTGATCTGCTCAAGAACAAACAGATTCAGCTCGTCATTAACACGCCAGCGGGACAGTTGCCGCGCGAAGACGAGGTGAAGATCCGCACGACGGCGGTCTATACCAACACGCCGATCATGACCACGCTCAGCGGGGCGAAGGCCGCCGCCTTGGGGATCGCCGCTTTGAAGAAGAGCGGTTATGCAGTCAAGACGGTGCAGGAATACCATTGAGCCAATCAGAACTCCGTCTGAATTCGGTCAGGCACGCCGGGTGATTCGGACATTGAACCTTTCTGATTTTTCAGCACACTGACGTCATGGGCAAAACTAAAATTCCAGCTACTGGCGAAGGTTATCTCGGCGAGACAATGATTCACAGGCTCACCCGCGCTGTTGGCGTGGTGGAAAGCGTGATCGAAGCCAAGGCTGGTTGGCCGCCGCAAGTCGTGCTGAAACTCAAGGACGGTTCAATGAAGAAGGGCAAGCTCAGCGACTTCCGGGAGTTGAGCGCGTCCGAACGGGAAAAAAATTCCGTTGCGTGACCGCCTGGTTGCATCTCCAACATTTATGAATTTGAACGACGCACAACAAAAGACCGTCGCGGAATGGGTGGCGGGTGGAATGAAACTCGCCGAAGTGCAGACGCGCATCGCATCGGAATTCGGTCTGCAACTCACCTACATGGAGGTTCGCTTCTTGGTAGATGATCTCAAGTTGCGTCTGAAAGATCCGGAGACCCCCAAGCCCGTCGCACTGCCCGCCACCGACGCCCCAGTCGCGCCAGTTGCTGTTCCTGAAACACCCGCATCACTTGCAGATGCAGCCGGACAAGTCGCCTTGTCTGTGGACAAGATCGCACGTCCCGGGACGATGGTCAGCGGCAGCGTCACATTCAGCGATGGAGCGAATGCGGATTGGTACCTTGATCAAACGGGGCGACTTGGCGTCGTTCCCAAAGTGCAGGGCTACAAACCAACGCAGGAAGACGTACTACAATTTCAAGCTGCTCTCGAACGTGAGATGTCGAAGATGGGTTTCTGAGAGTAGCCTTGAAAAACTAAATCCCCAGTCGGTGGCGCATCCACTGAGGAACCGATTCAGAAGAGCGAAGTTGCCGACAGGGGATTTGTTGTTCGTGGTTTGCCGGCACCTCAACGTGAGTCGGGGAGGCGGACCACAATGCCATCCGCAAGGGATGACCAAATTATTGTCAATATAGGGTGCTAGCTGGGGTTTTCGAGTTCGAAGGATTGTCCGTCCGTGCATTCAGGTCCAAAATGGAAGCCTGATTCATCTTCATAACCGAGCGGTGCTTGGTTGGCGGCGAGGAGTTCGGTGAACAATCCCGCAGACGCGAGCGCGGTGAGAACAAAAAGCGTTGTCATCATGCGGCACAAGTAAGCAGTCCGTATGCCGCAGCCTCACGACTGCAAAACTCGAAGGGCAAGAAAGCTTTGTGTCTTGTTTTGGTCCAAAACGGGACACCCAAGATCCCCCGTCTTGGATCATTGCGGCCCGCTTCCATGGTTGCTAAGCCGCCCGCACAATCTACAATTCCCCCCACCGGCCCACCCAGTTCGCCGGCCCAAATGTCCGAATACCAAGTCAAGTTCGAGGTCTTTGAAGGCCCGCTGGATTTGCTCCTCTATCTGATTAAGAAAGAGGAGGTGGACATCTATTCAGTTAACCTTACCAAGCTCGCCTCGCAGTTCATCGAATACATCGAGATGATGCGCGAGTTCGATCTCGAGATCGCAGGCGAATTCCTCGTGATGGCCTCGACGCTCATGTACATCAAAAGTCGCGAGTTGCTGCCCGTGGAACAACAAGCGCAGGTCGAGGACGAGGAGGTCGGTGAGGATCCGCGTTGGGAACTCATACGCCAGCTCGTAGAATACAAAAAATTCAAGGACGCCGCCGCGCAACTCCAGACGCTTGAAGCCCGCCAGGAAAGCGTTTTCCCCAGGCTGCCAATCAAGATGCAGTTCGAGGAGGAAAAGCCCACCAAGCAGGATATCTCCGTGTTCGACCTGCTAAACGCCGTCAATGCCGTCCTCAAGCGGTTCGAGAAGCGCGATAACCCGCGAGAAATTTTTGAGGATAAATGGACCGTCAGCGATAAGATCGAAATGATTGTGCGCGTCATGGAAAAGGGCGCGGCGATCCGCTTCTCGGAATTGTTTGAGAACGCTATGAGCCGCAGTGAAGTCGTCTGCACATTCCTCGCGTTGCTCGAATTGATCCGCCTCAAGCAACTCGTCTGCGGCCAGTCATCTGACTTCGGTGAGATTGAAATCAGCAAGCGGGACGCAGTCGTTCCGGTGGGCACAACGCCTGATGCGACCTCAGCCAAGCCCACAGAAGTGACAACACCCGGAGACGTTGAATCCCCCACCTCGTAAATTTCCGCTATGGAACTGAAGTTCATTCTCGAATCGCTCCTATTCTCTGCGCAAAAGCCGCTGAGCCCGCCTGAGCTGCGCGACATCTTCGCCAACGCTGCTGCGGTTGAGGATGCCGACGCCACGGTCAAAGGACTCAAGAAGACCAAGGACGCTGACATCATCGCCGCGCTCGAAGAAATCGCCAACGAACACGAAGCCGCTGCTCGTAGCTATCGCCTTGTGTGCGTGGCGGGCTCGTGGCAGTTCGTGACGCAGCCGGAATTCGCGCCGTGGCTCAAGGCTCTCGTCGGCGTGAAGGCGCGTCCGTCGCGCCTATCGCAACCCGCGCTGGAAACGCTCGCCATCATTGCGTATCGCCAGCCGATGACGCGCGCGGAGATCGAGCAGATTCGCGGCGTGAGCGTGGACGGCACGATGCAGACTTTGTTGGAACGCGGCCTCGTCGAACAGAGCGGTCGCGCGGAAGTCATCGGTCGCCCCGCTCTTTACACGACTACCACGGCCTTTCTCGAATATCTTGGCCTCAAGAGATTAGAAGATTTGCCCGCCGCCGATGAGTTGCGTCGCATCCCTATTGAGAAACCAGAAGCTCCGCTCACGGCTGATCCCGGCTTGGCAACCGCTGCCCCTGCAGAATTGAAGTTGGAAGAGGCAAATGAGAAGCCTGCGGAAGCCGCGCCTGCCGAAGAAACAGCACAGTGATTATCGCGGAGGATTCTGAGACGCATCTCCATTCTTCCTTGAGTAATAGCTAGGCCAACCCCCCATGCAAACAACAGTATTGTTTTCAGATGGCGATGAGCATGTGAATCATGAGGTGCAGTTCGAGAGAAGCGCTTTTGAAATTGGACGCGCGCTATTGCACGAGGCTCTGTTTGGAACGGGAGAGCTTGAGTTATACCCGCTAGTCGTGGATGAGGGGGCTCTTGTTGTTAATGGAGCGCGCTTGGTAGAACACAGCGCTCGTTTTTTTTGCTCACTTTCCACAAGAGGGGCTGGGTGCAATCGCCAACCTGGCGTGAGTGTCCCGACTGCTACAAAGCTAAGATGAAACCCCTCGCTGACTGCAAACTATACGCCTTCGTGGACACGGCCTATCTGAATGGCCGCGCGCCGGAATTTGTGGCGCAACAACTTTGCGATGGCGGCGCAGATTTGATTCAACTGCGTGCCAAGAACTCTTCTCCGGCGGAAACGCAGCGCATGGCTGAGGCGATCGCTCCCGTGCTGCGCAAAGCCAACATAGGCCTTGTCATCAATGACCATATCGACATCGCGCGCGCCGTCGGCGCGGACATATGCCATCTCGGGCAGGAAGATTTCTTTGATGCCGGCCATACGCACATTTCCCAACTCACATCGGCCAACTCCCGACTCCGCATCGGCCTGTCAACTCACGCCTCAGCACAGGCCGAGCGCGCCATTGCAGCGAGCGCAGATTACATTGCCATCGGGCCGATCTACGCCACCGGCACCAAACCGACGGCCAAGCCGGTGACGCTCGAATATGTCCGCTGGGCAGCAGCTCACGTGAAAGTGCCATGGTTTGCCATCGGCGGGATCAATTTGCAGACAATTGATGCAGTGCTGGAAGCCGGGGCAAAACGGATCTGCGTCGTCTCAGCGATTCTCAACGCGCCAGACGTAGCCAAGGCATGCGCTGAATTTCGGAAGCGACTTGGTTGAAACAGCATCCAACTAAAAAACCGGGGAACAGTCATTCGGATGACCATTCCCCGGCGTTGAAACTTGCTGCGTGTTCAGCGGCAACGCAGATCAGAACTTATATCCCGTGCCTGCGATGAGGCGGAAATCGTTCTGCTTGCGATCCTGCACGGGTTCGCTGTCGTGATTGACCTGGGCCACGACTCGCATGTCCCACTGCTTGGTGACTGCGGAGCTGATGCCTATTTCGGCAGCGATGATGTACTTCTCAACCCAACGATCCACTTGCGGGATGTACTCCGCCGTTTGCCAGACCTTAGCTGTGTCGGAGAGTTTGTGTTCAAACTTCTCACCGAAGCGAGCTGCGGCGTAAGTGTCTACAGAATTATCGATAAACTTCTCAGTGACGATCGAAGGACCGGCCTCGACTGAAAGCGAGGTTTTCTCTTCTTTGATCAAGTAGTAACCCGCGAGCGGTGATACACGTAAGCGGTACGAGAGCTTCGAGATTCCGTCATGATTGCCGTCCGCGCGAATACCGCCGTAACCCCGTTCGCTCAGGAGATGATTCCATTGGCCGAACGCCTGCACGAAGTCGGTGTTGCGCACACCCTGACTCTTGCCGTATCCCCCGGAGATGCCAAGGAGTGCTTCGTCCGAATCCCACTTGCGCTTGCTATCGAGGCCGAGTGTGGTGAGAACAGTGTCGCTGTTGCCGCGAGTGAGTGACAGACCTGCTGCGGCAGTGGTTTCCCACTTCGCGGCGGGGGCTGCAACGGGTGCTGCGGTTTGTGATGAAGCAACCGTGCAGCCGACAAACAATGCTGCTGCGGTGCTCCCCAGTGATTTAATGAAAAATTTCATTCCGTGAACTTTTGTTTTTTTGGTTTGTTACCGTTTGGTAAGTGTGGTTTTTAATGAATCACGGAGCCGAAATCAAGGTTCCTTCTCGGAGTTTTCCCTAGACGATCTGCCAGTTCATTAAGTCGTGAAATGAAGCGCTTGCTTCAAGTGCTGATTGTTTGTTTGATCCACCCAGAACAAACGAAATCACCGCCATGGAAAAATATTTTCACCGGCGCATCCTAGGATTTTCGTGTCACGCTCTGTCGCTTGGATTTGCTGTAACCTTGGCTAGCAACTCCTTTGCCGGGCCTGCGGACGATGTCTACCTGCTAGGGCCGGATTCTGTGCCGCACGCTGGGGTGACAAAGGGCAATGTCATCGGCCCGCTAACGCGGCCAAGCGATGTCTTCACCCACACGACGCGGCATTATTGGGTTTATGTGCCCGCACAATACTACTCCACAAATGCCGCATGTCTGATGGTGTTTCAGGATGGTCAGGCGTTTGTAGGGCCAGGCGGCGATTATCGCGTGCCGTTCGTGTTCGACAATTTAATCTATCGCCGCGAGATGCCTGTGACGCTCGCGGTCTTCATCAATCCCGGCCGCTTGCCGACTTCTAGTGTCGCCGACTGTGGTGGCAGTAGCTGGATTATTTAGTCTGTTCGGGAATGGCAAATTGGCGCTGCTGCTTCACGCGGATGGCCTCGGCGCGGATGGCGAACACCGCTATGATCACCGCTACAATCACCGCCGCAGCGATGAACCATGGCCAGACATATCGCGGTTTGGTTTCGGATGGGTGATTGGTGGCTTTCATAGTTAGAGCTGCACAGATTATTTGCGCCGGGCAAAGAAAGCACAATCGCAGAATGATTGTTTCAATTTCATCTCGAATTCCCCTCCGTCATGAAGCGCGTGATTAAAATCATTCGTCAGCCACGTCTTTGCCTTTGCATCGTCGCTCAGGTAGGCGTCCTAGAGCGCCTTGGAGCGTTGTTGGATTAAGCGCTGAAGCTTTTCGTCACTTGGCTCTCCTCGTTTGGTTCTTCCAGAAAAAATCATATGATCGCCCTGTTTGAATGTTATGAGGAATTGATCCGAGTTTTGAAGTGATCAAGCGGCAGCTGCCGTGCTTCTGCGGTGGTGTGGCCGATGGGGCTGGATTCTTTAGTGCCCGTCATGTGCTGGTAGGCGATTTTCAAGCGGGCAAAAACATCGTCGAGCCGAGGCTTCCAGATTGATGACTCGCTATTGAGCCGTTCAAGTTCGTCGTTGGTGAAGTAGGCATCGCGTGGACGATTGATGACGCTCTAGGAATCGGTGGCTGGCTGCTGCATCGCGCGTTTCCGTTTGGCGGCGTGCCAGACAGCGCGCTAAGTTTCGATGGAGTTGGTCTGCGCAATCACTTGGCTGCAAAATGTGACCAGCAGAATGATTTACTGAAGAAATTGTTTTATCGCCCAGATAGGCGGATAGTGGAGTTGAGATGTTACGGCAGATCGTTTCATACAGGCCGGCCAGATTTTGAGCATGCGCACATCCGCGATTGTCAAAGCGGTGAAGTTCACGAACAATCCTTGGACATTTGATGAAACTTGCGTCTGCAAAATTCCTCAGTTCATTCCTCATCGCTCTGGCCGTCGTGCTGGCGGTGGTCGGCGTGCTTCGAATCAGCCAAAAGCAGATCATGCATCGCGCCACGGCCACAGTTCATGTCTTGTCAGGGATCGAAGCTGGATCGCCCGTCGGGACTGAAGTGGAAGCCGTCTTGCAAACTGAGGCGGACATGATCCGCTCGGAATTCATCCTCAAGTCAGTCATCGAAAAACTTGATCTGAACACTGTGTGGGGCAAGCGTTACAAAGAGGGTCAGAAGCTCAAGACGACGGAGTCTTGCGAGATCGCGAAGAAAGGTCTCAACGTCACGGCAGTGCCAAACTCGGCGCTCATTCAGATTGAGTTCACGCGGGAAGGTGCGGATGAAGCGGTGAAGCTCGCCAACGCAGTTGCTCAAGTCTACTGCGATTATCGTGTGGATCGGCGGCGACGTATCGCTGAAACTACGGCGAACAACCTCATTGAAATCTGCAGAGAGCCGTTGGAGAGGGTCAAGGCTGCGGGGATGAAACTTGAAGCTGCTCAGGCTGCGCTCGCAGTCGACATCCGCGCCAATCCACCGCAGGTGCGTACGGGCGAAAACAAAACGCTTCACGCCGCGCAGTCACGCCGTAATCAAGCCAACATCGAGGTCATGTCGCGTTTAAGGCAGTTGGAAACTGCCAAGAAAGCTGCGAAGCCTGACACAAACCTGCTCGTGCGCCTCACGGCTGATTTGACTCGGTTTCAAGGTGAACTTGCCGCTGCCGAAAACGATGTGAGCGCCGAATCGCGGCGAGTGGAAGCGTTGAAAGGATATTGGTTCGCGCGAGAAAATGTAGAGAGCGCAGAAAGGGTTTTTGCCCCGTTTAAAAAAGCTGTGGACGAAGCGAAGGCCGCTAACTCTGCTTCCGGCAAACCTCCAGCGACCATCGAGACCTGCGCTGAACGGACGGCTGCGGTTGAATCCCACGATGCGTCGCGTGGTTCAGTTTATTTTGGGATCGCCACCATGCTGTTGCTCGTGGGCATCGGACAGTTGTTGGCCAGTCGCTCCCGGATCCGTAATGACAATAAAAAGTTGGCTTGAGTGAAGACCGAGATTCTTTCCACACACACACAGGAGTTGTTTGCCCACGCAGTCTATCGTGCTGTTGAGCTGCTCACGGCGGGCGAGGTGGTGGCTTTGCCCACAGAAACGGTCTATGGCCTCGCGGCGAACGCACTCGACACCGAAGCAGTCGCTAAGATTTATTCTATCAAAGGTCGTCCCTCTCACAACCCCATCATCGTTCACGTCTCCGATCTGCCGATGGCGAAACGCTGCGTCGCCGCATGGCCCACGAGTGCTGAGAAGTTGGCGAATAGTTTCTGGCCGGGGCCGCTCACGATGGTGTTGCCGCGAGCGAAAAGCATCCCTGACATCGTCACTGCTGGAGGCGAGACGGTGGGTGTCCGCTTGCCGTCACATCCATTCATTCAAGCAGTGATTCGCGAGTGCGGTTTTCCGCTGGCGGCGCCGAGCGCAAATCTTTCCAATGCGATTTCACCCACGAGCGCCGAGCACGTCAGTAAACAACTCTCCGGAAAAATCCGACTCATCGTGGATGGGGGTTCATCACAAGTCGGCATCGAGAGTGCGGTGATTGATCTTTCGACACAAGGCCACCGCGTGCTCAGGCCGGGAATGATTCACGCGGAATCGATTGCGGCCGTCATCGGTCAAGGCGTGCTGAACGAAAGTGCAGGAGACAAATCTGGAACACTCCGAAGCCCTGGCATGTTGAGGAAGCATTATTCGCCGAAAGCAAAACTGCTGATTCTAGAATGGAAGAGCGACGCCGAATTAAAGTCGCGCATGATGCACCACTCATCACGCGCCCATATTATAGCCCACACATCCATTCCCTCCACTGGCGGCTTCGGTGGAGTCAGCGTGATGCCACGCGATGTGGCTGCGTTTGCGCGTGCCATATACGCAGAGCTGCACCGTTGTGATGAAGCAGGAGCGGAAGTCATCATTGTGGAGGCATTGCCGAACCAGCCCGAGTGGCGGGGCGTCGCGGACCGACTTGGGCGCGCAGCGGCAGAGTGACGAAAATAATTTTGTATTCTGAATAGATAGGAGAACATAGGGGGTGAAGGTTATTTGGTGCGGAGCGCACGGAGTGAAGATGAAGCCTACTAAGGATTTCAGATGGAGACTTCAATCATTCACAACCCTCTGAATCCCAAGTGGTCCGGCATGCTGTGAATATCGCGCTTTCTAGCCCGTCACAACCAGTGACGATCAATGAAGTGTAGATAACCATTCTTTACTTATGAAAACTAGGTTTGCGCACAAAGTTCTTGCCGCTTTCGGCCTGGCTGTGTTGCCACTCATCAACGGATGCACCCAGCAGAGCGCAGGCAACTCTCCCGCTTACGTCACCACCAGCAGCGTCGCGCCGCCTATCGTGCATGTTGCGCCTGCTGGGACAACGCTTCCGAGCCATCCTGCGCCTGTCGTTCCTGAAATCTCCAATCAAGTTGCTCAAGCGACTGGTGAATCTGTCGCCGCAGCGCCAGTTGTTCTTCCTGAAAAACTCCGCATCTCGCAACCGCTGAGCGAAGTCATCCGACTCGCCCAATCCGGCGTGGATGAAGGCGTGATCCTCACTTACATCACGAACTCGGCGGCGATGTTTACATTAGGGGCGGAGGAAATCGTCTATCTCAACGACCTGGGCGTCAACAGCATCATCATCACGGCGCTGATGCAGCGCGATCAGGGTTTGAAAAAAGCCGCCGCCGCCGCGCCGCCCATCGCCGTTGCGCCGACTTATGTGAACCCGCCGCAACCCGTCGTTGTGCAGGAATCGCAACCAACTTACGTCACGGAGAATTATTTCCATGACTCGCTCTCGCCTTATGGAACATGGATCGAAGTCGAAGGCTATGGACGTTGCTGGCGTCCCACGGTGGCGATCACCGGTCCGATGTGGCGGCCGTACGTCGATCGCGGACACTGGGTTCACACAGACGCTGGATGGTATTGGATGTCCGATTATTCGTGGGGATCTGTAGCATTCCACTATGGACGCTGGTTCAGTCACCCGCGCATGGGTTGGTGCTGGTGGCCGGACAACGTCTGGGCCCCGTCTTGGGTCTCGTGGCGTTATGACAATGACCATTGTGGCTGGGCACCATTGCCGCCGCTGAGTTACTACCGTGCGGGTTCGGGTTTCTACTACCGCGATCGCAATGTCGGTTTCAGTTTCGATTTTGGAATCGGAGTGGACGCGTTCACGTTCGTTCAATGGGGACGATTCTGCGATCCTCGTCCCTATCAATATTGCCTCCCGCGCAACCGTGTGAATACGGTTTATAACCAAACGACGATCATCAACAACTACGGTGATGGAAACAACAACACGGTCATCAATCGCGGTATCTCTACCGATCGCGTCCGTGAACATTCGCGAGGGGAAATCCGCACCGTCAGCATCCGTGACGAACGCCCACGCAAAGGCGAAGTCCGCAGCGAACGACTCGAAAGCGGCGGGCGCACGCTCGTCGTGCCGCGTCCGATTTTGCGCCCGTTGTCGCCGCTTCCGGGCGTGGGCAGGATCGGTTCGCCATTGGAAAAGAGTGATGCGCGTGTTTATTCAATAACACCCGCTGCGGCAACACCACCGGCTGTTCAACTCACGCCCACAGGCACGCGTGAGAATCGCCCCGAAAGCAAGTCGGGTCACGAGCGCACGGTGACAGCCCCCGCCGCGATTAAGCCGCCCGTTGTCGCCGCGCCTCAAGTGAATAACAACTACTCAGGTCGAAGCGAACGTGAGTCCAAAGTGGAAAAAAAATCCTCCGAGCGCAACCAATCCATCCAGGTCGTTGCACCCGCCACTCCCGCGCGCATCACCACTCCGATCTTCTCCAAACCGATTGTCGTCGAAACCGCACCTCACGCGCCCTCGCGCCCGGTGGTCACCCCGTCGCAAAATTCCACAACTGTCATCGGAGATGGCCGCAATCGCTCTGCCAATCGCGATTACTCCGTGTGGAACACGCCAAAGGTTCAGCCCGCCCCCACGACACAGCCCGCACCCACCGCGAGTGCGCCGGAATACAACAACCGCAGTTCGTCGCGCAACCAGAGCGTGCGCGAAAGTGCGCCGCAGGTTGAGGCTGTTCAGGGGATTCAGCCATCGCGCCCGGCGGCGGCGGACTACCGTCCGCAAAACAATTCTCGGATCGAGCAACGGCTCGAGCGCGAGAGCCGCGCCATCTCTGTCGAGCGTGAATCCCGCAGTCGTTCCGAGGGGCGGAGTGTCGCACCAGCGATCTCAACCCCCTCGCCTCTAAAGTCACCCGCAGCACCAGCCTTCACACCGACACCGACTCCGGTAGCGCGTCCATCCTCTCCTGCCTTCACACCGCCGCCTGCGCCGCGCGTGGAATCGCAACCCGCGCCCTCTCGTTCTGAACCGTCGCGCTCGGAGACTCGTTCGGAAGCTCGCGGTGAATCTAGGTCCGACTCAAATCGTCCTAAGCGTGACCGCTAAGTGTGTGCTAACATCAGCAGGCCATGAAATTAAAGTTGTTCACTTGGGTAGTCTCATCACTGTTATTGCAGGGAATCTCGCCAACATTTGCCGTCACTACGAATGTTTATTCCACCCAATTTGAAGCTGCGCAGGGCTACAACATCAACCTGGACTTGATCGGGCAGGCTGGTTGGTTCGGGTCGGGAACTGGCGGCAACGGACTTCTCTCCAACGCCATTCCCGGACAGGGACAATCCGCCTACATCGGTTTCGAAGCGCCGAATCCAACCGATGACAGCTTGGTGGTCTGGAAGCCGATTGATTTCAACGCCGTCGCCGCAGCTTATCCCGCTGTGACGTTTTCGACGCAGATGCAGATCCAGGACTCTGCCAACGGGCGTTACGACATCTTCCGGTGGAGCATCTACAACACGCAGGGTAACCGCCTCTTCTCGCTGGATTTCGATAACGACTTTCTGGACATCGGGTATCTTCTCGATGGCACGAACCAGGTTGTTTTCACCACGAACAAATTCGTTAACGCCACCACCTACACGCTGACCGTCACGATGAATTTCTCATCCAACCGCTGGAGTGCTTCATTGAACAATGTCGTCTTTGCTACCAATCAATTCATCACGACCGCAAATGCGCCACTTAATCTAGGCGATGTGGACGCCGTCTGGCTAGTGAATCAAATCAGCGGCACAAATGCGCCCGGCAATAATTACATGGTCTTCGATAACTATACGATCACTGCTTATATGCCGCCTGCACAGGTGCAACTTATGGGGCGCACCGGAGAAGGTTGGTCGCTCTTGCGCGTCAACGGTCAGAGCAATTCGCGCTGGTCGCTGGATGCCACGACTAATCTGGCGAATTGGACCGCGATCAAAACCAATGTGATCTCGGGGACGTTCTACGATCATGTGGATACCACTTCGGCTGGACTGCCGCGCCGTTACTATCGCGCCCGCCTTGTGCCGTGATGTGGGAGGAGTTATTTATTTTCCCTATGGGGTGAGTTAAGGCTTCTCGCAACACTCCTTCTCGACATTTCAAATCACAATTCAGAAGGCTTGGTGCTTGGAAGTGTGCACTTCAACCATGTAGAGTCACACAGGAATCAGCGTGAACTCCGCACGTCGCCTCAGCAGAGGACGTTGTCCCCGGAAACGGCTTTGATTTCCAGACAAGCCAGATCAGATCGTGAAAACAATTGAAGTCAGTGAAAGTCCTTCTGCCACCGAAGCCAGCGCAGAGAGCGGACGCGCGTGGAAGTTTGTGCGCGCCTTTGTACGCGAGCCGCTCAAGGTCGGCGCCATCTGGCCCAGCTCTGAAACTCTGTCGCGCGCGGTGGTGAGCGCGTGCAACTTTGAGCCACGGGACACGGTGGTGGAGCTTGGCCCCGGCACGGGAAATTTCACTCAGTTGCTTTTGGAAAGGCTGGACAGAAGCGGGAGATTGGTGGCGTTGGAGTTGAGCGCGACCAATGTGGATGTGTTGCGCCACCGGTTTCCGCAGGGGGAAATCCATTTCGACTCCGCAGAGCATCTCTCAAAACATGTCGCGCCGCAGTCTGCACGTTGTGTCGTGAGCGGGCTGGCTTGGGGCAACATGATGCCCTCGATGCAGGATCGCATCATGAGGGCGATCACGACTTCGCTCTCACCCGGCGGGCAATTCGTGGCGTTCGCCTACAGTCACGCTCGCTACTATCCGACGACACTGCGATTTCGGAAGTTGATGTTCAAGGAGTTTGCCCGCGTGGAAACCACGCCGATCATCTGGCGCAATCTCCCCCCGGCCTACGTCTATCGTTGCCTGCGGGATTGAGTCATCACAAACAAAACGCCCCGGCCTTCTCGCGAAAGCCGGGGCGCGTCTGTTGGAATGCAGAATTACTTCGTAGGCTCAGGCTTCGTTTTCTTCGCGAGTCGCCACTCAAAGGTGATTTTCAAGTCATCGCCCACGCTCAGGGCGTCAACTCCAAGCAACGTGATGACGGGCGGCTTCATCTTGTAATGCGTCATCTTGATCGGCGCGCTACCGATGACGACGATATTTGTGCCCTTCTTCTCGATAGTCACTGGCATCGTGTTGGTGACAGTGTTGCCGATGATGGTCAACGCGCCGGTGGCCTCGAATTCCAGTTTGCCAGTCGCACCCGCCTTGGATTTTGGCTTCAACTCGATGAGTCGATATTCAATCTTAGTGAATTTGGTTGCGTCCATCGAGACTTGCATCTTGTCGTCCATCGCAGACTTGCCACTCTTGAATGAGCGCACAGGGATCGAGACAGTTGTCTTCGGTTTTGCAGCAGCCGCATCGGTCAACGCTGACTCAGGAAACTTTTCGTCGGCTTCGATGAAGCCACTGATGATCTTGCTGTCCATCGTCCAGTCATGAACCGTGGACGTGCCGGCGATGGTGCATTTGTTGCCATTGGGCACGGCTTCATAGCGAACTGAGCCTTCAGCGAAGGCTGCTGCTGTGACCAGTGAGGCCAGCGATAATGCCGCGAGCGTTCTAACTGTCTTGAGTCGGTTGAGAAATGATGTTTTCGGTTTCATAGAGTGTTTTCGTTCTTGCTTGGACGGCGCATTCCCACGCCAATTCAAATCTTTCTTGGTGTATCTGAGATGCGTTTACCGGTTGTCCAGGTCCTGTGGTCGCGCGGCCTCGCACCTGGACACATGATTCTGTTTTTGGGGATAGTTTCAATCCTGAATCGCAGCATACGTCTGAATCTGTATGTTTTTTTCTGTTTTCCAGAACCCATTTCCAGCACAACTAAGCCATGTCTGTGCCCGCACAACTGATTGAATTGAGAAATGTCACCAAATCTTATGGTAGCGTGTGCGTTCTTGCTGAGGTCTCGCTTATTGTTGATAAGGGCGAATCTCTTGCGATTGTTGGACCGAGCGGCTCAGGCAAAAGCACCTTGCTCCAAATCATCGGCACGCTGGATCGCGTCACAAGCGGCGAAGTCTTGCTCGACGGAAAAAATCTAGCCGCGCTCAACGACTTGCAACTTGCCCAAGTCCGCAACCGGCAACTCGGCTTCGTCTTTCAATCTCATTACCTGCTGCCGCAATGCACTGTGTTGGAAAACGTCCTCGTGCCGACGCTGGCCCGCCAGAGGGCACAGGGCAGAGGGCAGAAGGTAGAAACGAGTGAATCCCGCGCTATGCGCTTACTTAAACGCGTCGGCCTTGGGGAACGCCTACACCATCGCCCTGGCCAACTCAGTGGCGGCGAACGTCAACGCGCTGCTGTCGTCCGCGCACTCATCAATCGTCCGCAACTCCTGCTCGCCGATGAACCTTCCGGCGCTCTCGACCACGCCTCCGCGACTTCGCTCGGTCAATTGCTCGTCGAGTTGAACAAGGAGGAAGGCGTGACCTTGATCGTCGTGACCCACGCGATGGATTTGGCTACGCGCATGGGACGAGTGGTGCGGATTGAAGATGGAAAGTTGATGGAGTCTGGCATGACAGACAAATTCGCACTCCGCACTCCGCACTCCGCACTCAAATGACTTTCCGCACGCTCATCCGTCGCAGTCTGCGCTTTCACTGGCGCTCGCATCTGGGGGTGGTGCTGGGCGCAGCCATAGGCAGCGCGGCACTTATCGGCGCGCTGGTGGTTGGGGATTCGGTGAAGGGGAGTTTGCGGGAGCGTGCATTGGAGCGGTTGGGCCGATTCGACACCATTCTAGATGCGGGCGATCGTTTGATCTCAATCGAAACGGCCCGTCAAAGCAGCTTAGAGTATCACCTAGGAGAAAAGCCCACCGACCAGATTTATCACGGAAGTGTGGAATCGCTTTTAAGGCTCAACGCTGTTGTCGCGAGGGCCGATGGTAAAGCTCGAGCCAACAATGTTAACATTTTCGGCTGCGATGAAATTGCGCGGTTGTTTTTGACCGCGGATTCCGCCGTTCAGATCAATTCCACTGATACGAACAGAGTAGTAATTGGCGAGTGGGATTCCGGGGGGGCAATCCAGATAAACGAAAGCCTTGCAGCAAAGTTGAATGTGGGTGTCGGGGATCAAATCATTGTTCGCCTTCCCAAGCCTACAAACCTGTCGTCCGAAGCGGCCTTGTCGCCCAGGGCAGGCGGTGAAGTGGCGTTGCGTTTGGAGGTGAGTGGAATCGTGGCAGCGGCCAGAATGGGCAACTTGAGTTTCCACTCAACCCCATCGCATCCGTTGAATGCCTTCCTCTCAATCTGGACACTGGGTCGAGCAGTAGGCGTAACGAATATGGCGAATAGCTATGCCTCAATTCCCTTCTCGCATGGGTCAGCCAAACGCCCCTCCGATCCGGCACATCTGGCCAAGATCCTTACGGGACACTGGGGGCTTCGCGACATCCAGCTCTCGTTGAAGTCGATTGACGACCAGTCCCAATACGAGCTTAAGTCTTCCCGCATCTTCCTTGATTCACCCATCGTTCGATCTTCATTCGCAACTGACCCCAACGCCCAGCCCCTTCTCACGTACCTCGCGACGTTGCTTCGTGCTGGAACGAACGCCGCGCCTTATTCCATGGTCACCGCCGCTGGTGCTCCGTGGACGCCGTCAGATTTGCGCGATGACGAGATCGTCGTGAGTCAGTGGCTCGCGGACGATTTACGGTTGAAGCCCGGCGATGAAATTGCGCAGAGTTATTTTCTGCCGGAATCGGGCGCAAAGCTGGAGGAGGTCACCAACACGTTCCGCGTTCACAGCGTCGTGCCACTGGGAATGCCGTGGGCGGATCGCACGCTCATGCCGGATTTTGCGGGCATCGAGAAGGCCGAAAGCACAAGCGACTGGGATGCGGGGTTTCCTCTGACTTACAAGGTTCGTCCAAAGGATGACGATTACTGGAAGCAACATCGCGGCATGCCCAAGGCCTTCATCACGCTCGCTGCCGGACAGAAGATGTGGGGCAATCGGTTTGGTAATCTGACCGCGATCCGGTTTCCAATTCCAACAAATGAGGCCAGCTCAAGGCTTAGCTACAAGGAAACTCTCGAAAAAAAAATCCTCGCCAACCTTAAGCCAGAGGAGCTTGGTCTGCGCTTTGAACCGGTCCGAGAACAGGCGCTCAAGGCGGTGGAAGAATCCCAGGACTTCGGTGGGCTGTTCCTCGGCTTCAGCTTCTTCCTTATCATCGCGGCGTTGTTGTTGATGGCGATGTTGTTTCAATTCGGATTGGAACAACGCGCGCCAGAGATCGGCACTTTGCTCGCGCTGGGATTCACGCCAGCGCAGGTGCGAAAACTTTTTCTACGAGAAGGCGTGGTGCTGGCGTCCATTGGTGGTGTGATTGGCGGGGTGGGAGGAATCTATTACGCCAAGGCGATGATCCATGGCTTGAGCACGATTTGGCGGGATGCAGTGGGTGCAACTGCGTTGAGTTTTCACGTCACGGGTCAAACGCTCGTGATGGGATTGTTCGCAAGCGTCGTGGTTTCGACGATCACCATCTGGCTGGCCTTGCGGAAGTTCGTAAGGCGTACGCCGCGCGAATTGCTGGCCGGTGAAATCCACCCCGAGCAGTTCAAAGCCCAAAGCGCAAAATCAAAAGTCATCGCAGTCGTGGCGTTGGTTGGTGCGCTGGGATTGGTGGGCTGGGCTTTGGCGAGGGGCGATACGCCGAACGTAGGGGCGTTCTTTGGCGCGGGTGCGTTGGTTTTGATCGCGGGGTTGGCGTTTGCTAACGCGCGGCTTGGACGCTTGAGCATCGGCGATTCAATGACGCTTGCGTCACTTGCAGTGCGCGGTTGTGCGCGGCGGCGGAGGCGGAGTCTGGCTACGATGGCGATGCTCGCCTGTGGAAGTTTTCTCATCGTGAGCATCGGCGTGTTCCGGTTAGATGCGAATCGTGACTCGACAAAGCGTGAGTCTGGCACAGGCGGGTTTGCGCTGATCGGTGAGGCGACGCTGCCGGTGGTGCAGGATTTGAACACGGCGTCGGGTCGGGATTTCTTCGCGTTGAACGAGGGGGATTTGTTAGGCGTAAATTTTGTTCCCTTCCGCGTGCGCGCCGGAGACGAGGCAAGTTGCTTGAATTTGAACGCGGCGCAGATGCCGAGGTTGTTGGGCGTGAAGCCGGAGATGTTGGATGGAAGGTTTGCGTTCACAAAGGGTGATAGGAACGCAAAAAACCCAAAATCATGGAAGTCATTGAAGGATTTGTATTGGTTTAAGGAAAAAGAAATTCCTCTGCTGTTAGATGAAATCCCCGCAATCGGGGACGCCAATTCCATCCAATGGGGAATGCACAAGAAGGTCGGCGATACGATCGATTACGTGGACCAGCGCGGGCAGCCGTTCAAAGTTCGTATCGTCGGCGCGCTGGCGAGCTCGATTTTGCAGGGGCAACTCATCATTGATGAAGCTGAGTTCGTGAACCGGTTTCCCGGTGAGAGTGGATATCGAATGTTTCTCATGGATGTGCCGTCGAACGCCGTGTCGAAGGTGTCAGACACGCTGTCGCGCGCGATGCAGGATGTGGGGTTGGAGCTGACGCCGACGGTCACGCGGCTCAACCAATTCAACGCGGTGCAGAATACGTATCTCGGCACGTTCCAAGTTTTGGGCGGACTTGGACTGTTGCTCGGCAGCGTAGGCTTGGGAATTGTGGTATTGCGAAATGTTTTGGAACGTCGCGGCGAACTGGCGGTGATGATGGCTGTCGGTTTCCGAAAGGCGACGTTGCAACGGCTGTTATTGCTCGAGAACGGCGGGTTGTTGTTGGCTGGACTTGCGCTCGGAATCATCGCGGCCACTGTGGCGGTGTTACCTGCGTTGCTCTCGGCGAACGGAGAGCTGCCCGTGATGACGCTGACGATCACTTTAGGCGCGGTATTGTTGAATGGCGCGGCATGGACTTGGGGAGCGACGAAGTTTGCGGTGCGCGGAGATTTGTTGAGGACGTTGAGGGATGAATAAGCTCAGACTCGGATTTCGAGAATTAACACAGATGAAAACAATTTTACTTTGTGGGTTGTTGGGGTTCGCTTGCGCTTCATTTGCCGAGGATGCGAGCAAGCCAGTTTATCTAAATGATTTTGAGAAGGCGGAGGTCGGCAAAATGCCGGAGGAGATCATGGTGTTGGGCGGAGAGTTCGTGGTGAAGGCCGACGGGACCAACAAGGTGTTGGAGCTTCCGGGCGCGCCGCTGGACAGCTTTGCGGCGCAGTTCGGGCCGACGGAGAAACAAGGCGTCGCTGTGGGCGCAAAGGTTTTCGGCACGAGCAAAGGGCGTCGTTCGCCGACGTTTGGCGTGGGGCTCGGCGGCGTGAGCGGATGGAAGTTGCAGGTGTCGCCGGGAAAAAAGGCAGTAGAACTTTTGCGTGATGCGGAGGTGAAGGCGACGATGGGTTTCGATTGGAAGTCCGGCGAGTGGACGCAACTCCGTTTGCAGATTCGCGCGATTAAGGAAGGCGGGTGGAAGATCGAAGGCAAAGCATGGCAAAGGGGCATTCAGGCAAAAGAGTGGACGGTTTCAGCCGACGAAAAGGAAGAGCCCGTCTCGGGCAAGGCATCGGTGCTGGGCAGTCCGTTCGCCGGAACACCGATCTGGTTTGATGAGTTACGCGTCGAGCGGTGCGGCTCAAAATGATTTCACGGGAGAAAACGCCCACGGTTTTCAGGAGGTGGGGCGTGACACATATCGAATTTGCCGAACCATCGATAACGTCGCTGAGCGATGCCATTGTAGATGGCGTCCCGCAGTGGGCGTGGAACGATTCTCAGCCACGATACCACGCGCCAAAAACCACCAAG
>Ga0114967_10001235_pt1 | contig 21375 bp, 18 predicted proteins | sample M_130628_MF_Meta_FD_92639 | JGI IMG/M metagenome (GOLD analysis project Ga0114967, IMG submission 92639) | Freshwater microbial communities from Lake Montjoie, Canada to study carbon cycling - M_130628_MF_MetaG | ecosystem: Environmental > Aquatic > Freshwater > Lake | place: Lake Montjoie... | reverse complement strand
TGCATAGAAAGGGGCTACTGGGGCCATTAGTCTTGCGATGGTATCTAAGCAAGTATATAATGTTTGATATGCAGCAATCTTATCTTCCGTATAATCACCTTTCCAAAAACGGCGGCGACCTAATCGTACATACCAATTACTTAAATGCTCGGTCACAAAATCAGTAATCAATCGTGTTGCTTTTGTAGGTTCGTAATCGTTATAACAGGCATCTACTTCTGCAATTAATGAATTTAACAACGATAGTACCCAACGATCTAACTCTGTGCGTTGCTCTAAAGGAATGTCTTTTTCTGAAAAATTAAATCCATCAATATTTGCATAAAGAGAAAAGAATGAATAGGTATTATGAAGCGTTCCAAAGAATTTTCTTTGCACCTCTCCTATTCCATCTGTATTAAACTTCAAATTATCCCAAGGCTGCGCATTACTGATCATATACCAGCGTGTAGCATCAGGACCATAGGTCTCCAACGTTTCAAAAGGATCTGCTGCATTGCCTAAACGCTTCGACATTTTATTGCCGTTTTTATCCAGTACTAATCCGTTTGACACTACATTTTTAAATGCAACACTATCAAACAACATTACTGCAATTGCGTGTAAGGTAAAAAACCATCCTCGAGTTTGATCAACACCTTCCGCAATAAAATCTGCGGGAAATGCTTTTTCAAAAATTTCTTTATTCTCGAATGGGAAATGCCATTGTGCATAAGGCATAGCACCGCTATCAAACCACACATCAATCAAATCAGGTTCACGGTGCATAGGCAATCCGGTAGAAGACACCAACACAGCATGATCTACATAGGGTCGGTGTAAATCGAACTCGGGGCTATCAGGATTTAATGCTTTCATTTTCTCAGCATCCATAACACCTGCGGCTACTGCCTCATCTAATTCACTTTTTAGTTCTGCAATAGAGCCAATACATTTTTCCTCTCCATCTTCACTACGCCAGATTGGTAAAGGAATACCCCAATAACGAGAGCGGGATAAATTCCAATCAACAAGGTTATCCAACCAATTTCCAAATCGACCAGTACCTGTACTTTCAGGTTTCCAGTTGATTGTTTTATTTAGTTCAATCATTCGCTCTTTACAAGCGGTAGTTTTAATAAACCAAGAGTCGAGTGGATAATATAAAACCGGCTTATCCGTTCTCCAGCAATGAGGATAAGTATGCTCGTAGCGTTCTACTTTGAATGCTTTATTTTCTCCTTTCAATTTGATAGAGATGCGTTCATCAACGGATAAATACTTATCACGACCTTGCTTCTGTCGAGCTTCTTCTTTTTCTGTTTCATTAAGGAATTCTTCTTTCACATACTCCGACGCAAAATCAATTACTTCTTCAACAAAACGACCTTGCTTATCAACTAACGGAACGGGCTTACCGTTCTCATCTAAAACCATAATTGCTGGCACATTATGTTGCTTTGCTACGCGAAAATCGTCGGCACCAAAAGTAGGAGCAATATGTACGATACCGGTACCATCTTCTGTAGAAACGAAGTCGCCAGTAATTACACGAAAAGCACTTCCTTCTGGCTGCACATATGCTAACAACTGCTCATAAGTAATGCCTTGCAACGCTTTACCTTTAAACTCATCCAGCACTTTAAAAGGAATTGCTTTATTTCCTTCTTTATAATCTACAATCTCTAATTCTGCATTCTTCGGATTAAAATGTTTTGAGAATAACTCTTTTGCTAGCACAACACAAACAGGTTCGAAAGTATAAGGATTAAAAGTTCGAACTAAAAGATAGCTAATATCAGTACCAACTGCAAGTGCAGCATTCGATGGGAGTGTCCAAGGAGTGGTTGTCCAAGCAAGAAAATAAACCGGAGCATCGGCCTTATCAAATAAAAACTTGCTCTTCTCATTTTCTATTGCTTTAAACTGCGCCACCACAGTCGTATCTTTTACAATTTTGTAGGTGCCTGGCTGATTAAGCTCATGCGAGCTTAATCCTGTACCTGCTGCAGGCGAATAAGGCTGAATTGTATATCCCTTATAAATTAAATCTTTTTTATAAAGCTCGCTAAGCAAATACCAACACGTTTCGATATAATTATTTTCGAAGGTAATATAAGGCGATTCAAGATCTACCCAATACCCCATTTTACGGGTAAGGTCATCCCAAACGGATTTATACTTCATCACCTCCTTGCGGCAGGCTTTATTATAATCTTCAATAGAAATTTTCTTACCGATATCTTCCTTGGTAATTCCTAATGTTTTCTCTACGCTGATTTCAATTGGCAATCCGTGCGTATCCCAACCGCCTTTTCGTTTAACCTGAAAACCTTTTTGTGTTTTATAGCGACAAAAAATATCTTTTATGCTTCGTGCCATTACATGGTGAATACCAGGTAAGCCGTTTGCAGAGGGAGGTCCTTCGTAGAAAGTATACGCAGGATTACCTTCGCGCTCAGATACAGAACGTTCAAAAATGCTTTTGTCTTGCCAGTACTGAAGCACATCATCAGCGACAGCAGGCAAATTTAGTTGTTTGTATTCGGGATATTTAGCCATGATTCAGAGGTGCAAAATTACTGAAAATAATAAAGCGGCCTTCGGGGGGCCGCTTTATCTCCATGCTTTGAAAAGCCTCTGAACTTTTCTGTATAAAGAACGTATTGAATAAACTAACTTGATTAGCATTAACTTGCTATTCGTAAAGTAAATACATTCATTTTTTTCCTACAATCAATTTTAGCTGAGCAAGGATTATTTGGACCTGAATAGGAAAATCAGGCTATATTTTTTCTGTTAGCTATCAAAATATTAACCACTACACCTCCTACAACTAGGATGATTCCCAAAAGTGTACTTAAATGTTGGTGTTCTCCAAATAACCACCATCCAAAAAACAAAGCGTAAATTATTCCGAGGTAATTTAATATTGAAACCTTGGCTATTTTTTCTGCTTGTAATGACTTTGTTAAATAATATTGGCCGAGTTGCGTAACACCTCCAATTAGAATAATGTAAATCCAATCAGAAGGTGTTGGAGCTTTATAATTAAATGCCGTAAAAACGGCACCTGCGACGGTGCCAAATAATTGAAAGTGCAGTACAACTACCAAGGGATGTTCCTTTTCTTTTAAGGATCTTACCATATTATAAGCGAGTGCTGAGAAAACGGATGAAAAGAGTCCGATTGCTAACATAGTACCGCTGATACGGGCATCAAATCCTTTTATTACCAAAACACCAATAAACGAAATCAGAAAAAATAACCATTGAATAGGTTTTACCTTTTCCCGAAGGATATAAACGGCGAATATAGTAGTAAAAACCGGCGACAAATATAGGATTGTAACCGCTGTACCCATTGGCATATTTTGAAGAGTAAGAAAGAAGGTATAAAGCGCGATGGTTCCAAAAAAACCTCTTAGCAAGAGTAATTTCCTATTCGACCCGACCCATGATACTTTTTGATTTTTCAGCAATACAAATCCGATAATACTGGCAACAGAGCAACGAAAAAAAACCAGTTCCATCGTAGGAAGATGCGCAAGCTTTTTCACCATCACATTCATCAATGCAAACCAAAATGTAGAGAGCAACATATGCTTTACACCGGGTGTTATCAGTTTACTTTCCACAGCGCGAAACTACATCAATCATTTAATAATGCAGTTACAAAAAACTATTTTCTGTATAAATGCAGAACGATATCCTGCATAGCTCCTAATGAAGAAAAATTAGTTCTAATGCTATAATCAAACCCCGCCTGCTCAAACATTTTTATGAAATGAGAAAATGAATTTTTCTCGCCTAGAATATTATGATGAAATTCAATTATTAATTCTTTCACTTTTTGAATTGCTCCTGATTGCATTAAGTCTTCAACTATATTTTGTTCTGCTCCTTCCACATCCATCTTAATCAAATCAACAACATCGATTTCAGATAATAAATCCGACAATTTTGCACATTGCACTTCAATTATTTTTTCTCCTCCACGATTAGATTGTAACGAACCAGTTAATGTTCCTTTATCATCATTAAAATGAAAAGGTATAGTTCCCGTAGAATTAGAAAGTGCTAGATTATGAAGTGTTATATTACTTAATTCATAAGAAATAATATTCTTTTGCAACAAGTCAAATGTAGTTGGATTAGGCTCAAAAGCGATAATAGTTGAGTGTGGGAAACAGCGCTTAAAATACAAAACAGACATACCGATATTTGCACCACAATCAATTATTACAGGACTGCTTTTTGAAGATTTAAATTTATACTCATCATTTACGAAAATCTCACGAATAAGATAGTTTAACGTATGATAACTAAACGCATGGAATTTGCTCCCTAAAAAGGAAGTACTTACTTCTTTATCGCGAGCTACTTCAGATTTTCGTAACCGACCTAATATAAAAAGTTTTTTAAATAATTCGACACGAGAAACCAATGCCCCTTGGTAACGAACAGCTATTATAACTGATGAAATAAAAATTCGAAACATAGTTCTCCTATTAGTTTAACAATGATAATAAAAAAGTGCACAACCTTAAAAAACAATCTGAATCAGAATTATTTTTATCTTCGATATATGCGTCATTTAAAACTTATAACCTTATTCTTCTTGTTTCATCTAGTTGGATTTTCGCAACCATATATCGACTTGCTAAATATTCAATATGGGCAAACTTATATTTCGAAAATCTATAGGGGGAAAGATGAATTCAAGGTTAATCATGAATGGAAATCGTACACGTTTAATGCGCCTCTAAAACTCAACGATAAAAAGTTATTATTGATTAGTCCTGAAATCAACAATAAAATATATCAGCAATCAGATAGCACATTAATAATGCAACAAAACGGAAGCACAACTATAAAGGCATATAGTCGCTTTCATGAACATTACATTTCTTTTGCACTTCCCGTAACACTCATTCACAAATTCGAAAACCAAAACAGCATCAGTGCCACGATGGTTTACCGTCAGAATAAAAAGTATGAAAATGATTTTGGGAGAACCTCTGATCAATTAGGCGGAGCCATATTATATACCAAAACTTACAATGATAAATTCAAACTTAAAGGCGGAGTATATTACAATCGTGAGTTTTGGGGGAATTACATTACTCCACTAATTGGTTTTGAGTGGAGGGCATCTAAAAATATTTTCTGTTGGGGATTATTGCCGAATTCAACTACTATCGATATTTCGTTTAATAAGTTACATGCGGGGTTTGCATTTCGCGGAATTGAAGAATCATATAGTGAACGTCGATCTTCTTATTTTCGTGATCGCGAAGGCCATTTAAAATTATATCTAAATTATTATCTGATAAACAAAAATCAGAAAATAGGACTTACGCTATTAAGCGAAGTTGGGCAATCAGTGAATCGATTATATGAATTTAAATCTGCAAATATTGAAAAAGTGAGCAAATGTCATCCTGCAGAAAATTATTTTATTAGGATAGGGGTTGCCGTTAGACTAATTACAAGAAGTGATTTTAAACTTTGGCCATCACATCCGATTTAACAAACTTTAAATCTTTGATGTTTAATTGTAGTGCTGTTCGGTTATTATAGTTATTCTCTTCGATATGATACACAATATCAAAAACATCTTTTTGCTCTACCTGATTATGATGGTGTCCTAATTGAAAAGCAATGCCATCAATAGTTAATTGATAATCATCATGCTGAACCAATGACAACTTCAGATGATTATTTCCCACCACCTTACCTCGACCGTTATCACGAACACTTGTAGATTTAAAAATTGGCGACATATTACCTGGGCCAAACGGAGCAAATTGTTTTAGCACATTAAAAAACTTAGGTGTAATATCCATCAAATTTAATTCTGCATCCATTTCAACTTCACGAATAAGCATTCTATCTTCAATAGTAGTTGCAACAACTTCTTCGAACCTTTCAATAAAAGCCTGAACATTTTCTTCTTTCATTGTTAATCCCGCTGCATACATATGTCCGCCAAACTGCTCTAATAAATCACTGCAACTTTCAATCGCATTATACACATCAAAATCTTTCACTGAGCGCGCAGAACCCGATACCATCTTATTTTCATCATTACTCTTTGTAAGAACGATTGTTGGTCGGTAAAACTTTTCTGTTAAGCGCGAAGCTACAATACCAATCACACCTTTATGCCACGCAGAATTATAGAGCACTGTTGACTTACGATATTTATGGTCTTCGCTTTCTTCAATCAGTTGAAGCGCATGTTCGGTAATACTTGCATCTAAATCTTTACGTTTCAAATTATGTTCGTTGATACCATCGCCAAGTAATCCGGCAACATTATCATTTTTTGAAACCAAAAGTTCCACAGCACTATTTCCAGACTCAATTCGTCCGGCGGCATTAATACGTGGTGCAATTAAAAATACCACATCATTAACAGTTATTTCGTCTTTTTTAAAATTGCTTAAATCTAATATTGCTTTAAATCCGGGACGATGATTAAGTTTAAGAAAGTTCAATCCATGAAAAGCAAGAATTCTGTTTTCCCCTGTAATAGGTACAATATCCGCAGCGATTGATACAGCTACTAAATCTAGGTATTGTTCTAAATCACTAAAGGAAATCCCCTTTTGTTGTGAAATTGCCTGAATAAGTTTGAATCCAACGCCACAGCCGCTTAGCTCTTTATAAGGATAATCGCAATCAGTGCGCTTAGGATCTAAAACTGCAACTGCGGCAGGTAAAGTACTACCCGGACGATGATGGTCACAAATGATAAAATCGATTCCAAGAGTGTTTGCGTAATCAATTTTGTCGACACTCTTAATTCCACAATCAAGGGCTATAATTAAATCATAGTTGTTTTCTTTTGCGTAATCAATTCCTTGAATTGAAATACCATACCCCTCTTTGTAGCGATCTGGAATATAATAGCTAACATTTACATATTGATTATGCAAGAATGTATATACCAATGATACGGCTGTAGTTCCATCCACATCATAGTCGCCATAAACTAAAATTTTTTGCTTGTTTAAAATTGCATTAGAAATCCGTTCAACTGCTTTATCCATATCCTTCATTAAAAAAGGATCGTGCAAGTCACTTAAAGATGGCCTAAAAAAATTCTTGGCCTCCTCAAATGTGTTTATTCCACGCTGTACTAATAATTGAGATAAAATGGGATGGATATTCAGCTCCTCAGACAACTTTTGGATGGTTTCTGAATTTCCTTTAGGTATTAACACCCATCTTTTTTCCATTTCTTATGACTATATATCTGAGGCAATTACAAATATACAATCCTAAAGGCAATTTCCCGATTAATACTTTCTAAGTTATTGACAAATAAAAAATGTAATTGCTTTAGAAGCTCTAAATAAGGAAGTTAAGATTTATATCAAAAAAACTTGCACCATATGCAGTTTAAAACTATCTATTCGCGTTTTGATTATTCATCTGCGTAGCCGACGCATGGTCGTACTTTAAAATCTGCTTTAAGTCTGGACGCAGTCGACTTTTATAAACCGAAAGCGTATCGGTTTTTATTTTTCCTTTTCTCCGTTTACGTTGCTCGTCGATTGGAAGCTGCGCAATTTCTAAACACTGCGGTGTACAACAGCCCTTCATTATCTCAGAGCATTCATCACATTGAATAAAGAGCAAATGACAATCATCGTTAGCGCAATTAGTATGATTGTCGCAAGACTTACCACATTGATGACAAGAAGAAATAATATCTTCGGTAATACGCTCGCCTAAACGATCATCAAAAACGAAATTTTTTCCAATAAACCTAGAAGGAATTCCTTTCTCTTTTATCTCTTGTGCGTAATTAATTATGCCTCCATGCAATTGATTTACATCTTCAAAGCCGTGATGCCTAAACCATGCACTCGCTTTCTCACAACGAATACCACCTGTGCAATACAATAAAATTTTATGATCTTTTTTATCCTCCACCATATCGAGACCCATATTTAAACAGTCTCTAAAAGTATCTGAAGCTGGGAGCAAAGCTTTTTCAAAATGACCCACCTCGCTTTCGTAATGATTACGCATATCTATTACAATTGCATTCGGAGCTTCGAGTGCTTTATTAAATTCTTCTGCGTTAAGATGCTTACCCACATTTGTAACATCAAATGTATTGTCATCTAATCCATCTGCAACAATTTTCTGACGAATTCGGACAATCAATTTAATAAACGACTTCCTATTGTCTTCAACAGCAATTTTTAAAGGCATTGCTTGAAGATGTGCATCACTTTCGAGTAGGGCCTTAAAGGAATCGAAATTATATTCTGGAATGCTAATCTGGGCATTGATCCCTTCATGAGCTACATAAACTCTTCCAAGTATAGCCAACTCATCCATCTTTCTGTATAAATCAGCTCGATAATTTTCTAAACTATCAATATATACATAACGATAAAATGAAAGCGTAATTCGTTTGAAATTTTCGCTTTCTAGTTTCTTTTGCAGCGTAGCTTTATCGTATTTATTGTGAAGCATATAACCGCAAAGATACAAACCCTACTCTTTACACTGCTAAAATATAATACTGATTTTTTATAAGTATTTTTTTGCTTCGCGAAGACTTATCGCAGATAGTTGATGGGCATAAACAAATTTACGTACTGCATCAGCATTAAATTTACTGTATTGCCTAAGTGACCAACCTACGGCCTTTTGCATAAAAAACTCTTTGGAGCTTAGATATTTTTCACATTGAACAAACAATAAATGTTGGTCGGTTTTTGAAGCATATTTCAATTGAAAAATTAAAGTGGTACGATGAAACCAAAATAGATTTTCACCATCCCACTTCTCAATGGAGGGCATAATCAACTGCGGGTATTTTTGAAACAGCTTCCCTATTAAAGATGATGCAATAAAGTCGACTGTATCCCACCACGATTTGTGTGCAATCATGTATTCAAACAACTCCAATGTTTCAGGATTCCATTCCTTATGCATTTTAAAAATATATTCCATTGCAACATACTGGCATTCGCGATGTGGTTGCTTCCATAGAAACATTACAACGTCAGGGATATTTTCATCGGATGATGCTACGAGCTGTTTTAAAAAAGGACTGGCTAATTCTACACGCCTATCTTTTTGCAAGCCATAAAAATCAAACAAATTACGCATGTAGGCTTTCATCCTTTCTGCTTGATAAGGATTTGCATTATTTTCAAAGGCCAACAGTAAATTTTCTAATGTGGCTCTTGTCTCTTTTTTCATGGTATAAAAAAAGTCGGGTTTAACCGACTTTAATACTTATTGTTCAACTGCTTTTTGTTTTCGCTTATTCTTTTTATAAATGAAAAACGCTGTGCCGCCTAGTGCATAAGGAATTGCCATTAAAAACAAAATCCCTTTGTTCAATCCTCTGCCTTGCGTCTCTCCTTTTTTAATTCCAGATTCAGCTGCTTGCCTGCACATAGAACATTGTGCATTTACCTCTGTAATTAGCGTAAAGCTTATCATTAAAGCGATTAAAAGAATTAATTTTTTCATAGTGATATCAAATGTAAGGAGTTCAATTTTTAAATGCAATAATTAAAACGGATAATAAGGTGAAATCATAAAATAAACGATTACACCAGTAGTAGTAACATATAGCCAAATTGGAAATGAGAACCTCGTTATTTTACGATGTTGTTCCACTTTATTGTTTAGTCCATACCAAAATGAAATCAGTACTAACGGCAGTACAACAGCGGCTAAAACAATATGCGAGATTAATATTGAAAGGTAAACAGGTCTCAATGGATTATCAAGTGGAAATTTCGTTTCATCAGCCATCCAATGAAAAGAAACATAAGAGATTAAAAACAGAGCAGACAAACAAAAAGTAAGCAAGTTAAGTTGTTTATGCGTTGCGATATCTTTCCTTCTGATTGCGCGATAAGATAAAATTAAAAGAATGGTACAACTTGCATTAATTATTGCATTTAGCTTAGGTAAAAAAGTTGCGAATGAAGGCAATACTTCCGGACGAGGCAATACTTTTTGATTAAGTAGAACTACAACTAAAAAAACAACTAACGATAATGATAATACAATTCGGAAGACTGTTTTTTCGGATAGATTTGAAAACATAAAATGCTTTATTAATTAGAACAAGAAGTTAATATTATTGTTTCGCATACTCGCGTTTAAGTACATCAATATCTTCTATCAACCTATTTACATCGAGAATATTAGTACCATCGTAGGTTAGCATATTCCCTTTCTTATCTTTTCCTCCTCTTATTCTTCCTTCTTTATCAATAAGCGTAAACATTTCGGAATGAATAAAATCTTCTGGCCCACCATCTCCTTCTCCTGCAACTAGATAATAGGAATGACGCGCTAAATCGTAAATCGTTTTTTTATCACCGGTAAGAAAGAACCATTTATTTGCAATTGCTTTATGTTGCAACGCATATTCTTTAAGTATAAAAGGTGTATCATGCTCAGGATCGACCGTATAGGATACAATTACTACATCAGTATCTTTTTCAATTGCATGCTGCACACGCCTCATTTCACTCGACATTTTAGGACAAATTGTTCCGCAGGTAGTAAAGAAGAAATTAGCGATATGAATTTTACCTTTGAATATTGAATCAGAAACAATATTGCTATCCTGATTTAAAAGAGAGAAACCGCTGATGGAATGATAAAGCGTATCGTTTACTTGATGTCCATCAACGCTTTTTGTTTGTATTTCTATCGGACCTAAAATTTCAAGCGGTTTAAAACTATTCTTCCCTGTTTGCAAGTATAAATATGCTAAGGAAGGAAATGCAAGCAACCCAAATAAGATCCAGAATTTTTTCACTCTTAATTAAAGATCAAATCCCATAGGTTTAAATAATTTGCTTCCGTCAGAGACATTACAATTAAATAAACAATCAGAACAAATGGCAGTAAAATGCAATACGCTAAAGACAATTTTTCGTGCTTTAAGTGCATAAAGAAAGCAACAATGAAGTACGCCTTAACGATTGTCAGCGTGATGAATGTAACCATTAATATTTCTTTTGAAATACTAGTGAATGCAATTGCAACTTCTCCAATTGTAATAATCAATAAAATCCAAAAAGTTCTCCAGATTACAGAACGATTTTTAGGATCGTAATGCTCAGGAACAAACTGATTATGTATATCGCCGGTATAGTAACCGTGCATTTCATGATTGTTATGATTGCTCATGACTTATTTCTTTTTTATAGATAATGAATGATTAAACCAGATAGAAGAAGGTAAACACGAATACCCATACCAAATCGACAAAATGCCAATAAAGTCCTGTCTTTTCAATATGCTCATAGTGTCCGCGGCGAGAATACACTCCGCCTAAAACATTAAAGAATATTATTAGATTGATAACTACCCCACTAAATACGTGGAAGCCGTGAAAACCTGTAATAAAGAAGAAGAAATCTGCAAATAGCGGATGTCCGTATTCGTTATTAACCAAGTTAGCCCCTTTAATCGGTTTTGCAATCGACTTGATGCGATCAACTTCTGCTTTATCAACTATTACTTTATGATTGGGGGCTATTAAAGCCCAATCAGGAATTGCAGTATGAGAATGTGCGTGTAAGCTTGGAGCATTTTCGGGAAACCGATAAATTTCACCAATTGGTGTAATTAACGCTCCTTTAGGAGTTCCGGTAATAAAGTTATACCACTCCCAAGCCTGCGAGCCAACAAACATAAACCCACCAATGATTGTTAATCCCAACCAAATAGCAACATTTCTATTATCTCTTCTGTGTCCCGCATCGACAGCAAGCACCATTGTTACCGAGCTCATGATTAAGATGAAGGTCATTAATCCTACATACGCTAAGGGAATATGTTCATGTACGAATGGGAAATGCGTAAACACATCATTCGCTGTTGGCCATACCTGAGTATGACGGTGACGAAAAGCACCATACGCGACAATTAAACTAGAGAATGTAAATGCATCCGACACAAGGAAGAACCACATCATCATTTTGCCCCAGCTGATACTAAAAGGTGACACTCCTCCATTCCATGGCTTGGAGTTAGGGTTTTCGTTGTTAAGTGTAGCTTCTGCAGACATACGGTAGAAGAGTGTTTTAAAGATTATCTAAATTTTATCTAAAGAGCGCCAAAAATACAAATAAAATCAACCAAAGAAAATCTAAAAAGTGCCAATATATTGCACAAAGTGAAATTCCCAGATAATTTTTCGAAGAATAGCGATTCTTTTTCGCCTTAAAGGCAGTTACTGCCAAACCAATAACACCTATAGATAGATGAGCAAGGTGTAATCCCGACAATGTATAAAAGAACGATTCAGAAGGATTTCCTCCTGAAAAATGAATATTATTTGTCACTAATTGATTCCAGCCCCAAAATTGACAAATCACAAAGGCAAGTCCTAATATCAATGTGTATGTTAAAAATTGATACGCCTTTTTATTGTTCTCCTTGCGGATTGCCGATTTAGAAATCTCTAATGTTACGCTACTTAATAATATAACTACCGTTGATATATAAAACATGGATGGAATTTCGAATACCAACCAATTGCCTTCTGCCTGCCGGACAATATAGCCAGACATTAAACCAGCAAATAACATAATTATACTCGCCAACCCAATCCATAATATTATTTTTTGAGTTGGAATAATTGGCTCTTTATCGTTTGAGATTTGAGTGTTTGTGTTTTCCATAAATTAACTTATTTTATCAATTACCATTGCTATTTGAACCACGGGTAAATAAAAAAAAGACCCGTACATTAATTTCCTTGCGGCTTCAATCGAACATTCCCTATAAAGTTGAACTGCTTGAAAAATAAAATAAAATGTAACAGCCAACATCAGCACCATTGATAACCATCCTGAAATATTAAAAACCAAAGGCATAACAGCAACAGGCACTAAACTTATCGTATAGAATACCGTTTGAAGTGCTGATCCTTTATCTCTTTTCCCTGTAGGAAGTAAATTAAATCCAGCCTTTTTATAATCATCATCTAACACCCATGCAATTGCCCAAAAATGTGGAAACTGCCATAAAAACTGTATACCAAATAATAACCAAGCTCCTGTATTAAATGCTCCGGTTGCTGCCACCCATCCAAGTAATGGAGGAATAGCTCCTGGAACTGCTCCAATAAAAACTGCAATCGGCGATTTGCGCTTCATTGGTGTATAGCAAACTGTATATAGTAGTATGGCCAAAACACCTAAAATCGCACTTGCCAAATTCATAAAATAACCCAGAATAAAAACACCTGCTATGCCAGCAATAAGGCAAACAAAAATTGCCTCTACTACACTCATTCTGATAGCTGGCAATGGTCGTGATAATGTCCTATCCATCAACTTATCTAACTCCCTTTCCATCACCTGATTAAAACCATTGGCAGAGCCTGTCACTAAAAATCCTCCAAGAATAAGCCACCCCATTTTCACGAAATCAATTGTACCAGGTGCTGTCATAAAAGCCATGGCAGCAGAAAAAACGACCAACGTTGTCAACCTCATTTTTGTTAGTTGAGAATAATCGCGAATTTTATGTTTGAGTTCCACTGATTTTGTTGATGGTAAAGATTTTTCTATGCGAGGGCAAATGTAACTTAAACCATTCTATTTACAAGGTAAAATAAATCTAAATTTTTAATCATTTTTATTGCACCATTAAATTGCAACCTCGCAAATCTGCATTGTCAAAACGTCCTACTATTTCAAAATAATGATCGGGAAAATTTTTTCCTAGATCTTGAGTAGCAATAAAGGAACAGGAATAGTAATTAGCCAAGTCGATTATATTGACACCTCCAGTAATTCCATTGGAAACATACTTATGGGGATCATTAATTTCTCGTATTAAAATTTTCATCCATGGCTGACAATTAAAAAGTCCCTCGCCTTTCGAATACGCCTGCGACAAAAGTTCCGTCATGCCATATTCGGAATGAATTTTTTCTACACCGAAACCCTTTGTTAAAATCTGGTGTAATTCTTCTCGAACAATTTCCTTCCTACGACCCTTCATACCCCCAGTTTCCATAACAATTAAATCTGGGAAGTCCACTGCAAAATTTTCTGCCATATCAAGCAATGCAAACGCAACTCCTATTAACATTGTTTTTTGATTTTGATTTTTCAATTGCTGCAATAAACTTTTCAAATCGGCATATTGATTTAAATAAAACCCAGAACTTTTATGTTTGCTTTTTTTAATAAGATGTTTCACCATATAAACCAAACTAGACCCAGTTCGCTCTAGGTAGGCAGGCAGTAAGCCAATGATGCAATAATCATCAACAGGTCCAAAATATCGCTCAAAGCCATTCATAAAACTTTCTTCGTAAAGAGCAACTTTTGCAACTGGATGCTTTGAAGTAATGACCCCTGTTGTACCACTGCTTGTAAAAACGGTTTCTGCATTTTCCTTATTTGAAATCATATAATGCGATTTAAATATAGCAACAGGCAAGAAAGGAATTTGTTTATAATGCTTAATCCCTTTTATGTCATTTTTAAGTAGTTGTAAAAACCGATTATATACCGGTATATTCTCAACTTGATAACGAAATACCTCTAATGCACAGGCATTAAAATCATCTTCAGAAGTAATTTGGAAGCAGTTTTCTGGTTGGTAGCTCATTGATAAGACAAAGTTACAATAAGAATTGCTTGAATTAAATTTACGCTATGATGATTTAAACCGACTTGTCTTCATTAACTTTACAGCACCAATGTAAATTTTATGACACCAATAACTATATACGCCGAATTAACCCCTAATCCTAATAGTATGAAGTTCGTTGCCAACATCAGTCTACTTGAAGGCGGAGTTGTTGAATACGATTCTAAGGAGTCTGCTGTTAACTGTCCATTGGCGGCATCCCTATTTTCATTTAGCGGCATTACCAAAGTTTTTATTACCAGCAACTTCATCACATTGAGTAAAGAATCAGATGTTGATTGGTTTGATGTAACAAATATTATCAGAGAGTTTATTCGTAGTTACTTAATGTCGGGTGAACAATTATTTATTGGCTCTCCTTTCGATGACAACCACGTTCCTGCATCAGTAAAGAAAACAGATGTAAAACCGAATGATGTTTCAATTGAAACAAAAGAAAGACCCAACATACCATCCTCTCCAGAATTAGAAAAAAAGATTACAGAATTACTAGAAGAGTATGTAAAGCCAGCAGTAGAAAGTGATGGCGGTGCTATTCATTTTAAATCATTTGAAAACGGAACTGTAAGTGTTGTTTTAAAAGGATCCTGTAGTGGTTGTCCTTCTTCAACAGTGACATTAAAATCGGGAATTGAAAACTTATTAAAGCAAATGCTTCCTGAAGTACACGAAGTGATTGCAGTAGCAGAATAATTTATTTCTTGCACAACATGTCGAAATGACAACCCGATAAATCATCACCTGCCTGAACAAAACATTTTTTGTCGGAGCGATAAAAAGTTTGATATCCGTATCCTTTAAGAATATCGATTACTCCCCACGCACTACTGCCATTATTTTTCAAAAAATCATCATCTGTCTCCATTAAAATTTTAGCATTACTGCTTGTCAAAGTTTTAGATGCTCCTTTTAGAACAAATCCTTCAAACCCTTCGACATCCATTTTAATCATATCAACCTGATGAATGTTTCTACTTTCCAATACATCATCTAATCGTTCAATTTTTACTTCTTTATAAGGACGATCTAACTCTTCGAGCACGATTCTGTTCATTCCAGAATTATTATCCATCAGCTCATAAATTTTTAAGATGGATTCACTTTCCCCCAATCCGATATTCAAGCATAAAATATTATTGAAACTGTTTCTACCAAGATTATCTTGTGCTTTTTGAAAAGTTATAGGATGAGGTTCAAATGCAATAATTGTAGCATTCGGGTTTATACTTGCAAAGCGCAAGGCTGTCCAGCCAATATTAGCACCAACATCCAGAATAACATTTGCTGTTTTAGCATCTTCAAAAAATATTTCTAAAGAATGATCATAATAATTGAAGAAGATAAAATGATCTACTGTGTCACTCAAATCCAAGTTAAAATTAATACCATTGCGTTTTACCTCGCGAATGCTACCATTTTTATACAAGTACGGTGGTGGAATAAATTTGCATACTACTCTTGACAAGAAAGTAGTGTTAAAATACGACAAGAGATTTTCCAAAATAGAAATCTTGAATATTCTTCTAAAAAAATTTAAAATAGTTGTTTTTGTGCCTATGTGATAAGACTGAATCATAATTAAACAAATGTATCAATATTTATTGCATTGATAAATAAATGAAAGAAAAAGGCCCTTTCACAAGAGCCTTAATAAATTATACACCTAATAATACTTTCATTGGGTCGGTACCACCTGTCATTAACTTAAGTGGATCTTCAATCATCTGTTTTACTTTTACTAAAAAGCCGACTGATTCACGACCATCAATAATACGATGATCATACGATAGGGCAAGATACATAATTGGGCGCACTTCTATTTTACCATTTACTACCACAGCGCGCTCAACAATATTATGCATACCTAGGATAGCACTTTGAGGAGGATTAATAATTGGCGTTGACATCATCGACCCAAAGACGCCTCCGTTAGTAATAGTAAAAGTACCGCCATTCATTTCATCAACTGTAATTTTTCCGTCGCGCGCCTTAGTAGCAAGTGTCGCTATTGCTGCTTCAATTTCTGCAAGGGTTAGTGCCTCCGCGTTACGAATAACTGGAACCATCAATCCTTTAGGAGCACTAACGGCAATACCAATATCGCAATAATTATTATACACGATTTCATCACCGTCGATTTGTGCATTAACTGCTGGAAATGCCTGTAAAGCTTCAGTAACTGCTTTTGTAAAGAAGCTCATAAAGCCTAATCCAATTCCATATTTCTCTTTGAAAGCATCTTTATATTGCTTTCTTAAATTCATTACTGCACTCATATCTACTTCGTTAAAAGTAGTAAGCATGGCTGTATTTCGCTTAACAGAAACCAATCGTTCAGAAACTTTCTTGCGCAGCATCGTCATTTTTTCGCGCTTCTGATCACGCGTTATTTCATGAGTGGATATTGCTAATCGAGAAGTGCCATTTTTAGCAGCATTTACAACATCGCCTTTTGTTATTCTACCATCCTTTCCTGATGATACAACTTGGGCAGGAGCGATATTATTTTCATCCATCAACTTTTTTGCTGCTACACTCGGATGTCCGTTAGCATATGAATCCTTTGCATTTGCCGCAACTGCAACTGCAACCACTTCCGCCTTAGCAGGCTCTTCTTTCTTAGTTTCTTTCTTTGCAGGTGCTTTTGCTGATGTATCAATTGAGGCCACAACAGAACCTACTGCTATTGTTTCACCTTCTTTTACTAATGTTTTTAAAATACCATCGGCTTCGGCCACAATGGTTAATGTTGCTTTGTCCGAATCAATTTCTGCAATCTCTTCATCTTTTTCTACATAATCACCATCGTTTTTAATCCAGCGCGCAATTTGCACTTCACTGATTGACTCACCTGGAGAAGGGACTTTTATTTGTACTGCCATATTTTTATTGTTTTCCTAGATGCTAACCGTTATAATTTAAATTAATGCTGATATTTCTGCTTTTTCAAATGCTTTTTCAACGAGCGCATGCTGCTCTTTATCATGTTGCTTATGTGAGCCTGTTGCAGGACTCGCACTTGCTGCACGGGCAATCACTTTCAATTTTGCGTTTGTCCATGTACGCAACAAATACGACCATGCTCCCATATTTTCAGGCTCTTCTTGTAGCCATATCAATTCATCAGCATTTTTATATTTTGCAGTGATCGCATTTAACTGTTTCTTAGGAAACGGATACAATTGTTCTAATCTGACAATTGCTATATCTTTCTCTTTTTCTGCGGCTTGTCTTTCCAACAAATCGTAATATACTTTACCAGAACAAAAAACAACTCTCTTAACTGATTTTGCATTTACAATCGAATCATCAATTACCTCTTGAAACCCGCCTTTCGATAAATCTGCAATAGCAGAAACGCATTTAGGGTGACGTAATAAACTCTTTGGTGTAAATACAATAAGTGGTTTTCTAAATTCGCGATGCATCTGGCGGCGAATTAAGTGAAAAAAGTTTGCAGGAGAAGTACAATTTACGACCTGCATATTATCTTCGGCACAAAGTTGTAAAAACCTTTCTAAGCGCGCACTACTATGTTCTGCTCCTTGTCCTTCGTAACCATGAGGCAATAACATAACAAGACCATTCATACGGCGCCATTTATCTTCAGCACTACTTAAATATTGATCGATGATTATTTGTGCACCATTACCAAAGTCTCCAAATTGCGCCTCCCAGATGACTAAAGAATCAGGGGATACGAATGAATAGCCATATTCAAAGCCTAAAACACCATACTCACTCAATAGCGAGTTAAAAATATAAAATGGCGCTTGCTTGTCTGATAAATTACTTAAAGGAATGTATTGTTCTTCCGAATCTTCTACTCGTATAACGGCATGTCTATGGGAAAAAGTGCCACGCTCAACATCTTGACCGCTAATACGAACAGGAAAACCTTCATTCATCAAGGTAGCATATGCAAGCAATTCTCCCATCGCCCAATCTAAACGACCAGGCTCTTTCATCATTTGTTTTCTGTCATCAAATAGACGAACAATTTTATTGAAAAACTTTTTATCAGATGGCAGAGAAGTAATTTTATCTGCAAGGGTAGCAATCGTCTTTTTATCAACTGCTGTTACTGGCGACTGATCAAAATCTTTTGAATTACTTAAACGATATTCAGACCATCGCCCTTCCATAAAACCAGTAACTTTTGTTTTCTCACGCAACTTCGAATTATCGAGATTGCTTTGCAACAAATCCTTGAAAGACTTTTCCATTTCCTTGGCAAGATTTGCTTCTACTAATCCTTCAGATAATAATTTTTGATTATATATTTCTCTTGGGTTGAGATGATTTGTGATTTCTTTGTATAATAATGGTTGAGTAAATCTTGGCTCATCTCCTTCATTATGTCCATATTTACGATAGCATAAAATATCAATGAACACGTCCTGATGAAAAGTCTGACGGTATTCCATTGCTAATCGAATAGTATATATCAAAGCTTCAACATCATCCCCATTAACATGGAATACTGGCGACAATGTTACTTTGGCGATATCCGTACAATAGGTACTTGAACGAGCATCAATATAATTAGTAGTAAACCCTACCTGATTATTAATTACAAGGTGAATAGTTCCGCCAGTAGAATACCCTTTTAAAAGCGACATCTGAATTACTTCGTAAACGATACCCTGTGCTGCGATAGCTGCATCGCCATGAATAAGTATTGGTGCGATACTATCTACAGTATACCCTTTCGTTTCATCTAACTTAGCACGAACTATTCCTTCTACAATAGGATCCACAGCTTCAAGATGCGATGGATTTGGAGTTAGACTTAAATGCACTTTCTTTTTGTGCATTGTTTCAACATCAGTAGAAAAACCAAGATGATATTTTACATCTCCATCAAAAGCATTTTCATCAAACTCTTTACCTTCAAACTCTGAGAATATATCTTCGTAACTTTTACCTAAAATATTTGCCAGCACATTCAGTCTACCTCGGTGAGCCATCCCAATCACAAATTCCTTTATGCCTAATTCTGCACCCGCATCAATCACTGCATCTAACGCCGGAATAGCAGACTCTGCCCCTTCCAAAGAAAATCGCTTCTGACCTGTAAATTTTGTATGCAAGAAATTTTCAAACGCTACGGCCTCATTTAGTTTATGAAGGATTCTTTTCTTTTCTTTTATTGAAAACGACTGATGATTTTTCGAACCTTCCATCCGAAACTGAAGCCAATTGATTACTTCAGGATTTCGGATATATTTATACTCGGCACCTACACTCTCGCAATAAGTTTCTTCTAAATGAGCAATAATGTCTTTTAATTTTGCGGGACCAATTCCAATTTCCTGCCCCGCAGAAAAAACAGTTTCCAAATCTGATTGTGTTAAACCAAAATTTTCTACTGCTAATGTCGGCTGATATTGCCTGCGCTCTCGGACTGGATTCGTTTTAGTAAATAGATGTCCGCGAGTTCGATAACTATTAATTAATGTAATTACCTTAAACTCTTTATTTACTTTTTCGGGAACAGCCTCTGCATTATCTTCAAAATGAGCACGAGCAAAATCGAACCCTAAAAAAAATTGTTTCCAGCTTCCATCTACGCTATCTGGATTGTTTAAATACTTGTGATACATTTCATCCATTAATTCAGGAGAAATATTTCCGATAATACTATGTTGACTCATTTTAATTAAACGCCTGATTAGATAGCCGCAAAGATAAAGTTTAAGCTCTTAATTACACCGAAAAAGCAGAAGGAATTACATTCCTTTATCAGCTATGGAAAAACCACTCCGCTGTATTCAACAATATTTATCAATGGCAGATTACTTTTGTATTTTAAATTTATCGCTTTAACACACTCATTAGCAGCCAAGGCATATCCCCTAGGAGTTAAATGAAATCCATCCAAAGAAACAGCTCCTCCGTAAAACATGTTTGATGTTGCTGAAATTCCACTGAAAGAATATCCGCTTTTCAAATTAGCCATAAAGCGATTGAAATCAAAGAACGCAAATCCATTATCATTGGCCGCTGTTTTTAAATTTGAATTAAAAATCGAAATCCTACTTGTAATTTTACTTACTTCAACACTATCTAAAACATAATTCGCAGGTATTGGCTTTTGAGGCGTCCCCCATCCTCCACATATAACAGAATCTGCATTAATAATATTTAAAACATACTCGCCTTTTTTTATTTGACGAATCATACCACCAATTTCTTCTGCAATTACCAATGCATTTTCACCCTCAATAAAATTAATCCCTGCAGGTGAGGTAGCATTTAATGCCGTTGCTTGCTGATTAGTAAGCTTTAAACCATTATACGGTAATGCATTAAAATAAGGGATGTCTTCAATACCCGGTATATTAGCAACGATTCCACTTTGACCAGCACCGGTTAACCCACCAAATATGTAATTAATTGCACTCTGAAAAGTATCAACTGGGGTAATATCGTTAGTAGTTAATCCACCAACCTCACCAACACCACCTGAAAAGGCATAATTATAAACATCCGAAGAGCCAATCCAAACCATAACAAAGGTAGCATTCAGAAACTGAGCATCACCTAATACAGTAGATGAAAGACCTGAAGAGCCCGTATCTGAAGCCATACGATGATAAAATAAATTTCCTACTGGATATGATTTTCCCGTAAACTGGCTATAGACCTGAAATGATTTCAAACCAGGAACGCAGTAATTATTATAATGCTTTGCACCTAGCCAATTCTGACTAG